>ERZ773248.3-NODE-3-length-333651-cov-12.064773_pt1 | contig 333651 bp, 350 predicted proteins | sample MGYA00580518_ERZ773248 | MGnify/ENA primary metagenome ERZ773248 (study PRJEB29015, sample SAMEA2737762) | human gut metagenome | biome: human gut; feature: human-associated habitat; material: faeces | place: China | collected 2012 ...
GGGGGTGTATAATGGAAGTATCAAAAACACCCAAGAAAAAGGAGGATACGACCATGAAACGGAAAAAATTCCTTGCCCTCGCCCTTGCGGGCGTGATGACCGCAGTGACCCTCACCGCCTGCGCACCGCTGGAGGACCTCTACGACTGGTTCTTTGGCGGCGGCAGCGGCAGCGCCTCCCGGGGAAACGAAAAGAGCCTTGTGACGGAGTCCGTGGAGCTTGAAAATCAGCTTCGGACGTATTTCAATCTTTCTGAAACCACAGCAAGCGCCAGAGCCAAGGAGACGCTTGAGGAAGTGGCAAAAGGATTTGATGCGACATGGCTCGACAACAACAACATGTTGAACGAAACGGCTGTAAATGCGCTCAAATCTATCACGGATGACAAATTGGAGTTAACCCAGAGGTTATGCGTGGACGTGATGGAGCTGACTCCCTCCGGCAGGACAGCGGTTACGATTCCGGATAACAGGGAGATTTACTCGAATAGCTATTGGGATCCAGGGCCTGAATCTGGTGGTCCTCACTATGACTCTTGTCTGATGAATTATGGTCAGTTAAAAAATCTATTGAGCTACCTCTATAGAAATGACGCTGAACTATACGCTGGTACATTCCAGAAAGGCGATAAAACATACGCCGCGATGGTCACAATAATGAACGGTTGGTGGTAATGTGTAGGGAGTGATGCCAAGCTCTGCTTTACACCCCCTGTTCCGGAAAGAAAACTTTGCCCCCCTCAGAGGCCCCTCTGAGGGGGCCTTTTTGCGCCTGTGGGCTGGCGCAGGGCATAGCCCGGCTTTGCTCCGCATACACTCTCATCAGAGCAAGGACAGGAAAGGAGCATCACCATGGAGCTGAAAGTGTTCCGGGACGTTCTGCCTGCGGCGGGTGCGGACTGCACCGCCAAGGCGGAGCTGCCCCTCGAGACCGAACTACTGATCTCGGACTATCTGCCGCCGGTGCAGCGCATCGTCAAGTGCTTCGCAAAGCCGGTGGTGCTGCAAAAGCAGCTGGCCCCCGGGCGGCTGACGCTGGAAGGATATTTGCGCTGTACCGTGTATTATCAGGGCGAAGAGGGGGCGGGGCTGTGCCAGACCGAGCAGAAGCTGCCCTTTACCAAGGCCCTCGAGCTGCCCTCTTTCGCGGCCACGGCGTGGACAGCCTGCGTCGAGGGCCAGACCGAATACCTCAACTGCCGGGCCGTCAACCCCCGCCGCATCGAGGTGCGGGGGGCCTACGGGCTGGTGGTGAGCGTCCACGCCCAGCTGTCCACCGAGGTCATCACGGCCCTCAGCGAGGGCGGCATCGAGCAGAAGCCGGTCACGCTGGCAGGGGTGCGGCGGGCCGCCACCCTCGAAAAGCTCGTGACCATCGAGGGGGCGCTGACCTTCCCGAAGCCCCCCGCCGCCATCCTCGACATCACCGGCACCGCCGAGGTGAGGGAGCTGAAACGGATGCAGGGCAAGGCCGTGGCGAAGGGGGTCTTGCACGTCCTCTGCGGATGGCGGGCCGAAGGGGACGCCGCCCTCCGCAGCCAGACCGCCGACCTGCCCTTCAACCAGATATTGGATGCAGACGGCCTCAGCGAGGACTGCCGCTGCCTCTGCGTGCTGGAGCCGGTGGGCTTTGCGGCGGCGGAAGGGGAGACCGGCGAGAACGGCGCGGCTTCCACCACCCTCACGGCCACGGCGATGCTGCGGCTGAGCGGCTGGCGTCCCTACCAGCTCCAATGCGTGGCCGACGCCTTCTCCACCCGCTTCGAGACGACCCTCACGCCTCAGACTCTCGCCACCGAATCGCTGCTCTGCGCGCTGGACGAGACGACGGTGCTGCGGGGCTCCGGGCCTCTGCCCGACGCCGGAGCGCATATTTTAGCCTGCTTCGCGTCCTTCGGGCCGGTGAGCCTGACGCGGCAGGAGGGGAGAGCCGTCCTGACGGCCCGGGCCGTGGTGTCGGCCTTTGCGGAAAACACCCTCGGGGAGATGGAGTGCTACGAAAAGGCGCTGGACTACGCCCTGCCTCTCCCCGCCGACCTCCCGCCCGACACCGACGCCTACCCCGAGTGCTGGCTGAGCGTTCAGGACCTGCAATGCGCCAGCGCAGGCGGCGCGCTGGATGTGTCCCTCACCGTCCGGGCCGAGGGCGCGGTGCTGGCGCGGCAGACGGCCTCTCTCGTGGGGGCGGTGGAGCTGGGCGACCCCTTGGCCCCCGCCGACCCGGAGGTGTCGCTCCGCATCTGCTACGCCCAGCCGGGGGAGGAGCTGTTCGCCATCGCCCGGCGCTACCACGTCTCGCCCGGCCAGATGCTGGCCGCCAACGACCTCCCCGACACCACCGCCCGCCTCGACGAGGCGCGCAGACTGCTGGTGCCGGGGGGGTGAGGGGAGGCTCCCCCTTTGGGGGAGCTGTCACCGAAGGTGACTGAGAGGGCAAGGACGCTGACGAAGAAGAGCAGACGCAGCGATAGCATCGCTCTGACAAAGAGACAGCTTATCGCTGTATGGCGGCTCTCGGGAGACGGGCTTGCCCTCTCCGTCAATGCTTCGCATTGCCACCTCTCCCAAAGGGAGAGGCTTTGGCAGTCCCCGCAAAGTGAACGGTTTCGCCAGAGGCTCCCCTACTAGGGGAGCTGTCGAACGAAGTGAGACTGAGAGGTTGTACAAAGGGAAGCCTGCCCTCTGCAGCGAGTCCAGCTCTGTAAACTTTCTGCACAGCGCTTGACTTTTGCGGGGATGGCATATACTATAGATAGTGAAAGTAGAAATTGAACTAGTCATTTGACTCACCAAGAAGAAAACCCCCTTCTGGAGTGCCAGCTCCAAAAGGGGGTCCTTTTTAGTGCTTACGGCCCTTCAGCCATCCGTCAAGCCACTTGCAACGGCGACGACCGCCGCCAGCGGCGGAAACAGGGAGGAGCTGTTGGGGCCGCGGCCAGCAGGATGCGAGCGGCAGCGAAGCAGACGCTGGGAGCCGCAACCCGGGCTCCTTTTAGTTACGCAGTGCTTTTTCACGCACTTCCGGTGTAACTGCTTTCAGAAGATTATAGAGGTCAATAATATCGGTGATTGCCTGCCGGTCCTGCTCCGTCCATGTGTAATCAAACTTGCTATAATCCGTTCCCTCGAAACGCATGATAACGGTATCGGCACTCAAAAGGTTTCGCAACCATTCGACTTCACTGTCTTCCATTTCAAAGGTGGCCCATGCAAACCATTTACCAAGCTCTTTGTCGTATCCATAATCGGAGTTATCATAATCGCAAACGTAAGTGTACTTATAATCTCCACCGCGCAGAATGATGTCATCGATATCCAGCTCGGAAGAGCCCATGTAAGTAAAATCTTCCCAGAAAACAATCGTGTCCCCCTTGTCCCAGATATAAAGGTTGGGGCCAATGCCACACGTCTTGCGCTTATCGATGCTGTCATCATGCGGGGTTGTAATCGCCCAGCAGTCTTCTACTGCATCGTAGTTGACATTGCACTTTGCAAGTGCATCCTGAATACCAAGAATCTGCTGTGCTTCTGCCAGCACACCAAAATTGGTGACAGCAGCTTTTCCTGCATCATCCAACTGGTTATAGGCATCCAGAGCGGCCACGATTGCCGCGCGTCTGCTGCGCGTGACAGTACCGATCTGGCTGATCAGCGCTTCTACCTGCTCCGGCGTTACAGCACTATTCTGCTGCGCAAGCACCGCAAAAGGAACGTCCCCGGCGGGGCTGGCGGCCAGCGCGGGCAATGCAGTACCTGTCATCAGAGCGGCCACAAGGCTGCTCGCCACAATAACTTTGCATTTTTCTGTAATTTTCATTCGATGTTCCTCTTTCCTCTGGATTTCAGCTTATAGCTGTTGTAACACAAAATTATAGATACAACAAAAAGCAACTCCACAATTTCCTGCATCTGTTTGTCGAGCTCGCCCATCCCGGCGGGCTCTTTTTTTGTACCCATAAGCTCTTCAACGGTAATGCCAAAGTAGTCCGCAATTTTTTTGCGGCTGGACATTCTGGGTAAAGCGCCGTTTTTCCAGCTTGTCGGCATAGAGTTTGAAAAAACAAGTTCTTCTGCAACAGCAGCAGGTTTTTCCCCCCATACCGTCCTGTTGATCAGGTGTCAATGCGCAGGCACCGGGTGCAAAATAAGTATACCATAAACTTCGGCAAAAAGATACAGGGAGCGATGCCACGAGCTGGCCTTTCCTACAAAGGAAAGGCTCTGTCTTCGTACAACCTCTCCGTCATCGCTGCGCGATGCCACTGCCCGGGTTGCGGCTCCCAGCGTCTGCTTCGCTGCCGCTCGCATCCTGCTGGCCGCGGCCCCAACAGCTCCTCCCTGTTTCCGCCGCTGGCGGCGGTCGTCGCCGTTGCTCCTAGTAGGAGAGGCTTTGGCAGTCCCCGCAAAGTGAACGGTTTCGCCAGAGGCTCCCCTACTAGGGGAGCTGTCGAACGGAGTGAGACTGAGAGGTTGTATGAAGGACAGCCTGACCGTGAGCCGCAGCGGGGAAAACCTCTCCGTCAATGCTTCGCATTGCCACCTCCCCTATCGAGGGGAGGCCTTGGCATTCCGCAAAGCCTCGCCTTTTCGCCAGAGGCTCCCCTCGGTAGGGGAGCTGTCACCGAAGGTGACTGAGAGGGCAAGGACGCTGCCCTCTGTGCGTCCGGCTCGCGAAGGAGGAAGAAGTACGACTTATTACGAAAATATGAATAAAAACTCGAAAAAGCCCTACCGTTCCCGGTTCCGGTCTGCTATAATTTTCTATGCTTGTTACAAAAACCTGAAGTGAAGTAAAGGAGCCAGGAATATGATAAAAAGCGCTGAACTGGAAAATTCGGCATACGAGTTTGAGGCGAAAATGCCGCTGCGCCACGCTGTCCCGCTGGGCTTGCAGCACGTGTTCGCCATGTTCGTGGGCAACCTCACCCCGCTGCTCATCATCACCAGCGCCTGCGGCCTCGCGGGCGGTGAGTTCGCAGACCTGCAGGTGAGCCTGCTGCAGAACGCCATGTTCGTGGCGGGCATCGTCACGCTGGTGCAGCTGTACGGCCTCGGCCCTGTGGGCGGCAAAGTGCCGATCATCATGGGCACCAGCTCGGGCTTCCTGGGTGTGTTCAACAGCGTGGCTGCCACCATGGGCGGCGGCGTCACGGCCTACGGCGCCATGATGGGCGCATCCATTCTGGGCGGCCTGTTCGAGAGCGTACTGGGCGTCTTTCTGAAGCCCCTGCGCAAGCTGTTCCCGCCGGTGGTCACCGGCACGGTCGTGCTGTCCATCGGTCTGTCCCTCATCTCCGTGGGCGTCAACTCCTTCGGCGGCGGCAACGCAGCCAAGGACTTCGGCTCGGTGGAGAACCTGCTGCTGGCCGTCTTCGTGCTGGTGGTCATCCTCTTCTTCAAGCACTGGACCAATGGCTTCTTCAGCTCTTCCTCCATCCTCGTGGGCATCATCGCGGGCTATCTGGCAGCCATCGTCATGGGCTTCGTCCTGCCCACCACCGGCGTCACCGCCGACGGTGTGGAGTTCACCAAAGCATGGGTGCTGAACTGGAACAAGGTCGCTGAGGCCAGCTGGTTCGCCATCCCGAAGCTGGTGCCGGTCAAGATCGTCTTCGACCTCCGCGCCATCCTGCCCGTCATGATCATGTTCATCGTCACCGCCGTGGAGACGGTGGGCGACATCTCCGGCGTCATGGAGGGCGGCATGGGCCGCGAGGCCACCGATAAGGAGCTGAGCGGCGGCATCATCTGCGACGGCCTCGGCTCTACCGTCGCCGCCTGCTTCGGCGTCCTGCCCAACACCTCCTTCAGCCAGAACGTGGGCCTCGTGGCCATGACCAAGGTGGTCAACCGGGGCGCACTGGCCACCGGCGCCATCTTCCTGATGCTCTGCGGCCTCATCCCCAAGCTGGGCGCACTCATCTCCATCATGCCCCAGGCCGTTCTGGGCGGCGCTGCCGTCATGATGTTCTCCTCCATCGTGGTGTCGGGCATCCAGCTCATCACCAAGGAGAAGATGACTCCCCGCACCCTGACCATCGTCTCTGTGGCGCTGGGCGTGGGCTACGGCATGGGTGCAAACGCCAAGATCCTTGCCAACACCCCCCAGTTCGTCCAGCTTATCTGCGGTGAGAGCGGCATCGTGCCTGCTGCCTTCGTGGCCATCCTGCTCAACTGCCTGCTGCCCCGCGATGAGAAGTAAGCGTTGAACCACTGCGGCCTCCCTGTCTTTGCAGGGAGGCCTTTTTGTGCTATAATTTCCCCAGTCTTATCAGGAAGAGGGAAGGAGGACTCTATGGAACCGCAAACTGCCGCCCGCTATCGTCTTCTGGACGAGCTGCGGGGACTCGACCTCATCAGCATGATGCTCTACCACGGGATGTGGGACGTGGTGTTCCTCTTCGGCGTGGCCCAGAAGTGGTACACCGGACGCCCGGGCTTTGTGTGGCAGCAGAGCATCTGCTGGGTCTTTATCCTGCTTTCGGGCTTCTGCCTGCCGCTGGGGCATCATCCGTTCCGGCGGGGAGCCGTCGTCTTCGGGGCAGGGGCGCTGGTCACAGCCGTCACCCTGCTCTTCCTGCCCGAGGACGTGGTGTGGTTCGGGGTGCTGACCCTGCTGGGCTCGTCCATGCTCCTCACCGCCGCGCTGGACCCGCTGTTTCGCCATGTCCCGCCCGCCGTGGGCGCGGCCGTCAGCGCCCTGCTGTTCTGGGTGACCTACCCCACGATGAACGGCTTCTGGAACCTGCCGGGCGGGCGTCTGGCTCTGCCGCAGGCCCTCTACGTTAGCTATCCCACGGCCTATCTGGGCTTCATGCCCAAGAGCTTTTTCTCCACCGACTATTTCCCGCTGCTGCCCTGGCTGTTTCTGTTCTGGGTGGGGTACTTCCTCCACCACCTCGTGGGCCGCAGACGCCTCGCGCCGCTGCGCAGGTCGGTCTGCCCGCCGCTGGGCTGGATGGGCCGTCACTCGCTGGTGCTCTATCTGCTCCATCAGCCGGTCATCCTGGGGGTGCTGACGGTGGCGTTCCGGCTGGTGAGAGCGGGGTAAAACTTCTGGGAAAGTTAGCCTCTGTGACCGCTTGACAAAGCAGCGGCGCTGTGGTATCCTATGGACAGTTAGAGAAATCTAACCAAGAGATGCGTCTGAGCCTGCTTCCGACGCATTTTTATGGAGCAAAAAGTTAGAAGCGACTAACCCAATAAATCAAAAGTGAGGCTGAATAGTATGAGCAAAGTAGCAATCGTATTCTGGAGCGCCACCGGCAACACCGAGACCATGGCAAACTGCATCGCGGAGGGTGCAGGCGCTGCCGCCGCCATCGTCCCCTGCGCCGAGATGGACGCAGCAAAGCTGGGCGAGTATGACGTGGTGGCCTTCGGCTGCCCGGCCATGGGCGCGGAGCAGCTGGAGGAGAGCGAGTTCGAGCCGATGTTCGCGGGCCTCGAAGGCTCTCTGAACGGCAAGAAGGTGGCTCTGTTCGGCTCCTACGGCTGGGGCGACGGCCAGTGGATGCGCGACTGGTGCGAGCGTGCCAAAGAGGACGGCGCACAGCTGTTCAGCGACGAGGGCCTCATCTGCAATGAGACGCCCGATGACGACGTTCAGGCTGCCTGCCGCAAGCTGGGCGCTGATCTGGCCAACTGGTAAAAAATAACACCGGCCCATCCTGCATCATCCCGCGTCTTTGGGGGCAACCTAGGGACAAAGAGGTGATGAATGAATGGAAAACACAGGTGTCCGCTGTGATGTCTGCGAGTGCCGCCACAACGTGGGGAGCAGCAAGTGTGACTTGCCCGAGATCACGGTGACGGAGCGCTGCACCTGCTCTTCTCAGCAGGTGGACATCCCGCACTACTGCCAGAGCTACGAGAAGAAGTAAGCTTTGCGCAACAAAAAGACCTCTGCCCGGCAAGGCCGTCGGGCAGGGGTCTTTTATCATTTGTGCCTTTAATGGAGGCTGACGCCGAAGGTGGGCAGGCTGCGCAGCAGGGTGCCGACGCCGTGCATCTCGTAGGTGCCAAAGCCCAGAGCGCTGGCGGCTACGAGGTTGTCGGCCCGGTCGTCGATGAAGATGCACTCATCGGCCCGGAGATGGTACTTGTCCAGCAGGGTCTGGTAGATGCGGGGGTCGGGCTTGTTGACCTTCACTTCGCAGGAGGCCACGCCGCCGTCGAAGAGACCCTCGAAGTCCCGGTGCATCAGCAGGTCCAGCACGTCCTCGGGGATGTTGCTCAGGTAGTAGACGCAGTAGCCGCGCTGCTTGAGCTGCTCCACCAGCGTCTGCATCCGGCGGCGGGGGTGGAGCATGCTCATCCAGTCGTCCAGCACGCCCTCCACCTCGAAGCCCCGGCCCACGGCCCTGGCCCGCTGGAGCATCCGCTCGTTGGCCTCCCGGCGGGTGATGCGGCCTGCGTCCAGCAGCCGCCATTCTCTGCTGCCGAAGGTCAGGTCGTAGACCTCCTCTTCCAGCCCCCGGTTCCCGAACAGGTCGATGAGGTACTTGTGGGGGTCGAAATCCACCATGACGCCGCCGAAGTCGAACACGATATTTTTATACATCGATGATACCTCTTAAAAAAAGTTGGGATGTCCCTGCGCCCAGTATAGCACATCCGGGGCAGTATTTTCCAGCCCTTTTGCATGGTCCGGCCCGCACCGGCATAGGATGGGACTGTAAGGGGGCGGGGGAGATGACCTTTCGGGAGCTGTGCAGCAAGGAAGTCGTCCAGCTGAAGGACGGGGCCTGCCTTGGCCGGGTGGACGATCTGGAGCTGGACGCCGACACGGCCCGCATCGGGAGCCTGCTTCTTCTGGGGCGGCCCCGGCTCTTCGGGCTGCTGGGCCGGGACGAGACCCTGACCATCCCCTGGGCCGACATCGAGCGGATCGGTCTGGACGCCATCCTCGTGCGGACGGACATCCCCGCCCCGCCGCCCTCCCACGGGGGACTGCTGGATAAATTGCATCAGTGGCTGAACGGATGAAAGATTTTCACCCGTTTTTTGTCCGTCAGGGCTGGATTTTGGAGGCGGGATGATTATAATAGAGGACTGGGGCGGAGTCTGCCGCCTCAAATAAGCTTCAAATAATACGAAAAACGCAGAAGTGAAAGGAACTTCTTTATGACACACCATCCGAGTGCTGCGTCCCTCCGGCTGCACGGGGCGCGGCTGCTGTTTCCGCCTGTGGCCACCCTTCTGTTCCTGGTGCTCACCGAGTACATCGCCCGCGGCGCCCTGAGCGGAGATACCTTTGTACAGTACATCGTTCCCCACCCAGAAGCCTACCTGCTGGCGTGGGGGCTGCTCTTCCTCGTCTGGATGGCGGTGGACTGGCTCACCCGCTTCGCCCCGCTGGCCACCCTCCTGTCGGCCCTGCTGGGCTGTCTGCCCGCCACGGTGGATTTTTACACCCTGCAGCTCCGGGGCGAGCCCTTCCTCCCGTGGGACTTGATGCAGGTGTCCGAGGCCGCCGGCGTGGCCTCCGCAGCGGGCATCCACGTCCAGAAGAGCATGGTCGTCTCCGGCGTCGTGGTGCTGGCTCTGACCGTCGGCTCCTTCTTCCTCTACCGGGGCCGTCAGAAGCTGCCCTGGGTGCAGCGTCTGGCGGGCTTTGCGGCCAGCACAGCGGCCGCCTGCGCCCTCATCTTCGGGGTGTTTTTGCAGCCTGCCGTCACCCAGTCGCTGGGCATCCTGCCCGACGCATGGATGCAGGACCGCTACTACCGCTACTACGGCGTCATCACCAGCTTCCTCACCAACCTGACCAATCTGGAGATCGACAAGCCCGAGGATTACTCCGAGGAGGCCGTCAACGCCATCCTCGACAACGTGGAGGCAGGGGAGAAGTACACCACCAGCCCGGCCTGGCCCGGCTCCTATGCCGCCCAGACCCCAGCAGACGAACAGGTGAAGCAGCCCACCATCCTCTATGTGATGGACGAGTCCTACTGGGACGTCTCGGAGCTGGAGCAGTACGGCTTCCGGTTCGACACCGACGTCTCGGCCAACCTCCACGCTCTGCAGCAGACCAGCGCCTATGGCCGGGTCTACAGCCCCAGCTTCGGCGGCGGCACCTGTGACGTGGAGTTCGAGGCCCTGACGGGCTACTCGGTGTCCTATCTGCCCAGCGGCAGCAAGCCCTACCAGCAGCACGTGACGAAACCCATGTTCGCCCTGCCCAGCTACCTCAAGACCGAAGGGTATCAGACGGCGGCGGTCCACTGCTTCTGGGCCAGATACTGGAGCCGTGACACGGCCTACCCCAACCTCGGCCTCGACGACTTCATCAGCCTCGAGAAGATGCACGGCGTCCAGAAGGTGCGCCGCCACTACTGGACCACCGGCCTCGTCACCGACGACTCCATGGCAGACCAGATCATCGGCCAGTATGAGACCATGAAGGCCCAGTCCGACGCCCCCGTCTTCCTCCACGCCGTCACCATGCAGAACCACACCAATTATAATAAGGACAACTACCCCGACGACCAGCGGGTGAAAGTCACCGAAGCCCCGGCGGGCCTCAAGGCCAGCACCGTGGGTGCGCTGGAAGACTTTGCCACCGGCATCCGGGACGCCGACGCCATGCTGGGCAGGCTGACGGACTACTTCTCGCAGGTGGACGAGCCGGTCATCCTCGTGTTCTGGGGCGACCACTACAACCCCATCGACTCGAACTACGACATCTACACCCGCAGCGGCTATGCCAGCGGCTCCAGCGCCGACCCCCGCCTCCATCAGACCACCCTGCTCATGTGGTCGAACTACTCCGACCGCGCCGTGGACCTCGGCACCATCGCCGCCTACGACATCTCGCCGGTGATGATGGAGCTGTTCGGCCTGCGTCAGCCCGCCTACTTCCAGTTCCTTGGCCGTCAGCTCCGGGCTGCCTACCGGGCCAACACCCGCGGCACCATCCTGGAGAAGGACGGCACCGCCTCGAACGAGCTGACCCCTTTGCAGCAGAAGTGGAGCGATGAACACTGGCTGCTCCAGTACGACCTCATGTTCGGCAAAGGCTATGCCCTGAGCCGGATGGGCCTCAAGGAGCTGGCCGGGGCCGCAGATTGACGAAAAACTACGATTCTTTTTAGAAAAAAGCACGAAAACCCCTTGCAACGGCCAGAGGTTTGTGCTATTATTACTTAGCATTACACACGCATCACTATGCCCTTTTGTGCCCGAGAGGGTGGAGGGCAGTCTGCAACCGTCCGATACGGCGGCAGATCACGGTGTGCGGAGGCAAAACAAATTTTGGAGGTAATTTTACTATGGCAGTCGTTTCTATGAAGCAGCTTCTCGAGGCAGGCGTTCACTTTGGTCACCAGACCCGCCGCTGGAACCCCAAGATGGCGAAGTATATCTTCACCGAGCGCAACGGCATCTATATCATCGACCTGCAGAAGACCGTCAAGAAGCTGGACGAGGCTTACAACTACGTGAAGGAAGTTGCAGCTGAGGGCGGCGACATCCTGTTCGTCGGCACCAAGAAGCAGGCTCAGGAGTCCATCCGTGACGAGGCTCTGCGCTGCGGCATGCACTACGTCAACGCTCGCTGGCTGGGCGGTATGCTGACCAACTTCCGCACCATCCGCAAGCGCATCGACCGTATGGCTCAGCTGCAGAACATGAAGGACAACGGCACCTTCGAGCTGCTGCCCAAGAAGGAAGTGGCCAAGCTGGAGCTGGAGATGGAGAAGCTGGACAAGTACCTCGGCGGCGTCAAGAACATGAAGACCCTGCCCAAGGCCATGTTCATCGTTGACCCCCACAAGGAGCGCATCGCTGTTGCTGAGGCCCGCAAGCTGAACATCCCCATCGTTGCGATCGTTGATACCAACTGCAACCCCGACGAGATCGACTACGTCATCCCCGGCAACGACGACGCGATCCGCGCTGTCAAGCTGATCGCTGGCGCTATGGCTGACGCTGTGCTGGAAGGCAAGCAGGGCAACCAGGAGGCCGCTCCCGCTGAGGACGCAGCAAACGCCTGATTTCCCGAAATTCTCACAAACCAACAAATACTGTGTAAGGGAGAATACCAAAATGGCTATTACTGCAAAGGACGTTATGGAACTGCGCAAGCAGACCGACTGCGGCATGATGGAGTGCAAGAAGGCTCTGACCGAGGCTGACGGCAACTTCGAGAAGGCGATCGAGATCCTGCGTGAGCGTGGTCTGGCTACCGCCGCCAAGAAGGCAAGCCGCGTGGCTGCCGAGGGCATGGTCTACGCTGATTACTGCCCCGAGTGCAAGGTGGGCGTCGTCATCGAGGTCAACGCCGAGACCGACTTCGTCGCCAAGAACGACAAGTTCGTCGCCTTCGTCAAGGAGGCCACCAAGGTCATCATGAAGCAGAACCCCGCTGATGTCGAGGCTCTGATGGCATGCAAGACCGAGAGCGGCGAGACCGTCGATGAGGCTCTGAAGAACCTCATCCTGGTCATCAAGGAGAACATCAAGGTCCGCCGTTTCGTCCGTTACGAGGGCGTCTGCTCTGCATACGTCCACGGCGGCGGCACCCACGGCATCCTGGTCAACTTCGAGACCACCAACGGCATCGAGGCGAAGGACGAGTTCGCTGCATACGGCAAGGATGTTGCCATGCAGGTCGCAGCTGCCAACCCCAGCTACGTCGATGAGGCTGCTGTCCCCGCTGAGGTCGTCGCCAAGGAGAAGGAGATCCTCCTCGCTCAGATGGCCAACGACCCGAAGAACGCCAACAAGCCCGACGCTGTCAAGCAGAAGATGATCGAGGGCAAGATCAAGAAGTACTTCAAGGAGAACTGCCTGGTCGATCAGGAGTTCGTCAAGGACGGCGACCTGACCGTTGGTCAGTACACTGCCAAGGTCGCAAAGGACCTGGGCGGCGACATCAAGGTCATCAAGTTCACCCACTTCGTCAAGGGCGAGGGCCTGGAGAAGCGTTCTGACGACTTCGCTGCTGAAGTCGCAAGCATGGTGAAGTAATTCAGTCTGACTGAATAGAATGGGAGCCGCAGTACCTGTAACAGGGTGCTGCGGCTCTTTTTGTTGTGCTCAGGCCGCAAGTATGCTATCATAGAACGAATGACAGAAAAGGGAGAGGGGAAACATGAAGATCGAACCCAGAACATTCACCCTGCCCAACGGGGAAGTGCTGACGGTGCGCAGCTTGTGCGCTGAGGATGCTGAGGCGCTGAATGCATTCCGCTGTGCGACCTACAGCGAGACCTATTTTATGGCCCGCTACCCGGAGGAAGGGGTGAGTCTGGAAGCGATGGGGAATCGGCTTGCAGACTGCGTGGAAAGCCCTGTGAACTTTGAGGTGGGCGCTTTTGCCGGAGAAACGCTGGTGGGGGAGTTTGGGGTTGCACAGCTGCGGCCGCACATCAAATACCGCCATCGTGCCGTAATGGGCATCTCTGTCCGGAAAGAGTATTGGGGCTGCGGTCTGGGCAGCTACCTGATGCAGCTCGCCATCGACCAGACCCGGGCCAACGGCTTCGAGCAGTTGGAGCTGGGGGTGTACAGCGATAACAGCCGCGCCATCCATCTCTATGAAAAGTTTGGCTTTGAGCGCTATGGCATCCAGCCCCGGGCCTTTAAGCTGAAGGACGGCACCTACCGGGATGAGATCATCATGGTGAAGATGCTGTGACCGAAAAAGAATATAATGAAACGCCGCCGACGGTTCAGAACCGTCAGCGGCGTTTTGCTTATTCAGTCAACAGCGGTCAATGGATCAGGCCTTGGCCTCGCTGTTGTGCTCTGCCTTCTTGTAGGCGGAGAAGGAGTGGAACACGATGTTCAGGCCCAGAACGATCAGCAGGACAGCCAGGATGAGCTGCAGGCCGTTGGCGATGAACACAGCGCCCCAGGTGGTCTCACCGGCAGGGATGGTGACAGCAGCGGCATTGCTGATGGCCTTGACCATAGCCATGAGACGCTGCACCAGAGCAGTGAAGGTGACGCAGAGCATGATGATGAGCGGGGGGAAGAGCATCTTGTTGCTGCGGCCGGTGACCTTCAGGAAGACGCACAGGGTAGACAGGACCAGAGCGCTCAGCAGCTGGTTTGCAGAACCGAACAGGGGCCAGATGTTGGCGTAGCCGATCTTGGTCAGGATGAAGCCGAACACCAGAGTGATGAAGGTGGAGAAGTAGACGTTGCAGAGCAGCTTGCGCCAGCCCTCAGCGTGCTCCATGTCGTCCACGCTGAACAGCTCCTGGAAGCTCATGCGGCCGATGCGGGCCACGGCATCCAGACTGGTCAGAGCCAGTGCGGAAACGCACATGGTCATAAAGACGGTAGCGGCATAAGAGGGGACACCGAACATCTCAAAGAAACCGGCGACGCCGCGGCTGAAGATCTGGAAGGGAGTACCGGCGGCGGGGGTGCCGTCAGCAGCGGCAGCAGCACCGGCGACGCAGAGAGCCAGAACAGCCAGCAGGCTCTCGAGGATCATGGCACCATAGCCGACCTTCAGCATATCCTTCTCGTTCTCGACGGTCTTGGAGGAAGTGCCGGAAGAGACCAGGCCGTGGAAGCCGGAGACAGCACCGCAGGCCACGGTGACGAACAGGATGGGGAACATGGTACCCAGCTTCTCGTTGGTGAAGCCGGTGAAGACGGGCAGGTTCATGGTGGGATGAGCGACCAGCAGGCCGACCACAGCACCGGCGATCATGGCCACGAACATGAAGGTGGTCATGTGGTCACGGGGCTGCTTCAGCAGCCACATGGGCAGGACAGCGGCAAAGAAGATGTAGACGAAGGTGATGTAGCTCCATGCGGCCTTGCCCAGAATGAGGGGCAGGTTCGCACCGATGACGAAGGAAAGCACGATGAAGACGATGCTGATGAGGCTCTCTTTCCAGCCGGAGAAGTTGAACTTCTTCTGGATGAGGCCGAAGACGACAGCGAAGACCATGAACATGATGGAGACCATACCGGCAGCGCCGTTGGTCTGAGCAGTCTCCGCCAGAGCACCGTCGGTGCCGAAGGCGTTGAAGGTTCCGGCGACCATGTCAGCAAACGCTGCAATGACGATGCCGCAGAACAGCCAGCAGAACAGCAGGAACAGCTTGCGGCCGGTCTTGCCGATGTACTTCTCGATGAGCATACCCATGCTCTTGCCGTCGTTCTTGACGGAAGCGTACAGAGCGCCGAAGTCGGTGACAGCGCCGAAGAAGATGCCGCCCAGCAGCACCCACAGCAGGACAGGCAGCCAGCCGAAAGCAGCAGCCTGGATGGCACCGGTGACAGGGCCTGCACCGGCGATGGAGCTGAACTGGTGTGCAAACACGGTCCAGCCGTTGGTGGGGACATAGTCACGGCCATCCTCGTGGACGACTGCGGGGGTCTTGGCAGTGGGGTCGATGCCCCATTTGTTGGCCAGCCAGCGGCCGTACAGCGTATAAGCGCCGAACAGACACACAGCTGCGATCAAAACGATGACCAGCGTATTCATTTCTTTATACCTCTTTCCTTTCTTTCACACCGGCAACCGGCAATGTGCCAGACAGAGCGGCTGTGCCCAAAAGCAGGGCAGGCGAAACGGCCCGGAAGGGTGAAAAAAGCCTCCGTCCTCATGAAAGATAGAGACACAAAGATGTGTTCCATCTTCCTCGAAGACGAAGGCCAAACGGTGCATCTGCACCGGTCGTTCTCCGCGGTACCACTTCGTTTGCTGCTTTCGGGAGCAGCCGCTTGCGCGTACAGGCGTTTGGCCGCCGATACGCCGCCCTGTAACGTGGGCTAAACGGCCATGCACTACTGCCGCAAGCGGGTTCGCACAGGCTGCTCGCAGGTGAGGGCTGATCGCACTGTGCTACCGTCTTGCACCGGAATGGCGGCTCTCTGAGCGCAGGGAATGCGAAAAGTCATGTCCTGTTCATTGCATTTGCCGAATGATTGTGTATACTTTAGTCCTGATTTCATAACTTGTCAATATATTTTGGGCAAGTTAGGAGACTGTGCCATTTTTGCGGGGGAGAAACTAAGAAAATTTAGGCGATTTTTGTTCAGATGTGAGATGAATAAAACTGAATGCCTCCACAGGTGAAATCTGCTAAACCCCCGGAAAGAAAGACCGGACACTTGACTTTTACACTTTCAAGTGCTAAAGTTACAGAGTGATAGAAAGACCCCTGCCGCACCCCGCGGCACTTTGCCCAAAAGGAGGCAGCTATGGCGGACAAGAACCCCAGAAGAAACCCCACCACCGACGCACTGTTCGACGCGATCCTGAGTCTTGAAACGCGGGAGGAGTGCTACAACTTCTTCGAAGACCTCTGCACGGTCAAGGAGATCTCCGATATGGCCCAGCGTCTGGAAGCGGCCAAACTCCTGCTCAGCGGCAGCACCTACGACCAGATCGTAAAGGCCGTGGAGATCAGCACCGCCACCATCAGCCGCATCAACCGCTGCATCCAGTACGGCTCCGGCGGCTACCGCGACACCATCGAGAAGGTACAGAAGTGCGCAAAGCCGGAGTGACATCCGGGCGGCGAGGCACATAGGATGGACTGCGCCCGATCCCTATTATAGAAAGGAAGGTCCTTCTTATGGCTGATACCACCAACTGCACCCCCTGCGTTTCCTGCGGCTGCCCCGCGCTGCCGAGAGTTTCCCTCGACCAGGCCGTCGTCGACCTGATGGAGAGCATCGCTTTGCAGGAGTCGGCCCTGAGCCACATCCTCTGCGCCGAGAGCCAGAAGATGAAAGCCGCCCTCAGCATGGAGGAGCTGGACCTGTGCAAGCTGCTGGAAGTCAACGACTCCGCCACCAACATGGTCCACGCCGTGGCGAACCTTGAGCTGGTGCTGAAAGAGAAGCTGGAATTCATCGCCAACAACCTCTACTACCCCTCGACGGGGAACTGCACCACCACCGAGAGCTGATGTCAAAATGCGACTGCCCGCCCGCAATGGGTGGGCAGTTTTTGCTTTCCGGGGCGGGGCTGCCTAAAAATATGTATAAAAGTCGGAAAAGTGTTTTGTTGGAATTGCTGAATATCGAAATCTGTGCTATACTATATAATGTTTATCCAAAGAGAAAGGGGAACCTGACCTTGCTGCACTACGATGCGATCCTGTTTGACGTGGACGGTACGCTCATCGATTCCGCCCCCGGCATTCTCAATACACTGGAAGAAGTTTTCAGCTCCATGGGCGTTGACGTCGCCCGGAGCGACCTTGGCCGCTACATCGGCCCGCCCCTCCGCAAGAGCTTCGGCGAGCATTTCTCCGACCCTGCAAAAATCGAGGAGGCCACGAAGCGCTACCGCGTGAGCTACGCCGCCAGGGGCTGCCACGAGGGCGATGTCTACCCCGGCGTGGTGGAGATGCTGGGCCGTCTCAAGGCTGCGGGCCTGACCCTCTGCACGGCCACCTGCAAGCCCACCGACGTTGTGAGGCCCATCCTCGAGGAGCAGGGTCTTGCGCCTTACTTCTCCTTCGTGGGCGGCGCATCCATGGATGAGAGCCGCGACAACAAGACCGACGTCATCCGCCACGTCCTCGCCCAGCCCGTCATGCAGGGCAAGCGGGTGCTGATGGTGGGCGACCGCCGGGACGATATGCAGGGCGCTGTGAACTGCGGTTTGGACGCCGCCGCTGTGCTCTACGGCTACGGCGGCAGGGAAGAGGTCGCCCCCTTTGCGCCGGTCTTCATGGCCGCTGACTGCAAAGAGCTGACGGACTGGGCTCTCCGCCCGGTGGACGAGCCTTCCCATTCCTGAAACGAGAGGGACTGAATCTATGAGTCAAAAAAGACAACAACAAAACGAAACCATGACTCCCATGCAGCATCGGGCCGTTCTGGTCTGCATCCTCTGCGTGCTGGCGGTGCTGCTGACCTTCGGCATCACCACCACCCTCCTTAAAAAGGGCGGCGAGGAGCCTGCCCCCTCCGTCTCGGAGTCCGCGGCAGACCCCACCCCCGGCGGAGACCTGTCGGGCCACTACCAGATCGACAACGCCTCCACCGCTCTGCTGACGGAGACCGCCGACGCCGGCACGGACTATCTGAACGACACCCTTTTTCTGGGCGATTCCAACACCGTCCGCCTCTATAACAACGGCCTCATCTCCCTGCAGCAGTTCTGCGCCAAAGAGGGCATCGGCACCCAGGTCGCGCTCAACGAGGGCATCGTTACCTTTAAGAAGGATTCCAACCATTATACCATCCCTCAGGCGGTGGCCATGATGAAGCCTCGCCGTGTGGTCATGACCTTCGGCACCAACGACACCGGGATGGAAGTCTCTGACTTCATCGCCCACTACACGGCCCTCATCCAGGCCATCCAGCAGAGCTACCCCTACACCGACATCATCGTCAACACGGTGCCGCCGGTCCCGGCTGACCACTCCAACTACCCCCACATGGACCAGGCCAAGATCGACGACTTCAACATGGCCCTTCTGGATCTGTGCGAGCAGCTGGGCGTCCGCTTCCTCAACTCTGCCGAGGCCCTCAAGGGCAGCGACGGCTACGGCATCGCGGACTACTACACCAGCGGCGACATCCACCTCAAGAGCGCCGGCCTCAAGGCAGTGCTGAACTATATCCGCACCCACGCCCTGCAGACCGAGGACCGCCGCCCCGACACCAACAACATCCCCACCCGCACCATGGAGTATGTCTCCAACCCCAGCTCCGCTGTGGCCGCTCCCAGCTCAGAGGCTGTCAGCTCCAGCGAGAGTCAGGCCGAGAGCGCCAGCAGCTCGGAGAGCTCTTCGAGCGAGAGCACCAGCGAGGAGAAAAAGTTCGAGGCCCGCTACCGTGTGGACAGAAACGGCGGCGGCACTCTGAGCGTCGGCAATGACACCGGCAACAGCTCTGTGACCTACACCGTCACCGACCCCGACAAATCCATCACCGTGACCGCTGTCCCGGCGGAGGGCCACGTCTTCGTCAAGTGGAGCGACGGCCTCACCAGCAAGACCCGCACCGACACCGACTTCAAGCAGAATCTGGACGTCACGGCAGTCTTCGGCACGGCCTCCGTCCACATCACCAGCGAGGGCAAGGGCGCTGTGGGCAGCTCCTACACCTTCAAGGCTGCCTTGAGCGGCAAGTACGCCAAGGCCGAGAACCTGCGCTGGTACGCCAACGGTCAGGAGGTCACGCAGGCCGCCGGCAAGTCCAGCATCACTGTGGTGGTGGACAGCTCCATGGCCAACGCTTCTTATAAGATCCACGCCGTCGTCACCTACAACGACTGCAAGGTGAGCAGCAACACCCTGACCATCACCATCGGCAGCGGTGTGACCAGCGAGTCCGGCTCCACCAGCAGCTCGTCCTCGTCCCATGCCGGTTCTTCCGGCAGTACATCCTCTTCCTCTGCAAGTTCGGGCAGCTCTTCCCACAGCACCAGCAGTTCGTCGTCGGCATCGTCCAGCACGGCGTCTGGCAGCTCCAAGGCAGAGTCGGAGTCCGAAAGCAAGGCCGAGTCCAAGTCGGAAGCTACTTCGGAGTCCAAAGCGGAGTCTAAGGCAGAGCCCAAGGCCGAAACCAAGTCGGAAGCCTCCGCCGGCAAGGAAGCTGAAAGCAAGGCAGAATGACGCCCCGCACCTTCCTCTGCAAAGCCGCATAGGCTGAGCCGAGAGGAGGCGAGCGGATGTTCCGTGAAGAAATGCAAGTCCTCGGCCTGCCCGGCGCAGAAGATGTGACCGACGGCAGCGTGGACTACTACGACATGGATTGGGAAAACGTCGAGAACGGCGTGACGGAGGAGCAGATGGCAAAGTGCATCGCAAAAGAGTGTGCCTGCACGCCACACTGCAAGTGCAGCGGGAACCTGCCGGACCAGTCCGACGACGAAGCCTATGAAATGACGTTGGAATGATAAAAAATACGAGAAGCCAGCTCTGCCGGGCGGGGCTGGCTTCTCGCTGTTCTTAAACCGCAGACCGCAGCCGCGCCCGCTCAAGGCGGCAGGCGGCTCGAAACATGATAGAGAAGGGAAAGAAACATGGCAAAATATTATTGCATCCTTTTCGATGCAGACAATACGCTCCTGGACTTTGATGCCGCCGAGAACAAGGCGCTGGCTGAGACGCTGGTGGAATACGGCATCGAGCCGGACGCCGGGACGGTGCAGACCTACCGGGACATCAACTCGGAGCTCTGGCGTCAGCTGGAAAAGGGCCAGATACGCCGCGACAAGCTGATGGGGGAGCGCTTCACCCGCTTCCTCAAGGCCATCAACGCAGCCGGTGACGGCGTGGAGATGAACCGCTGCTACCTCGACCACCTGTCCTCCCACCCCGACCTGATGACCCCCAATGTGCTGGACGTTCTCGGGGAGCTTTCCGAGGTGGCGACGCTGGCCATCGTGACCAACGGCTTCGAGAAGGTGCAGAGCCGCCGGGTGGCAGAATCCGGCATCGGGGCCTACCTCGAGGACGTCTTCGTCTCCGAGAAGCTGGACAGCGAGAAGCCCAGCCGCCGCATCTTCGACTCCGCCCTCCGCGCTCTGGGCGTGGGGAACCGGGAGCACGTCCTTGTGGTGGGCGACAGCCTCACCAGCGACATTCAGGGCGGCGTGAACGCGGGCCTCGACACCTGCTGGTTCAACCCCGGCCACGCCGAGAACCCGGGCAAGGTGAACCCCACCTACGAGATCGCCTCGCTGGAAGAGCTCTACCCGCTGGTGATGGAGCCGGAAGAGCTGGCGAACCTCGGCCTCAAGCACCGCCGTCATCAGCTGTAACGGCGGGAATGTCTCGATCCACCCTACTGGAAAAGAACACGGAAGAACGATATGCTGATTCATTTGGAAAAACTCGGAAAGAGCTTTGGCGAGAAAGTCGTCCTGCACGACGTGAGCGCCAGCGTGGAAAAAGAAGACCGCATCGGCATCGTGGGCCAGAACGGCGCAGGCAAGACGACCCTGCTCAAAATTCTGACCGGCGTCTACACCGACTATGACGGCGAGTTCAGCGTGACCCACGGCGTGACGCTGGGCTATCTGGAGCAGAACGCAAAGCTCGATGTCACGCTGGATATTTACGGGGAGATGCGCTCTTCCTTCGCCCCTGTGCTGGACGCCATGGCCCAGATGCAGATCTTGGAAAAGAAGATGGCGGCCTCTCCCGACGACGCCTCCCTTCTCGAAAAGCACGACGAACTGCAGAACATCATCGACGCCGCCGACGGCTACAACATGGACGTCAACATCAAGAAGGTGCTGTCCGGCATGGGCTTTGCGCAGGATACCTGGAGCAAGAACGTGGGCGTCCTCTCCGGCGGTGAGCTGACCCGTCTCCGTCTGGCCAAGCTCCTCCTCGAGAAGCCGGACGTCCTCATTCTGGACGAGCCCACCAACCATCTGGACTTCGCCACCATGGAGTGGCTGGAAAACTACCTCAAGGGCTACTCCGGTGCCGTTCTGGTGGTCAGCCACGACCGCTATTTCCTCGACAACGTCTGTACCAGGATCTGGGAAGTCTCCTTCCAGACCATGACCACCTACAAGGGCAACTTCTCGGCCTATCTGCCCCAGAAGGAAGCCGCCGACGCCCTGCGCCAGAAGCAGCACGACGCCGACGTGGCGCTGGCCGAAAAATTACAGGACTACATCGACCGCAACCTGGTCCGCGCCTCCACCACCAAGATGGCCCAGAGCCGCCGCAAGCAGCTGGAAAAGCTGGAGATCACTGAGGCCCCTCAGGACGAGACCAACCAGCTCAAGTTCCGCTTCGAATACGACGTGGAACCGTGGAATGAGCTGGTGCTGCTCAAGAACCTGACCATCAAGATCGGCGACCGCACCCTGCTGGAGCCCTTCACCTATACGGTCTGCCGCGGCCAGCGGCTCATCATCGCCGGCCCCAACGGCGCAGGCAAATCCACCCTGATGCAGGTGCTGGACGGCAAGCGCCGCCCCTCCGGCGGCATGGTGCGCCTTGGCACCGGCGCACGGCCCAGCATCTTCGCCCAGCAGCAGAATCGCATCGGCGCGGGCCGCGTCATCGACGTCATCTGGAACAAGTACCCCCGGATGACCGAGCTGGAAGTCCGCAGCCATCTGGCAAAGCTGGGCTTCCGGGGCGAGACGGTCTTCAAGCCCTGCGAGGCCCTGTCCGGCGGCGAGCTGGCCCGGCTGCGCTTTGCAGAGATCGTGCTGGAACGCCCGAACCTGCTGTTCCTGGACGAGCCTACCAACCATCTGGACATCTACACCCGCGAGAACCTGACCGAGGCGCTGATGGCCTACACCGGCACGCTGCTCCTCGTCACCCATGACCGCCACCTGATGAACAGTCTGGCCTGCCCCATCCTCTACCTCGAGGACGGCAAGGCGGTCATCTACCCCAGCTATGACGCCCTGATGGGCCGCGCCGCTCCTGCCCCCGTGGCCGAGAAGAGCAGCGAACCCGCCAAGGCGGGCTACGGCAAAGAGCAGCGCCGCCGCCGGGCCGAGCTGCGCGCCAAGATCAAAGCCTGCGAGGACGAGATGGAAGCCTGCGGCGCCCGCGAAGTGGAGCTGGAAAACGAGATAAACTCGCCGGAAGTCTACAACGACCCCCAGCTTTTGCGGGAAAAGAGCGACGAGCTCAGCGACCTGCGCTTCCATCAGGACGAGCTTTTCGCCGCATGGGAGGCCGCTGTGGAAGAGCAGGAGCAGTACGAGCAGACCGCCGGCGGCGAAGAATAACCGATGCAGCAAAGGGGGAGAGCCGATGGCAAACCGAAACCATGACCCAAAGAAAACACACGAGATCGCACTTTCCGGCCTGCTGTTCGCGCTGGCGATGGCTCTTTCCTTCATCGAAGGCACACTGGTCATCCCGGGCCTTGCGCCGGGCATGAAGCTGGGCCTTGCGAATATCGTGGTGATGTATGCACTGTTCTTCATGGGGGCGCGGCAGGCGCTCTATCTCGACCTGCTCAAGGCGCTGTTCGTCTTTCTCGTCTCCGGCTGGACGGCAGGCTTCCTCTCGCTCTGCGGCGGGCTGCTGTCCCTGCTGGTGATGTGGGTGCTCTACTATAAGCTCCCGTTCCGGCCCACATGGTTCATCCTGTCGGTCTGCGGCGCACTGTCCCACAACATCGGCCAGCTGCTTGGCGCGGGGGTCATCCTGTCCTCGGCCATGTCGCTGTACTATGCGCCGGTGATGCTGGTGCTGGGCCTTGTCATGGGCGCCCTCACGTCCCTGACCCTTCGGGCCATCCTGCCCGCACTGGGCAGACTGGGCTACAACACCCGGGAAAAGCGCTGAACAGTTGCATCTGCAAACATTTTTCGCTATAATAAAATGATAGATTTGATATGACCCTACAAAAAAGCCGCCCTTATGGATGACTCGCATCCGAGGGACGGCTGGGAGGTTTTGTACTATGTCTGAAAAAGTTACGGTCAAGGTGGAGCGGAGCGTCCTCCACCTTCCGGCCATCGCCCTGCGCGGGCTGGTGGTCTTCCCCAACAATCTGCTCCACTTCGAGGTGGGCCGCGAGAAGAGCATCGCCGCCGTGGAGTGGGCCGTCAGCAACAACTCTGACGTCTTCCTCGTGGCACAGAAAGAGATGAAGGTCGAAGACCCCAAGGCCGCCGACCTCTATACTTACGGCGTCGTGGCCGAGGTCAAGCAGGTGATGCGGGTGTCGGACGACCTCGTCCGCATCCTGGTCGAAGGCAAATACCGCGCCAGACTCTCCGAGATGGAGGACGACGGCAGCTTCCTGCTGGCCACCGTCCGCCCGGCCCCGGTCAAGATGGCGAAGCCTGAAGAGCTGCCGGAGGCGGATGTCCTCGTCCGCAACGTCAAAAAGAGCTTTGACGACCTGCTGGCTCTGAACCCCCACATCGGCAAGGACGTGGTGTTTGCCATCACCACCAGCACCGACGCCGCTTTCCTGTCCGAGTACATCCCGGCCAACCTCCTGTTCCGCTTCGAGGATAAGCAGGCCATTCTGGACGAAGGCACCCTGATGGGCCGTCTGCATCTGCTCATCGAGAAGATGCACCGGGAGCGCCGGATGCTCGAGATCGATAAGGAGATCGCCCAGAAGGTAGACGAGGCGATGGACAAGAACCAGCGCGACTACTACCTCCACGAGCAGCTCCACATGATCAGCGAGGAGCTGGGCGAGGACGACGATACCACCGCCGAGGCTGAGGAGTACCGCCGGAAGATCACGGCCCTCCATCTGGACGAGGACCGGGAAAAGAAGCTTCTCAAAGAGGTGGACCGCCTCTCCAAGATGCAGAGCAGCAATCAGGAAGGCACGGTCATCCGCACCTATCTGGACACCTGCCTCGACCTGCCCTGGAACACCTTTACCGAGGACGATCTGGACATCGCCAAGGCCCAGCGGGTGCTGGACCGGGACCACTACGGCCTGAAGAAGGTCAAGGACCGCATCCTCGAGGTGCTGGCCGTCCGCAAGCTGGCCCCCGATGTGAAGGGCCAGATCATCTGCCTCGTCGGCCCTCCGGGTGTCGGCAAGACCAGCATCGCCCGCTCCATCGCCGAGAGCCTGAACCGCAAGTATGTCCGCATCAGCCTCGGCGGCGTGCGGGATGAGGCCGAGATCCGCGGCCACCGCCGCACCTACATCGGCGCGATGCCCGGCAAGATCATCAACGCCATGATCTCTGCCAAGAGCGCGAACCCCCTGATGCTTCTGGACGAGATCGACAAGCTGGCAGGCGACTTCCGGGGCGACCCGGCGGCCGCTCTGCTGGAAGCCCTCGACCCCGAGCAGAACAGCACCTTCAACGACCATTTCATCGATATGCCGTTTGATTTGAGCCATGTGCTCTTCATCACCACGGCCAACGACCTCAGCGCCATCCCCGGCCCGCTGCGCGACCGCATGGACGTCATCGAGCTACCCAGCTACACCCGGGTGGAAAAGTACAACATCGCCCGGAAGCATCTGGTCCCCAAGCAGCTGGATGCCTGCGGCCTGACCGGCAAGGTCACCTTCTCCCAGAGCGCCCTCTACGGCATCATCGACGGCTACACCCGCGAGGCCGGCGTCCGCAATCTGGAGCGCACCATCACCAGCGTCCTGCGCAAGTGCGCCCGGAAAATTGCTTCCGGCGAGGCGGAGAATGTCTCCGTCACCGGCACCGGCCTCGAAAAGCTGCTGGGACCCCGCATGGTCAAGCCCGAGTTCCTCAACCGCACCAACGCCATCGGCATCGCCAACGGTCTGGCATGGACCAGCATCGGCGGCGAGACCCTGCCCATCGAGGTGCAGGTCATCGACAACGGCAGCGGCAAGATCACCGTCACCGGTTCTCTGGGCGACGTGATGAAGGAGAGCGCCCAGCTGGCCATCACCTATGCCCGCGTCCATGCCGCAGAGTACGGCATCGACTCCGAGCGCCTCAAGAAGTGCGACCTGCACATCCATGCCCCGGAGGGTGCAGTCCCCAAAGACGGCCCTTCTGCCGGCGTCACCCTGACCACGGCCCTCATCTCCTGCCTGTCCGGCATCCCGGTGCGGGGCGATGTGGCCATGACCGGCGAGATCACCCTCCACGGCAATGTGCTGCCCATCGGCGGCCTCCGCGAGAAGAGCATGGCCGCTTACCGCGAGGGGATGAAGACCGTCCTCATCCCGAAGGACAACCTGTCCGATCTGTACGAGGTGGACGACGAAGTCAAGAAGAACATCGAGTTCCTGCCCATGTCCAACCTGTCGCAGGTCCTCGCCGCAGCCCTCCTCAAGCCCAAGACGGTGTCTGCGGGCCACCCCCGCACCAGGAAGGTAAAGTCCGCTGAGGCTGCGGCCCTGCCGCAGACGGCTGAAAAGCCGCAGCCGGGCGCGGTCTGCTGAGGGAAAAGAACTCCTTCCACCGCTGACGCGGTCCCCCTCCCTCAAGGAGGGAGGCTTTGGCATACCGGAAAGCTTTTCCTCTTCGCTGGAGGCTCCCTCACTGAGGGAGCTGGCATCGCGTAAGCGATGACTGAAGGAGTTGGGATAGATGGCATTTATCAAAGAAAGGAAAGCTCCATGAACTATAACAAAGCGGATTTCATTGCAAGCTACGGCATTTCCAGCCAGCTGCCCGAGAGCGACCGCCCGGAGCTGAGCTTCTCCGGCCGCTCCAACGTGGGCAAATCCAGCCTCATCAATAAGCTCTGCAACCGCAAGAATCTCGCCCGCGTGTCCAGCACGCCGGGCAAGACGGCTACCATCAACTTCTACGCGGTGGATGACTGCTACTTCGTGGACCTGCCCGGCTACGGCTATGCCAAGGTGAGCAACGCCGACCGTGAGCGCTGGGACGACCTCATCAACAGCTACTTCGAGGCTCAGCGCCACCACACCCTGCTGGTCCAGCTCATCGACTGCCGTCACGCCCCCAGCGCCGACGACATCCAGATGCTGCAGTATCTCCACTACCACAACATCCCCTTCGTCGTGGCCCTGACCAAGGCCGACAAGCTCAAGAAGAGCCAGCTGGCCCAGACGCAGGAGGAGTTCGAAAAGCTCTGCCTGCCCTACGGCTGCCAGAAGGTGGTGCTGACCAGCGGCGAGAGCGGCTACGGCATCCCGGAGCTGCAGGCTGTGCTGAACGCAGCCGTCGCCGCCGAGTACGAGGCAAACGCAGAGGACGCGGAGTAACGCAATGGCTTACAACGAATTTGCTTATTTTTACGATGAGTTCAACGGCGAGGCCGACTACGAGGCCCTGTATGCCCACATCAAAAAAGAGCTGGAAGCCCACGGCATCCATGACGGCATCCTCGCAGACCTGGGCTGTGGGACAGGAGAGCTGACCCTGATGCTCACGCAGGCGGGCTACGATATGATCGGCATCGACCAGTCGGAGGAGATGCTCTGCGTCGTCCGGGACAAGGCGGAGCAGCTTGGCCTTTCCGGCGGCCTGCTTCTTTTGCGGCAGGACCTGCTCAAGCTCGACCTCTACGGCACCATCCGGGGTGCGGTGTCCACCTTCGACACCTTCAACCACATCCCGGACCTGGACAAAGCCATCGCCAACGCCGGCTTCTTTATGGAAAAGGGCGGCGTGCTCCTGTTCGATATGAACACGCCCTATAAGCACCAGAACGTGCTGGGCGAAAACGTCTTTACGTTTGAAGAAGAGGACGCCTCCTGCGTCTGGCGCAACCATTACAGCGCCGCCGACCGCAGGGTGGAGATCAGCGTGGACATCGACTACCGCGAGACGGGGGAGCACTTCCACGAGCAGTTCTACGAGTACACCTACGACCTCGACACCATCCGCGCCGCTCTGGAAAAGCATGGTTTTGCGCTGGAAAGTGTCTGCGACGGCGAGAGCTTTGGCCCTCTGACCGACGAGAGCGAGCGCTATTTCTTCTGCGCAGTCAAACAGTATACCCAACTGGAGGAACAATAATATGTCGAATCTTATCCGCGGCATTTCTGAAAACGGCGGTGTCGTGTTCTGCGGCGTGGACTCCACTGAGATCGTCCGCACGGCAGAAAAGCTGCATACCACCAGTGCCACCTGCAGCGCAGCCCTTGGCCGTCTGCTCACCGGTGTCTCCCTGATGGGCGCGATGCTCAAGGATGATGGCGACTCCATCACCCTGCGCGTGTCCGGCGGCGGCCCGGCGGGCGTCGTCATTGCCTGCACCGACGCACACGGCAACGTCAAGGGCTGCATCGACCACCCGCTGGTCGAGCTTCCCGCAAAGGAGAACGGCCATCTGGACGTGGGCGGCGCAGTCGGCAAAGACGGCGTTCTGACCGTCATCCGGGACAACAAGCTCCAGAAGGAGCCGACGGTGGGTCAGGTGCCGCTGGTGTCCGGTGAGATCGCCGAGGATATCACCAGCTACTACGCCTACAGCGAGCAGATCCCCACCGTATGTGCGCTGGGCGTTTTGGTGGACAAGGACCTGTCCATCGCCTGCGCCGGCGGCTATCTGCTGCAGCTCCTGCCGGGCGCGACCGATGCCGAGATCACCCGTCTGGAGCAGAACATCGCCGCCATGCCTTCCGTCACCGAGCTGCTCCGGGCAGGGAAGACCCCGCAGGATATGATGGAGCTGGCAATGGCGGGCTTCGACCCGCAGGTCCTCGATACCCGCGAGGTGAAGTATCAGTGCGACTGCAGCAAGAAGCGCACGAAGGATATGCTCCTCAGCCTTGGCCGCAAAGAGCTGGTAAAGCTCCGGGACGAAGACCCGAAGTGTGAGGTGGTCTGCCACTTCTGCCACACGAAGTATGAGTTCGACCTGAACGAGCTTCTGGCCGAGACGACCCCGGAAGAGAAGTAACAAAAATCCATAATTATAAATCGCCGCATGGCCGGAGCAGATGAGCTCAGGGCTGTGCGGCGTTTTCATTTGCAGATGTCGGCGGTGATGGTGTAGACGACCCGGTAGTGGAGGGTGTTTTCTTCGACAGAGACGTCCTCTTTGCGGGCCAGAAGCTCAAAATCAGGCCAATTCTGCTGTAAAGCTTGTTTACTTTGCAGCCTTGCAAGGGCCAGAGCCTGCTCTTCGGTCCGCTCCAAATCGGTGGAGGCTTTGTAATAATATGTCGTTTCTTCGATAAAAACAGGAACAGGAAGCCCGAAGGCTTCTGGCTGGTAGTGCCGGACGACGGCAGCGGCCTCTGCCGAGTTTGGGACGGGATGCAGGGAGGGCAGAGCGATCGCATGGCCGTCCCAGAACAGCGTCCGATGCACGGCCTGCTGCCCTGTGAGCTGCTCGATGGGCAGCAGGAGAGCAATATCCTGCTCGTTTTCCCACTCGAACTGCGCCCGGACGCTGCCCGCCGCAGGCTGAAAGATGAGCGTTCCGTCCCGTTCGGCGCGGGCTGTCCCGATGAGGCCCTGACCGGCTTCTACGGCCTGGCCGGGGACGACGAGCATCGTCCCGCTGACGAGGTTGGTGCGAACGACCGTGCCGGACACCCTGGCCCGGAGGCCGTGGAGCGTCCCGGCAGCGATGTCCGGAACCGGTTTCGCCGCAGCCGCTTCCGCCACCAGCTTTCCCTTCATAAAGTTGAGGCTGGCCCAGGAAAACTCACCGCTCTGGAGCAGGGCGTATTCTCCGGCGGCGAGCTTTTCCTGTGTGACGGCATTTCCCGGGAAAAGCCCTGCCTCCCACAGGACGACGGCGGCCCGCGCCTGCTGGCCGGGCGTCAGGCCCGCCGGTTCGACGAACCAGACAAAGCTCTGCAGCCAGAGCAGCAGCGGGAGAAAGACAAGGCATCCGGCCCAGAGCCCCCGCCGCCGGAGAAGGGGACGGATGCAAAAGAAAAGACCCCGCCGTTTTTGGATGCGCAGCCGCACCCGCCGTCTGCGGGCCAGAGCGGCCAGTTTCCGATAATGCCATGCGGCGCACCGGGCCGAGAACCCGCCGGGCCGGGGAACGATGTCGGAGAGGTGCAGCCCGCCTGCGGCCGCAGCAGTCAGCAGACCTTCGGCATCGCCGTTCTGCGCCGCAAAGGTGATGCCTGCCCAGAGCTGAGTCCATTCCATGGTAGAAAGCTCCTATTCCTTTGAAAAATCGGTCCGCAAGATCTGCCCCCGCAGGGTGAGCCTCCGGGCGGAGAGTGCCTCTATCTTCAAATCGTCGCCGTAGACCGTCAGAGTGCCGCACCCCAGCTCGAGACAGAGCTTGCCTTCTTCGTAGGAGCGGATGCGCCGAAACTGCTCGATCTCCATCCTTCTGCCGCTCAGGTAGACCGAAGCCCGTCCGTAGAAGTCCCCGGGCGGCTGACGGAACATCCGCCGGAACCAGCCGCGCAGGGAATGTGCTTGCTTTCGTTTCCTTCCCACGCTGCTCCCTCCCGCCATGCAAACCGCTGCCAATTACCACATATATATGGAAATGGAGGGTGCGCGTATGATTCAGAAAGAGAAAATCCGGGGCGTGGGGTATTTTTTGATGGCGCTGGCCGCGGGTCTGCTGCCGTTTGCCGCGCCGGATGCCTGTGCGCAGGCCCTGCGGGAGGGGCTGGCGCTCTGCGGCGGCCCGCTGCTGCTTTCGCTGTTCCCATTCCTCATCGTGTCCACGCTGCTCATCCAATGCCCGGCGGCGGATGTGCTGGGGCTGCCCTTCTGCCCAGTTGCAAGGCTCATCGGGGTCCGCGCTCCGGCGGCTGGGCGGGTGCTGCTCATAGGATTTTTGGGCGGCTTTGCCCCCGCAGCAAGTGCCGCCGCCGGGGCCGTCCGCTCCGGGCAGCTCACCGCGCGGGAGGCCGATGCGCTCCTCCCGGCCTGTGTCTGTTCCGGCCCGTCCTTTGTGATATTGGCTGTCGGGCAGTCCATGCTGGGCAGTGCAGAGCTGGGCGTCCTGCTGTTCCTTGCACAGGTGGCGGCGGGCTATCTGTCCGCCGCGCTTCTGGCGCGGCTGGGAGGGACGCTTGGGTCAATGGCGCACCCCGCTGTCCCGACCGCTTCGCAGCCTCTCCGGCTGGACGGCATCATCGCGCAGGCGGCCCAGACCTACCTCAAGCTCTGCGGCTTCGTCCTGTTTTTCCGGATGCTGGCCGCAGGAGCGGGGAAAGTGCTGCCCTCCGGTGCAGGCGTTTTCTGCGCGATGCTTTTGGAGGTCTGCTCCGGCTGTGACCTGGCTGCAAAAAGCGGTCGGTTTGCCAGTATGCTGTGCTGCGCGGCGCTGAGCGTGCAGGGGCTTTCTGTGCTGATGCAGGTGCGGACCATCTGCCCGCCCGAGATGACCCTCCGCCCGCTCTACCGCGCCCGGCTGCTCCACCTGCCGCTTTCGCTGCTGGTATTCTATCTTCTGCTTCCTCAGCGGGCGCAGGAGACGTTCAGCACCCTGTGTGGCCGCGTGACCATGATGCGCCGCCTCCCGCCCGATTGTGCGCTGCTGGTGTTTCTCGGCTGCTGCTTTGTGGTCTGTGAGCTGAGCCGCGTCCTTGCAAAGGAGCCGGATCAAACACAGAGGGATAAAGTTACGAATCAATCTTGACAGCTCCCGGCTTTTATGGTAAAATATCACACGTTGCAGAGATCGCAATGTGCTACTGTGGCTCAGCCGGTAGAGCAGCTCACTCGTAATGAGCAGGTCGTCCGTTCGAATCGGATCAGTAGCTCCAAAAATCCTACAAATCAGCGTCAAAATTTGACTGATTTGTAGGATTTTTTCTTATTTAAGCTGACGCATACGAAGAAAACCGCAACAAAAACCGCAACATGAGGTGGCTCAAAATCGAGAATTGAGGCTTTTTGACAAAATTTTCGATGAATTAAGTGATAGATAATTGTTGTGAAATCGGTTTGAGAAAAAGGGTGGAACGGTGGATGTATGAACTTTCCGGAAGAACAGCTGGGTTGTGTTGGACAAAAATTCTCGGATATAGGACGAAAAATCGAATATATCAAGACACTTGATTTGGTCAGCTGCGTCGCAGAGGTCGAACAGCTCTGCGGCGAGATTCAAGCTGCAACGGAAGAAATGCGGCTCATACTTGCCATGATGAAAGAATAAACAAAGCGCCCCCGCCTCGGAGATCATCCGGAGCGGGGGCGTTGTCATGCTATGCAGTTAGGGCCGGTCTCTTACTTCACGCTCTTCCGCAGCCGCTCAAACTCAGCGTCGGCCTGAATGGCCTCCTTGGTGAAGGAGTTGTTGAACCACCAGTTGACCAGCGCAGACACGGTGGTGAAGCCGGTGGAGATGAGCTGCTCGAGCTGGGCGCTCTCGATGGGCAGCACGGGCTTGCCTGCGGCGCTCAGGATCTGGTTGATGAGGGCCAGAGCCAGCACGGCGGTGCGGGCGATGGTGGCAGCGGAGACGGTGCGGGTGGTGATATGTGCGTTCATAGCTTAATTCCTTTCTCTTTCGTGTTCATGATTTTCCAAATCGGTGATGCGGTGATTGGCCACCTTCATCTGCTCTTCCAGCACGGGGACTCGCTTGGCAAAGTTGTTGTGCTCCCGCACCTCGCGGGTCAACTCCTCAAGCTTGGTGTCCGTGACAGCCTGACTGCGGCTGTTGGCGATAAGCACGCCAATGAGGGTCACGGCCCCGGTGATGAGGGCGGCGAGAATGGTCTCCATCGGTATCACCCCCTCACATACTCCACCGGCTCTTATTCGCCCGGGTATCGATATGCACCCAGCCGGTCTTGCGGGTGGGGTGCTTTGCGTCCTTCGGGTAGCGCCCGATGCCGCCCCGGGAGGGCAGCAGAGTCTCGGCGTAGGCGGCCACAGTGGCCACGTCCACGCCCTCAACGTAGAAGTCCGCCGCCCGACCCAGCAGGTGCTGGCTGGACTTGCTGCCGCCGACGGCGGCGTTGTGGGCGGCGGTGCGGTAGCCGCTGGTGATATGTACCGGCTTTCCGAAGTGCTCCCGGATGCACTGCAGCAGCACCACAAGCTCCTCGTCGAGGAGCACGACGTCGCTGCTCTTGCAGCCGAACTCCCGCACCTTGAAGCTGGGTGAGAGCTGCCGGGTGGAGTCCCGGGACATGGAATATTCTTTGATAGCGATAGAGAACACGACCTTTCTTTTTTCTATCCGTTGACATTGTATTGCAAATGTGCTACATTGCATTCAGAAGGAGTGTGATACCATGGCACAGACCACTGTAAGCATCCGGATGGATAACGACCTGAAGAACAGCTTTGACCACATCTGCAACGAGCTGGGGATGTCTATGTCCACCGCCGTTACTATGCTGGCTAAAAAGATGACCCGGGAGCAGCGCCTGCCCTTTGAACTTTCGGTAGACCCGTTCTATTCAGAGCAGAATCAGGCCCGGCTGCGTAAGTCCATCGCGGAGATGGAGGCTACCGGCGGCACCATCCACGAGGTCAAGCTCGATGATTAAGGCGTGGACAGAAGAAGCATGGGAAGATTTTGAATACTGGACCACCCAGGACCGCAGGATGCTCAAGCGGATCCTACAGCTTCTGAAGGACATCGACCGCAACGGCTATGAGGGCATCGGCAAGCCCGAGCGCCTCAGCGGCGATCTGGCCAGCTATTGGAGCCGCCGCATCGACGATGCAAACCGGATCGTCTACCGCATCGATGGCAGCGTGGTCAAGATCGTCCAGTGCGGCTCCCATTACAGGGACAAATAACCCCCTCCCGCAGCCCCCACCCGGGGGCTGCTTTTTGTTTTGTCAGTAGTAGTGGTAGCCGGTGGCAGTAGCCAAAAAACTGCCAGAGTAAGCACCATGCTTTGATATAGAAAGCGTATTACCTGAAAATGCAACGGTGCTATATGCTATTTCGTGGCGGTTGCTGGCCCAGTTATATACTTCGCCAGAGACAGTGGCGTTTCCTCCACGGGTAAGTTTCTGACCATTTACGACTACATAATCCACCTCATCGGGAACTGTCACAGAGGAGCCACCACCAGAAGATGAGGTAAGACCATTGCTCGACCACACCACCTTCCCATCCGGGTACGCTTTCTTGTCTGCTAGCCGCTCGATTTCCGCCCGGGTAAACGGGATAATACTAACTGTGCCGGTTAAATCCTCCAACTCCCCCGGGATAAAGCTGGATATACTTACGCTTCCCAGCGCCATACTCACGCCTCCGGATCTGCCGCGTCTGCGGCCTCGGGGGTGGTGTCGGCGTCCGGGTCGGCGAAGCCCCACTCTTCCCGCAGGGCCTTGAGGGCGGCGTCCCTGTCCTCGGTCTCCCCGGCCGGAAGGGAGAGGATGGCGGCTTTGGCAGGATCGGTCAGGCCGACGCCCGGGTCGCCCTTTGCGCCCTGCGGCCCCTGCTCGCCCTGGGGGCCGGGCTCGCCGCGCGGCAGAGTCAGGCAGAGCTTGCCGTCCCGGATGCCGGCGGCGGGTGTGTCACCGGTGGTCACGCTGCCGATGCACTCCACCGCCGCGGCGCAGGCGGCTGCGATGCCGTCCTCCATCCGGTTGAGCACCTCCGGCAGGCTCACCTTCATGCCGGTGACAAAATGCTGTTTCACATACTTCATGGTGTACCTCCGTTACAAAGTCGTGTCTTCGAGGACGGTGTCGCCCAGGGTGTCCTCTCCGGTGTCAGCGGTCGATGCCGAGGGTCCCAGCAGCTCCACCTGCATCTGGATGCCGCCCTCGGGGACGTTCTCGGCCCAGAAGGTGATGCTGCCGTCCTTGGTCTCGCAGACGCCTGCAAGCCCCGCCGCCACCGCCACGGTGAAGGTCTCCGGGGTGGGTACGGCGGAGGGGACGTTTGCCTCTCTCGCCGCCCGCAGCTGGGCCGTCTGCTTGTAGGCGTAGCCGGGTGTGTCGGTGCAGTCGGCCCAGCCGTCCGCCGTCAGGGTCACGGGCCAGATGCCCAGATAGCCGCCGGTGTAACTGGCCAGCAGCTTGTCGCAAAGCTTGGCGGTCTCTTTGGCCTTGGCCAATGCCTGTGCGCCCAGCTCGTCCATGGGGATGCCGGTGACGCCGTCCCGCATCAGGCCGCACAGGGCATCGTCGGTGCGGGTGTCGGTGAGGTCGGCGGTGGAGACGGAGGTTTGGCCCGCCGGGCGGCTGATCTGGCACAGGCACAGGTCGTACACCAGCTCGGTGCGGGAGAGGTCCGGGCCTGCCGGCTCGGAGGACGGCGCGCCCTGCAGCACCTGCAGAGAGGTGCTGCGGCTGGTAGCGTCGTACCGGAGCACGACGCGGTCGATGCGGGGCAGAGCGCTGTCCGCGAGGGGCAGCGTGAGGGTCTGGGCCTCCCGCAGGGTGACGCTCTGGCCGGTAAAGCGACTGACGTGCATCCACGCCCGGCCCGCGCCGACGGTGACGGCGGTGCCGCCATCCTCGGCCACCGTGACCGCAAAATCCTCCTCGGTGCTGAACACGCCGGAAGTGCGGGTGGAGAAGTAGGCCGCTGCGTCCTCGGCATCGTAGGTGATGCCGCCCAGCGGGTAGGTGACAATGCCGGGTGAACTCAAAATATCGCCTCCTAGATCTTGTGCCAGACGGGCGTACCCAGCCGCGCGGTGCGGGTGGTGCCGTCGGTCTGGCTCTGGATGATGATGTCGGCCACCCGGACGGTGGCCTTGTAGCCGAGGTCGGGCAGGGAGCAGAAGCAGACGTCCCCCGGCTCGAGGCCGTCGGCGTCCAGCGTCATCTCGATGCTGCCGGAGCGGAGCTGTTCGAGGAGCTTCGACGCGCCCCGATCAGCCAGCCGTTTGAGGTAGCTGTCGCTTTTGACGGTCTCGCCGTCCTCGGGCTGGATGTCCCGGGCGTCCACGATCATCTCCCGGCGCTGGGTCCCTTCGGCCTCGGTGTCGCCCGCCCAGACCATGGCCCGGTCTTTGCCCTCGCCCGCCCCCAGCACGAGGGCCACGTTGGCATAGCTGCCGTCGCCGAAGGCCCAGCTGGCCTCTTGCAGGCTGCCCCACTTGGTCGAAAAGCGGTTGTTGGGGTCGGCAGTAGGCCGCCAGACCTCGAACAGGAGTTTTTTCGCGCTGTTTTTACCCATGAGGACGACCCGGAAGCCGAGGTCGCAGGCTGCACCAACCGTCTTGAAGTAGTCGAAGAGGGTATTCCCCGAGGTCTGCTGTTCAAAGGTGGTGTCAAAGCCCTTGGCCTCGGCCACCTCCAGCTTGGGCCACGGAGCCGCTGCCTTGGCGAGGGCCAGCATGGCGGCCTCGGCATTCTCGTTCTTGATGGCGGACGCGGACACCCGCTTGGTGTAGATCCACGTGGCCGGGTAGCCGGTGACGACGAGGTTCGCGTCCTCGTTCTCATTGCTCCGGTGACAGATGCGCATGGGTACACGGGTCGCGGCGTCGGTGCGGACGAGCCAGCGGCCATCCCGCAGGAGCGAGAGGTTCTCCTCGGTGGGGCGGACTTCCAGAGTGAAGCTGCCCTCGGAATTGTAGGGCTCATCCCAGTACACCGACACCCATACGTCGATGTTCCCGAGGCGGGCGAGGGTCGTTTCATCCAAGACGTCGAATGTCATTTCATCACCTCCGGCAGGATGCCCACCGCCAGCGGGTAAAAGGAGATGGACGCCTGCAAGCCCTCCCTGCCGCTGGCGGCGTCGGCGGTGAGGACGTTATCGCCGGGGTGCAGCTCCATCAGGTCGCTGTCCTCGTCCAGCAGGGCGAAGGCGTTGGTCTCCACGCCGCCGGAGATGAGCTTGACGGCCAGACGGTCGGTGGTGGTGCGGTAGATCTCCAGCACGTCCCCCTTGTTCAGGGTGGTGTCAAAGCCGATGTGCTCCCCGGTGACGCTGTTGCGGATGGCTGGGTTGACCACGATACCCGAGGAGCGGAGCTTCGCGGTGAAAGGCACCGGCAGCGCACCGGGGTTGCGGATGTTGAGGAAGTAGCTCTGCCGCCACTCGCTGTACTGGTGGCTGTCGTAGCAGAGCGGGAAGCGGAACTGCGGTACGAAGCCGCCCATGACGGCGTTCTGGCTCTCGAGGCTGTACCAGTAGGGCTTGGGGCGGTAGAGCATGAAGTCCAGCCGGGGGTAAGGGTGGAGCTGGACGGTGTAGGGGGTCTTTTGCAGCACGAAGCGGGAGAAATACTTGTCGCCGAAGTAGGCGGTGCCGGAGGTGAAGAAGGGGAGCTTTTGCAAAAACAGATTTGCCTGCCGCTCGCCATCCGGCCCCCAGAAATCTGCGATGATCTCGTGAGGCACTCCCTCCACGCTCTGGCCCTCCACGGTGACCCCCTGCTGGTTGACGCCCTGGGCGGTCTTGAGGGTGACATCCACGCCCGAGAGGTTGTCCATCTGGTAGGGGATGCCGTAGTCCCAGCCGAGGTCGAGGGAGGCTCCGGCGTCCGTCACGAGGCGGAGATGGTCATTGCGCATGGTGGGCCTCCTTTCAGTGTTTTTTGGCCTTGGCGCGGTCGGCCTCCCAGCGGGCTTCGCGCTGGAGGTCGGCGGCGGTGTGGGCCTTGGAGTAGATGTTCTGGGTGATGTTGGTGTCGCCCTCGCGGTAGCTGCTGGCAGCAGCGGCGATCTGCGCCGTGCCGGAGGCCGCCACCCGGCTGCTCACGGCCATGTTGTCGCTGAGGACAAGGGCGTTTGCGCTCTTGACCAGCTTGGCGAGGGACTTGTTGATTTCGGTGAGCTTCGCGGTGTTGGCGTCGATGGTGTCCGTCAGCTTGTTGGACCCGTCGGTGATGCTGGGGGTGTCGAGGTCGAGGCCGGAGCTGCCGCCCCCGCCGCTGCCGCCGGAGCCGCCGGAACTGCGGTGGCTCCCGCCCAGCTTGGACACGATGGCCGCGATGGCGACGCCCAGAGCGACGGCGGCAGCGGCCACCACGAGGCCCGCCGGGATGCCGAAGAGGGTGGAGGTGAGGGCCGCGCTGATGGCGGCCAGCATCCCTTCGACGGCTGCGCCGATGGTGCCGATCATGCCGGCGAAGCCCGCATAGATGGCCGGGAACATACTCAGGAGGCCGCCGGAGAGGCCGGCGCTGATGGCTTTGGCCGCAGTGGCCAGCGGGGCCTTGAGCGCCCCGAACACGCTTTTCAGGGTGCTGCCCATCTTGACGGCCATAGAGGAGATGTCGCCGAACCTGCCGGTGATACCCTCGAAGAGCGTCTGCCCGATGCTCCATGCCGTCTGCGCCAGACTGCCCGCCGCGTCCCCGAGAACGCCGTTCAGGCCGTCCACCATCTTCATGGCGAAATCCCATATCTGCTGCTTCTGCTTACTGGTCAGGCCGCTGTAGAGGGTGGAGGCCACCCACTTGCCGATGCCCACCCAGTCGCCGGATTTGACGGCGTTCCACAGGGCGTCTACCGTGCCGAGGATGCCCTCGTTGGCGCGGTCCTGAATCTCTTTCCAGAGGCCGTCTAAGGTCTTGGCGGCGCTGTCCCTGATGGTCTCGGCCACCTGCTCGGTGCCGTCGGCGGCAATGGTCTTGACGGTCTCCACCGTGCGGAGCGCCCCGTCGATGACCTTGTCCTGCGTCTGGGTGATGACCCGCTGCTGCTCGGTGGTGCCGTCCGCGAGGGTCTTGGTCACGGTCTGGGTGGTGGTCTTGATGCCGTCCGCGAGGGCCGTGGTGGTGGCCGTCACGGTGTTCACCACGTCCCGCACAGTCTCCATGGTCTGGCTGACCGTCCGCTTGCCGTCCGCCGCGATGGTCTCCACGGTCTTTACGTCCTTAAGGACGCCGTCCACCATCTGGCGGCTGGTGGAGGTGATGACCTGCTTCTGCTGGGTCGTGCCGTTGGACAGCGTTTCGGTGACAGTCTCGGTCGTGGTGGTCACGCCGTCCTTGACTGCGGTGGTGGTGTCGCTGATGGATTTGATGATGTCCGCCGTGGCCTGTTTTGTGCTCTTGGCGGCAGAGGCGGCCGCAGCGGCAGCAGCGGTGGCAGATGCCGCCGCGCCGGAAGAGCCGGAACTGCTGGCCGCGTCGGCTTGAGACTGTGCGACCCGCTCATTGTGCTTGTCGAGGCGGTTCTGGCTTGCCTTATCTCTTTTCGACTGCTGATAGCTGCCGATAGAGTTGGAATAAGCCTCGTTGTAGGCATCTTTTGCTGCACCGAGGCCGTTTTTCAGAGAGCCCAGCGCGGCGGCTGCACCCTTGATGCGGGCCACAAGCTCATTGATCCAGTCCACCACCGAACCGATGACATTCGAGGCGGTCTTTTGAATGGCCGAAAATGCTGAATCGACAGCAGAGCGGAAGGTCTCGCTGGTGTGGTAGGCTGTCACCAGCCCCGCCGCTAGAGCGGCCAGAGCGGCCACCACAAGCCCGATGGGATTGGCCGAAAGCACGGTATTCAATGCCGCCTGCGCCACTTGCAGACCGGTAGCTCCTGCGGCGGCAGCTTTATGGGCCGCAGCCATCGCGGTGGTGGCGGCGGTGCACAGAGCCGTGACGGCCGTAGTCGCTGACATGGAGGCTTTATAGCTCAGGACTGCCGCTGTGACGGCCACGACCGCAGCCGTCAGGACGCCGATGGTCTCCTTGAGCGCGGCCATCTTGCTGTCGTCCTCGGTGATGGAGACGACCAGCTCGTTTGCCTTGACGATGATGTCCCCGAGAGCCGAGAACAGCCCGCTGGTCAGTTCACCGGTCAGCGCGGCCACGTTGTCCTTCAGGGTGGACAGCCTGCCGTTGAAGGTCTGGCTGGCCTCCAGCATACCGTTGTAGAACTGCCCGCCCTCACTGGTGGCAGCAGCCACGGCGGCTTCCAGCTCATTGAAGCTGACCTTGCCGTCCGAGATGCGCTTGTAGAGGGCGCTCATGCTTTCGCCGGTGGCGTCGCAGATCTGATTGAGCGGGTTGAAGCCCGCGTCGATCATCATGTTGACGTTTTCCAGCGTAACCTTCTGGGCGCTGGACATCTTGCCATAGGCCCGCACGAGGGTCTGGAGCTTGTCCGCGTTGCCCAGCGAAATATCGCCTAGTTGCTTGAGCACACCGGTGGTGTCGTCCGCCGCGATGCCGAACTGCAAGAGGGTCTGGGTCCCCTCGGTCAGGTCGGACAGGGAGAAGGGCGTGGACGCCGCCATCTTCCTGATCTCTTCCAGCTTCTCGGCGGCAAGCTGTTCGTTGCCCAGCATGACCTTGAAGTTGGTCAGATAGCTTTCCATGCTGCGGTTGTAGTCCAGACCGCTCTTGACCACGCTTTTCAGGCTGGATGCAGCTTTCTTGGCAAAGTCCGCGATGAGCTGGCCTGCGGCCACGGTCCACTTGCTCGTGGCTTTCTCAGCCGGGTCACTGTTGAGCTTTACTTCGCCGGTGATGGAAAAATCTGCGGCCACGGTGTCCACCTCTTTCTGTGAAAAAGAGCGCAGGCACAGTGGCACAGGCTTAGAGTTTTATTTCGATTTCTTTGCGGCAGGACGGGTTCTTGCATTTGACCCAGATGCCCCGGGCGCTGGCTTCCGGGATGGCCCAGACCGGCAGAGGCCGGCCGCACAGGGGGCAGAGCACCGGGGCGCGGTCAGCGCCGGAAGCGGGCCGCAAAGGCTTCGTTGCGGTCTTGCAGGGTGACAATGCGACCGCCTCCTTTCCGCAGGGCAGCGGGCAGCGCGAAGCGTTCCTTCAGCTCGGCACGCCGCTCCCGCTCTTCGCCCTGAAACTGCGTGAGGTCAGCCGTCCGGAACCCGATGATCTTCGCCAGCTGGGTCTCCTCGGGCAGGTTCGACATGAGGGCCTTGAACCGCCACCAGTGGAGCCTTGCCCGGGTGAGGTCGATGCCGTATGCCTGCTGGAACGCGGCCACGATGGCGGGGCCGTCGGTGACGTAGTCCAGCGCCAGCTCCTCGGTGCGGCTGCTGCCGGGGCGGTCGGATACCTCCTGCGGGCCTGCGGTGTAGAACTCCACCAGCGCCTTGAAAGCGTCCACCTCTTCCTCCGGCGGGACGGCCACGCGGTAAAACCGGCGCATGGTTTCCCGGGCCAGCTCAGGCAGGCCCTTTTCGTCCTCCGGGAGGCGGAGATACTGCCCGTTGAACCAGACCATAGGCCGGAAATCCCAGTCGATGGGCCTGCCTGCCCACACGCGGGGCAGTTTGTCCAGCAGGATGTCAGCCATTTTCCAGAGCCGCTAGCTCGGCCAGAAGCTGCCTGCGGCGGGCGGCCTTATCCACCCGCTCCACCATCTGGGCGGCGGCAGGCTGGCCCGGATAGCTCACGGGCGGCTTGTGCTTGTCCTTCTGGCGCTTCTCAGCCCGGCGCTGGGCGCGGTTCTGGGGGGCGGCCGCCGGGCGGGAATAACGAGCCTTCTCAGCAGCGGCTGCCTGCGTGATCTCGTCGAGAACGTCGTACAGACGGCTGACATCGTTTTCGTTCAGCCCCAGACGGGCGGATGCCCCTGCGCCCAAGATCTTGTCGAGGCCGCGCATGGAAACGCGGGCCTGTGCGCGGAGACGGTCGCCCAGGCGGACGTTCTCCCGTTCGCAGCGGGCTGTCTCAGCCTCGCCCTCCCGGGTCATCTCGTCCAGTGCGTCCTCCAGACGGTCGAGGTCGTTGGCGTTCAGAAGCGAAAAATCAAATTCCTGTCCATGGATCAGCATTTATCGGTGCTCCTTTCTCTCAGCCCGCGACGGCGGTGTTATAGTCGAACTCAGCCGGGGTGCCGATGCCCTTGAAATCGGCGGCAAAGGTGGCATTCGCGCCGGCGCTGCCGCCCACATCGCTGGTCAGGATGAGCGCGCCTTCGCCCTTCTCGCCCTTGCCGGTGCGGAGAGAGAAGTAAACATAAGGCACCACCACGCTCTGGCCGGAGCCGAACGCGATCTTGTGGGAGAGCAGGAAGTCCTGAAATGCATCGCCCACATAGCGGTCGCCCTGAATGGAGAGGGTACGCTGGACACTGCCCTTGGTGGTGACAGGGCCGGTGCGGATGTAGGTGTTGTCCGTGGTGGAGGCGTTCAGTGCGCCGCTGTGCTCCCGTACATGGTCGGCACAGACCACCCAGCTTTTCACGTCGGTCTGGCTGGCCTCGGTCTGGACGGCCAGCAGGAAGTCGTCGGTGGTCTCCACGCCGGTATAGTCGGCGCTGGGGGTCAGGCCCGACAGCTTGACAGCTTCGGTAACAGTCATAGGAAAAACTCCTTTCGTTTCAGCCCTTGGGCTGGTAATATTCGAGTCGGAGCTGCATCTGCATCTTACAGCTGCCCGACTCGGCGACGACGATGTAGCCGCTGGACGTCACCGAAACGCGCAACGGCTCTTTGCGGCCGCCCAGCCGGGGCAGGTGATGCCGGTCGTTCTGGGCCAGCACCCATTCGGTCAGCTGCTCAAAAAAGCCGCTGTTTGCGATCTGGACGCTCTGGGCCTCGCTGTAGTCGCGACGGCTGACGAAGATGTAGCTCTTGGCGAGGTTGCGGCCGGAAAAGAAAACAGCCGTCACCGGGTCGGTGGGGCTGTCCTCGATGGAAAACTCGGCCACAGGCTCCGGTGAGAGGCCGGAAATGCGGAAAGCTGCGCCGTTTTCGCTCTGCTCCTCGGCGATGAGGGGGCAGGTCTTGAGCCACTCCCGCATGGCCGTGATGGTGGCTTTCTCGCTCATAAGTGTCCCATCCCTCCCCAGAAGGTCGTGACGGCCTTGGCCCCGAAGAGGGCCAGATGTTCGCCCACATCGGCAAGTGCCCGCTGGCCCCAGTAGGAGCCGCGCAGACCCTTGTACTTGTCGGCTTCCTGCCCGCGTTCTTTGTTGCCCATGAAGGTGTGCAGGTCGGTGCCCTCGGCATGGAGGTAATACTGCTTTCGGGCGTAAGGGGTGTTGTACACCAAAAGGCCCTCGTCGTACTTGGAAGCGGTCTGGACGCCGTTTTTCAGCTGGCCGGTGTCGAAGGGAACGTAGCTGTCGATGAGCCGCGCGGCCTCCTGCGCAAGGGCGAACTGGGCCTTTTGCAGGGCAGCGGTCTTTTCTGCGCCGAAGTCGGGGCGCCAGCTCAGCTCCATCCGGATGCCGTCCACCTGATATTTCAGGCCGTAGGGCTGGTCAAAAATGGGCTTGGACATGAGGTGTCAGCTCCCTTCCACATGAAAATGCGGCAGCGGGACGCCCCGGTCGTCCGAGACATCCGCCACCGTACAGCAGATGTGCGTTTTTTCGGGGGCGGCATATTCGGCCTCGGTCAGGCTGCGGACAGCGCCGCAGAGGAGCTTGCTGCCCCGCTTGAGCGTCCAGTGTGCGGCTTTCTCTGCCGGTGTCAGGCGCGCCCACTGGGGATAGGGCAGATAGCCCGGCGCAGGCGGGAGGCGGATATGCACCACCCTCTGGGGGTCGCCGGAGGCCGAGGTGCGGCGCGTCTCCCGCCAGCTGCACCCCGTGAGCACCTTGCAGACCGGCCGGTCTGTTTCGGTGGCAATGTCATGCAGCAGCATGACGACGGTGACGGGCGTCTGCATCAGAAACACCCCCGATACAGCAGATTGTGCGGGTCGCTGCCCAGTGTGTTGGCGAGGATGTACGCCGCCTCTGCCACCAGCCGTGCGGCCAGTGCGCCGGAGGTGAAGGTCATGGACACGCCATCGTTGGAGACGCTGGACGCGCCGGGCGGCGTGCAGGCTCTCTGCACGGCGTTCGCTGCGTCGATGATCTGGATGCAGGCGTCCGCCAGTGCCTCTGCACAGCCTTCGCACACTGCGGCGTGGCCCTCGGCCCGGCCAAAGGTCATCCGGTCGATGAGCCGGGACGCCCGTGCGGCCAAAGGGGCAAAGGCGGCTTCGTCCAGCGTGCCGCCGGCGGCTGCATACTGGTCATAGGTGCAGTAATTCAAAAAAATCAGCTCCTTTTAGGCTCCCCTGTTAGGGGAGCTGGCTGCCGTCGGCAGACTGAGAGGTTCGGTCACGCTTTCTTCTTGATGAGGATGGTCTGGGGCTTGGTGACTTTGAAGGCGTAGACCTTGCGGCCCTTGACTGCGGACGCGCCGATGTACTTGCTGGAACCATTGAGATCCTGCACATGGACGGGGACGGCCCACTCGTCGATGAATGCAAACCAGTTGGGATGACCGGCGATGTACTCCACGTTCTCGCCGAGGGTAGAATCCTCAAAGACGGTGAAGCCTGCGATGCGGCCCACAGCGCCGGTCTGGACGACGGCATCGCCAAGGTCAGATGCCTTGATGAACTCGGGACTCTTCAGCAGCAGACCATAGATCTCGGGGGAGACCAGCAGCCAGCGGCCCTCGGTGGGGACATGGACGGTGGAGAGCTTGGTGCGGGCGTCCACGACGTTGCCGTAGATGGTCTTCTCGGTCAGGGCGGTGGTGGTGCCGAAGGCCGTGCCTGCGGTGGTCAGCTCCGCAGAGCCGTCGGAATCCACCTGCAGCGCCAACGAATAACCGGCACTGTCCAGACGGTCAGCCACCAGATCGTCGGGGACGCTGACGGCGTCGAAGCCGTCGATGATCTCATTGACGGCCTTGTCCTTGTCGATGTTGACGGTGAGATAGGTGGTGTCGCCGCCGGTCAGCTCTGCACCGGTCTGCTTGTTGTAGTCGTTCACAGCGACTTCAGTGTCACGGACGGGGACTTTGACGGAACCGGCCTTGGGGCTGCCCTCATAGCGGCTGTTGCAGATGACGCCGACCTTCTTGACCAGCGTCGCCCGGAGCTTGAGGTCAACCAGCTTGGAATAACGAACCTGTGCTTCGTGTGCCATAATATTTCCTTTCTATTAGTCGATCTTGATGCCGGGGTTCATTGCCTTGAATGCTGCGGTGACAGCATCGGTGTCGCCGGTGGGCGGAGTGCCGTGCTCTGCACCGCTGGAAACGTGGACGCTGCCGTCCTCCGCGGCCTCGCCGAAAGCCCAGGGGTTAGCCTTCGCGGCTTCTTCCAGAGCCTTGTCGATGTCGGTGGTGCGGTCTTTGGAGGACTTGAGACCGTCCACGTCCAGCAGGGCGCGGACGGCCTTGACGCTGCGGCCCTTCTTGCCCATGATGGCGGTGTTCAGGGCCGAGTCGAAGGCGAAGCCGTCCGCCTGTGCCTGCATATCGCCCCGGAGCTTGGTCAGCTCGGCCTCGTACTCGTCCGGGGTCTTCTTGCCGTCGAACTTGGCGAGGCCGTCCTGCGCAGTCTTGAGCTGGGCCTGTGCGTTTTCGAACTGGGTCTTGAACTGTTCGGCGACGGTCTTCTCGCGGTTGATGTCAGCGCCGTTTTCGCTCATCAGCCAGTTCAACTGTTCGTCGGTAATGCCGGGGAGCTTTGCCTTTACGTCTTCACGCTTCATAAGTAAACCCCTTTCTTTGGGTGAAACTACGGTTTTGTAACGCGGTTCTCCGTCCGCATGTTGCCGGGCAGGGTACGCGCTGCCCGCCGCGATGGCACCGTATGCAGGACTCGAACCTGCGACAGCCGGTTTTGGAGACCGGTGCTCTGCCAGCTGAGCGAATACGGCATGAAAAAAGCGCCCCTGCCCGGATGGGCAAAGACGCTCGCGGTATTTGGCTGTTAGTCCCAGTCAGCATAGTGCGGACACTTGAGACAGCTTTTGTGGGCTTCATCCCAGCTGCAAGGCGGCTTATCGTCGCCCTTCAGGCAAAGAATATCATCGCCGATGTTGGAAATGTCGAAGCACAAGCCGCAGTCGATTTTTCGGTTGTAAATGGGACAAAACCATTCTTCAAGCTTCACATCATCACGAATGCGGAATTCCATGCTTTTTGACCACCTCCATCAATTTCTTTCCGCCCTCATCCAGCGGGCCGATGCTGGATACATTGCCATCTTGTCCGATGGCAACAAAGCCCAGCTCAGAGTAATAACAGGTCTGTGTACCGTTTCGCTGGGACATTGCGACCTTAGAGGAGCGGATGATGCGTTCGGCATCCATTGGCCCCATACCGCGTTCAGCCCAGCGCTGCAAGACGTGGTCGCTTGCAAAATTTATCTCATTTGGAGCAGACGGGGATTCAATGAGCCGACCTTTCGCCTTTATTGTACCAGCTTCCCGCATTTGCTGCAACTCAGTATTTGCAGCATTGAACCGCTCCTGTTTCCGGGCCGCGTAGCTGGCCTTGCTGCCCTCGCTCCGCCCAAACCCATGCACGCTTGTCCGGGCGCTGTCCACCCTGCCGCCGGTGGCCCGAGTGAAGTCCGCAAGGCTCTGCCGGGCCTGCCTCAGCTTCATGGCGCTGGCGGTGGTGTCAGCCCCGGCGGCGTCCTCGGCCAGATACCGGCGTTTCCACTTGCAGACGGCCCGCTCCCGGGCGCGCTGCATCTGGCTGATCTCGTAGCGGGTGCATTTCTGGCCGTTGTACTCGATGTCCCGGGCGTTGAGGGCTTCAAGGCTTTCCTGCGTCCATGCGGGCGGGCTGCCTAGCTCCGGGAACACCACGAAGAAGGTGTGGCGGCAGTTCCAGCCGCAAAGCCCCGCGCCGGTGCCGTAGCCGGTGGCCGACTCGAAATCCTCGTAGTGCTGGCCCAAGTAGTCCACTGCGCCGCCCCGGTGGTAGTGCCTGCCCTGCCACACGGCATGACTGGGGCGCGCCCCGCCGTGGGCCGTCACCTCGACGAAGCTGGCCCCCATCTCGTCCATCCGGGCCTCCTGCAGCTTTGCGCCGGTCTGGTTCACGCCCGTGAGCACGGCACGGCGGCAGGCCACCTCCAGCGTGTCTCTGTAGCCGCTGGGGTAGGTGACGTAGGGCATAGAGTCGGCAAGGCCGTCCACTGCACGCTTGACGGCGGTCTTGTAGTCGAACGCACCGCTGCTCACCTGCAGCCACGCCCTGTCCAGCGCCTGCTCGAAAGCCCCGGAGACGGTGTTTGCCGTGGTGGCGGTAAGGTTGGAGAAGCTGCCCGCCGTCTGCCGATAGCCCGCGTTGAGCAGGTTCTGCAAGGGAGCTGACTCCTCGAAGGGCGTCGGTTCTTTGCCGTAATGAAAATAAATCTCATCCTCGGCTTCCAGTGCGGCGGTCGCGGCCTCCTTCATCAGGCGGCGGATCTCAGCCTCGCTCTTGCCGGTATACCGGGCCAACAGCTTCACCACATCCTTGCGGACGGCTTCGGTCTGCTGGTAGCGCCAGAGCTGCCAGTTGGCCGTCGGTGTCAGGGCGTCCATCTTGCCGATGCGCCGGGCCACGTCCCGGAGAATCGTATCCTCCACCTCCTGCCAGAGGGCCACGAGGGCGTCCGGGGCGTGGTCGAGGTAGTCCGGGGCCAGCATCAGGCACCCCCGCCGAAGGTCAGCTCAGGCTGGCGGTTCTCGGCGGCGGCTTCCTGCGCCAGCCGGCGGGCATCCTCTTCGGAGATGCCGTACCGGGCCGAGAGATACTTGTAGCGGGGGAGCAAGCCGCTAATGGCATCATCTCTCATCTGGGTCATGCGGGTCTCGGCGTCGGTGATATAGCTGTCGTCCCAGTTCACCGAGATGGGAGTGTCGGGGACGACTTCGGCCTTCTGCAAGTCTTTTGCAGCCCAGAGGATGGCCCGGATGATGGAGATCAGCGCACCTTCAATGGGTATCTGGTTTTTGTTGGCACTGGCCACGAGATCCTGACGGCTGCCGTTGTACTCGGTGGCTGTGGTAACTTTGCCATTCTCGAAATCGTACCGGTGACAGCCCAGCCCGCACTTGAAGGAGAAAAGGTTCAGCATATCCTGCACGGCCCGGTGATTCTGCTCCACGCGGAGGTCGGGGTTGTATTCATGGTACTCGCTGGACTGGTCGAGGCTGCTTTCCTTGCCGGGCAGATGCACAAACTGGCTCACAACATCGTCGTCCGGCGGGATGGAGTGCTCCACGCCCTTATCGTCCACCACCTTGCGGCAGATGTCGGCGCTGTAGAATATCTTCTTGTGGCCGAGGCGGATGTCCTCGCGGTAGTTGTCAAAGGCAAGGTCCACGCCCTGCGCCTCTTCCAGCGCCTCTGCAAAGACGCTCATGCCCAGCCCGCTGCCGCCGTCGAGGTTCTTGACAGCACCCGGGCTGAACAGCGCAAACCAGGGCGGGGAGCCCTCTACCGTGACGCTTTCCACCGTGCCTTCCGGGGGCTTCTCGACCGGAGAAAACACCGGCGTGCCGGACATGGAGTCGGTGACGCGGAACCATTCGTTGCGGATGGTGCGGCGCTTCTCGTCACCGGTATGCGTCTGTAAGTAGACAACAGGCTTGCCGTCCATCAGACACTCGGAGACAAAGGCCGCTTCGGTCACGACGCCCCGCTCCACCCGCAGGGGGAGGATGCAGGGGGCCGGGTCGTAGTCCAGCTTGAGTCGGACGTCCGGGCTGGGGACTGCCTTGCCGTTCACGACGGTCATATTCTCGACGCTCAAAACAAAAGCGCCCGTGCCGGACCAGAACGCTTTCTCGACCAGCGCGTTGGCGTTCGTCCAGAAGTGCAGGTCGCGGAGCAGTCCGCCCACCTGCTGCTCATCGTCGCCCAGAAGATACCGGGCGGTGGCTGCGTCTGTGATCTGGAAGGTGGTGCGGTCGTTCAGCAGCAGATTCGCCCAGTCCTCGCAGACCCGCTTGGGCATCCGCAGGGAGGCAATGGTGCGCTTTTTGGTGCCGTCGGCATACTCGGCGGCGCGGGTATGAACGCCGGGTACGTTGCCTTTCCACCATTGCCGCCACGTCTCGATCTGGCTGTAATAATCAGCATCCAGTACCCATCCGCGTGTCTTATGCAGATGATCCAGAAAATCGGTGATGTTCATGTGTTCGTCAACCTCTTGAAATCGCGCTCGATGGTGTACTCATAGGCGTCCAGTGTGTCGATGTCGGTGCTGCCGTCATCGAGGCGTTCATCTACGCCGGGATGCTTGCCGCTGTAAAGGGCCGTAGCGAGGGCATCCCGCAGGGTGGCAGCTTCCGGCATGAGCCAGAAGCGTCCGCCGCCCATCAGGATGCAGGTGAGCCGGATGCGGTCGGTGATTTTTATCTTAGCGCTGTTCTCCACCCGGTCAGCAAGCCAGCTCAGCTTGCATCGGCGCAGGCGGGCGCGGATATGGTTTATCAGGGTCTGCTCGGCGCTGTCGCAGAAAATGTACTGGATCTCGCCCCAGCGGGCAAAGACCGCGATGCAGAACTCGGTGAGCTTGTCGGCCAGAAAGTCGGCATCCTGCGCCACCGGGTCGATGCGCTGGGACGCCAGCCCCACCACACCGGACCAGCCCGGGAGAATGGCCGTCGCCACAAAAGCGTGTTTTGAGCCATTGCCGCCAAAGTCCACGCCAATCCGGATCCGCCACGGGTGCAGCTGCTTCTCGGCGGGCCAGAAAAAACGCCCATCCCCGGCGGCGAGGCTGTCGGCCAACAGGCGGTAGATAACGCCGTTGGCTGCCATCCACTGCCCGAGGATGAAGCGGTTATAGTAGACGGTGCCGGTATACTCTTTTTTCAGGTCGGCCACGAACTGGGCCGGAAGGGTCGGATTATCGTCGATGGTGTACGCCTGGCAGTAGATGTCCGCGTCGCTGTCGAGAAATTTCTTGAACCAGTGGGAAGGGCTTTCCGGATTGCAGGTGCCGTCGAAATGACTGTGCGGACAGGAGAGGCGGCTCTTGAGCATCTGGAAAACGCCCTCGTCCCAGGTGGTGATCTCGTCGCCGTAGGCGTACTCGAAGGCTGCGCCCTGGATGCGGGCAATGTGCTTTTTGTTGTCGGCACCGAGGACATAGACCTTGCGGCCGAAGAGCTGCACGATGTTGCCGGAGGCCGAGGTGCGGACGACGCCCACAAGCTCCGGCCCCCAGAGGCCGCGCATGGGCTCCAGCACGTTGCGTTCCAGTGTGCCGAGGGTATTGCCCAGCATGACCAGCAGGCCCTCGCCCCGGGCCGCGCAGATCCGCTTCGGGATGGTGACGGCGCAGTCAAGATAGGTCTTGCCGGAGCGGGTCGCCCCGGTCTTGACATTCCAACGGTGATTGCAGTTGCGCAGATATTCCTGCTGAAATTCAGTCAATGGCACTGTCCACGCCTCCCAGCAGTTCCTTCGCTTTTGCCAGAGCATCTGCGGCGGGGTCCTCCTGCACGGTATCCTCGCCCAGCATCTTGAGCAGCACCGACGCCGCCTGCGGGTCGCCGCGCTTGGCCCTCTCGGTGACGCCCATGACGACGGCCATCTGGTTATCGATGTCCGCCGGGTCGATGGCGTCCCGCAGCATAGCGTTCACCCGGCGGCGGTCAGTTTCGGGCAGACTCAGGTAGTAGTCGGCGGCCTCCCGCATGGAGCGCTTGCGGCGGCGTGCCGCACCCGAGGCGATGCCGCCCTGCTGTCCCAACGACCTTGCTTCGTCCTTGCTTCGCTGGTCCATCGGCACCAGATTTTTGTATCCATCTTCACGCGACACGTCACCACCTCTCCGGTGCAAAAGTAAAGCCGCCCGGGGTTTCCGAACGGCAGAAGCTGCATAAAAAATCCCCGCACATTTCTGTGCAGGGTGATTGACGCACATCCGGTGGGGTATCCTTGAACCCACTGCGGATTCCGGGGCCTCCGGTGGTGTGCCGGACTCTCACGGGGAGAAGGAGGGACTCCCATCCGGCACGCCAGCCCCGAGCGGTTTTGCAGGCCATGCGTCAGGCTGTTGCTGCGGCGGGGCGCAGCGTCATGGTGCCGCCCTTGGAATCGAACCGGCCGTGTCTGGTCACACGCGCCGCGTGCCAAATCACGCTCAGGCGGCATAATAGAAGCAGCCCGCACACCGCGAGGTCAAGCAGGGAGGACACGGCGGGGAGGCTGCGTGTATCGGTGGGCCTTTCCGGCTCTGCCGATGGTATCATTTTACACCGGAAGAGAGTGAACGCACAATGAACGGATACTGCACAGTTTCAGAGTTTCAGGTGTTCGATGGCCCGGCGGCGCAGGGCGAAAATGCCACGGGAAGTGAAATTCATGTCTGCGGTCACCTGCTCCCATTTCAGGCAGTCCAGATAGTACTTGCGCAGAGCGCAGTATTCGGCGGAGTCCAGCTGCACAAGCACGGCATCGATCTCCTCAAACAGAGCATCGCAGACGGCCAGCTGCGCGCAGGCGCGGCGCTCGGCCTCTTCCTCACGCTCCACAGCGCGGGCGAGATTCTGCCCATCCTTGCTGCCGCCCGGCGCGGCGCTGAGGTTCTGAGTGATGTGCCGGGTGGCTTCCTGCGCCTCTGCCAGCCGGTAGGAGAGCCGCTGGTAGAGCTTTTCGGCCTCCCGGTAGCGGGAGAGCCAGCTTATTTTCTCTTCATAGGTCAAATTGGTTACTCCTTTCTATGGAGGGTATGGAGGATAGGAGGCTGTTTCTGAAAAATCCCTAGAGGAAAACAAAAAATATATAGGAAAAAAGTCTGGGAAACGGCTCCTCTGCTTCCATACCCTCCATATTCTCAATTTTTCAGGCGGGTCTGCTCATAAAGAGGACTGCTTTTGACTGGGGCGACGGACGGCTCTGTGCCACGCGCCAACGCCATGCAGCGCATCCCTTCCTCTGAAAGGGTCATACCTACATACTCGTTGTAGTACATCCCCTTGCGGATCTCGTAGTGCTTTTTCACTTCCATACCGAACTGTTTGTTCGCCATGCGCCATTTTTCGTTGTTTTCACTGCACCAGTTCAGGTAGGTGCGGAACAGCACGCTGGCCTGCACCGTACTGCTCTCAGCTGGTTCGGTGCAGTCAGCCAGAAAGGCCGCGATGCGGTCCTGGTCTTGTTTATAGGCGTTTACGGCGCTGTCCACGGCGGCACAGGGTGGCAGACCGTGCCGTTTGCCGCCCTGGCTGTTGGCCAGCCATTTCTGCAGGCCGCCCAGCGCCCAGTTGAGGATGCCGGGCAGCTCGGCCTCTAATTTCTGAGGCAGCAGCATATCCTGCTTGTCTTCCGGGATGCGCTGGGTGAAGGGGACCAGCCGGATGCGGCGCCAGATGCCCACATCGGTGCCGCGGATCTTCGGCAGGTGGTTGGTGGCTTCCAGCAGCTTGAACTCCGGACGGAACTCAAATTCCTTGCCGTACTGGAAGCGGGCAGTGATGGTGTTGCCGCCGGTCATTTGTTTTACGAGGCCTTCGTCCAGCATCGCGCCTTGGTCGCCCTCTTCCAAAGTGACAAATCGGGCGCCTTTCAGACGGGCGACATCGCTGCGGGCCGCACCAGAGGAACGGCTGTGGGAGTTGGCGATGGTATCGGCTTGGGCGTTCATGCAGTAGTCGCCCAGCATCTTGGCCAGCGTTTCCAGAAAGGTGCTCTTGCCATTGGCACCGTCGCCGTACAAAAAGAACATACACTGTTCTCGTGTGGAGCCGCACAGGCAGTAGCCCACCATCACCTGCAGATATTCGGCCAGCTGAGCATCCCCTCCGGTGACCGACTGGATGAACGCTTCCCATACGGGGGCTTTTGCCAGCGGATCATAGTCCACCTGTGCCATGCGGGTGATGTAGCGTTCCCGGTCGTGGGGCTCAAGTTCCCGGCGGGCGAGATCAAGGATGCCGTTGCGCACATTCAGCAGACCTTTGTTTTTATCGAACTGATCCGGCAGCATGGGGATGCCAGGCAGATGCTGGGCCTCTTTGAGGAAGGCTTCCTTACTGCGGCTGGAACGGCTTTTCTGTACATGGCGGCGCATGGCACCGGCAGAATTGGTGTCCCGGATGCCAAAGCAGGCCTTGTCCATCTGGTCCAGCATTTCATCCGCGAAGCCCTTGACAGCAGCAAGGTCATCCCGCTTCCAGCGGGTGCCATCCCATACCATCCAGCACTTGTCTGTGGGGTTATAGCGCACCCGGTCAGCGTAGCGGTCGCGGAAGCGCCGGGCATTGCCGGTGTCGTCCATGGAGTAGGTCTTGATGCCGGGGGCCGGCGCGGCAGGAGGCTGCACCCCATATTTTGCATTCAGAGTGCGGAGGGCTTCGTCTTGATCGACAAAGGACACGGTGTCCTGCGCGGATGTGGGAGAGTACACCTCCTGGCAGTCGCTGACGGCGCGCTCGAGCGTCCAGCGGCCATAGGTCTTGGCTCCGCGCCGCTCATCCCATTTGGGACGCATCAGGCCGGAGGAACGGAAAATACGGTCCATGCGCTCCACATCGGCACCAAACCAGAACGCCAGCAGATTGCAGAAACTGAGGTCTGCTTCGCTGTGGCTGTTGTAGTAACCCTGCCAGCTGCCTGCATACAGGGCGGCAAAGCGTTCGCCGTCGCGGGCGGCGCAGGCGGTATGCAGCAGCTCTTCATCGGAGCAATCCACCTTCTGCCGTATGGCTGCGGGAGCAGAAACCTGAGATGCTTTCGGTTTCGCCAGATATTTTGCGTGTACGGCGGCACATTCGGCACTGCGTTCCTCGATGGAAAAGCTGTTCAGGGCATTGCCGGTAACGGTGAAATACCGTCCGCCATCGTACATTTCCAGTCCGATGCTGCTCTTGCGGCAGGCTCCGGCTGGCTTTTTCCCGGTAAACAGCAGATGTACGCCGGTGCCGCTGGGACTTGATTCGGTATAGGTCTGCATTTGGTCGATGATCTCTCTGGCCATATCAGAGAGTGTCCCGGTATCCGGGTCCCGGCAATGGTCGATGTCGATGCCGCACAGCCCATCCCCTAAAAGCACCCCGACACCGCGCAGGCCAAAGCGGGAGACGGCAGCCTGCGCTGACGCCAGCGTACCCCATGTGGCGGGCTCATTTGGCATTGCATTTTTTCCGGTGGCGGGGTTGATGGGCGTTTTTACGGCGTCGAAGCAGACCCAGCGGCGGCTTTCTTTCAGCGCCTGAGGGAACTGTTCGAGCATAGGCACCTCCTCAGTTAAAAGGGAAGATCATCCGCGTCATTGATCACAGTGAAACCCTCCTGGGCGTTCGGCTGGGTCTGCGGGTTCAGGTAGTCTTCTACATTGCCCATGCCAAGGTAGCGGTCAACATAGGTGCGGGTGTACTGGGGCTTCTGCTTATCCTGCTGCACATTGATCACACACAGATGGCCGGGGAACAGGGAAAGCGATTTTTCCAATTCGCTCAGGCGGGCCAGCGGCAGCTGGATCATCTGCAGAAAACCTTTGAAGAAAGGCAGACCGTTCTTATTCAAGCCGTAGCTGGTAAAGGCATAACGGCCCTTGTACTGTCCCTCGGTAACGACAAAGGATACGCTCAGGGCGATGCCGTTATTGCTGCGGGCGACGATTTTGGCCTCTTTCAGAATGGCATTGTAGCGGCCGATCGGCAGGTTCCCGCTGCCGGTCTGGGCGCTGGCCGAGGCAAAATCATCATCAAGGGCGGCAAGGGCGGATGCATAGTTCAGTTCAGACATAGTAGTTACTCCTTTTCTGTAATGTTCATGTTCTTATAAAGCGTCCGGCGCTGTTTATACTGCACCATCAGCTGCGGGGTCTTTTCGTCTACAAGGTCTATCACGAGGGCTTCGGTCTTGCCGGGAGCCGAGCGCTGGATGCGTCCGATGCTCTGTTGTACGATCACCTTGTTGCGGGTGGGTGTTGCCAGCACAAGACGGTCCAGACACGGGATGTCCAACCCCTCTTTTGCCAGTTGGTAGGTGGCGAACAGGATGCGGGCTTGTCCATTCTTCATGCGGGCAAGTGCGGCAGTGCGTTCTGATTTTTTGGTGGCGCCGCAGACGAACTCGGCGGCGAGGCCCAGGTTGAGTGCATAAGTGTGCAGTCGGTCCAGAATTGTCAGAGACGCTGCCAGGACCAGCCAGCTGCGGCCTTCCGTCACGGCCCTGTCGATGATTCGTTCCACCGTCTGCATCCGGCCCGCGTCATCTGCCATGTGGCGCATCAGGCGGATGTAGTCGATGGGGCTTTCGTTGGCTCTGGGGGTGTACACAAAGGTGGTGGGGACTGTTTCGACTCTTGGCGTGATGAGGAGCTGTTCCAACTGCTGGGAGTCGATCACTGCCACGCGGGGACCCAGGACCTGGAAGATAGTCTCGCTCAGGCCGTCGCTTCGGGTATCGCTGGCGGTCAAGCCGAAGCGCCATCGGGCGGGCAGGCACCGGAGCACTGCTGCAAACATACTGGCCTGTTCGGGATTGTTGACGACATGATGGCACTCGTCCACGATCACCACACCCACAGTGCGGGCAAGCTCGTTCAGCTCCATGCGATACAGGCTCTGCACGGTGGCAATGGTGAGCTTGGTTCCACAGCGCTTGTGGCTGCCGGACACGATGGCCACCTCTCGCTCATCCAGCCCCAGACGCAGCTGTGCGCGCTCTTTGGCCTGCTGGGCAAGGTCTAGTGTGTGGGTGATCCAGAGCGCAGGTCTGCCCAGATGGGCAATGACCGCCATGCCGATCTCAGTCTTTCCGGCACCGCAGGGCGCAATCAGCACACCCTGACACCACCGGCAGGCAAGCGCAGCGTTCACGGCCTGCTGCTGGTAGCTCCGCAGCGAAAATCGAGAAGTATCAAAATCGACCGGTTCACCTTTGAGAGTCCGGACCTGTGCAGTAGTGCCTGCGGGCCGCGCCCGCCAGACCTCTTCTGCCATGCCGCGCGGCAGGGTGAGGGCATTGCCCTTTATCTCGTACAGCATCACAGTCTCCGGGATGTTGTAGGTGGGCCTGCCCAGCCGCAGGGCATTCTGAAACTTGGGATTCGGCACGGTCAGCTCCTGGATGAGCTGGTGCAGCAGAGGCGTCGGCACATCCTGCAGGTGGAGTTCTCCATCCAGCGTATAGATCACGGATGCACCACCTCCAGTACGCTCAGAATCTCAGTGGGCAGGCCTTCCAGCTTCACGCTGCCGCGCTCGCCGCTCTCAATGCGGTCCCGGATGTAGTACCACGGAAAGTAAATGTCTGAGGCAGGCACATCCCGGCGCACAGCCACGACGGCGATTCCGCCGGCATCTTCTTTGCGGCTGAGGTTTTCCACCTCATTGGGGCGGAAAGCCGAGAAGGGCAGATTGCCCTTGGCGATATGCTTGCACTCGATGCCCCAGCTGCGGCCGTCGATGGTGGCCTCGATGTCGTAGGGCTGGCCGGAATAATCTGTGGGCCAGCCCCGGCACCAGACCTTCGGAATGCCGCAGAGGATGTCCAGCAGATCGTCCTGCCAGACCTTGCCGCGGGCATTGCGGGCCTGCTGCAGCTTGTCTTTTTTCTGCCGAGTGCGGGCATCACTGGGGCGCATTGGCGGCCTCCTTCTCCTTTTCGGCGGCGCGACGGGCTATTTCGGCTTTCCGGGCGCAGGCCTGGCACAGGCACTTGCCGTAGGTCTTGCGGGTGTAACCGGCCAGTTGGTCGATGGTCATTTTGCTGGTGGCCGATACCAGCCGCCCACATTCCTCGCAGCGAATGGGCTCCTTGCCGTCATTGGCCCACTCGGCCAGCTGTTGGCCCAGCTCCGGTGTGATCACCGCACCGAAGCCGTCCAAGAAGGTCACGTCCTTGCTGGTGGTGGCAATGTGGTCCCGCCCGATGGTGAACATGATGTCGAACTCATACTCCACATCGTCTCTCTGCACCGGTGCGAGGCCCACTTTCACCGGCACCTGCTTGCCGCGGTCGTTCTCGGTGAGCACATAGTCCTGTTTGACCCGCAGGGTACAGATCGTGTGGCAGTTGACGGACAGCAGGTAATTGATGAAGTTGTTCTGGATACGCCCAGCTTCATCCCAGGCGGTGTAGCTGTTTTTGTTGGGCTGAGCGGCAATGCCGGCTTTGATCTCCAGGACACCGCCCGAACTGTTCCAGGCGTGAGACAAGCTGTCAACGATCACGACACCGTCTGGCCCCACCTTCTGTACAGCGGCGTCCACGCATTCCTTGTAGCGGTCAGGGGAATAGGGCGCTTTCAGTTCGATGTACCAGAACTCGCCGATGCCCAGGTCGCTGCGGTTTGCGTACAGTTCACCGCGCCGGTGCTCGGTATCGATCAAGCAGACTTTCGAGAAGTCGCCGCCGGTCAGTCCGGAAGCCAGCAGCAGTGCGCCCAGGGTCTTGCCGCCGCCAGACACACCGGCCAGTGCAATGCGCAGCTTGGATTTTTCGCGGGTAGCTCGGGTGATTTCAACCATAAAAATACCTCCTTAATGTTTCTGCGGGGTGAACCGTGCTGCGGCATCCCGTACATCCTGCGGAATATTGTCCGCATTGTCACAAAGCCAGAAAAGACCCTGTGTGTCCTCGTCCTGCCAGCGGGCGATACCGGTCTCTGCGTCCAGAAAACCAAAGTTTGCGCCGGGCTGGACCACGGCAAAGGCATCCAGGGGAAAAGCTGCTGCCAAATTCCTGTCGCTGTACTGGACGAGGGCGTTTGTGGTGGTGCATATCGGCAGGCAGACCATGCCGGTCTCGTAGGTCCCGGCTGTATAACGGCTGAGGTCGATGGCTTTGTCGCCTTCGGGGATGTCCTGCGGGCCACAGCCCTTGGCCACCCACTTGGATTCGCCGATCTTGGGCATATCGGCCAGCCAGGTGACGAGCTGGCCTGTGATCTCACTGGGACAGTGCTCCTTCGGGATCAGCAGCGCCCAGCCTGCGCCGGTGATGAAAAAGGAATCCCAGAGCCCGCGATGTTCGGTGCGTAGGATCTTCACGCCGCCGCCCTGCCAACTCTGCTTCATCAGCCGGAGAAATGCCTTTATGTCGAATCTCATTCAAACAACGCCTCCCGTTCTGCATCTTCCACACTGCCGGCAGCTGTGGGGTTGATGGTGGTATCGTCTTCCAGCGATGATATGATCTCCCCGCACAGGGCGTACAGCGGCGCACCCATCTGGGCCAGCGGGGTGCCGGTGGCGCAAGCCTGCCCGAACCAGTTCAGGTACATGGAACGCATACTGTCTGCGATAAAGCGTGCCTGCTGTTCGCAGGCCTGCTCCGGGGCAAGAAAGCCGTCTGCATCCTGCTGCAGCTTTTGGTATTTGGCTTCGGCTTCATTGGCCCGACGCTGAGCGTCCTCGACCTGACTGCGGGCCTGCGCTTTTGCTTCGGCGGTAAGGGCGTCCACCTGCCGGGCGACTTCGTCTTTGTCCACCACAGCCACGATGGGCTGCTTCCGGGCGGCTTCGGCCTCGGCCTTCCACTTGTCGGCCCGACGATTGGCCGCTTCGGCCACCTGACGGGAGCCTGCAAGCTGTTTCTCGGACTCCTGCGCCCGTGCCTCGGCCTTCTCGCGCGCTTTCCAAGCTTCTTCTTCCCGGGATTCAGCGGCGTCTAACCGACTTTTGAGCTGATCGTTTTGCTCTGTCAGACCTTTAATGTCGGCATTTGCGGATTCCAGCTGAGCATTTGCGGCATTCATTGCGTCCCGCGACTCCTGCTCCTGAATGCAGGCGCTCTTCAATCTGGCCTGCGTTTCGTTCAGCTTGTACTCTTTGGCCTTGAGCTGGGCTAAAAGCTCCTGCACCCGCTGGCTGTCTCCGGCGGCTTCGACCAGCTGCGCGGCACTCCCGCTGCGGGCGATGAGGTTCAAATCTTTGCGGGTCAGCTCGGGCAGCTGTTTTAATTGGTCAATCGTTGAACCATTAAAAGATTCTCCGGTCTGCACCATATTCCATGCACCCGACTTGCTCATACCCTTGCTCTCATACCACTTTGTCCATGTACCGCCGCCATACCGGCCCGCCTTGGCAGTCAGAGCGTGGATGCGGGCGAGGTAGATGCAGGAGATCAGGTATTCGTCCTGCGCCGCGCCGTAATGCAAATCAAACTGCTGGTCGGCTTCGGTGGCCTGCTGGGATAAATCACCCAGAGCCGAGAAGTCAAAGGTAGGGGCGGCGGGGATATTGCCGAACGGCTCGGCAACATCTTCAGAGTGAGCGGGAGTCAAATGCTTTTCGCCTTCGGTCTGGTAGCTGTTGCACTCCTGCACGGGGTGGCCGCAGCTGCGGCAGTTTCCGAAGCATTCTTCTTTGCACCCGCCACAGGTGCAGGTAGAGCAGATACAGGGAGCAGGAACATCCAAGGAAGATTCCTCCTTTACCAGTGCTCTGGAATTTTTGATGTCAGTCAGAACTTTCTCCATCTCCTGCTGCGGCGTCATGTCCTTGCGGCTGCCATTCGGAGTAAAGAACTGACCAAGCAGCTCTCTTTTTGCGGCAACGCCTTTCAGATTCTGGGTGCAGGTGATAGTCAGGCAGTAACGGCCATCAGATCCATAGTCCGATGCACGAATATCTTTGGAAAACGAGCCAAAAATCTCTCTGTCTGGATAAGTGTCTTTGATCCATGCGGAGACCTGAGACAGAAAGTCGAAGTCCAGACTATGCACTCGACAAGTGCATTTATCCTTGATAGAGCCAGCGAACTCTGACGCATAGGTGAGGGTCTTGCTCATCCGGCATTCGTAGCCCTGAGTCTCCCGGCTGACAGTTCTAGCACTTTCATCCCATTGATAGTTTCCGTATGGCATGGCGTAGGGGCATCCCCAGCACTCATGGCCGGGTGCATAGCCGGATAGGCGGTTGCCAGTGGTACTGGCATCGGTGGATTTCTTCACTCGCCGTCCGCATTTGCAGATATAGGTGGTCATACCCGCACCTCCAACTCCTTCAGGCGGTCAAGCATCTCGGCCTGCAGGTCTTTGTTCAGAGGCTGGAAGCGGTTATTCCGCCAGCCGTAGCAGAGGATGGTGCCATAGATGGGCTGGCCGCGATAAGTACGGTTCAGGCCCTTGCCGTAGATGCCATACACCAGCACCGCCGGGGTGCGGGGCAGGACTTTCTGTTCGCAGGGACACTGCAAAAGCGCTTCCATGCCCTGCAGCGTGTCCGGCAGGGTGGTGATGACCGGGTCCTTGCCCGGCTCGATAAGAATACCTTTCATGCATTACTCTCCTTTGTGTATCCGTGCTTGATACGGAGCTTTTCCAGCTCGTCGTAGTAGATGTCATGCGAAAATTTGACACTGGAAAGGTACTCCCGCTGGAATGCGTCGGACAGGGTGGAAAGAATCTCCAGCGCCGCCAAGGCTTTGCCAAGAGCGGAGGCGATGCTTTCAAGAATGCCAGTATTGCAATCTCGGCGGAAGAGCCTGTCAGAGCAGTAATAACGGTCCGGACGGAGTCTGCTGTCAGCAAAGCCTTGCTCCAGAGTGGAAGTGCCGGTGCAAATGTCAGCGGCCGCTTTGTTCAGGGAGGCAAGCTGCTCATAGATCAGCGCAGATTGCCATTCGGGTATATTCCGGATATATTCCAGCAGTGCTTTTTGATTTTCTGTGTTCATTTTTCTTGCTAAAACCTCCAAAGTATGTTATTCTTCGGGGTGATGGGACTCGAAAACCATCATCCCTTTGCAGGCTCGTCCGTGTTGGTAGCGCGGACGGGCTTTTTGTTTACTCGTCATGTGGCTCACTCCAGCACAAGGCTCTTGACATACGGCAGCCAATCGCGCCAGCATGGCTTGGAAAGACTGCGGTTGACAGCGTAGTAATAGGCTGCATTGCTGATTTTGGAAGATCCTTTCAACCGCTGCTCCTTGACCATGTGGTTCACTTGATTGCGGGAGAGGCCCATGCTCATCAGGAGCTTTTTCATGCGCTTCGTTTTCATGCGTCCCTCCGGTTCTGCCGGTACTCCGGCTCTTCGGTGCGGGCGTGGCGGCGGTCGATGTACCTGCGGCGCTGGGCCTCGCGCTCTGCGGCATGGTCGCCCAGCCGGGCAAAGAACAGCGCCAGCAACAGCAGCACCATCGCGGTGATGAAGTCGGTGTCGGAGATGACGCCGAGGGCTTCGACGCTGCCCGCAAAGCCAAGTGCATACAGCATCCCGACGGCACCGCTGGCCACGGCCAGCCAGTACCAGACGCCAGATTTGATTCTCATGGGGATTCCTCCTATTTTATTTCTGCGGCACACCCAGCTGCACCAGCAGGGCGGGGACGTTGATCATGATGCACCGGCCACTCTTGAGGTGAGGGATGGTGCCTTTAGCAAGCTCTTTGCGCAGGTAGTATTCCGAAAGCCCGGTGGCCCGGGCAGCATCGCGGACATTCATGAACGGGGTAGAGGGGACGGGAGGAGTATGCTTCCTCATAGCGGTCACTCCTTTTTCTCAGTGGTGAAGATGTCGGCCATGATCTGGTCGAACGCGGGCAAACCAAAGGCGACGATCTTCAGCTGGTCAATGCAGCTGTCCAACTCTGCCTGCGCCCTCTGTACGAGGTCATCGGCCCGGCGCACTCTGTCGCAGGCTCCGCCGTACAGGGACTTCCATTCCAGGAACGTGACCTTGAAGTCGTCCCGCTGCTTCAACATATCGTTTCGGGTGTCGATGACCTCCGCAAGCTGCTCCTTGGCAGTGCTTACCGTCTTGATGGCCGCAGTCAGGCGCTCGTTGGTAGCTTCCAACTGCTCAATGTGCTGCTGGGCTTTGACGGTCTCGTACACGCCGTTCTTGCGCAGAGCGGGCAAAACCTCGCTGGTCACCCAGTGTTTGAAGGCTTTGGCCTTCGGCATCTTGCTGCTCAGGATCAGGCTGTAAAGGCCAGACTCGTTGATGAGGGCGGTCTTGGATGAGGGGGACACATTCCCATTTTGGGAATCTGCCCCCTGCGACAGCATCTCAAACCGCTTGTCCTCCTCATCGACGTGGGTGATGATGGCCTTGCCGGGATTCTTGTACCCCAGCGCCTCAGCGACGTCCTTGCCGACCAGCCACGGCTGGCCGTTGAGTTCGACGGTGCGCACCTGCCCGAACTCGGGGTTGGAGAAAATCTGTAAGTCGTTCATGTGGTTTTGTACCTCCTTGTGGTTAGTTCCCTTCTGCGGTAGAATAAAGGGGCAGAAGGGAGGTGAGAGCATGACTGATTTTGATAAAATCGTTCTGTCCGATGATGATGTCAGGTATTTAGAAATGGCACGATATGGAGCTATTCTTCATTTGCATCCAGTCAACGCGGGGCATCTATTAAAACTGGGGTTTCTCGTGCACTATGCACTTTCTGAAACAGATGACGAATTTGTTGTTACAGAAGACGGGATGCTATACGCTAACTACATTGATAAAAAGAAAGATGCAGAGAAGTTATTGGAAGAAAAAGAAAATTCACGTTATCAACAAGAAAATTTCAGGGAATGGACGGGTATTATCGTGTCAAATCTAATGGCGTTTGCAGCGCTCATTATTTCAGCAATATCTTTATGGCTTCAATTACGAGGATGATACTCAACATAAGGGCTGGCGTCCAATACAACCACCACGGTGGCCGATGAGTACACATATAGCGAATGATTGTCCAGCGTTCCTCTTCCACAGGTTTGCTGGACTTTTTGTTGTTCTCCATGTGGTTCACCTCCTTTCACTGATATTGCGTAAACGTAAGTTTATGCGAAAAAAATAGCATCGGTCTCCTGCGGAGTAAGATGCAGTGCGGCCCGGAACAATTGAATCTCATTTCGGGTGAAGTCGGACTGACCACCCATTTTACGGGAAAGAGTTGCCGGATTGATGCCCATAATCTGGGCGGCATCTTGAGTTCTTATGCCATGCTCGATACATTTGGCACGGAATAAATCGCGGTTGAACATTTGCTCACCTCCTTTGCGCAAGAACAGTATAACTCTTGCGTATACGTAAGTCAATACGAAAATGCAAGCTTTCTTTGGGGAATTGCAAAAACACATTGCAAAAACGCAATATAATGATATAATAAAGGCAGAAAGGAGCATCAGATCATGGGGAATTACTTAGCTGACCGACGAAAAGCTCTTGGGTTAACGCAAAAGGAAATCGCAGAGCTGGTAGACGTATCAGAAGCAACAGTCTCCCGCTGGGAAAGCGGTGAAATTGCTAATATGCGGCGTGACCGCATTGCAGCTTACGCGAAGGCACTAAAAACCACCCCAAGCTTTATTATGACAGGGGATAGCGCTGATAAAGAACTTCCAGCGGGAGCCACGCTTTATAATGCCCAAAACGTTGCCCCGCTGTTGGGCACTGTCCGTGCAGGGATGCCGATGTATGCCGAGGAAAACATTGAAGATTACATTCCCATCCGGCAGACAGACGGTGCAAAGTATTTCTGGTTGAACATTCGCGGGGACAGCATGAATGCTGCCGGTATGGATGAGGGCGACCAGATCCTTGTACGTGAACAACCGGAAGTGGAAAACGGCCAGTTGGCTGTGGTGATGGTCAACGGCAACGAAGCGACTGTAAAATACTTCCGCAGGGAAGGCGATCTCGTGATCCTGACCCCGAAAAGCTTTAATCCGGTGCATCAGCCGCAGATTTATGATCTGAAGAAGATGCCGGTGCGAATTGCAGGATTGGTTGTGGAGTGCCGGAAGGTGTTCCGATAAAATAACGAGGAGGAATTGTAAAATGTCTTTATTTGGCAAAAAGGAAAAGGAAGAAATTGCGCGGCTGAATGCGGAAATGCAGAGCCTGCGGGACGCAATGCCATCCGAGAGCCGCACACTGGACGACATCAATCGTGAAATCAAAGCTTCGCGTGAAGAACTCGCTCGTGTACAAGAACACCTTGAAAGCCGCAACAGCGAGTTGAAAGATGCCTTGGAAGAACTTCAACAGGCAAAAGATCAGCTCATTGAAACGAATGAAGAAGTTCTGATGCAGAGCTTTGGTCTTTATACCCCTCGGTACTCTTTTATGAATGCAGACGAGTATAAGGCACACCTTTTGGAAATTCGTGCCAAACAGAAAGATATGATTAAAGCGAAAACGGCTGTCAGTGGTAATATGAACTGGACAGTCGATGGAAATGCATCCAAAGGCAAGAAGATGGTCTCTGATATGCAGAAACTTCTCCTTCGTGCATTCAATTCAGAATGTGATGATGTGATCGAACATGTTAAGTATAGCAATATTGATGCCAGTGAAAAGAGAATCACGACTTCGCGGGATGCAATTTCCAAATTGGGTACAATTATGGGGGTCAGCATTCAGCCGAAATATTACCAGCTGAAAATGGAAGAACTTCATCTCGCCTTTGAATATGCTCAGAAAAAGCAGCAGGAAAAGGAAGAGCAGAAGGAAGCACGTGCCAGAATGCGCGAGGAAGCCAAACTGGCAAAGGAAATTGAGGAGGAACGCAAAAAGCTGGAAAAAGAACAGCAGCATTACCAGAATGCATTGCAGCGTATCAATGCACAGCTTGAAGTGGCATCGGATGCTGATCGCGCGGCCATTGAGGAGAAAAAGGCAGAGCTCATGGCGCAGCTTGATAAGATTGATAAGGAATTTGCGGATGTTGATTACCGCGAAGCAAACCAGCGTGCCGGTTATGTGTATGTCATTTCCAACATTGGTGCCTTTGGCGAAAATGTCTACAAAATTGGCATGACACGCCGCCTTGACCCGCAGGATCGTGTGGATGAACTGGGTGATGCATCAGTGCCGTTTAACTTCGATGTACATGCGATGATTTTCTCCAACGATGCCCCCAAACTGGAAGCTGCGCTTCACAACGCCTTTGCTGATCGTAAATTGAACTTTGTTAACCAGCGCCGCGAGTTCTTCAACGTCTCTTTGGACGAAATCAAACAGGTAATCAAGGATAACTACGATAAGTCGGTTGAGTTCGTAGAGCTCGCCCCGGCGGAACAGTATCGTGAATCCCTGAAACTCAAAGAACAGGCAAAACATCAAGTAAATTGAACGATTTTTGAGGATTGGATATGAAAGATAAAAAAAAAAAAAAACCTACAATATGGAATTGCAAACCGGAGAAGAAACAAGCCATAAAGCAGTTAGTCCATATTGGTTTGCGTTTATTCCGGCAGCTGCATTCGCAATTCTGACGATGTATGTTGGTATTTCTGAGAATATGGCAAGTGGCGCTATTTTGTTTGTTTCGGTTGTTATTGTTTTTTTGATGATATTTGTTCCGATTTCACTGATAATTTTTATCTTGAGAAAAATTATCAGCGCTATTGAAAAGGCGAAACAGTAAAAAAGCCCACCCATGCTGGAACATGGGCGGGCAGCAATGAAAAAAACTCCCCCGGTGCTGGAACACCGGGGGAGTAGATAAGCGGCTCGCCCTTGCGGGGTCATCGCACACCTAAGCACTGCGATTATACCTCTTTTGGGCGGGCTTGTCAAAGTGTACCCATATGGAGGTGTATTTTTATGGCGAGTTTCAAGGAGAAACTTGACAAAAACGGAAACCGCATCTACGAGGTGCAGGCCAGCAATGGGCGAGGGCGGCGTGTCTGGCGCACCTTCCACCCAGAGCCGACATGGAGCAAGCGCACCATTCAGCGGGAGCTACAGAAATTCGCCGCTGAATTGGAGCAGCAGTTGGCGGATGGGGAAGTGCTGACCCGTGAAGAGACTGCGCAAAAGGCCGCTGCGGAAGCCGTAGAGGCGGCCAAAATCAAAACTTTCCGGCAATATGCCGAAGCTGTCTATCTGCCTGAGAAAGCCGCCACGCTGGCGGAAAAGACCCGGGCCAGTTATACCCAGCTGTTGGAGCAGCATGTCTTTCCGGCTCTGGGCCATGTGCTGCTGCCGGAGATCACCCCGGCCATGATAAAGGCGTTACTTTCCAGTCTGTCAGAGGAGCTTGCCTTCGCCAGCGTGACAAAGGTGTATGCTGTACTGCATAACCTGTTTAAGGCTGCCTTGCTGGATGATACGATAGACCGGAATCCAATGGACAAGGTTCCGCGCCCCCGGAAGTCGAAGGATGCGGCCCTTCCTACAGAGCACAAGGCTTTTACTGCAGAGGAGACGCGGTATATTCTGCACTGTCTGGATGGCGAGCCGCTCAAGTGGCGGGCGTTTATCCTGCTGCTTATCGATACGGGCTGCCGCCGGGGCGAGGCCTGCGGGCTGCAATGGCAGTCGGTGGATTTTGATACCAATACGATCACCATCGAGAGGAATCTACAGTACACCTCCGAGCGGGGCGTGTACGAGACTCTGCCCAAAAACGGCAAGACCCGCGTTGTAGACATCTCGTCTGACGTGGCCGCGCTTTTGCAGGAGCTGCGGCAGAGTCAGCTGGTAACGGTGCGCTGGGTGTTTACGCAGGACGACAGCCCGGAGCCTATGCACCCAGACACTCCAACTCGTTACTTCCAGCGATTTGGCAAACGGTATGGGATAGAGCACTTCCACCCGCACAAGCTGCGTCACACGTCCGCCAGTCTTGCCATCACCAACGGTGCCGACGTGGTAAGTGTCGCCGCACGGCTGGGGCATTCTGACAGCAGCACCACGCTGCGGATGTACGCTCATGCCAATGAGGATAGCATCCGTCGGGTCGGTCAGACCGTAAGAGAGGCCTTGAAGCAGCCAGAAAAGAGAAAGGCTTGAATTTAATGCTGCTTCGTTGCGTCTCTTAATGGCTCATATTCGTCCTATAAACAGGATGCTTAAAAACCGCAACTTGACCGCAACAAAAACCGCAACATCCTCGAAAAATCGAAGTAATTAACGAGATTGCACGATACAGAATCAGACGAATAAAATGATTGCATCACGCAATTTATTTGACAATGAAACAACATGACACAACACGTTAAAAGTCCCTTTTATAGCTCGTAATGAGCAGGTCGTCCGTTCGAATCGGATCAGTAGCTCCAAAGTAAAATCCCCGAAAAGTGGCTTCGCGCCTGGCTTTTCGGGGATTTTTGTTTGGCTTTATCTGTAAGTAACTACGGAATAGCCAAGTGGCATCGATAAGAACAAAATCATAGCCGAGCTATACTCTTTTGTTGACATGGCTTTACCTGCGTGATACAATGCAGATTGTAAGGGGGGCGAAAACCGATGAACGAACGTATTAAAAAAATTCTTGAAGAGCTTGGATTAAAAAGAATCGACTTTGCAAACAGGTTGCACATTTCACAGCCGTTTGCATCCGAACTTTGTTCTGGTGCTAAATCTCCCAGTGAACGTACAATTAGTGACATCTGCCGCGAATTTGGCGTCAATGAATCATGGCTGCGCACCGGAGAAGGTGAAATGTTCGCAGCGCCAACTGCCGCCGGCGATAAAATTATGGACTTTGCTGCAGAGATTGCACGTAATGACGACAAAGAATTTCGTAAGCGATTGGTTGTCATGTTGGCCGACTTAGAGCCGAAGGACTGGGAACTACTCGAGCGTATAGCAGAAAAGCTGACAACGTAAAAAAGAGGCAGTTTCCCAAAAGGCTTCCTCTAAAGTAGAATGATTGCCTTCTCACCGCAATTCAGATGAGCCTCAGGACTTCAGTAATTAAAGCTTGCATTATCAGCTGGACCATATCAGGTATAAAAGGAGCAGGGAATATGGATGAATTGTATTTGCGGCTGGCTGCACTGGCCCGGCGATTCGGGGCAAAGCGGCTCGTGCTGTTTGGCTCACGGGCCAGAGGGGACAACCGCCCCAACAGCGACATAGATCTGGCCGTGTACGGGATGCCGCCAGACAACCGAGCAGAATTTTGGATGGAATGCGAAGACCTGCCCACGCTGCTGAAATTTGATATTGTCCATATGCAGGACGGGATGAATCCCGCCTTTGTTGCAAACATTGAAAAGGATGGTGTAGAGCTGATGGATAAGCTGCATGAAAAATATAACTATCTTAAGGAAGCTGTGAAGCGGCTGCGTGAGGCATTGGATGATTATAAGAAATACCCGCTGGATTCTGTGCGGGATGGTGCCATCCAGCGCTTTGAGTTTTGCACGGAACTTGCATGGAAAACCATGAGGGAATATCTGCTCGACCAGGGATATACCAATATCAACAGCCCGAAAGAGGTCATCAAGCAGGCTTTTGCTTTCGGCATGATAGAGGATTCGAAAGTGTGGCTGGAGCTGCTGAACGACCGCAATTTGACCAGCCATGTTTATGATGAGGCGACTGCAAGAGCGATTTTTGATCGTATCGAAAGCCAATATCTGCCGCTGTTCGATAAGGCACTGGCTTATATGCAGGAGTAACAGAATATAAAACAACAAAAATCCCAGAAAAGTGGCTTCGCGCCTGGCTTTTCTGGGATTTTTGTTTGGCTTGGAAAATGCCTTTCGAAGTGAGGTGTTGTATGTTTCCGCAGACAAAAAAGAACCACAGCGCTGATGCAATCGCTAGGCTTCAAGGTGCCTGTTGGATTACAGCGCTATGGCTCTATAGGCAGTATAGCATACGAGGGACAGGGCGTCAAACTGGAAGGTGTGAAGTTCATTGAGCTGGAAACTGAAAGAGCTTCGACAAAAGAAGAAAGCGGCCTTACCTCGGTACTCAAAACCGAGCAGGGCGGTGAAGCCCCTAAGCCACTTTCTAAAAATAGTATAGCACAAGCCTCCGGGGAAAGCAATGCAAACGAAGCAGCTGTCCTAAAGACGACTTTGAAAAGGCTGATAGAGCAGGTTTCGAGTGCTCCGCCAAACCGCCATATGCGGTTGAAAAATTTTGTGCAATTTTCATAGTTTTCTTCGCGCTGTTTTGGTGGTACAATAGAGGCAGAATCTAGTGACATTCAGGAGGAGCCGCATGGCAGAAAAGAGCATTGAATTAGACAGCGTAGAGATCGCAGCCGCCGTATTCGGGAACTGTGACCGGAACATCCGTATGCTGGAGAAAGAATTTTCGGTGACGGCGGTGTGCCGCGGTACGATGCTGCGCATTTCGGGCGAGCCGGCCAATGTTGCAGCTGCGGCCCGTGCGGTGGAGGGGATGCTTCTCCTTATCGAGAACCATACGCCGCTGGAAGACCAGACGGTGCGCTACTGCCTGAGCCTTGCGCATGACGGTGAGGAAAAGCGCGTCCGGGAGCTGACCGAAGACTTCGTGACGGTGACGGTCAAAGGTCGGCCCATCCGTCCCAAGACCCTGGGCCAGAAAGAGTACCTCAACTCCATCCGGAACAACGCCATCACCTTTGGCGTCGGCCCGGCGGGTACCGGCAAGACCTACCTTGCTGTGGCCATGGCTGTCAAGGCGTTCAAGGCCAAAGATGTCTCCCGCATCGTGCTGACCCGCCCGGCGGTGGAGGCAGGCGAGAAGCTGGGCTTTCTGCCGGGTGACCTGCAGCAGAAGGTAGACCCCTATCTGCGGCCTCTGTACGACGGCCTGTTCGATATGCTGGGCGCAGAGACCTATGAGCGTCTGGTGGAAAAGCAGATCATCGAGGTTGCACCGCTGGCCTATATGCGCGGCCGGACGCTGGACGATTCCTTCATCATCCTCGACGAAGCGCAGAACACCACCCCGGAGCAGATGAAGATGTTCCTCACCCGCATGGGCGTCGGCTCTAAAGTGGTCGTTACCGGCGACGTCACTCAGATCGACCTGCCCGACCGCACCCGCAGCGGCCTTGTGGATGCACTTCAGGTCCTCAAAGGCGTGAACGGCATCGCGCAGTGCTACTTCACCGAAAAAGACGTGGTGCGTCACCGTCTGGTGCAGGAGATCATCAAAGCCTACGAGGCCGCTGCCCACCCGGCTAAACACTGAACCCTATGAAAAAACAACCCCGGCGGCATACCACAGAAACCGGGGGCATTCGCTCAATAGAATGTAGAAACGAAAGGAGCGGACGATTTATGTCCAATAAAGTTTTGATCACCAACTCGCAGAAAGCGATCAAGGTCCCCTCGGGCCTTCGCATCCTCATCCGCCGCGCCTGCAACGCTGTGCTGGAATATGAGCATTTTGACGACCCGGCGGAGATCAGCGTGACCTTCGTGGACAACGCAGCCATTGCTGAGCTGAACAACCAGTACCGCAACAAGCCGATGCCCACGGATGTGCTGAGCTTCCCTCTGGGGGAGAACGGCGTCTATGACGTGGACGAGAACAACGGCTGCAAGATGCTGGGCGACATCGTTATCAGCATGGAGCGCGCACAGGAGCAGGCGACTCTCTACGGCCATCCGCTGCAGAGAGAGGTCGCTTTCCTGACGGTCCACTCCATGCTCCATCTGCTGGGCTATGACCACGAGAACGGCGGTCTGGAAGCCATGCGGATGCGCGAGAAGGAAGAAGCTGTCCTCATCCAGCTGGGTCTGCCCCGCACGGTGAGCTACACGGAATAAAAAGACAGGAGTTCTATTTTGAAAAACGAAACACCGATCCAGGGCCATTATGATACATCCTCTGTGTTCGTGGCGGTCATTGGCCGCCCGAACGTGGGCAAGTCCAGCCTGACGAATCTGCTGGTGGGGGAGAAGGTTGCTATCGTCACCTCCAAGCCCCAGACCACCCGTACCCGTATTACTGGCGTCATCACCCGGGGGCCTTTGCAGTACGTTCTGCTGGACACCCCCGGTGTGCATAAGCCCCACAATAAGCTGGGCAAGCGGATGGACAAGACGGCCAGCGACTCCATTGCTGACGTCGATGTGTCCATGATGCTGTTCGAGCCCTACGGCGCGCTGAATGAATCGGAGATGGTTCTGGTCGAGGCTCTGAAAAAGGGCGGCCCGGCCATCGCGGTCATCAACAAGACCGACCTCGTCAAGGACCCGGCGGACCTTGAGGCCCGCAAGGCGGAGCTGAAGGCCCTGGGCGTCTTTGATGATGTCTATACCGTCAGTGTCCGCGATAATGACCACTGCGAGGAACTGTTCGACGCCCTGAGCCGCTATGCCGTGGAAGGCCCGCATTATTTTGACGATGATGCCTACACCGATATGCCTGAGAAGGAGCTTGTAGCGGAAGTTATTCGCGAAAAGGCTCTGCTCTATATGCGGGACGAGATCCCGCACGGCATTGCGGTCGTGGTCGAGCGCTTCAAGGAGCGCCCCGGCACCGACCTCGTGGACATCGACGTGAACATCTACTGTGAGCGGGAGAGCCACAAGGGCATGGTCATCGGCAAGGGCGGCGCGATGCTGAAGAAGATCGCCAGCGCAGCCCGCACCGACTGCGAAGAGTTTCTCGGCTGCCGCGTCAACTTACAGTGCTGGGTGAAGGTCAAAGCCGACTGGCGCGATAACGAGTTCATGCTCAACAATTTCGGCTTCAAGCAGCAGCCCAACCGCTGAGCCTCATAACAGGACAGATTTCCCGGGGATAGCGCAGTACCATAGAGGTGACACTATACCTTAAAGAAAAGAAGGGAGCGTTGTCCGATGGATGTGGAACTCAGCTGGCAGACGTTTGCCTGCACCGGTGATATTCTGTGCTATCTGGACTACAGGCGGCAGCTTGCTCAGCAGCGGCTCACCGCCCCGGCAGGAGAAAAAACAGATGGATACCATTGTGACCCCGGGCCTTGTCCTGAAAGAGACCCGGTATAAAGAATCAGACCGGATCATCACGCTTCTGACGCCGGGGCTGGGAGTCATCTCGGCCTCTGCGCAGAGCAGCCTGCGGCTGAAAAGCAAACTGTTCAGCGCCTGCGGGCTTTTTTGTTACTCGGAGTTCGTGCTTGTCCCCGGACGGAATATGTATACAGTGCGAGAGGCGGATGTCAAAAACGTCTTCCACGGCATCTCGTCCTCCATCGAAGGGATGAGCCTTGCCATGTATATGGCGGAAATGGCCTCGGCGCTTTCGCCCACAGGAGACGAAGCCGCAAAAGAATTGAGGCTTCTCCTGAATTGTTTTTACATGATAAGCGAGAAAAAGGCCGACCTCCGGGTCATCAAGGCCGTATTTGAGCTGCGCACCATGAGCGAGTGCGGTTTTCTGCCGCAGCTGGTCTACTGCCGCGACTGCGGCACCTACGACGGCCCTGCCTTTTATCTCGACCCGGCGGAGGGCTGTCTGCTCTGCGAATCCTGCGCCCAAAAGGCGGGGAAGAAGTGCAATCTGGACGCCGGGGCGCTGTTTGCGCTGCGGCATATCTGTCTGGTAGAAGATAAAAAGATATTCGGCTTCCGTATTTCCGTCGGCAGTCTGGCGAAGCTCTCTACAGCAGCAGAGCAATATGCGCTGACCCATCTGGACAAGCCGTTGAAAAGCTACGCCTTTTTGAGATCCGTCCTGCCATAACCATTTGAAATCGATTTGATATAAGGAATTACTATGGAAACAAGTTATTTGAAAACGCTGGAACTGGACAAGATCATTGCCCGGGCGGCGGAGGGCTGTGTGTGCAAGGAATCCCGCGAAAAGCTCCTTGCCATCGAGCCTCAGTGCGACCCCGATGAAGTGCGGTATGCGCTGGAACAGACCGATGCCATCAATTCACTGCTCATCAAGAACGGCTCGCCCCGCTTCGGTGGAGTAGAGGGCGTCAGTCAGCTGGCCGCCCGCGCCGTCAAGGGCGGTGTCCTCTCAATGGGTGAACTGCTGATGGTGGCCGGTGCGCTTCGCAACTTTCAAAACCTCGTCAGCTGGTACGGCTCTTCAGAACACGATGCACTTCCGACGGACGACTTATTCTATGCGCTGGCTCCTCAGCCGGGCCTCGAGCAGCAAATTTCGAGTGCCATCCTTGCGCCGGATGCAATGGCAGATACGGCATCGCACACCCTGAACGACCTGCGCAAGAAGATCCGTGCGACTGAAAACAGCATCCGCGACCGTCTGGAAAGCATGGTCCGGAACATGGACACCTCCAAGTACTTACAGGAGAGCGTCGTCTCCATCCGAAATGGCCGTTATGTCGTTCCTGTCAAAAGCGAGTATCGCGGTGAGGTGAGCGGTATCATCCATGACGTCTCGTCTACCGGTGCGACCGTCTTCGTCGAGCCGCAGGCTGTCGTGGAGGCGAACGCACGCATTTTACAGTACCGCGCACAGGAAGCCCAGGAAATTGAACGTATCCTGGTAGCATTTACCGGTCAGGTCGCAGCCATTGAGCCGCAGTTCCAGTACAGCTATAAGGCCATGCTGGAAATCGACGTCCTGCTTGCAAAAGCCCGCCTTGCACTGGATATGAAGGCGTTCAAACCCACTGTCCGGACGGATACGTCGTTCTCGCTCATCCGGGCGCGTCATCCGCTCATTGACGCAAAGAAGTGCGTACCTGTCGATATTTCGCTGGGCAGGGAATATGATTCGCTCATCATCACCGGCCCCAACACCGGCGGTAAAACCGTCACTCTGAAAACGGCCGGTCTGCTTTGCGCGATGGCACAGTGCGGCTTCCTCATCCCGGCGGATGAGCGCAGTGAGATCTGTGTCTTCGACGAGTTCCTTGTGGACATCGGCGATGAGCAGAGCATCGAGCAGAGCCTGTCCACCTTCTCCGGTCATATGAAGAAGATCACCGGCATCCTTGAGCTTGCCATGCCCCACACGCTGGTGCTTCTGGACGAGCTTGGTGCCGGTACCGACCCGGCGGAAGGTGCGGCGCTGGCTGTTGCCATCATCGAAGAACTGCGCCGCCGCGGTGTGCTCCTGATGGCCACAACGCACTATGCAGAATTGAAGGTGTTCGCCCTCGAGACAAAGGGCGTCGTCAACGCCAGCTGCGAGTTCGATTTGGAGACGCTGCGCCCCACCTATAAGCTCAGCGTCGGCGTTCCGGGCAAATCCAACGCTTTCCTTATCAGCGAAAAGCTCGGCATCCCGGAGCGGGTCATTGAGGCGGCACAGCAGCATCTGTCCGCAGAAGACAAGCGCCTGGACGCCGTTCTGGGCCAGCTGGATGATTTGAAGCTCCAGCTCAAAGCCAGCCAGGACGAGGTGGAAGGCCTGAAAAACGAGGCCGCCCACCAGCTGGATGCAGCCCGTCAGAAGCGCGATGAGCTTATCCGGCAGGGCGAGAATGAGCTGGAAGCTGCCCGCGCCAAGGCCCGCACACTGGCGCAGGAGGTCGAGAGCAAGGCTTACGCGCTGACGGATGAGCTGCGCCAGATCCAGAAAGACGAGCGGATGAGCACCCAGCAGAAGGCCCAGCGCGCCCGTGAGATCGCCAAGAAAGAGTCTGAAAAGCTCTTTATGGGGACTGAAGTGGTACACAATCCGGTCAAGGAGTTCGTGCCGCTGAAGGAAGTCAAGGTAGGGCAGGAGGTCTGCATCGCAGAGCTGAACCAGCTGGCTACCGTGCTCTCTCTGCCGGATAAAAACGGCGATGTTCTCGTACGGGCCGGCATCATCAAGACGAAAGTGCCGCTCAAAGGCCTCAAGCAGCCGGAAAAGCTGGTCAAGGAGACGAAGCCCCAGACCAAAGCCCAGCAGCGTTACTCCCGCCTGACCGGCGACGCCAACCGGCCCAACGGCAGGGTAGAGCGCGTACAGCGCACGGCAAAGATGGAATGCAACCTGCTGGGTCTTACCGTAGACGAGGCGCTGCCGGAGGTGGATTCCTTCATCGACCGTGCGATTTTGAACGGTCAGACGGTGGTATATCTCATCCACGGCAATGGTACCGGCGCACTGCGCACGGCCATCCATAAGCATCTGCGGGGAAACCGAATGGTCAAGAGCTTCCGTCTGGGTCGTTACGGCGAGGGCGAGAGCGGCGTGACCGTCGTCGAGCTGAAGTAAGCCGATGGCAGGACGTTCAAATCCGAGACGCTCACGCCGGAGAAGACAGGGCGGCCCGTCCGCTGCGACGGTCATCGGCCTTTTGGTGTGTGTCGTCTGCTTCAGTGCAGCATTTTTCCTTTGGAAAGCAGCGCTGTTCGGCTTCGGGCGAAATGAGAGCGGGGAAGAACCTTTCCGGCCTGTGGTGGGCGACCCGCCTTACCGGGTCTGCATTGATGCCGGCCACGGCGGAAGCGACCCGGGCGCAAGGGGAGTCGTCGAAGAAAAAGAGATGACAGCCCAGACCTCCGAGGCTCTGCTTGCGCTGCTGGAGGCCGACCCTAATTACATCCCGCTGCGTTCCCGCGAAAGCTATGATGTCACCGCAAAGCCCAGCGAGCGGGCGGAAGCCATCAATGCCCAGAGCCCGCAGCTGCTGCTGTCCATCCACGGCAACTCCGCGCCGGAGGGTTCTGCCGCTGCAGGCTTTGAGTGTTATCCGTCCGTTCCGGGCCGTACATGGCATCAGGAGAGCTATTACTTCGCGCAGCAGCTGGCGCAGGGAATGCAGGCCGCAGGCGCAAAGCTCCGCGGCCACGGCGGCATCCGGTACATTTATTATCAGGGCGAGGTAAAGCAGCTTGTAGAGAGCACCCATACCGAAGTAAGGGACGAGCGAAGCTTTACCTTATTGGAAGATGTAAACTGTCCGGCGGTTCTGGCAGAACAGTGCTTTGTGACCAGCGAAGAGGACGTTGCACAGTTTGGCAGCGAAGAAGGCTGTAAGACAGTGGCGCGCGCTTACTATGAAGCGATCTGCGCGTACTTCGGAACACAGCCGCTGGATACGCCGCTGTAAAGTCTGATGCAATGGACGCTCGCATGAAAGCGGTCTTGTCCAGCTGTATTTTACGATGCCTGCTTGGCAGGCGATCCACACGTCCCAAACGAAATGATATAAAAGAACAGCAGAGGCTCCCAAAACCTGCACCGATGACGGAACGCAGGAGAAGGGGGCCTCTGTTTTTGATTTTTATAATATTTCGTATAATGCAGGTTATACGAAATATAGGGAAGTGAAAAAGCCCTCTTTTCCGGATTTCGGGCCTTTCCGGCGGCTCCTGAGCCTTTTGGGCTGGCTGGGCCGGTTTTTCGCATTTTGTACAGTTGTGTTATTTGAATGCATTGCTTTGTATGTTTTTGTCAGCTTTTTTGTTTTACAATCGTCCCGCTGTTGTCTGTAAAAACTTTTCTGACAATAGCCATCACTTTTTGATTCCAGCCGCTCATATTTTTCAAGAGCGTTCAGTCTGCGTGGTTCCATCAATATATCCCAGCTGAAGCTTCTGATTTTTCTCGTAAAGTCTCAGAACCTCTGGAATGTCCTTAAATCGAAGCATCCACACCGAATAACCTTTGAAAAATCGTGTGGGTTCATTCGGGTTCATTCGTATCCGCAAGGCTCGAAACATCCACCCGGAAACCTTCCTGTGCGGCACCCTCAAAGGCCTCCATCGGGCCGTCCGGTGCATCATTTTCAGACTCATCCGATGAAGGATCGGCAAATTCCCCCTTGCTCTCCCCTGTCTCCTTCGATGTTGTATCCAAGCTTGCCTTCTTGACTTCACCCAGCGGATTCTGCTCAATCGCTGCACGCACCTGAAATTCCTGCAGGTGTGTATAAATTTGTGTTGTGCCGACGCTGCTGTGGCCCAGAAGCTGTTTGAGGGTCAGAATATCCACGTTGCCAGTCTGATACATCAGCGTCGCGGCAGTATGGCGAAGCTTATGGGTGGAAAAACCACGCAGACCCGCTGCTTTCATGGCGCCGGTGACCAGCTGCTCTACCCTGCGGTTTGAGATGCGCTCCTTGCGCCGCCGGGTGATAAAGACAGCTCTCTCTTTGGGGTTCAGGCCTTCCATCGTGTTGCGCTTGTTCAGATAGATCTGCAATGCCTCCATGCAGGCATCATTCAGGTAAACCATCCGCTCCTTGTGGCCCTTACCGAACAGACGGATCTGCCGCTGTTCCATGTCGATGTCGCCGAGGTCCATCCCCACAAGTTCCGAAAGACGCATCCCACAGTTCAAAAACAGCACGACCATGCAGTAATCCCGCTCCGGGAAATCGCTCTGGGTCTGGGTGCTTTCCAGAAGGTCCATGGATTGCTCTGCCGTCAGGTACTTGGGAAGGACTTTATCCTGCTTGGGCGGCTTGATGGATGCCGTCGGGTTCTCTTTGAGCAAGTCTACCTGATTGACCAGATAATCATAAAAGCCGTGGAGACTGGCCAGCCGCCGGGCCGTCGAAGACTTTTTGTTGCCGCACTCGCTGTTCAGAAAGTACAGATACTCATAAACGTCTTCCTTGGTCACACTGCCCCAGAAAGCCGTATCGAGCCCCTTGGGGTCGATGTCCTTTATCTCGGTATCGTCTGTTACAAGGCCGCGCCGGCGCTTCATAAAGCGGCTGAAATTGCGCAGGTCGCAGTAATAGCTGAAGGCCGTGTTGGGGCTTTTGCCTGCGATGACTTCCAGATAGCGCACATACGCGGCGATGTCCGGCGAGGCATCATCAAAAGGCTTATGTTTTTCGGGATTTTTCTCGTCCAGATAAATCGACATGGTTTCCTCTTTTTATGGTCACAGACGGTCGGATTTCAGGGCATGGATGGCGTCCGAGATATAGGCGGCACCGACAAGCTTCATGCCGGGATAATCGGCGGCGTTCAGATGTGCAAGGCTGTGCTTTGGTACGACGGCACGCTCAAAGCCGATACGCTCGGCCTCCCTCAGGCGCTGCTCCAGATTCGGTACACTGCGCACCTCGCCGCCAAGGCCGACTTCACCGATGGCGATGAGCTTATCGCTCACGGGGCAGTCCAGAAGCGAAGACACCATGCTCAGACAGACGGCAAGGTCGCAGGCGGTATCCCGCAGGGTGATGCCGCTGACGATGTTGATATACACGTCCAGATTGCCGAAGAAATAACCTGCACGCTTTTCCAGCACGGCGATAAGCAGGTTCATGCGGTTGTAGTCGTAGCCGCTGCAGGCCCGCCGGGGTGCCGGGAAATTCGTCTTGGTCGCAAGGGCCTGTATCTCGCTCAGAATGGGGCGGCTGCCTTCCATGGTACAGGCGACGCAGTTCCCGGAAACGCCCAGCGGACGGCCTTCCAGGAGCATCTGGGACGGATTTTCGATTTCCTCAAGGCCCTGCCCTGTCATATCAAACATACCAAGCTCGTTGGTGGAGCCATAGCGGTTCTTAGCCGCCCGCAGGATGCGGTATGGCAGCATTTTGTCTCCCTCAAAGTAAAGAACCGTATCCACGATGTGCTCCATGACCTTCGGGCCTGCGATAGCGCCGTCCTTGTTGACATGGCCCACGATAAACATCGGGATCTCCTGCTTCTTGGCGACGGCCAGCAGGCGGGCTGCACTCTCTTTCACCTGACTGACCGTGCCGGACGAAGACGAGATGTCCATGCACCGCATGGTCTGGATGGAGTCGATGACGACCAGTTCCGGCTTTTCCTTCTCGATGAGGCCGCAGATCTCGTCTACGTCGTTTTCCGCCGCCAGATAGATGTTGTCCTGCGGGACTTTCAGGCGGGCCGCACGCAGTTTGACCTGACGGACGGACTCTTCGCCCGTGATATACAGCACCGTGTGCTGGTTGGAGATGGCACCGCAGAGCTGCAACAGCATCGTAGATTTGCCCACGCCCGGTTCACCGCTCAGCAGTACGACGCCGCCCAACACGATGCCGCCGCCCAATACACGGTCAAGCTCGGAAATGCCCGTCAGGATGCGGCTCTTTTCCTCGGTCGTGCTGATGTCGGCCAGACGCCTTGCCGTCAGCGAGGTGACGCCCTCCTGCCGGACAGGCGCAGCGGCTTTGCCGCCGGAAAGCCCGGCCTTGGGCGCTTCGGCGACCACATCCTCATTCATGGTGTTCCAACTGCCGCAGCTGGGGCAGCGGCCCATCCAGCGGGGGCTTGTCTCTCCGCAGTTGGAGCAGACGTATACGGTTTTCAGCTTCGGTTCTTTCATTCTGGACTCCCTGTTTTCATTTCATGAAAATCATTTTCTTTATCATACCACATCCGGCCCAAGGCCGCAAGAAAGCCGGGCGCTTATCCGGCCTGCATCAGACGATTTGCAAGACATACAAGGCCGGTGGCCGCACCGCAGAGCGGGCAGAGACAGACCGCCAGTAAGGCGAATTGCCCCACCAGGAGCCGTGCTCCTGCCGGATGGCTTCCCTTATCCCCTCTGCCAAAAGAGAAGGCGTGGATGCGGCTGCTGACCTGCAGAGCCGAGGCACCGAACAAACAGAGCGCACCCGCCGCCAGCGCGGTCGGCAGGCTGGCGGTGAGCAAAAAGAGAACGAGCTGCTTTGCCCCGAGGCTATTCAGGAGCTGCGCCGAAAGCAGGCCGGAGCCTGTCCCGTATAACATCGCAAACAGAAAGATAGGCAGCGGCCCCACTGCCGAAAGCCCCAGCAGGAGGAACACTGCCGCCGCCCCGAGGACGACAGCCAGCTCTGCCCCAAACAGTCCCACCGCCTGTGCTGCACTGGACGCCGCGAACACGCCGCGCCAGCAGTCCAGATAATAGGCCAGCGTCTCCATCTCTTCAGCGTCGCACAGCGCCTGCAGGACGCCCGCCATCAGCGTACCGAAGAGATAGGCCGCCGCAAGCAGGATGCAGTCCCGGCTGGCCTGGAAGGGCTTCCGCCGGGGAGCTTTCTGAGGCGGCATTTCCGTCAGCCGCCCGGAAGCAGGCGTCATGGCTTCTTTTTCTGCCAGAGACTCGCCCACTGTATCTTCCGGAAGCGTCGGCACAAGCGCCGCTGCATTTGTTTTCGTTTCCTGATAGACCCACATCGTGCTTTTTCCCTCCTGCTTTTGTTGTGTATGGCCGCTGTAGCGTGGACTGAGCATTCAGCGCCGCTTTCGCTCCGCGCGCAGCATTCCGAGGACCCCGCCCAGAACCCCCATCAGCAGGACAAGCCCTGCCCGGACGAACTGCATCGTTTCCCACTCGCTCTGGTACAGTGTACCCAGAATAAAAAGCAGCCCTGCAAAGAGTGCTCCTTCCGCTGCACCCCAGACGAGCCCTTTGCCCTTTTGCAGAATGGCCATCAGCAGGCCGCTGAGAAAGCTGCCGAGACAGACTGCCGCCGTGGCCAGCGGAGCAGCGGCTTCCTGCGTCAGGCCCTGTTTGACCATCAGCCAGCCGAACCCTGCCAGGCTCACGGCTGCTGCCGCACTGCCCACTCCGAAAACGACCAGCAGACCTATCGCCGGGAACTTCTTGGTATCAGACATAAAAACGCGCCTCCCTGCACCTACTGTATGCAGGGAGACGCGTTCAAAGCACGAATCCGGAAAATTATTACTTCTTGGGGGCGTTGTCCATGTTCAGCTTCTCGACAGAGCTGATGGCGTTCTTGGTGAAGCGGATCTTCACACGGTCAGCGCCAGTCTCCAGCACGAAGGTGTCGTCCTTGATGGCGACCACACGGCCGATGACGCCGCCGATGGTGGTGACCTGATCGCCGATCTCCAGAGAAGAGCGCATTGCAGCGTCCTTCTTCTCCTGCTTTTTCTGGGGACGGTAGATCATGAAGTAGAGCATCACCAGCATCAGAGCCAGAGTAAAGAAAAGGCTGATGTAGCTTTCGGTCGTAGTCAGAAATTGCATGGGGCAAAATCTCCTCTCAAATTCATATAACCTTATTATACGCGCTTATCCGGCATGTTTCAAGGCTAAATCTCAAATTCGTGTGTCAAGCAGCTTGACATAGCGGTCATGGAAGGCGGTAAAGGTGCCTGCATCCAGCTCATCGCGGATGCGCTCCATCAGGTGATTGTAGAACCAGAGGTTGTGCATGACGGCCAGACGCATACCCAGCAGTTCCTCTGCCTTGAACAGGTGGCGGATATAGGCGCGGGAGTAGTTCCGGCAGGCCGGGCAGCCGCAGGCGGGGTCGATGGGGCGCTCGTCGCGCTCGTACTTGGCGTTCTTGATGTTGATGATGCCGCCCCAAGTGTTCAGGTGGCCGTGGCGGGCGTTGCGGCTGGGCATGACGCAATCGAAGAGGTCCACGCCGCGGGAGACGGCCTCGATGATGTTGCCGGGAGTGCCTACGCCCATCAGGTAACGGATCTTATCCTTGGGCATATAGGGCTCGACCGCGCTGATCATCTCGTACATCACCTCAGTGGGCTCACCCACAGCGAGGCCGCCGATGGCGTAGCCGTCCAGGTCCAGGTCGGCGATCTGCTTCATGTGCTCCACGCGCAGGTCGGCGAAGGTGCAGCCCTGATTGATGCCGAAGAGCAGCTGGTCGGGGTTGACGGAGATGCCTTCATGCTTCAGGCGGGCCATCTCATCCTTGCAGCGCTTGAGCCAGCGGGTGGTGCGCTCGCAGCTGGCTTTGGAGTAATCGTGCTGGGCGGGGTTCTCGACACACTCGTCAAAGGCCATGGCGATGGTGGAACCGAGGTTTGCCTGGATCTGCATACTTTCCTCGGGACCCATGAAGATGCGGTGGCCGTCGAGGTGAGAGGCAAAGGTCACGCCCTCCTCGGTGATCTTGCGCAGCTTTGCGAGGCTGAACACCTGAAATCCGCCGCTGTCGGTGAGGATGGGGCCGTTCCAGCGGGTAAACTTGTGCAGACCGCCCATCTCTGCCACCAGCTTGTCGCCGGGACGCAGATGCAGATGGTAGGTGTTGCAGAGCATGACCTGCGCACCGATGTCCTTCAGGTCATGGGCAGACAGGCCGCCCTTGATGGCGCCGGCGGTGGCAACATTCTGGAATGCGGGGGTCTGCACCGTGCCATGCACGGTCTTGAACTCGCCCCGCCGGGCGTTGTGCTCCTGCTTGAGCAGCTTGTAGGTCGTCAAAGAAGGCATAATATTTTTCCTTTCTGCGCACGGAAAACAGCCGTGCATCCTGCCGCAGGGGGGCGTATGCTCTCGCTGCGGATACAGAGTCGGGATATTACAGCGGCGAAGCGCTATAATAGTTACAAGATCAGCATCGCATCCCCCATACTGACGGGAGTCGGGATGCCAGCATGGAAAGCAGCGAAAATGCGTGTGTTTTCAAAACGCAGGAGCGCCACTGGTTCCGTCTGAAACGCTACCTTTGCAGCCAAAGATTGTTTGTATCTGTGCAGCAAAAAGACCCCGTGTGGGGCCTTTTTGCTCGGTATAGTGCCGCATATCCCTATTCTAACAGATGCTTACCGATAATGCAACTGCTTTTTGGACGGCATCAGCGGCCGAGCGTAAAGCTCACGTCGGCAAAGTCATCTGCGGTCAAGACGTAGGTTCCGTTGTCCCACGCCTCGCTGACAAGCATCTTGGCCTCTTCCCAGCTCGCCGCTTCGACGGGTACGACCTTCTTCAGGTATTCTACGATGACGACATCGTAGGTGCTGGTCCGGGGCGGAAGCGCTACCTTTGCGCGTTCCATCATTCTGTCAAGAATCAGCTCGTCCTTCTGAAGCTCGCTGAAATAGTCCGGGTCGCCGCCTTCTTTTCCCGCTTCCTCCAGAAGAAGCTCGCTGTTCATCTCCTGACAGAAGTCGATGCAGTCGCGGATGGTGTACGGCTGATCGTTGTCGGCATCCTCACCATCCTGATTATCATGCAGGGCGAGATGGAACTTGTCATCCATCATCAGGCTGTAGTCATGCCCCTCCAGATAGCCCAGCAGCACTTTGGCCTCAATGGCGGCAAGCTCAACACCCTGCCGGACAGAAACGGCCATCAATTCTTCGGACTTCGTAATCAGCGTCATATAAGCGCTCTCCTTTCATTCCATACAGACTTTTCCGACCGAAAGCAGATACGAACACCAGCCGTAACTGATGCCGAGGTCTTTTGCCTTTTCGACCACCTGAGTGATGCTGTACTTCGGTTCCGGTCTTTTTGCGAGCAAAAGTTCCTCCAGCATCCTTTCCTCCAGCGCTTCCTGCTTCCGACGTTCAGCTTGAGCAAGGCTGCGTTCCAGATAATGCTCGCGGTGCTTGAGATAAGATTTGTGGGATTGTGCGGCCTGACGTTTCTTTACGCAGTCAGGGCAGAACTTCTGGCGGTTCTTGGCGTTCGGTATGTCCCGTCCGCACATCTCGCACTTTGGGGTACTCATCTGAAAATCCTCCCAGAATCCTTATCCATAAGGACAACCCGGCCCACGATCTCGAACCCGGCGAGATCGGCTACCTGCTTCAATGCGCTGACCAATGCACTGATGGTGCGCATCCGGGCAGCTTCAAGCTGTTCCTCCTTGCGGATGTTCTTGTGTGCCTCATACGGCGTCGGGTCGTTGTAATGCTCGCTGTTCTTCAGTTCCACGGTCGGCACCTCCTCATCAACAGATCATCGGAATCAGAAAGAACCACAACGGGTACGTCTGCCCAGTTACGATAATGGCCGCGACAATCGCAGCTCCAACTGCCAGCCACTTGGCTGCATCAGACATTTCAGCCCACATTAGTTTTTTCCTCCGTTTCAAGGTCTTTGTACGTTTTTTCCATCATCCGCTCTGAAAAATACAGCGCTTCAGCCAGTCTTCCCTCAACGATCATTCGCTCGGTGCAGGGCGGAAATTTGGAGCATTCAAACAGCGCTTTTCTGACCGCATAACGAAATCCATCACTTGCAATTCTGAGGTCAAACATTTCTTTACGTGTCATTCTGCTTTTTCCTCCGGAGCTACAGGCAACGGCATCCAGAACGGAACGTCCACAGGGTGAAAAATTGCATTCTCCCAATATGTGATGTCAACGTGCTTGACCGCGGCTCCCCAAACAATGATTCTTCCGAGTCTGTCAGCATCCGCTTCTGTCGGCGGGTCATACTTGGAATTTCTCCAGCATTGACCGGCCACTTCCTGCGGGGTAGCTTCTGGCTGGGTGTCGATATAGTTCTCCACATCCCGTAATGTGTGGATATGGCCTACCTTCATGCCCATGCGCAGGAACTCTTTCAGCATCTCAGCTTCAAGATACCGTTTCTTACTCATAAGGCGTCGTCCTCCTTTGCCTCAGCAACGTAGCACCAGCTCTGGGGCGGCTTGCTCAAACAGCAGCCATTGATTGCGCAGGTCGGCGGGAGCATATAGCTTCCAGACGGCTGATAATGCTCGCAGCTCTCATTTCCACAGACATCGGTTCCGTTCATGCCACGAAAGTCATGCCTAGAAAAGCCGGACAAAGACTTGGGCTGGTCATAAATCTTCAGGTCTGAGATATTCCATGCCCAGCCTTTGCATCTCAGGTAGCGGACAATGGCATCCCTGTCCATGCAGGCCTGCTGTTCTATGTCATCAGGCGAACGGTTCAGCGGCGCAAGCTCCCAAACCTTATCACAGATAAACTCGCCGATAACTTTTCTGTCAAGCCGTTGCCATTCATGGCTTACAGTTCGCAACCAATCAGGAATTTTCGTGCAGTAGATGTACACCTTGAACGGCGTTTCCAGTTTCGGACGGGTCTTGCGCACCTCAATGGTTTTCTTGCCCCGCACAATGAGGTCGCACCACTCAGGCCGAATGCTGATGAGGACTGCTTTATTCATTTTCTTCCTCCTTTGGAGCTTCAGGGTATGGCATCCATGCAAAAATGTCATTATCATCGTAAATTCGGTCCCAGACATATTTCCAGCGGTAGACCGTTTTACCCCGAATAACAGCACGTTCATAAATCATCGGGCTGGACTTCTTGCTGCCCCTTTTAGCTGCTATTACAGATACATGAGCCCATGATTTTTCATCGCCCGGAATATCAGGCATTCTGTCCGCAGTTCTTACCCACCGGTTACTCGGCTCAACAGTAGGCGCTTCGCTCACCATATCGGCGCAGTATTCAGCAGTGGATTCACATTCGTTGGTTGCTTCGTACCCAACGCGCCGGGCGAATTCTCGCATCTCCTCCTCAACGGGGATTGCGTTTATAAGGCGTTGTTTGCTCATATTGTCCCCTCCTCAAAAGTCCCAACTGTCAGGAACGCCAAGACGGCACTCACCATCGCCGTTGTTGCTGGTCGGCTTATCAAAGGGACAGCCCGGACAGCCATTCCCGGCATCAGAGTGAGCCTTGCAGAGGGCCATCAAGGAATGAGCCATGTTCTCAGGACTCATTACCTCTCCTGCGCTGGAGTTAGCCTTGCGCAGCATCGCCATCGCTTCGTCCTGCTCTTTCTGGGACTCGCAATGGATGGTGATGTCGAAGGCGTCATCGTAGACGGCCCATTTGCCATCTGCGTTGTAGAACAGCATCAGTTCCTTACTCATGCTTCTCCTCCTTCAACAGCGCAGCCCCAGTCCAGCGCTTTTCCGCACTGGCCGCAGAACTTGTTGCGGTTGCCGTCCTCGTTCTTCAGGTAATCCCGGCTCCCGCAGTGCGGGCAGGTGAAGCCGAAAATAGCGCCGGGAGCCAGCGGCACTTCAGGAATCTGCATCTTCAGGGCCACCATGCCCATCCGGCAGGCTTCCTGCACGGTTTCGAGGCTGTCGTAGTCCTCATAATGGGTGGGGTTGAGGATTTCGGCTGCACGTTCATTGGTCATTTCCATTTATCTTTCCTCCAATCTTGTAGGTCTTTCCCCGGCTGCGGCCAGTCCCCTTGCGGTACTCCGCAATCCAAACTGTCTTGCCGCTCTTGTAGTGGCGGAAGTGGCCTCTTACGGTAAAGGAACAGGCCGGGCTTGCATGGTGGCCTCTAGGAACCACTGTAAGCTGTTTTCCGACCGAGTGAATGATGTATGTGGTGCTTGCCGTACGCGGCTTTGTGGAGCTTTTACGTTCAGCAGGAGCCTTCGAGGTTGTGGTAGCCACGCCACCACGGATGCTGCCCGTTCCATACGTCATCAGCGCCATCAGGGAGCCATACACAGTCAAAGCGCCCTGTTCGGTTTCGGTGGGGTTGCAGTCCGCAGGAAGCGTGCTTACTTTCTTCTTCCACAGGCCGTTGCCCAGCGGAGCAAAGACAACGTGGCCGAGCTTCCGGGCCGGGCTGTCGAGGTAGAGCTTCAGCTTCTTGTCAGAGCGGAAGCACTTGATAGAGATGCCGCTCTCGACAATCTGGATTTCCACTTCTCGCAGGGGAACCGGCATCGAACGAACCGGATCGTTGTGCTCATCCCGCCATGCAAGGAGCTTTTCGATGTCTGCCGCTGTGACCACGATTTTGTCCATCATCCAGAATCCCTCCCAACGAATGTGCCGGCATAAAGCCGCCCGCCGATCATGTAGTGGTAGTATTCATGCCCACGCTGGATGTCGGCCTGTCTGCCGGGCATGGGCCGCAGAACCAGCGGATGCCCAGCAATCTGCACCACATATTCTCCGGCTGGGATGAGCGCCGCCATCCACGGCTCCACCGGACTGGCCCGAGCCGGGCAACCATCCATGCAACAGGTGGCAGTAACCGGGTCTACGTTCATGGTGAACATGGAAAGTTGCTGATAGTCGCTCATAATCACACCCACGCCGGTTCGACGGGCGACTCAGGCAGGTTGAACAGCCAGTCAATCACATCCTGCGGGACTTCTTCCGTCAACCACGAGTGACCGTACTTGTAGCCGCAGACCGGGCAGGGCTTGCCGAGAATGCCATCAGGGTGTTCCTCAGGATGGAGCCAGCCGAGGGTCTTTGTTTCGGTCGCACCAGCCATTCCGGGATAGAGAGGCTTCTGAGGTTCGTAATACAAAGCTGCATCGCCGGAGATTTCATGAGGAAGCGTAAGGCTGTACGGCAACTTAGCAACTTCGATCTGGTTATCGTTCAGGGCTGCGGTCATGCCATCGCAGAGCATCTTCCACGAGCTTTTCTTCATGGATTCCTGCCGCCGAAGGGTTTTGCTGTTCAGCCGATAGTGGTACAGCGTGACAGGCGTGACGGCCAGCTTGTTCCATCCAAGTTCTTTCTGGTGCTTGCAGTACGGCCGCATATCGTTCAAATGCCACTCGTCCCAGATGGAGCAGAACTTGTCGAGCATTTCCTGCGTCCATTCATCGCAGGGGTGGCCTTTGCGGATTGCATCAACGCACTGACCAGCACCGCCACGGCAGTTGCCGCTCGGCATGGGGCCGATAACGCCGGTGATGCTGAGTCTGCCATCCTCAAACTGGATTTCGCAGAATGCCCGTGCGGCAGCTTCATTACCGCTGCGGGTGTAGACCTTGCAGAAGCACGGACTAACAACTTTTTTCATATCACTCTCTCCCCTTTCGTGCTTCTTCAGCAATCCTGTCAATGTTGCGGTTGAGCAATTCGTTCATGTCCAAGAGCCGCTGTTCGAGGATTTCAAAGAACTGCTTCGTGACGGTCTCCCTGCTGATGACGCGGCAGTTGCAGTGAACTGCGAGAATCACGTCTTCAAACGTGATGCCGTCCAGCAGGTTATCGCAGGCTGCTAAGTCATCGCCAAGAATCCATTTCCGTTCTTCCATTCAGACTTCTCCTTTCAGATGGACGCGCAGAAGTCACCGAGCTTCTGCCACAGGTGGAACGTCTTCCGGCTCATCTGCACGGTATTGGGAACGCCCCGGCCGACCGTCCAGTTGTGAGCCATGCGGAACAGCCGCCCTGCGGCCTCCCGCTCCGATTCGCTGAAGTCGGCCAGCCATGCCCTGCGGCAGCGACCGGTGCTCCAAGTGCAACCGTAGCGAACCATGCAGATGAGGTCGTACGGGATGTTCGCCCGGACTTCCTCAACGGTGAGCTTCATCATCCGCTTTGCCATATCACTCATCCTCCTTAATCCTGAAAAAAGCCATTGCGCTTGCCTTGATGCTGCTCGGCCATCCGTCCGGGTAGGGTCGCTGCGTACCATCCGTAAAGGGAACAATCGCGGTGGCCTCTACGGCCAACATCTCACCTTCGTACTGGTAGGGGCGGCAGCGGAACGTACGGAGCTGGATGCTCTCGCATTCCATCGTACCAGCCCCCATGCGCCGCAGATCATCCGCGTTGCGTGCTGCATTCGGGTCATACCCGGCGGCTTTCATGTGGTCCAGAACCGTCATATCAGGCAACCTCCTTTCCGACAACATTCAGGCAGATGTAGAACCGGCCATCGAGGTCTTCAACCTCCCAGAAGTAACCGCCGGTGTACTTGCCATCGGTCAGCGCCTTGTCCTGCCAGAAGCCTTCCTTGATGCACTCCGTGATGGTTTCCTGCCAGCCATCGAAGCGCTTATCCCCGGCCAGCGCCTTGAAGAAGCGGTTGACTGCGGTCTGCCACATCTTGCAGTCGGTGATGAGGTCGGCGCAAACCATGCCGTTCGGCTTGTTCACGATGGCGACCAGATCAACGTCCTGCCGGTGTTCGTCCTGCTCGAAAGCCTCGAAGTTGCTGTATTCTTTCACCTTCAGCATTTCTAAATCCTCCGTGTTTTGGTAAGTTGTTTTCCGTATCTTCATTCTAGCCTACCGGTCTGGTAAGTCAAACGTATGCTGAAGTTTTCACAAAAAATTTTACGGTATTCCGAAGATACTTTATGGAGGCTTACACTACTTTACGGCTGAACCTTTCCCAGAACTGCTTGGCGATGTAGGGGCTGACCGGGGTGATGGTATGATGCTGGCATCCAGAAAGCTGGTAGAGGACGGTGAAGTAGTTCCCGGCGGCATCCTCGAACAGCTCTACATAGAAGTCCTCGAACATCACGGCCTTGTTCGAGCAGAGCGATTCTGCCTTCCGGGTGTCATATCGAACGCCGTCTACGGTCTGCGCTACGGCGGGGCTGGTGCTGTTGCCCAGCTCCGGGAGGCCCGCACCGTTGGCATCACTCATGGAGACCTCATAACCAGCAAAATGCAGCGCCTTTGACAGCTCATCGAAGGTGAGCGAGTTGTTCTTCAGCCGCCCGCTGAGGTTCTGCGGGGTCCAGCCCATGTGTTCGGCCAGTTCTTTCTGAGTCTTCCCGGCTCCAGCAAGGGCTGCGCGTACCATATCAGATGCTCGCATACCATCAGCCTGCCTTTCCAGCCAGAACCCGATTCAGCAGGCTCTCGTACATGGTCTGGAGCATTTCACACTTGGCTTTCGCTGCGGCCAGCTCCGCAGCCATGTTCGGATTTGACGCTGGCGTAGACACCTTGACATCCCGGATGACCGGAACTTCTTTCGTGATCTCCACGATTTTCTCTACGGGCTTTCCAACTTCCAGCTCCAGCGAGATCAGCATTGCAACCTCCACGTTGGTCATCTCTGCCGGGGTCAGGTGGCCCTTGTAGCCCAGCAGGCGGTCAACCGATACGGTCGTAATCTGCTCACAGAGGGCAGTGCTTTCACGTTCAGAGCTGCGGATGAGAACGTGCGTCGGCAGGTCTTTCTTCGGTTGGGTGGTCAGGTATACGACCTCTACCGTCTCTGCACAGGCGTTGTTCTTCTCGTTGGAGACGATGATTGCCGGGCGTCCAGCCGCCTGCTCACAGCCGGTGTAGTTGTCCTTGCTCACATACCAAATGTCGCCGCGCTTGATTTCCATATCCTCACTCCTCCTCTTTTGCCTGACGCTTCAGCTCGGAAGCATCAATGGTGATGCAGGTGGTGTTGGCGACGATGTTATCGGCAATCCCCTTTCCGTGCTCATCCAGCAGGGACTCCAGCGAGGTTGCGGTGAGCCGCAGGGCAGCAACCATGAACGGGAAGTCCATCAGGTCATACCGGCTTACAACGCCCATCAGCTCTTTGGTCATCGCGGTGACGCACTCGGCAGAAATGCTGCGGGCATCATCGGGCTTATTTGCAAGCACTGCAAGCGTCATCCGCAGCGCATAGGGAATATTCTTGCTTTCCATCTTTCAATGCCTCCCCAGAAAGAATCTTGCCAGCCATACAACAGCCATCGCCCCGACGATTGCCCAAAAGGCGGCGCAGAGGATGTCTGTGGCCGTTTCGAGCCACTGATCTACCACGATCAACCATGCCATCATCATTCTGCACCCCTTTCAGCCGTACACTACTTCGCCAAACAGGGCGTACTGGATGATCGCGTCGGCACATCCCGCGTCAATCTCGCCGCAGTCCACCTTGCCGTCGCCGCTCACAGCTCCGTAGCAGTCCCCGCCGTTCTCCAGCCAGAGCCGGAATCCCTGTATGAACTTTTCGATGTCCAGCTCGTACCACTCGGTGTCCTGCTCGTCAAACGGTTCCGTCACATGAACCTTCAGCGTTCCACCGCGAGAAATCTGCTCGCTGGCATACTTGCCAAGATACTGGCCCTCGACCGTCACACGGTCGCACCAGTAGCAGATGCCACCTTCCAGTGCAGAAACCATAATGTCATCAACATCCTGCTGGGTCAGCCGGACCGTAATCTCTGCATGAACCTCGAACTTCTTTTCATTGGTCATCTTACTTCATCCTTTCCTCAAATTGTCGGGTCAAAAATCAGGCCATCCCACTTGCCGTTCAGACGGTCGGGGTACTTCCCGGTCGGAACCATGTACTTGTCCGGAACTTCCGGCGGCAACGGCCGCTCGTTCCTCAAATCCATACCAGCGTCGAACATCGAGAGCTGCACGGTCTGGCTGGTGCATTCCCGCAGGAACCGATACCAGTAGATGATGTGGTTCCGAACGAGATTCAGGAGCAGACCGTCCGGCCATGCAGGGTCGGCGCCGCCGTTCTTCTTCAGGTCATCCCAGTGCTTATACTCAGCGTCCAACTGCTCCCTGATCTGGGCTTCCGTCATCTTCTCGGGCGGGATATAGGTGCTCATGTCAATACCCCCTAGACTCACAGCTTATTGATACTGGTAACGCTCTTGCCGTGAGCGCGAGAATATCCATCCCACATCTGCCCGCTGATTTCATAGGCCTCAAGCTCGGTATTGGCCTTTTCAATCAGCTTCAGGTACTCTTTTTCACCTAAGCGTTCTTTTACCAGCATCTTGAAAATCGCATTATGCGCATAGTTCAGCTGTTGATCTGCTGCCTTGCGGATAGCTTTCAGCTCACCGAGCTGTTCTTGTTTTTCGGCAAGGGCCTTTTTGGTTCGCAGCCACCAATCCGTTCTGCGCTTCTGTTCAGGAAAGGGTAGGAGCTTATGCTGAGCAAGCTGACGATTGAGGTCTGCAATCTCATGGCCAAGTCTTTCAATGTTCCTGTCATAATAGCCGTTATCGTAGCCAAACTCGTGTCCGCATTTAGGACATCTGAGCTGTTTCATTTTCGTTCTCCTTTCTTGTGATGCGGCCACTCGTCCATGCTCCGGCATAGGTCCCGATTTCGGGGAGCCGGGTCAGCAGGGCGGTCTTCATGCACTCCAGATACCGCTTGTACTTCGTCCGCTGGAGGCCGGAGAGCCATGCGTTCTCACAGTCAGAATAGCTGTCCTTCTGAACCAGCTCCACGGCAAGCGACCACTCGTTGTCCTCCACGCAGATGTAAAACAGGTTGTTTTCGAGGAGAACCCGGCGTTCCCCGCCCAGCCAGACATTATCGCTGGCGGCAGGCTCAAAGCTAGGGCAGAGCTTCCGCATTTCATTGCAGAAGCACTCCAGAACATCGGCCTCCTCATAGCTGCTCCCGACTTCATCGAGATGCCAGTCCGGTCCCGTGATGTCGGCATAGTCGAGATCACGCTGGAGGCGGTCTTCGCACTCGTCTGTTCCCGGGTCATCCTTGCGGTACACCCGCAGGTCATCATTGTCGATGTAGAACAGCCCCTCGTAGGCTCCCAGCACGCATACATTTCCGCGTCCCATATCGTTCACCTCTATCAATCGCACCAGCAAACGGCATCTGCATCATCGGGCCGCTGCCATTCGGGTTCTTCTTCAATGCCCCGGTCATCAGACGGCTCCGTCATACCGCCGAACCGGTCAAGCCGACCGGAGCAATCATACATCGGATTCATCGCTGTTCTCCTTCAGGTAGCAGTGGTCAACGACCCAGCCGCCCTTGTTGCCGAAGTCCTTCATGTAACAGTCGAGGCGAACCATCTGGTCGGTGCCATCCAAGCAGGAACCGAACAGGCTGGTGGAGCAGCATCTCGACCGGAAAGCCTTGTTGTCGCTGCTGACCTCATAGGTGCGGCTGCGCAGCGGGTAATGGCGGTCAGGCCAGTTGCTCTCAGCAAATACGATGCAGGCGCTCACCGGCTTTGCAAGCTGGGTCTTGTTGCGCTCAACGAACAGGTCCCGCAGTTCGGGATAGGTCATGTTCTGGTTATCCATAGCTGATACCTCCATCAGAGAACGAAGCAGATAACGAGCAGGGTGACGGCGAAGGCTGCTGCGCCGATGGCAACGGCGTTCAGGACATTGTTGAAGCGCTCCCGGTCGGCATCCTTCTGGCGGCGGGCTGCGCGGCTCCGCTGCTGTGCGGGGCTGTTCAGCATCCGCAGGAAGCAGTTCGGGTCGTTCTCCCACTCACGGGTCACCTCAGCGGTCATGTTCTCGTTTTTCATAGCTAAAACCTCCATAGTATCAATTTCTTTACGGGTGGCTCCCGCGACGCCCAGCAGGGCGTTTCGGCCTTTGCCAGAGGCCATCGTCAGGCGAGGTTAGATGTTGGTTTTTTGTGCTCCGTCTTTGGTGTGCTGCCACACATCGACGGAATAGCCAGTGCTGCGGAGCTGTTCGGCTAGTTTCCGTGCCCTGTCCACGTTGTCGGCCCAGATGGTGAGCGGCCAGCCCCGCTTGCAGTAAACAATCTGGTAACGCATCGTTTACGCCTCCTCACTTCATCAGGATGTCGTACAAGCGGGTCGGACTTCCTCGCAGTAGTAGAGGTCAACAAAACCGTTGCTGTACATCCACATCTGGCTCATCCAAGGCTGCTCGCAGTGAGCTACATCGGTGCTGTGCCAGCCATTGCCCCGGTTGGTGAGAACGTCGGTGTAGGTGGCTTCTCGTGCATCCACGCCCTTGACTTTGTGAGCTGCCCCGCTGCGCTTCATGATCTTGAGAAGGTAGACCGTTTCTTTGTCCATGTACTGCTCGGCCTCGTTCATGGCATCCAGCAGGTTCTCCGCCTTCAGCATCTTGTAATCAATGGTCATCGGCTTGTAGTTTGCGCTGTAGTCAATCGCTACGATGTACTCGTTCTTCATATTCCACGCCTCCATTCTCGAATCAGCCGAAGTACTTGCTTGCGAACTGAGCCTTGCTGAGCGTCTTCATATCATAAACGTACTCAACAGCGGATGCGACATCCATGTCGGCTCCAGTAACAAGTTCCTTGACCAAGTGGGTGAGGTTGTTCTCACGGATGTAAGACTTCATAGCTTCGAGTTTCATCATCGTCTGTTCCTCCATAATCTTACCGTTTTGGTATGTTTTTCTGTATCTTCATTCTAACTTACCCACCACTGGTGTCAAACGAAAAATGAAGATTTACCGAAAAAATTTACGGAGTACATCTGGGAGTTTACCGGCGTTCAGTAGACCATGCCTTCCGGGTCGATGATGGCGCATTCCTTACCGTGAACGTAGTAGGCGTTGCCGCCCTCATCCACCCAGACCCGGCAATAGCCAGACAGCCCAATTTCCGAGCTGTTGGCTATGCCGTCCCACTCTGGCTTGCGGGTCAGCTCGCCGACTACCGCAAAACCGATGTCCGCTGCATACCAGCGGGCAATGCTCTCAGTAGCAGGCATGAGCGGTGTTGACGATGCAGCGAACCATCTTCTCGATGGCCTTGTCAATCGGGCAGTTCAGGAATGGAAGGTTCTTGTCAGCTACAATCTCACTTTCAAGTATCCAACCGTGCTGGTTACGAGCCTCAACCCAGCATCTGCCATCGGCTTCGCCGAGCTTGATTGAAAACGACAACTCCGCTTCATCGCAGTATTCGAGGTAACCCCAGAAGATGCAGGCCACGTTCTTGCTGAGGCGTCTGACCGACCACTCCCAGTTGGGGTCGTTCTGGTTGGCCTCAGAAACCAACCTGCGAATCAAATCCTTATGCTCACGCAAATCAAACATAGCTATGAACCTCTTGACTTTCCCCTGCTATACTGATAAAATCGAAACGAGATGGGGCAGGTCCCATCCCGTTCCGACCGGCTAGGTTCCCACGTGGCTGTCAAACTTTGTGGGGGGACCTAGCCTTTACTGTTTCTTAGGCTCCTCGGTCTGCGGGTCGAGGACTCCGGCAATGCACTTAATGCACTCCGTCGCGTCCGCGTCCGTATGACCGTGAGCTTTCAGCCAGTCGATCAGACGAGAGGCTTCCAGAGCTGTCATACTGCACTCACCTTTCATTTTGCTACACCTCCTGCTCGTGCTTCCAACTTACCAGCCGGATGCCGGTAATTGTAGATAACTTACCTTTTTGGTAATTTATCTTAGTATCATTATAACTTACCCAACTGGTAAGTCAATCTGTTTTTTAATTTTTTCAAAATATTTTTTATATCCACTGGCTATTTGATGCCGAGCCGCTGGGAGCCTCTGAAAAGCCTCTGGATTTACGTTTTGGTTACGGGTAAGAGTGTATTGGAAAATGTCTGGAACTTTCTGAGAAGGATTTGTCAAAAGTACATAACGAAATTTGGCTATTTTGAGAATTGATTTTTCTGGTGGAGCTGTTCCATCGGAATTTCCGTGCAAACAAAAAAATCCCCCTGCACCAGCCTTTTTACGGGTCATGGTACAGGGGGATTATCATTTTACGCTGACTTTGCGCTGACTCAGCCCAGATTCAGCGTATTCTGGACAGCAGCCTGCTTGGCGGCAACGTGGTTGGCGTCGATCTGAGCCTCAATACGATTTTCGAGGTACTGGGTCGTATCGCCGAAGTTGCTCTTGATGTAGTCCTGTGCGTCACGGCTCATGCTTTTCAGAGCGGCAGACACGGCCCGCATGAGAGCTTCTTTCTGCTCGGCCTCATTGAACGTCCCGGCGGCTTTGAGGTCGTTGACGTAGGTCTGGTTCATCGCGGCCACGGCATCGGACACCGCACTGCCGATTTCGCGGACGAGGCGCTGCACCTTGATGTCGTTGATCTTTGCCACGATGAACTCGATGAACACGGCAATGCCTTTCTGGATGCAGGCGGTCACGATGGGAATGCAGACCAGCAGGGCAACGTACAGCAGGCTTCTCGTAAACTCATTCATATTCGGTTACTCCTTTCACATTCAGTGAACCTGATTCTTCAGGCTGTTCATCCGCTTATCACCTTCGATGGCGGCAGCGGTAAAGCTGTTGTTCTTCCACCACGCAGCGACGCTGGTAGCAATGGTCAGGCCGGTGGTCACGAACTGTTCCACCTCCGAACTTTCGATGGGCAGCAGGGGCTTCCCGGCTGCGCTCGAAACCTGATTTGCCAGAGCGAACGCCAGAGCGGCCGTGCGGGCCAGCGTAGCGATGGACACTTTGCTATTCGTCATAGAACCTATCTCCTTTCACAGGTACTTGTCAGCGCCAGACAGCGCCTTCCACGATGCAGGGCCGCAGATTCCGTCCACGGTCAGGCCATGCGCCTCCTGCGCCCTCATCAGGGCATTTTCCGTCCCCTCTCCGAACAGGCCATCAGCCTTCAGCTTCAGGAGCTTCTGGAGCATGATCGTCGCACTGCGGTTCGCGTCCCCAGTGCAGCCCCGGCGGATGGTGGGAAGCACGAACTTGTTGTAGGTCGTGCTGGGGTACTTTCCCGGCGTGGTGCAGAGCCACGTTGCTTTCGTGCCACGGGTGTCGGCGTGGACAAAGGCTCCACGGCTGTGCCAGTAGATACCGATGCCGCCGAACCCAACGGCCTGAGCAAGGATGCCCAGTGCCACAGGGTTGATACTCCGATTCTCCGTCCTCCAGTCCGCCGCCATGCCGTAGCGGTGCTTGGAGTTCGGGCTTCCGCCCACGGCCTTGCTGGCGTTGTGCGTGATGCAGCGGTAGCCGGACGTGATCTTCAGCGGGCGGTCTACCTTGTCCCGGACGAGCTGGAGCTTTTCGGCCAGCTCCGTGTCCACCGACTGCTGTCCGCAGCCGCAGGGACACTGGAACTCATACCGGGCAAAGTTCTTGGTGAGCGCGGTCTTATCCCCGCGCAGGAACGTGATGATTGCCATAGGTCATCCTCCTTTCACAGAAAATCGTGTTTTTCTAACCGTTCGTCATAAACACGGCTGATGTTGGCTACCGCATGGGCGCATTTATTGTTCTTGTAGCCCTCATGCGTCCGGCAGTACGTTTCGTACTCGTCGATGACGGAAAGAATCTCATCGAAATGCTCTTCCGTGTGCTTTCGATCATCGACCAATTCATCGTTGAACCGCAAAATCTGTGTTCGGAGCAGATTGGCATTGCGCTCATCGTCGGTGGCGATATGGTCATCCAGCCGTTTCTTGGTCTGCTTGACCTCTGCCAGAACATCCGCATTAAGCGCGTTTCCAATCAATTTCGCCAGCCCGCTCCACGGGTTGATAGGGATTTTCGATACCTCCAACAATGACAGCAGCACGAACATCACGCCTCCACTGCCAAAGAGGATTTCTTTCAGGTTCACAACGGCCCTCTCTCCTTTCGATGACTTACAAAAAATGAGGGGAGCCGGTTCTCCCGACTCCCCCGCGCGATCACTCGACCTCAACTTCGAGGTCCTTCAGGATTTCCTCAACCTGCTTCCGAATCAGCGCCGGAACCTGATCGAGGGTCTTCTTGCCCTTCACAATGAGGGTTGCATAGATGACTGCCATGATGCCTTTCTCCTTTCTCAGTAATATTTTTAAGGCAAATTCCCGCAGGCGGCTCATGCGTTGCCGTCCGCCGCGAGAATGGCCTTGACTTCTTCCCGCAGGTGCTCAGGCACCTGCTCGATGGTTTTCCGCCCCCGGCGGATGAGGTTTGCATAGACTTCTGCCATGATTATGCCTCCTTATCTGCGGCGGATGTGACCGCGATGAGCTGTTCGTACACGTCGCACAGCGCCATCTGGGTATTATCGAGGTTGGTTTCCAGAGAAGAAACCTTGGTTTTCAGGGCTTCATTCTCCTCCTGCAATTCCGCCATCGTTTTCTTCTTCTGCAACTTGGCTACAGAATCGACTCTTACTCTGTTCAAACCCATTACTGGAAACCTCCCTGAATCGAAGCGATATAACCGCTCTCGCCGCTTGCGCCGCGCTCTGCGGTGACGCGGAAATTGAATGCAAAGCCGTTGGCCGCAGTCTGGTTCGTGAACAAATGGTTCCGGCCATTCCGGGCCTCGGTGGTGGCATCCTCCCATACCGGCGAACTGTCCTTGCCGTTGTTCGTGACCTCCACCTTGAACACAGCGTCGGCGGGAATCAGACCGCCGACGGTGATGGCGCAGAGCGTGATCTGGGCATCCGCCTCCATCGGCTTCGCCAGCGTGATGCTGGCGGCGGTGACGGCCTTCGTAAAGGTGAACGTCTTGGTCACGGTGGCCTTGCCATCGGTCACGGTAACAGTCATGGTGTGACTGCCGTTCGTAATTTTCTGGAAATATTCACCGGTGACGGCGAAGCTGTTGGTGGTCTTGCGGGTCGCGGTGTAGGTGCGCTTGGTCGTGCCGTCCAGCTTTTCGGTGACGGTCAGGGTGTCCCCTGCGTCCTTATCATCCACGGAGTACGAGATGGTGAAGCCGCTGGACTTGGTGCCGAGGTTGGCTGCGCTGGAGGTCGTGATGGTCGGCGTAGTGTTGTTATCGACCGTGCGCTTGGTGGACGTAGTGTAGCCGGACTGAGCATTATAGCTGTCGTACGCCTTGACACGGTACATCACGGTGGACCAGCCCTTGGTGATGGTGTCGGTGTAGGTCAGCGCGTTGCCCTTGTACACCTGCGTGTAGGCGGAGCCACCATCGGTGCTGCGCTCCAGAATGTAGCCGCTCAGGTTGCCATCGCTGTCACTGGCCGCAGTCCACGAGATCACCAGCGTGCTGCCGCCCTTGACATCATTCGGCACCGCGATGGACGGCGGCGCAGACGGGGCGTTGTTGTTGACCACCGTTACCTGCGAACTGGTGCGCCAGCCAGACTCCAGACCCTCGGTGTCGTATGCCTTGACGCGGTACATCACGGACGTGGTGCCGAAGGCGACGTTGTTCGTGGTGCTGGTGGCCGTACCCTGATAAATCTGACTCCACGAACTGCCGCCGTTGGTCGAACGCTCTACCTTGTAGCCGGCGAGATTGCTCTCAGCATCAGAGCTTTTTGCCCACGAGATCGAAATGTTCGTGCCGCCCATGATGGACGAAGGAACGGAAATGCTCCCCGGAGTCGAGGGTGCGGTGTTAGTCGAGACCGTGCCATCGTCAGACACCAAGAGAGTAGAGGGCAAAATCAAAGCGGGGCGAATGCCGTTCGAGCCGGAGCAGCTGTAGTTGCCCCAGTCGCCATTGGAGCCGACGAGCAGCGCGTAGTAGAAGTTGCCGCAGTGCGGAGAGCGGAGCCACCAGTAGGTGGCAGAGCCGTTGAGATATGCGACACGCTTAGAATCCGAGCTGTTGTCCGCGCAGCCCTTGAAATAGGCCAGTTCTGCGCCCTCGCCGCTCGGCATAGTGGAGAAGTTGAAGCTCGTTTCGGTTGCACTGAGCAGGAAAATCTTCGCAGACAGGCCGTTCGAGCCGCTGGTGACGGTCGTGGACGCGCCGCTGCCTTTGCGGTACGGGAGCTTTACCTGCTTGATGGCGTTCTTGATGTTCGACTCGAACAGGTTCAGGAACGTGCTGTTCAGGTAGGAGTGGATGGTGCTGTTGGCGTAGTCGTTAGTGTTCGAGCTATGCCACTGGCGGTTTTCGTAGATGTCCTTCATCAGCAGCCAAGTACCGTTGCAGCTATCGTCATAGACGCTGGACGGCTTGCCCTGATGGACGACGATGAAATCTTTGGCAGAACCATTTACTTTCAGCTTGATGGTGCTGCCGATTGCTTTGGAGCTCAAGGTCACATAAGCCATAAAAAAGAACCTCCTGTTGTGTATTACATCCACGGCGGAATGCTGTCGGGACGCGGTTCGGGCTGGAACAGGTCTTTGCGGGGCGTAATGTCACCTCTTTTCCGGCGGATGTTCTGTTCCTGCTTTACCCGGCGCAAGGCGCGGACGCTCCTCGTGGAGTTGATTTTCCTCCGAGGCTTTACGTCCACACCGATGATTACCGAGACCTTCTTGGCGTATTTCAGCCGTAATGCGTAGGTGTCACCGTAGGATGCAAAGGCATCCCACGCTACGAAGCTGGTGATAACAGCTTCTCTGGTCACTTCCCCTGCCGGGTAGGCTTTTTCCCAGTATTTGACGCGGGTCTGGATGCGCTGAATCTCCGAGCGGCGGAGCTTCTGGACGCAGGCTCCGCTTTCCGTCAGGTAGCTATGGAAGCCCAGAAAGTCCAGCCCGTTTTTCAAGGGGAAAATTGCTGTCTTAGAATTGAGTTCGAGGTCGAGGTCAGCCATCCAGCGCTCAATGTCTTTCAGCAAAAGCTGAAGTTCCCGCTTGGTCGGAGCAATGATGTAAAAATCATCCATGTAGCGTCCATAATAGCGGCAACCCCGTGTTTCCTTGATGTAGTGGTCGAACTCATCAAGGAACATCAGGGCGAGCAACTGGCTGGTCTGATACCCCAGAGGCAAACCGTCAGTCTTGTCAATGTAGATACACATGAGGTCGTAAAACCCCATGTCGAGGCCGCGCTTTTTCATCAGCGCCCGCAGCTTTGCCTTCAGAATGTCATGGTCGATGGAGGCGAAGAAATGGTGGACATCGCACTTTAGAACCCATCCGTCCGCTGTTCCGTTCTTCCGGTAGTAATCGACCATGTGTTCCTTCAGCCGTACCAGAGCATCCAGCGTCCCCTTTCCCTTCTGTGAGGCGTGGTTGTCGCGGATGAAGCTGGTACAGATTGCGTCGTACAGAACATTATCTGTCAGCGCGTGAAGAACTACTTTGTCAACAAAAGCCGGCGCTTGCACCAGACGCTTCTTCGGCTCATAAACATAAAAGACCTCGAAGCCGCTGGGCTTGTAGGTCTTCTGGTTCAGAACGTATGACAGCTTATCGGTGCAGATCAGGGCATTGGCCTCATATTGAGCTGTTCCGGACTTGCTTCGTTTTCCTTTTCGTGCGGCCAGATATGCCTCATAGAGGGTCTGGAACTCGCACATTTCCTGATATGTCATGTGTTTCCACTTGGTTACTTCCGCCGGCTGAGGTGGTAGAGGAAGCTCTCAGCCGGCCGTTCGTCTAATACCGGGCCGCTTCCCCACGGCAGCAGACTGCGCCCGCATGGGCGGTCTGCCTCGGTATGATGTGTTTATCGTCCGCCGTACAGGCTTCCGACAGGATGTGACTCCCTTTGATGATGGGCGTACCGTTTTCGCCCTTTGCAGGGCTACTCATCTCACATATCCATCAGAGCGGGGCGAATGCCGTTCGAGTTGGAGCAGTTGTTGTTGTTCCAGTCGCCATTGGAGTTGACGTTCAGCGCGTTGTTGAAGTTGTTGCAGTTCGGAGAGCGGAGCCACCAGTTGGTGGCAGATTTGAGTCACACCCTATATCAAGCGGGGAACCCGCAGGATACCTTGATTTTTCCTGTTCTTTCAGGAATTCGCGGACGATAGCCTTTACCATCGCCGCCTGCTGCTTGAGTTCTGCCTGACGGGCCTGCTCCCGGAGCTTTTCAGCTCGTGTGGAGTCTTTCTGCTTCCACGACAAAACCATATTCTTTACATCCTGAACTTTTCGGGTCCAGACGGCACTCTTACTTATGGGGATAACGCCGAGGTTCAGAACGGTTTGGATATACTCGTTCAGCAGAGAGCATTCGCCGAGAACGACACCAAGCAGCCGCAGGCGTTCCTCGTACTCGGTCTGGAACATCTTATCGTTGGCTGCATGGATGTTACGCAGGATGCTTTTTGCAAGCAGGCGCATATCTTCGCCGTAGCATCGGTAGAGCGCCTTTGTGAAACCCTCCCGGTCCGTTCTGTCAAGAAAGCCGATGGAGTCTGCGCAGAACTTCTGCACATCCCGGATGTCATCAAGCGCGGCAATCTTCTGAAAAATCTTCCGTGCGTCCCTGCGTGAAATATCGTCGGTAACGATTTTCGTTGCTTGGTTCGTATATTCCAGCAGGTCCCGCGCTTTATTGCCGAGCAGGTATTCCTTATCTGCCATGCTGGCACCTTCTTTCAAGGCAGGGGCCTTTTCTTGCATTTTCCAGATCAGCAGGCACTCCGTAGAATGAGCAGCGGTCGCCCAACACTGTCAGGCGACCGCTGTTTCCGCTGTAGGTCGTGCCGCAAATCATCAAGTGTGTACTTCGCACATATTTGCAAGGCGGCTCCAGATTTGCAAACAGGTTTCCGATGATGCAGGAGAGTTCTTCAGGAGAACACGCAAATTCGATATTTTCCATCAGAACTCAATCCTCTTGGCCGTAGTGTTCCAGACGCCTTCCACGACGGTCCCGTCCAGCGTTTCAAACGTGACCGTGAACGGATTTCCTGTGACAGATGTATTGAACATCAGCTCCAGCAAAGCCAGCCGGGCGGACACATCGGCCACGCTGTTCTGGATGGAATGGTGGGCTTCTTCGTCCTCATCGTGGGCATCCACGAGCTTCTGGGCTTCCCGGAGGAATGCGGGAAGCATCGTGACCGAGCAATACTGCTCCACGTCCTCCGCCGTCATCCATGCCTCGCACTTATAGTCTACGGTGACGCCCAGCCCCTCGCCGATGACGATGCACACCGGGAAGCGGCGGACGTCCACGCCGGTGTCAGAGGCGGCGCTGACGTACTGCGGATAATCGCCCAGCGTTCCGTAGTAGATAAGGACTTCGCCCTTGTCCGGGTCAAAGGCGAATACGCCGAACTCCCGGAGCCAGAAGCCATGGTCAAGACCGCCGTTCAGGTCGGAGCGGTATTCAACGATCATGCGGACGCTGGCCCCATCATAGACCGGGGCGGTCGATGTGCCAGCGGCCACCGGCTCGACCAGCGCGGTCATTGTGGCCGGCTTCACATCATCCGGGATAGTGCCGCTGCCCACCATAATCTTGGAAATCGGGAGCTGCTGCCCGGCAACCAGCTTGGCAATCAGCTCTCGGCCGCTGTCAGTAACAACAAAGCCATAGTAGCTCATAACTCATCCTCCTCAAGTTCAGGCAGTTTTGTCTGCGTGATGTTCTGTGCAGCCGGGACCGGCAGCACAGTGTCGATGAATGCTTCGCCGGTTTCAATCTCCGGCAGGGTCGTTGTCGTATAGCCCCGGCCCAGAATGCCCTCGACCGGCACATCTGCGACCATTTCAGGAGCCGCGGTGTTCGCCACCACCAGAATTGCCACACCCGCCGCCTTGATGAACGGAGCGTTCAGCAGTTTTGAAACGTCAGCCTCCGGTGTCAGGGCATCGGTTTCAAAAATCATGGTGGCCGGGATGGCCGGGTCCTCGCGGTAATGCAGGGGCTTATCCCAAAACATTTTGAACGCCCGGATGATGTCATAGTAGGTGCAGTTGTTGGTGTTCTTCCAGATTTTGTATATCAGGTACGTCCGGTAGGCATCATCATCCAGTACATACACAGATTCTTTGGCGCAGGCCAAAGCACCGGCTTCAAGGCGGGTCAGAACCGCATTGTCGCCGATGCCATCAAGCTGCTTCCCAACTGCGGTCTGGATATTCCGCTTGTCGCGCAGGTCTTCGTAGAACTGTCGAACCTCGTTCAGCTCATCACCAACGGCCTCCATGAGCGCGTCGATGACCGGCTTGCCCTTGAACTGCTCCACAAGATCATCCCGGAGCTTCTGGACGTAGTCAGCCATCCATGACCACCTCAATCCTGTTTTCGTCCGTAACGGCCCGCTCTCGTGCCGAGATGGACACGCTGCGCTGGGTGTAGCCAGTGGGCATATCGCCGTCATTCGGTGTTGCAAACAACCATACGTCGATGTAGTCGATGCCAGACACCTGAAGGTTGAACTTCTGCGGGATGACGTTCTCACCCGCCCCCAGTGCGCTCATTTTCTCCAGAATCTGCTCTTTGACAAGCTCGACATAGTTGGTAGGCGGATTTGTGTTCGGGCTCAGAGTGACGCCAACCTTGAACCAGACCTTGACGTACGTCGGCCGGTTGAAGCGCACCACGATGTCTTCGCCGTAAACGCCGTGCAGGGTGGTTTCTACGCTGCCGAAAGTATTGATGCCGCCTGCCTTTGTGTTCAGGATTTGCTGGGCAATTTCCGTTGCGTCGCCGCCCTCGACTACAACTTCGATGCTGTGCGGCCACCTGCCGGCAGAATCGACTTCATTTGTGCAGTTTTCATAGGGAGCTACGCTCACCACACCCTGCACATTCTTCAGGATGGCGCTCTTGATGCTTTCCAGCATGGCAGACGAGCGGTTGTAGATTTTGTTCGTGTAGGACTTTCTGAACTCCACATCACTCTCTGCGAGCTGACCGGCAACATAGCTTCCCACGTTGACCACGGACTCCATGCCCGGAACAGCTTTCGTGATCTTCGTGATTACGCCGTTCGGAATGAAGATGTCGCCCGGCTCGGCAGTCTCAAATGTGACGATGCTGCCCACAGAAGCAGTGGTCAGGTTTTCTGACAGGACCAGCGTATTGGAGCTGGTTTCATCGACCGCCTCGATCACGATGGTGTCGTTGATGACCGTCACATGGAAGTCCTTATCCGTGATGGCTGTTCCCAGAGCCTCTAGGGCTTCGCTGGTGCTTTGTTTGGGGTCAGGGGTGATGGTGTATAGGTTTCCGTTAAGAGCCACCCCAAGGGCCGTTGTAGCCGCCGGTGATGCAAGGATGACGGTGGCCTTGTTGAAAGCCGACCTCGTGATGGTTGCATCTGCGGTAGCTGTCAGACTGGTTGCCGGGTTTGTGTCGGATGCAATCACCGTTCCTGCCGGAATGGTTGTTCCGTCCAAACCCGTGCAGAGGATGCTGTAATAGGATTTCGCCGCCATTTCACGGGTGGAGCCACCAAACTGTGCTGCATAGTCCAGACTTGCGCCGGTTGCGCTGGACGTGTACTGCGAGTGGTACACATCTACGCCAAATTCCCACAGTTCTGCAATCTCATCTGCGACGTTGGTCAGAATGTGATTCAGCAAAGACTGCGGGTTCTGCCGGGTATTTACGCCGAGGCGGTCTGTCATCTTGCTGTGCATATCCTCAAGGATGACATCAAGGCGTTTCGGATTTGGCCCCTGCGGGGTCAGGCCATATTTTGTCACGGGATTTTGACCTCCTCTCTAAAGCTGTCCTCATCCGTGTTGAACGTAATCTTCACGGATGCCCTACGGCTTTTCTTGTCGATGTTGAACAGGATTTCCGATACATCCGTCACTCCATCAACAGACATCACGGTTTCCCGGATAAGATGCCGGAGTTTGGACTCATTCGGATTTTTGACCAGCAGGTTCTCAAAGTACGGAAAGCCGAGCGAAGGCATCAGCCGCCACTCTCCAAAGAACCAGAGCAAACGAATACGGACAGCCTGTACGATGCTGTCCGTAGCTGAAATGTCGCCTGCCGCCGAGAGTTCTAAGTCCCCGGTGGCATCGAGCTTCAGGTCTATCACGCTTTTCCCTCCTTTACTGCGGCTTGCCCGTCATACCGCCGCTGTCTCCTTTGTGGGTGTGGTTTGCAAGGCTGATGCTGCCGTTGGACGCTTTAACATCATCCCGGGCAACAATGCCGCCCTTGACCGTGAGTTTGCCTTCAATGGTAACGCCATCAGGCGATACCGTCAGAACGGTTCCGCCAACTTCGGCCTGCACAGTGCTGGGCGTAATCTTGACGGTTGTGTCGCCCGCTGCAATCGCCACAGCATCCTCATCGCAGGCGAGCTTCATGGTGCCGTTTCCGCCAGATGTGAGATTCGGAATGGCAATGGCATTGGTCAAGTCGAACTTCAGTTTGGTGTCAGTTTCCTTGCCGTACATCCAGTAATCGAGTGCCTGCTCACTGAAAACCAGCAGGCATCCATCGCCTTTCTTGATGGGCCATGCAATGGTGACGTTTTTGCTCTGCGGGAACATGACCGGGACTCCTGAGATTTCTGGGAAGTCCATCGTACTGCCATCAGGCTTTGTGAACTTTGCCTTCGGTAACACTGTGGCGACACCCTTGTCCGGGTCGTAACTTTTTATCTCGCCCGGCAAGGCCGTGTGCATATCCTCCGTCGCGCTGCGGGCGCTTTTATTGATTTGGTCAACAAACTCCTGCATCATTCTTGCTTCACCTCCAGCAGGCGGGCTGTGCAGCTCCACGAACCTTCCATATTGTCACCCTCAATCCGCACCGAGTAGACCCTGAAATAGCCCTTGACCACTTTGCTGTTCAGGTACACATAATCGTCCAGCCCGATTGCGGCGTTCATCAGATACTCCACGTCCCAGCCGTAGCTGTATCCCTTGTCCTCATTGGAGATTTGGACACGCTCTGGGAGGCCCAGCAGGCCCGTTTCTGCCGAAAGCTCATACACCTCGCGGCTCATCGTATCTCCCGGCTTTTTGACCTGTAAGACGCCGTTGTTGATGCTCCAGACCAGCCCGCTGGTTTCACAGGCTTTCGTCAGTACATTTCTGGCTGGGCCAACGTAGCTGTATCCATTGGGGATGTCCTTGAACTCTGCGTTGTAGGAGAAAGATACCGTCACGCCCATCTGATCTGCGGTGTCCTGAATCAGGGCCTTGCAGTTCACAGCCCCGGAATAACTGACGGAAACGTAGGTGTCGCGGACTTCAATGCGGTTATCCACCAGCTCGATCTCCGTTGACCTGTCTGCTCCGTCAGCCTTTGTCGTGGCAAATGTGACCACGCCGGTGAAGATGAGCGGACGTGTATCGCCATACCCGGCATGGAGTACGACCACGCAGTCGTTTTTGTTCAGCTCTGCAAGGTGTTCGTCGCTCAGATTCCAGATAGTCACTTTGGCCGTATTCTGGCTGTTGGTGTCGGCCTTTTCTACCGAAAACGAAACGTGCAGCGGTCGCTTGCCGCTGCCAATTTCAAACCCGGTCGAGCCTGCCTTGCCCGCCGCCAGCCGGTACTGCCTGTCGAAATTCTTCACGGCATTCTCCCCTTTCGATGGCAACAAAAAAGGCCGCGTTTCCGCAGCCCTGAAGGTTTCCTCTTACTTCGCCTTGCTGAGTTCCTTCTTCAGCAAAACGCATTCCAAAATGATATTGTCCAGACGCTCAATGAGCGCCCCTCCACCTGCTTGCATCGGTTCCCGCTTAAAGGCTTCGGGTTCCGGCTTGAGACTTTGGGGAAGTTCCGTTGGTTCTTGCTGTGCCGGCTTTTTATTCCATGCCGGATACGTTCTGGCGACTTCCTCTCCCATTTCCTGCGTTTTCGGTATCACTTCGTCTTCCAGCCAGCGAATCGCTGCATAGGGCGCAGGTCTGCGGCACAGGAGCTTCACGGCGTTTTCCGCAGAAAAGCAGGTGAAATCACAGCGACCACGCCGCATACCATTGTCCCAAGGAACCTTCCTCAAAACAGATTCAATGCGGTTGACGCCCTGATTGCCGCCGGTGACGGCCTTTCTCGGCTGCTCATAGCCCGCAATCGCTGCCAGATCTGGGCCGCAGAAGAACGGGGTCCCGTCCGGGTCAAAAACGACCCGCAGTTCCTGCCGTTCCGGCGTGGTGAAAATCACGCAGTTGTCACGCATTCCGTTCACCTCCATAGAAGCAGCTCCGCAGCCCTTTGTTGCGGGCATTGAAGATTTCCCGGAGAATCACAACGGCGCGTTCCGCCTGCTCCAGCTTGCCATCTGCAAGGTTGCTGTCCACCATGTCGATAGCGACACCGACATCGCCCATACGGATGACCTCACGCTCAAGGTCCATAGCACTCATATCAGCACACTCCTTTGTCTTGCAAGAAGTCCGCTGGTATGATATAATCGTATCAACGGAACTTCTTCGTATCGTTCCGGGCATGAGATAGGAACCAGCGGTGCTTTGTGAGGGCGAGCCGCTGGTTCTTTTTTGTTTGCCCGGTTCACATCTTCATTCTAACTTACCGTTCTGGTAATGCAATGAAAGTGACCAATGATATGAGCGTTTTGCGAAAGTTTCCCGTTTTGGTCAGTCCAAGGACTGTCCGGCGGACAATCCAACGGATTCTATGTAAAATCGGCCATTTTGAGCAACATTCATCCCAAAACCTCTGAAAAGCCTCTGATTAAACCCAGACTTTACCAGTAAAAGTATATGGAAATTTGTCTGGAACCTTCTGAGAGCGAATTGTCAAACCCGCCATCGAAGATTTGTTCAAAATGAGAATTGATTTTACTGGATGATTTGTTCCAGCATCATGCCGGGACAAACACAAAACGAGCCGTCCCATCGGCAAAATCCTGCCGACCGACGCTCTCCTTTTCGGTCAGGACAGCGAAGATGCCGCTGGGCATATCATCCCGGCCGAACAGCAGGTTGAGCGGAAACTGCGGGACCATCTTGACACCGAGCAGCAGTGGCGTTCCGAGTGAATCCATCACTCCAAGCATCCAGTAGCCGCCGGTGTCATTCCATGTGAAGCGCAGTTGATACAGCCTGCTTTGGAGGGAAACTTTGACAACGCTGTCGTTCATGTCCGGGACTTCGATGACGAAGTAGTCCACGAACGCCCTCCTTATCCCAGCAAGCCGAAACTGCTGGCAGCGTTATAGAGAACGGAACCTCTGCTAGAGCTGGACGAAGAGCCTGATGCAGAGGAGCCGCCGGACGAGCCGCTTCCTGCCGTACTTGCGGCGGTGGTGCTTGCTTTTCCAGCAGCTTTTGCAGTTTTGCCCGACTTGCCGTAGCTGGCCGGGATTTCTGCGGTGGCGGTTTCCGTCACCTCGATCCTCTTGAAGGCTATCGGAATCTCACGGGCGTAGCCGACCTCCACAGACTTCTTGATGTTCATGCTTGTAATCACCATGTTGGAATACACGCAGTCAGTGGTCGTGACTTCGAGAATCTTCTTGGCGAAATACAAGTCCTTCAGCCGACGAACAACGCCCTCCGTCTTTCCGGGGCCGGAGCCTGTACGCTCCCTCCATGTCACCGGCGTATCGGTCACATAGAGCGTCATATTCAGGGTGTCGGCCTTCAGCACGATGGTGTCGCTTACACTGAAGCCCTTTTCGGTCGGGTACTCAGGCACATCCGCTTCATAGCCTTCTTCGGAGTCGATCAGGGCATCAAACTCGATGTCATCGACGCTGACGGGCTGTTTTGCTCTTGCCATGTACTCTCACCTACTTTGCAAATGCCAGCGCACGGGCCATCTCGCCGGTAGCATCGCCTGCGGCCTTATCCATAGCCTCAGAACTCTTTTGCTGCCCGGCGCGGTCGCCGTTGAACTGGTTGTTGATGTTTACGTTCTGGGTCACAGTGCGTCCACCGGTCGTTCTGCCGGTTGCGCCCCGCCCGGTAGCTTTGGAAACCACATTGGCCTTGGCGATGACCGACATTTCGCCGGTCATGCCTTCCAGTGCATCCTTCACCTTCTTCTTGCCGGAAGTGATGCCCGATGCCATCAGGTCGATCATGTCCGGCATATAGGTGTGGAAGTCGCTCAGGGGGCCATCCTCCGGCTCCGAGAAGCCGAGGAACGACTTGATCTTATCGGCTACGCCTTTTACAGCCTCGCCTACACGACCTACCGCAGACTGGATGCCTGATACGATGCCGTCGATGATGTCGGAGCCCCACTTCAGGGCTTCAGCCGGGAGAGATGTTATCCAGTCGATGGCCGCTTGGATGCCCGTCACAATGGCATCGCGGACGTTGCCAATCGTAGCCTTGATGCCTTCCAGCAGATTGCCTGCTGCCTCACGAATCTTGTCCCAGTTCTTCCACAGCAAAACGCCGATTGCGATTGCAGCGGCGATTGCCAGAATGACCGGGCCGAAGGCGCTGGCAAGAACAGAGATTACCGCACCGACCACCTTGATAACGGTGATGATGCTCTTTACAACAACAAAGGCCAGCTTAATAACGGAAATGACCGCTTTCACAACAGAAATAACGGTTGTAATCACGCCAAAGATAGCCGAGATGCCCTTGACAGCGGCTATGACAGCCACCACGCCCACGGCAATTCTGCCGATGGATTCACCGATGTCTGTCCATTTTTTCTTATCAACCTTCCCGCTCGACAATTCCTTGAAGAACTGAGCGATACCGGGGGCTACCTTGGCTACGGCTTGCTGTATCTCCTCAAACGCCACCACCGCCGCAGTTCGGATGCCCTCAAATATGGGAACAACCACATTACGGATGCCTTCGCCGATGTAGCCGATGGCCTGCTTGATCTTCGTCCATACTCCGACGATGTTCTGGCGCAGCTTTTCGCAGTCTACGCCAGCTCGTTCGAGCATGGTTCCGAGCAGGCTTTTGTCGCCCCGCATGAACGAGATGAAGTCCTCAATCACGAGGGCCAGCAACAGGAAGACCGCAAAAAAGGCCAGCGCCTTTCCGTGGCCCAGCCCTATTGCCCGTGCCAGCTTCGTAAAGCCGGTTATGGCCGCTCCGATTTTCTTGAGGTTCATCGCCACGAGCATGGCCGTGAACGCCGCAGCCAGAACAGACAGCACACGCTGTGAGCCGCCCAGCTTATCCGTAAGGTCGGTGAGCTTCTGGAGCCAGTCACGAATCATCGTCAGACCCTTTGCTCCAATGCCCAGAATCTTCTGGTAGGTCGGCAGGAAGAACTGGCCGACTATCGTTTTGATTTCCTTCAGCTTGGCGATGTACCGCTTTTTGGTGCTTTCGTAGCTGTCGAGGCTGCGCTGGCAGTCGCCAATGGCATCCGGGCTTTGCTGGAGAATAGCCTGATAGTTGACCTGCATCTTCGTGAGCTGGTCTAGCTTATCGTAGGTTCCCTTCAGGCCCAGCGTAGCCATCGCCTGCGCTCTGGTGCTGTCGTTCAGGACCGCACCCAGCGTCTTGGCGGCTTCAGACTCACCCATGACAGCCTTCGTCATGGCGTTTACGGACGCTGTTTCGTCCATGTTACCAAACGAGGCAAGGTCGAGGGCCAGCGAGGTCATCTGCTCGGCCATTTCAGCGCCAGCTTGGCGGGTCATGCCAAAGCCGACCAGCAAGTTCTGCTGATCGGCAAGGTAGGTCTTGATGTCGTTTTTGTTGCGGCCAATGGCATCGGAGTATTCCTGCGCCCATTTATCGACTTCATTCCGCATATCGCCGAAGACAACATCGAACTTGTTCTGCATCTCTTCAATGGAGGATGCCACCTCAACGCAGCCATCAATGGCGCTCTTGATGCCCGCGACGGACAGCGTAATACCGACCGCGCCGAGAACTTTGGAGGCCATCGACTTCAGCGACTTGATGCTGCCCTCTACCTTCTGCTCGGAGGCCTGATCGACTTTGTAGCCAAACAGGATACCGATGTCGCGTATGGTCATACCGGTCAGCTCACCTCCTTAGCCATATCCTCTACTCGGCCGGCTTCCACGTCCTGCTCCATGCGGTACAGTGCATAGAGCTTCAGAGCTTCGTCCAGTGTATAGCAGTTCTTCAGCTCCCACATGGATGCCAGCCGGGCCTTGATGAGGATATACATTCTCAGCTCAAGCTCTGTGAAACCGCTGAGGTCGAGGTCGCCGTAGCGCTCCGGGCCTGAGCCATCGTCCTCTCCGCCCACTCGGCGACTTTGCCAAATCGGTCGCCGAGCTTCTTGAAAAAACCGTTGTAGTTGGTGCGGATGACCTCAAACGCCAGAATGAACATATCCTGCACATCGGTGCAGAACACCTCGTTGGCAAGGTCTTCCGTAAGCAGGCGCACCTTTTCGCCCGGCTGCTCCACCGAGATGTTGCTGCCCGCGATCAGCAGGTGCTTCAGGATTTTCTCGACCTTATCGCCATCGAGCGAAGAGAAAGCCCCCGCAATCGCGGGAGCTGCATCTTCTACCTTGATGTCGAGCAGACCGTTACCCTCCTTTTCCGTATCCACGGCAGACAGCATCGGTGCAAGGCCAGATACGAGCGGCAGAACGAGCGCTGCCAGTTCGCCGGTCATATTCGCCGCTTTGAACGCCGGAAGCGGACGGATGTAGAAGATGTTTTCACCCACGGTTACTTCGCGGGTTTCGAGCTGCTTCAGGTTATTCATCGGCGTCCTCCTTACTCGTTCATGGTGGCATCGCCGGTGTCAAGCTCCCACTCACGGTTGTTGGTCTCTTTGCCGCGAGTGACGGGTGCTTTCTTCACGCACCATGCAGCTTCCGTGCTGAACACCAGACCGCCCTTCAGGTCCTTAATCAGAATCGGGAACAGACCGTTGCCGGTGTCGCGGTCGAGATCGACCATACCGGAGAAGTACGAGTTGCTGTCGCTGGTCTGCAACAGGGTGAGCTTGACCTTGTAGGTGTTGTCCGGCGAAATTGAACGGGCAATTTCGCCGTCACAGCCGGTCTTTTTGGTAATACCGTCGCCGTTCGGCTCAATGCTGATGAAGCTGTCATCTGCATAGCCGGTGACAATGTGCGTACCACAGGTGACGATAACTTCCTTCGGGTTGTAGGTCTTGATCTTGCTGGACATTTACTTTCCCTCCCTTACAGCTTCTCGTAGGTCAGGCAACCCTTGATTTCCACCACATGGATAGCACCAGCAATGCGGGCAGAGAACTTGCAGTCCTTCAGGATACGGGATGCCTTCTGGGCGCTGGTCAGGTCTGCTGCCAGCGGCACAGACGTGGTGTAGCCCGGAATAGCATTACCGTCTGCATCATACTCCGTAGGAGCAATGCCGCCGTACTTCTGGCCGTCCTTCAGGGATGCAAGCATCTGGTTCTCAACAAGGCCGATGCCGTTGTCGGTGTAGGGAATCTTCGGGTTGACGATGAGCAGGTTCACGACACGAACCTGCATATCGTTCTGGAGCCAGTCGCGGAAGCGGATAACATCAATCCACTCACCGCCGCCGGTCTTGCCGCCCTGCGCGATGTTCTTGGATGCCACGGTAATGACGTAGTTGAAATTTGCAGCCTCCAGTTTCTTGATAAACGTGCTGGTCAGCTTTGCAGGAGAAACGGTCGCAAGCGGCATCAGCGCCCACGTTTCCTGACCGGCGTGGTAGTTCATCGCCTTGACGGCCGCAGCTACAGCCATGCCGTACAGGTTCTCAGCCGGGATGTCGTTCTCCAACTGGTCTGCCGTTTCTTTCGGGAAGAACGGGAAGCTGCGCAGATAAAGGCCGGCATCCACAATGGGTTTATCCGGGTCCTTGTCGATGTAGCCGCACAGCTTGTTCTGGGTTTCGGTCCACTGGATGATTTCCTTGACTTTTTCATCTGCCAGACCGACCGGGCAGATGCAGTACCAGCCATTGACGGCCAGCGCGTTCTCCAGAACGGCGCTTACGGTCTGCAATGCAGCGTTTTCGCTCTCTTTGTCCACGATGTCGCCCATAAAGGCAACATAGACCTCGTGGGGTCTGGGAGACTGCGAAAAAGCCACCCGCGCAGCTACGCCAACAGGGTCAGCGCGTTCGCCGGTGGCGATGATGCCCAGCGCCGTCAGCTCCTCCAGACTGTTGTACACGCCAACGGCAGGCACATCTTCAGTCGGATTTGCAGGGGCCGGACCCAGAATCAGGATATTGTCGAAGTTGGCATCGTTGGAGATGGGGGACGCCAGCGAAATGTCAACGGTACAAATCCTATCGAGGCTATTGCTCATATATCTTTTTCCTCCTTTACGGGTCGATTATTTATCTCGGCATTCGTGAAATATTCGCCCTCATGGGCAGTCATCTCCGAACTGCCGCCGCCGCTGGGTGTCGGGGTTACCTGCGGCTCAATGTTGATGACATCATCAGCTTGGATGTCATCTTCGCCATCGGAATGCTTCACGCTGTCGATGTCCAGCGTTCCGGTAATGCCGATGGCCGTCATGGTGAAATAAACCGCGATTTCCAGCATTGCCCGGAACTCGTAGTTGGTATCATGCACCAAATCGGTCAAATCCTGAACTGCCGTAGGAACGACAATGGCGATGTCATGCTGGTGACACCACTGCGTTACGAACGGGGAGTTCAGGAAGCTCTCAAAGGCCAGCATATCATCTTCAGCCGTGTTTTCGGCAATGGGGGTGAAGCCCGGTGCCACTTCTTCCTGCCTGCCATGCGTGAACAGATCAATCTGCACAGGAACAGATGCAGGATAAAAGGCTACCGGTGTGCCTTCAATGATTTTGACCGGCGGGTTTCTCGACCGGTTGACGGAGCCGGTGGTCAGCGTGACCAGCGGACTGCCGGGCTTTGCTACAAAGCTCTGCTTGGCATACGTCACGGTTGCTCCAGCAAAGTACGTTTGGGTGAGCTGCACAAGCAGCTTCTTCAGTTCAGAAAGCGTCATACGCAGCAATACCCACCTTTCCCATCTGCTCGGATTTCAGGGCGCGGCATACGGTTGGCCTCTGCTGCTGAAACCTGAACAAACTCGCTGCGGCAGTGACCCACCATCGTGTGGTCCCACCCCAGCGAGCTGACACATTCATACCAGTGTCCTTCCGGGTCCATCCGCCCCTGATAGAAAAGCCAGTCGGCTCTGCGGCCGACAGAGCGGTCTGCGGTATGGAAAACGAGATCACCGAAAGCCTTCATGCGCTTTACGGTGTTCTCACCTTCCGGGAGCGCCTGAAGCTCATCTTTGGAGAGCGGCTGAACATTCAGGGACGTGATGAAGTCTTTATACCCGGAAACCCCATAACCATCGACAATGTTCTCCTCGCCGAAGCGACGCACAACAAATGCTCTGCGAAAAATGCCCAGCCCCATATCAACCACTTCCTTTCTTGCGAATGACGTATTTGACGGACTGCCGCATTCTGCCGGTGTCGATCAGCGGTTTGTCCGATTTCTTCTTGCGGATGGTGGAGGGCGCGTTCGGTTCATAGCTGCCGCTCTCGATTTTCTCTTGAACTAAGCCCACGCCGAATACACCAATTTGCTTCAGGCTTTGCTCGGCCGTTCCGCCAGCAGTAATAGCCTTTAGCTGCTGTGCGCACATGGCATTGATGGGGTCAGCATTCTCATCAACGCTCTTTCGCAGAAATGGCCGGGACGGCGCGGTCGAAGTTCCCAGTTCGTTCCACATAGCTATTTGAGCCATATCAACGCCCCGGTCGTCTGTGACCTTGCCAGCCTGAAATCCAACAAAAACTTCCTTGTCCTGAAGCTCATCAATTTGGCGGAAGAACTTTTCCCCTTCCGGGGTCAGCCGGTCCCACCCGCCAGTCATCGGCACTCACCCGCTGAGCGAATCGAGATCACGACCAGCCGCCGCAGCGTCAAATACTCCAGACCATAGGGAGTCAGCGCCAGTTCGGCATCTGCCATCAGGTTGGTTCCCTGATTTACGTTGAAGCTGACAGACGTTTCGCCTTCAGTGTAGCTTCCAACGCGCAGAGCGTCGCCTACGCTTCCGTACTGGTTGTTGCCATAGCCGGCCATTTTCAGGCGATGTGCCGTCAGGAGTGCGATGGCTTGGTCATACAGCTTCCCGAACACCTTCTTGCTGATGAGCGGCGCTGTGAGGTTCAGCCATTCCTCAACGGTCTCATCGTTCAGCACGTCGAACTCGGTGGCAACCAGCCTGAAAATTCTGACGGCATCTTCCATGACTTATTTCTCCTTCGCAGCAGTGCGGCTCTTGACCTCGGACAGGTTTCCCTGCCTGATGAAGAACTTCACGATTTCGTTGTCATCATAGCCGGTGACTTCCTTGGCTTCACCCGGCAGGATCACGGTAGCGCCGATGCTGATGATTTTGTTTCCGATATTCTTCAGTTTCATATCATGGCTCCTTTACAAAAAGATAGGAGCCGCCGCACAAACGTACGGCAGCTCCACAGGTGAATCAGCAGATGCCAGTAGCAATCAGCATGGACATGGGGTAGTAGATGATAGCGCCTGCGGTGCGGGCCTCGCAGGGAACGACCATCTCCAGACCTTCAGGCTGCACGGGATACTGCATGAAGGACAGCGGGTTCTCGATGGTGAACTTGCGGGGGTCGTTCTTGAACAGCAGCGCAACGCCCTTGCCATCGCTTTCTGCCGCATAGGGGTTGGTATCCACACTGTCGGGGTCCAGCTCCGGGCAGGAGACGATACGGGCAATATCCTTGATATTGTCCTGAACGTACTTCAGCACGGTGGTGGCAGTGCTTTCGATACGACGGTTCTGAATCTCGATATACGCCTCGGAAGGCAGGGCCAGAGTGTCCGGCTTCTCCACCTTCTTGGTGGTGCGGGCGACCTGCTTCAGCATACCGGTGATGTCGGCCAGAATCTCGTCCTCGGTCTTGTCTGCCCACTTGGTAGAACCCTTTGCGCCGGCCGCAGGGACGTACAGCGGCACATCGTTGTCCTTGGACAGAACGCCGCGCAGGCCGGTCTCGGCATCGCCGTTCCACGCGATCTTGTTGTTCAGGTAGTCGATCTGATAGCGGGCGGACTCGGCCTTGCGGGCATCCAGAGACTTACCCGCCATAGCAGAGGCACGCATTTCCTGAATGGAGTAGCCGTAGCTGTCGCCCAGAGACTTGATGATGGCAGTGGTGGGCTTACCCTTCACGTCAGCCCGGGGCAGATCGGTGGCGTAGTTGCTGATAATCTTCGCCATGCCGGTCTTATCGTAGCTGTAGTAGGTGACGGTCTCGGCTCCGGGGTTGATCTCGCTGGAGACCGGGAACAGCTTCAGCGCGGTGAATTCCGGGTACTCCACATCGTAGGACTGGGATTTGACGTAATCCAGCTCACGGGCGAAGAACACGGAGGCATCGCTGGCGTCATCGAAGTTCATCTGCGGGGTTTCGACCAGAGCGGCCGGAATCTTGGAGTGCAGCAGAGCATCGTAGTCGTTCTGGTCGTATCTCATGGATTTCTGGTTAGTGTTCATCTGATTTTGTCCTCCTTCTCTCAGACAGTAGGCTTGGCATCGTCGGTGGATGCAGCATGACCGTCAGCGCCGCTTGCGGCAGGAACGCCGTACAGCTCCACCGGCGCAACGCCATTGCTGGCCGCACCGATGAAGCGACCGGGAATTGCGATGCCGCCCTCCTTTGCGAAGCAGCCTGCTTCATCGCCTTCCACGATCATGTGCAGGGCATCACCATAGGCGGGTGTAGTGCCGGTTGCCAGACGCACCCAGACGCGGCCACGGCGCATAACGCCAACATTCTGGTTGTTCAGGACGTAGAGCTTACCCTCCAAATCCTGCTGGCGGTCGAAGCCGTTGATGACAACGCCCTCGAAGTTATCAGCAGTGCTTGCACTGGTCGGCAGCGCAACGCCGCTGCCCGGAACCTTGCCAGTGACAACGCCGACACCGAAATGCAGCTTGCCGGTCGCCTCTTCGTTGAAACGGGAGTCCACCGGGTAGTGGAACATATCGTAGATGCCGCCCGCAACGCCCTTGCTGGTTGCGTAACTGTAGGTTTTCTGAACACCCATCTTACTTTTCCTCCTTCTTCATTCTGCGGTCGATCATGCGCTGGCGAGCCTCGGAAGCGGAGCCAGTCTGCTTCACAGGGGGCTTGCCATCGCCGTGCATCATCTGGGAACGCTGATAGTTGGTATCCTTGCGTTCCTTCATCTCGGAAACGGCCATGTCGAACGCTGCGTTGACATAGGCAGCGCTCTTGCCATCCAGATGCAGTGTGGGCTTCAGCTTGCCCAGAACGGCCTTCTTGGCATCCTTGACACTCATTGCCTCCAGACCATCCATGTTCAGGCGGTCGCCGACACGGACAACGTACAGCAGCTCACGGAAGTCATTGTCGGAATCTGCGCGGTCTTTCTTATCCTGTGCGGTGTCGCCGCCTTCATCAGCGTTGCCTTCAGCGCCCTCGCCGTCGCCATCGGTCTGAGTGTTGCCGCAGCCGCCCTCAGCGCCGTCAGTGGTCGTGCCAGCGGCCTTCAGAACGTCGATAATGCCCAGCAGAGTGTCGATGTCCTCATCCTGCTGTGCGATCACACCCATTGCGCCGGGCATATCGGCGGGGTCACCTTCAGAATCGCGGCGGTCACGGCGGTCCTTGACCATCTGCACGGCATCAGGCTTATCCTGAGCAGCAGCGGGGTCATTGTCGGCAACGCCCGGTGCAGCGGTCGGCTCTGCGGCAGCGCTGCCATCGGTCGCAGCGCCAGAACGCTCTGCGCGGCGTTTCTTGAACGCCTCCACAGCAGCGGCCAGCTCCTCCGGGGTGGGCGCACCGTCGGTTCTCTTGGTGGTTTTTTCCATGTTCAGTTTTTCTCCTTTCATGCAGTCGTGGCCCTGCCCATCAATGTTGAGCCGGGCCTGTTCACCAGCCCTCGCCTTATCGACAAGGGCAAGATGGTTGATTTCGATGTCCCGCTGAATGGCATCATAGGGTTGCCCCTCCCAGACACCGGGCGTTTCGTCCAGACGCAGGTTGTAGCCGCAGGACAGCTCACGCATTTTGTACTTCTTCAGGCTGTCGGTGTCGTGGATGATGATTTCTGCACGGACATCATCGCCGTCCCGGTAGCCCTCCGACAAAATCGTGCCGATGCTCTCCTCTTTCACGTTGTCGGTGTCAACGTAGCCAGCATCATGCGTTACGATGATGGGCTTCCCCTTGTAGGACGCAAGGCTCTTTTCAGCAAAGACTTCTTCAGGCAACCGCAGCTCCCGGCGCTCGGAACCGTCCGGGTTGTGATAAACAAAAATGCCCACCGATGTCACGATGGGGTGGTCTACAAGGTAGCCCTCATCTGTGAAATAGGTGGCATCCATCGGCAGGCTGTCAAAGCGCTGAACCTTCATATCATTTTCCATGTTGAACAACTCCCCTCTCAGGTCTTACAGGATAGTTTCATCCACGGCCATCGCCCCCTTTCGTGACCGGCAGGTCAACGGTTTTGATGTTGAAGACCGGCAGTGCGCAGCAGCGGCACTGGTAGTCTTTGCCGGGGTGACAGCGCCGCCCGGTCTTTTCATCGACCACCGGCGGGTCATCCCAGCGGAACCGCTTGTGGTTCAGCGCAGCATGGCTTGGGCGGACGCGGCTATCGCCAGAGGTTGACCAGACGTACTCCACCACGCCTGCGTCCTGCTGTTGCTGCTGGGTGATGTCACCGTTCAGCTTGGCGATCTGGTCGCGGGCAAGCAGTTGGGCGTGCCGCCGGTCTACGCTGTACGCCCGCTGAATCTGCTTGACGATGGCCGTCGTGGTTTCGCCGTTCCGATAGCCCTCCAGCACGATCTGGCGCATACGCCCCAGACTTTCCTGCGGGATGGTCTTGATGAGCGCCACGTTATCCTCGACCCAGCGCTCCATCATCGTTCTGTACAGCTCGCCGGTGTAGTAGTCATCCATCAGGTCGATGCCCAGCGTGGACTTGACGGCTTTCTTCCACTCACGGATGCTCAACTTCCGCGTGAGCTTTGCCATAGACTCGATCTTGCTGCGCAGGCCAAACATAGAGGTGCGCCGCTCCAGCTCCACGGTCATCTTGGAGAAAACCGTTTTGACCTTTGCAATCAGGTCTGAAGCGTCATCATGGCGCTGACCAGCTTCACGCTCTGCGCGGGCTGCGTCCCTGATCTCCGGCAGATACTCCTTCAGCAGTTCGTTCAAGATACGGATGTAGGCATTGGTGAGCCGCTGGAACTCGCGTTCCGCCTGCACAGGGTACTTGGATGAATATTTGCATATCAGGTTATCGTGACTGCCGAAGCGGTGGCGGAGCAGGTCTTGTACCATGTGTCCGTGGACGGTATCATTCACTGTTTTCGCCTCCTTTTCTGGTTCCGAACAGCAAAAAAGCGGCGATTTGCACCGCCGCAGTTGAGATTATGGCTTAATGCCCTCTGAGAACTTCTGATGAGTGCCGGGAAACGTCCCAAATGTGCTTGTGGGATAATTTTGTGTCAGAGGGTTGAAAGCCGCTGGATGGCTTTATTTGCGGCAGTTGCAAAAAGCCCCTGCCTGATGCTCGGCCCCGCGCCCGCACCGTTGGCAAATTTGAACGAAGTGAAAATTTGACAACAGGTTACGGTTTGGTTGGGTAAGGTACGGTTATAGTCGGACGCTCCGCCGGATTGTCCGGTGGACGTTCCTGCGGATTTTGGCCTATTTTCGGCCATTTTTGAATATTTATCCAAAAACAGGTGGATATATTCCAAAAACAGCCAATTTCGGGCTTTGCGTTTTCCGACCATTTCGGTGATTGCGGTGGAAAAACGGTTCTTTTCTGGTTTACAATCGCCCTGATGTCGGTTTACAATGCGGTGAACTGCGGTAAAACAGGCGGTTCCTTGCACAGCAGGCGGAAGGTTTCCCGGCCCTTCGGTGTGATGAGCGTCTGGGTTCCGGCCCAGTCGTTGTGCCGGCCCTTGCCCTCTTTCACCTCGAACAGGCCGTTGTTCTTTGCCGCATACGGCATCAGCTTGTTCTTCTGGTCACGGTAGACGTACTTATGGTCGAGCAGCCAGCCGATGAAGTCCTTCTCCTTGATGCCCAGCTCCTTGGCAGTTTCGCGGAAGTTGGTCAGCAGGTTCCGGGCCACCAGCTCGTCAAAATACTCGGCCTTCGGCTGCATGATCTGGTTCTGCGCCGTCAGCTCCTTGATGCGGGCATCGCGGTCGGTCAGAGTCTTCTGGGCGACCAGCAGCGCCTTTGCCATAAGCTCCTGCGGGGAAAGCTCCTCCTGCCCGGCGATGTAGCCGCCGTTCTTGCGGATGCTGGGCAGCACCACGGCAGTGACCCACTTGCGGAAGGGCTTTGCCTCCGGCTTATCGCTGCGCAGGATGACATTGTACAGACCCGACTCGCTGATAATGCTCATCCGCTGAAGACCGCCAAGGGTATCGACCTGACCGACCCCCTTTTCATCCTCATCAAGACGGGCATAAACATCGGCGGCATTGCCGATGGAGAGGATGCCGCATACGTCCTTCAGGACGAACCACGGTTCGCCGTTCTGGTTCAGGGTGCGCACCAGCTTGTTTTCCTCGTACTTAAAAATCGTGACCTTGTTCATAATCTATCTCCGTTCCGTTTTCTGAGATGGGAAATTCGGACAAAGAAAAAGAGCGGTGGTTTCCCATCGCTCTAAAATGTTGATGATATTTTTAATGGTCAGTAAATATGTGTACCTGCAGCGGCCCCCATTTTCTGGTATCCTGTGCGGGCGGCGGGGGGCGGAGAATCCGGCTTTCTGATAATCTTACCAGAGGCTTTCTTCTCGATTGCTTCGGCCCTTTTCATTGTAGGATTTTCCTGCAAGTATTCCAGACCTCTAAGGGTGAGTCGTACACTGGAAACAGACGTGACTGTTTTGCGACCAACGCTCTCCCTCGCACACACCACTTCGATGTAATTTTCTCCGGCGAGCATCGCCAACAATGAAAGCCACCTCCGTTCGGAGATGGCCATTGTTTTTGCAGATATGCAATTCATATCAGGTTCATCGTAATCCAGCGCCTTTTCCAGATACCGCAGGATGCGGTAGATGACTCTGAAGTTGTCCATGCTCACTCCACCTGCTTTCCAGCAGCCCATGCCGCGCGGGCTTGGTTCAGGCTCATGCGGTTCTCGCAGTCCTCCTCATCAGGAAACTCCTCCTGATAGCGGTCATGGAACCACTTGCAGACATCGCAGACATCGCCGTCATCGACAAGTTCGGTCTGCCCGCATACCGGGCATTTAACTGCCTTGCTCATCGTCTTCCTCCTTCAGGTCCTTTTCCCTATTGAACTCGTAATACTTCATGGCGACTTCGGGCTGTGCCTCGCCAGTCTTTCGGTTGCACTTGGCTTTCATGTAGGTTTTAAGCGGCCCACCGGGAACACCGGTTGCGTACTCTGTCGTTTTGGTGTTGAACCGAACAACTACGCCATCAGGCCGAGCATAACCAATAACATCACCGCCACAAGGCTGCTTCAGAAAGTCGATGCCCTTCTGCTGGTATTCCTCTTTCGTCGCAAAGCCCATCTCAGCCAACCCGTGGCGGGTGGCATGATCTTCAAGCCTTGCAGGAGAAGCAAACCCAGTGCAGGGGACGTTTTCGCCTTCGGGAGATACCGCAGGCCCGCTTTCGGTGGAGCCAGAGCTGCTACCCTCGCCCTCTGCGAACTGCCCGTTTTCATCCCGTGGGTGGTCGGCTTCGTTGAAGTCCATCCTATCTTTCATCTTAGCATTTTGTGCATCCGATGTCAAACCGGGATTTGACGATAAAACGTCGAGCAGCGTGGTGATGCTCTGGGCAAACGGCGGGAACAGACGTTCCGGATTCTGAGTGGACAGCTCGGCCACCTTTTCGGCGGTGATGAACCCCGGAGAGGTCATCTCGCCATCAGTGCACCGGATGCTTCCGTCAAAATCCGTGCAGAGGAACACATGGGACGGGCAGTACGGCGGTTTCAGGTCGCTCAGGAAGGCTACCGGCATGAGGTCTTTCGGCGTGATGCCGAACTCCTCCTGCGTTTCGCGGATGGCGGCATCTTCCGGGGACTCCCCCGCCTCGATATGACCACCCGGTCCACCAACAGAGCCGCCCTTCAGGCGAGTGCCACAGAGAAACCGGCCATCCTGCACAACGAGAACGCCGACACCACAGTCAGTGTCGGCGGCATCGGCATTGGTGGTCGGCGGAGTGGCCGTAGGTGCTACGGTAGCGCTCTGTTCCTCGCCGCCCGGAGCCTGCCCCTGCTCAATATTCTTCTGGGCGGCTTCCACGTCGCTCATGGCGCTCGGCTCAGTTCCCAGCAACGACTGCAACAGATCATTCTCGTCATCCTCGGAGATGATGTCTTCGACATCAAACTCCTCATCGGACGCAAGGCGGCGGCGCACCTCGGTGGGGTCGAGCGCCTGCATATCGACGTATGCCTGCGCAGTCTGGGCTTTGACCAGTGCGGTCTGGGCCTTAGTCTGGTCAACCGTGGCCTGTTCCGTATCACTCAGGCTCCACAGCGGGTTGAACTCTAGCTTATAGTCGGGTTCCTCCGTCACGTCACCAGAGGCGATGCCCGCCCGGAACACAATGTCCAGCAGTGTGCGGAGGTTACGCTTCAGCATCAAGCGCTGAATCTTCTCCACAAAGTTGTAATAGCTCTCGAAGTCACTGTCGCCGGTGGCGTTCATGCCGGCCGGTGAACGGCCAAACAGAATCGTCTGGGGGATGTTCGTCAGCGCGGACAGCATATTGCAGGTCGCGTCGATGACATCCTTGACACCGGAAAACTGGAACGTCTTGAAGTCGTACTGCTCTCCCTCGGAGTCAATGGCGATGCTGTTCAGCAGACCACGGGAAGTGTCTACAAGCTGTAGGCGCTTCAGCACTTGGTTCTCGCCGTCATCCGTGGTCAGCAGAGAAGCAAGACCCTTCATGCTGTAGATAGCCTGCACGCTCCGCTCCAGCAGCTTCACGCTGTCGGTGTGGGCTGTTACTGTTTCCCGCAGCGCCCGGCGAATGCGGAAGTATTCAGGCATACCCCAAAACAGGTAGGTTGCATTGGAGGTCTGCTCCGGCAGAACGCCGTTGCGGAACACCAGACATCGGCTCTCATGGACCTTGAAGGAACCGTAGATGCTGGAAACATAGTAATATTCCGGCTGTCCGAACTTGGACACCCGGTTCCCAACGCCCTTCCCGCCGTAGTCCTGCTGGTACAGGCTGGCGTAGTCAGGCTGCACGATGGAGCGCTCATAGACGCGCAGCTCATCAATGCTGCGGATATGTTCCCAGTCAACAGGCTCCTCCAGCCCGCGCCCATCGTCGATCAGCATGACGATAAGAGCGCCGCCGTAGAGTCGCGCCCACTTGATGGCGGTGGCGGCCTTCTCCTCCCATTCGAGATCATCCAGAGCATCTTCCACAAAGGCATTCACCTCATCGCTTTTCAGGTTCAGGTCGAAGCCATGTTTCAGCGCTTCCTCGGCAGGCGTATCAATGATTTTGGAGAACAGACCGTTGCCCTCATACAGCCCAGTGAGCTGCATATCAGGAATGACCGGCTCCCGCTCAAACTTGTACGCCTCGGAGTTATCCTGCTTGGTTCCGTACTTGTTCAGGAGGTTCACATAGCCATCCTCACGATGCGGACGCACAGCGCCGTTCTTTCGCCGCAGGATTTCGCGTCCCCGCTCATTTAAGCGCCGACGTTCGGCCTCATCTTCAGGTATGTGCATTGCGCTCCCTCCTTCCTGTTAAAACTCAATGCGTCCATCGGCCTCATTCCAGATACCGCTGGACACGACAACATCTGTCAGGGTGTTAAAGGTGACGTAGTACGGATTGCCGGTAACATCGGCGCTGAGAATCAGCTCCAGCAGCTTCACGCGGGCCAGCAGATCATTGATGTTGGACTCATGACCGTTGAGCAGTTCCTTCAGCATCGTCCAGAACAGCAAAAGGTTCCCGCTTCCCAGATACTTTTCGGCAGGCGAGATCATGCTGCTGTAGATGCTCTTGATGATGCTATCATCGGCCTTTTCCACGGTTTTCTGCTGAACATATCCCGTGAGATCGACCTCGACAGAGCCAACAATCTCGAAGATGCCGTGGATGAGCTTGTACGCTCTGTACTGCTTCCCAGCTTCACTGTTGTTCTTACGAAGGAAATAAATGGTGTCAGCGTTGGCCTCACTGGGCGCAGGGAGAGCATCGACAGGGACGGCTTTCAGATGCCCGGCCCCGTTGACCTTTTCCTGAACTTCATCCGCCGTAGCATAGCCGGAGTCGTTCTCCAGCGCAGAGGTCTTGGTCGGAACCTCGATGTTCACGACTTTGTTGTCAGGAGGGATAGCCTGCCCATTCCTCTGGATGCTAACGATGACGTTTTCTTCCGCATTGGCAGGAGCATGAGCCGACTGTACATGATCTTCGCAGGTCTTCAGGGAATCGTTGATGTCCTTGATGATGTCTTCCATCGCAGAAGACAACGCTGCAATCTGTTCTGCCGTGTAACCCTTTGCCTTCAGAGAAGCAAGCCTAAGCGCTTCAAGCGTGTTGAGTTTGTCGCTCATGTTCGCTTTCCTTTCCAAAAACAACAGCGGCAGGAGTCCATTCCCCTGCCGCTGCATTCTTACTTATGGGTTATCAGGCGGTTGCGCCAAAGACCTCGGTCAGCATCTCAGTGACCTCAGCGTCGGTGGCGATGGTAACGACCGCGGTCTCCACGCCATTGATCTTAATATTGCCTTCGGTGGTGCTGGCCTCGACCTTGGTAGCGCCCTCAGCAATACCTTCAACCTTGGTGGAGGTGGCGTCCCACTTTTCCTTATCGCCGGTAGCGATCTTGTCCAGCTCGGCCGCATTGGCGTGAGAGTGCTTCTTGCTGACGGCATCCTTGATGTTGGCGTTGGTCTGGTCGTAGGTGTCCAGCAGTGCCTTGTTGGCGTGCTCATGGGCCTTGTTCAGGGCGGTCTGCACCTCGGTCTCCAGCTTTGCCTTAGTGATTGCGCCGTCGGTGATAGATGCGGTGACCTTATGAGTCTGCTCATCAATGGCGATGACAACCATATCACCCGCAGCAGAGCCGGAGGTAACGTACTCGATCAGGCCGCCGACATCAATGTACAGGGTGTCGTTGGTGGCATTTGCCAGAACCAGCTTGATATAAGTGCCTTTGGGCTGGCCGGTGGGGTTGGTCACAACAGAGCCAGACTTAACCACCATATCCTTCGGAATGTTGATAGCCGCGCCAACGGCAACGCCATCCTTCATGAGCTGGTAGACAGCAGCATAGTCGCCGGACTTCTCAGACTTCTCCACAGTGTAGCCGGGAACCTTGATGTCCACAGCCTTATCCTCGATGTTCTGCACCACGCCGTTGACCTTAATGGTCTCCAGCACGTTGGCCTGTGCGCCAGCATCTTCCAGAGCCTTAACACGAGTAGCAACAGCGTCGCTCTCGGCCTTAGCTTTCTGTGCGAGCTGCTTCAGGTGCTTCAGGCGGGCCAGCTTTTCCTCATTGTATGCCATATCGTTATTCCTCCATATCTTTATCAGGCGTTATCGGTGGAAAATACTTCACTCAGCATTTCGCTCACCTCAGAATCGGTTGCGATGTCAACCGCCGCAGCGCCCAGCGGGGCGAGATCACCGGCGGCGTTCTGGATGGTGTACGAGGTGGCAACCCCGTCCACGACCACGGAGAGGACCTGACCGATGTAGGCGGTCGGGTTCGTCTTCGCATAGTTCTGCGCGTCAGCCATAGACGGCCACACGCAGGTAGGGTCAAGAGAAAAAGCGTCCTGACGCTTCATGCTCAGGGGGAACTCCATGTTGGAGTAGGTCTTTGCGGTATTGTTCACAGCCATGTTCAGTTCCTCCCCTCTTAGCCCAGCGTTACCTTGAGGACTGCGGCGTTGCCATAGGCAACGGCAGGCTCAAAGACCCAGACGTTATAGTCCTTCGCGGTATAGCCATTTGCGCCCTCAACAGGGACGGTGGACTTCACAAAGGTGCTGGTGACATCTGCGTTCATGGCGGTTTCATTGATGACCTTGGTGACGCCCTTTGCGGTAGCAATGCAGGCGATGACGACACGCTGCGTACCGGCAGGAACATTCAGGGTCAGCGTACCGGCGGCGTATGCCTTGCCGGTTTTACCCAGTGCGCGGATGGCCGCACTGTCCAGAGCAGGCTTGCCGGTAGACGTGCCATAAAACACATTACGGAACGGGGTGTAGGCTCCGGTGTCCTTGGTCTTAGTGCCGGCCGCAATGGCTACGACAGGGCTGGATGCCGCGCCGAGGTTGTCCTTTGCGGTCACACCTGCGCCGTGGGTGGCGGTGACGCGGTACTTCAGGCTGGACACGGCATTATCGCCGCCTGCATCGCCGATGATGAAGCCCGCGCCGCCGTTGTTATCAGAGCCAGCGGTCAGGGATGCAGCGGCCACAGACACGACCTGCGCAGTGGCCGCATTGGTAATGCGATCGACCTTCCAGTTGGTAGCGGTAACGCCGGTGGCCGGGCCGTACTGATAGGAGCCTGCATTCAGGGATGCAGCAGAGTAGGCCGCAGAAGCTACCTTGGTGCCAGCCTCAACTGCACCAGCACCGGTCAGGGTAAACGTACCGATGGACGGCTGGGCGGTGATGCTGGGCTGGAGCCGCTTGCTGAAAATCTCGGTCAGGGCATCCATGACGCTCTTGCCTTTGGTGGAGAAAGTGGCCGTGCCGTTCTGGCTCTTGGTCAGGTTGCCGACCTGCGTATAGCCACCGGCCAGCGTGATGTTCTCGCGCAGGATGACCTTATCGGCATCGACATTGCCGGTCATCGCCACCCACGCCTTGCCGTCGTAGAAGTAGGCGGACTTCTCGTAGGTAGAGTTGCCAACGGTGGTCGTGACCACGAAGACATCGCCCTTCTTGACGGCCACGTCGGTGTGCGCCTTGAAATACGCGGCGATAACCGAATCATCGGATGCAGACAGGTCTTCCTTCGTGCCTGCATACACCGTGCCGCCAATGCCGCCAGAAACGGCATTCAGCTGTTCGATGGTCGCGTAGTTGCTCAGGTCAACGGTGGTATCATCCAGACGGACGACTTTCTCACCGACCTTAGCGTAAATGTCGTAGTACCCGGTGGCAACATTCATCACCAGATACAGCACATTATCCTGCGCCTCATCGTTGGAAGGAACCTTCTCAACTTTCTCGAAGCGTGCATGAGCAGACTTTGCAATGGCGGTGGCGATGGCACTGTTGATTGCCTCGGTCGTCATACTGTCTGCTGCATCCATCTTTCCGTCAATAACGGACTTCAGAGCAGCCGAGAGGTCAGCTTCCGAGATTTCGCTCTTTTTGGCGAGGGAACCAAGCTCGGATGCCAGCGTGTACTTCGCCAGCTCCTGCTTGACTCTCTCCGCCTGCACCTGTAACTGAGCGAGGGTTACAAGTTTGCTTGCGGATACGGGCATTTGCATACCTCCAAAATTTATTTCACAGCAGCTTCCATGCCGCTATGACAAGTTAAGGCCCTCTTTCAAGGGCGAGAGGACATCAGCCAAATACTTTGTTGAGCATATCGGCTACGTCCTTATCGGTGGCAATATCATCCTCGCTGACGTTCTTGTCATTGGAGTCCGAGCCACCGGGGTCTGGTTTGGGAGCTTCCGGTTTGCCAAACACAGTGTCCAGCATATCTTCGACTTCTTCGTCCTTTGCGACTTTCCCGTCGGTGACCTGACCTTGTGCCAAATATCGCAGCAGATCACAATCGCCGCCATCGCCGCACTTCTGAACGGTGATAGCCTGCATGATGTCCCACTTCTGCGTAGTTTTCTTCCGACCGTCCAGCCCGAAACCGACCACGGAAACGTAGAGCTTGCCGGGCTTCAGCACATCCTTCGGGATGTAGAACGCCTCATCGGCAAACTGCACCGGGACAGGTTTTGGGCAAGCGCTACTCGTGAAGACGACGATCTTGTCCAGTTCATCCCACGAGCTGTCAAATTTGAACGCGGCCTGCACAATGTCTACGCTGCCTGCGACAAGCTGGCCTTTCAGGTCATGGGTGATTTTCTGGTCATTGACCGAGAAAATAATCAGCATTGCATTCACCTCTTTTCTTACGTTATCAGCGAACGAATATCAAACGTATTGTCGTTGTAATAGGCGTTTGCCTGCGAATAGCAGTCAACTTGGTCATCGTGCGCACCGCTTGGGAACGCCGCCATTTCTTCCACAAAGTCCATCACCCATGGGCAGGCAGATGCCGCTGGAATGTAGACGTTCCCAGCTTCAGCCACAGCGGTGGTCGCATGGGCGCGGACCACCTTGCCGCCAAACGGCTCCACAGGGATGATTCCGGGGATTTCTTTCTTCAACACGTCGATGACTGCCGTGCCGTTGGCCTTGTCCTCGACCAGCTTTCTTGTGGTCTGGGGCCACTTGGAGGAAAGCCCGCGCATGGCATCCAGCGTTTCCGTGAAGCTCATGCGGCCACGCACCTGATCGAGCAGATAGCGGTCTGCGCCTTTCCTTGCCCAGACCTGTCCAACAACGAAGTCTGAACCGTCCTTGTCCTTGAAGGTGCAGTCCCACGACTGGATGAAGTCATGCAGGCCGGACGGCAGCGCCGCCCAGCGTTTCCACCACTCTCTCTTGAACATACCGCCGGAGCTTGGTGTGGGGGTCTGCATATACAAAGAAGACCATGCGTATGTACCGACGGTCTCTTTCTGTTGTGCAGCCCATGCTTCGTCGTAGCCGCCCGCAGGCCACAGCGCCTCGCCTAGCTCACGGCCCAGAGGGTCGGTAGCCGGGTCTTCGCAAACGGCCGGGAGCGAGATAATGTCCCAGTCCTCAACCTTGCCGTACTCCGGGTTCAGGAGCCGGGCGGCAAGGTCGTCTTCGTGCCAGCGGGTAAGGATGATGATAACAGCGCCGCCTGCGTGCAGTCGGGTACTCACCGTAGACTGGTACTCGTCCCACAGCTTATCGCGGTAGGTGGCAGATTCAGCCTCGGCGCGGTTCTTGATGGGGTCATCGACGATAAGCAGGTCTGCGCCATAGCCGGTGATGGAGCCGCCGATACCAACGGAGATCATGCCGCCCATGCCGTTGTCGAGGTTCCAGTTCGTTTTGGTGGCCTGCACTTGGGAGATGGTATGCCCAAACAGCGCAGGACCGAACTCCTCGACCTTATCGCGGTTCCGCTTGCCAAATTGTTGAGCAAGGTCGCCGCTGTAGCTGATCTCGATGACCCGCTTTTCAGGGTTCTTGCCCAGATAGAACGAGGGGAAGGTTTCGGTCACGGTCATGGACTTGCCGTGGCGCGGCGGCATGAATATCATCAGCCGCTTGGTCTTTCCCTCCATGATGCTTTCCAGCTTCTCACACACGAGGTCAAGGTGTCTGGCTCTTTTCCACCTGCCCATGTGGACGTACTGGACATAATCGGCGTAGTGCCGTTTCGCCAGCGCAATCCGGGCATTCGAGCCGAGGTACTTGCGCTTGGCAGGCGAAACATTATTCTGCGTCGCCATCAAGGCCCTCGTCCATTTGAGCCAGACGGCGGAGTTCATCATCCGTCAGGTTATCGAACGGGGATGTCTGAACAGCTCCGTCAAGCGTAACCTTCTGGGTCTGGGAGAACTCATCCCGGCATCGGTTGTTGAGCCAGTACATCTGCGCCATCGTATCGGGGACGGCTTTCTTGGTGAGCGTTCGGACCCGCACCGGCTTCTGTTCGCCCGTCCGGGGGTCTACGTCGATGACGCTTTCCTTTTCCTGATACTCGAAGCCTACGGCACGTTCATACAGCGACCGCTTCACCTTTGCATCGGCGACTTCCTTCCCGTGCTGGCAGGCTTCATTGAACGACGGGTATGTCTGCCGCCAGCGGATGATGGTCCTACGCGAAACATGGAAGGCATCAGCAATGTCCTGATCTGTTGCGCCCTTGATAGCAAGCGACCATGCCCAGTCATCGTGGTACGCCGGATTGTACTTTAGAGGCGTAGGCATTTGCTATCACCTACTTCCCTGCCAGATAATCCGCAGCCCAGTATTCGAGCGCCTGCCACTTGTTCTTGGGGCCGATCTCGCCCTCCTTGACCATCTTGTCAAGAGCCTGTGCGATGGTGTCGGCGGCTTCCTTCGGGATAGCCGGGGAACCAAACAGGTTCGGGAGCTGCACCCACTCCTGACTCTCGTCGAAGTGCAGGTCCTCGAACAGGGATTCCGTGGCCTTAATCATCGCATGGATGGCAGCGCCGGTGTTCTTGACATTGGCGAACTGCTGATACTTCGTGATGGTTTCGATGAACTCCTCGTGCTGGTCAATATCGGCAACGCCCAGCATATCGGGGCTGAGAGAACCCAGAACCTTCACAAGCTGGTCCAAATCGCGGAGCTGGTGCGGCAGGAAGGTGAATGTGACGTTCTTCCAGTCGAACTCCACCTTCGGGGACAGCAGCTTCTCAAGCTCGGCCATAGGCTCGCCGATGATGTCCTTGCCGATGTAGCTTTCCAGCATATCATCAACATCGTCGATCATCTTGGCGATTTCCTTCAGGGTGGACTGGTCATCAAAGCCGCTGATGGCGTTGTGCGCCAACTGCTTTGCGGCCACCTGAGAGCGCCGCAGGCCGGTGGTGTCCAGAATGACAAAAAGCTCCGTCAGCACACCGCTGTCCTTTGCAGAACGGATGCGGTGGTGGCCGGAGATAATCTCGATTTTGCCGTCGATGAGTGCGCAGAACGGGAGGCTTTCAAGCTGGCCCCGCTTCTTGATGTTGTCGGTGAGCTGCTTCTGCATCTCGGTCTTCATAATGCGAGCGTTGATGTCCTGCTCGCGGAAGTCGGTCAGCTTTACTTTGGCAATGACCAGACCGGAACCCATGTCGGCGACCGTTTCATACTTTACGGCTGCGCTGCTGACTTGGTTTTCTCGCGCTGTTTCTGCCATCGTTCTTCCCTCCCTAACCATTCATTCAATGCCTGTTTGGCGTTTCTATCGTACAAGGGCGACTCGTATGTGAGCCGGTAGCCCATCTTCTTATCCGGGACTTTCTTGGTCAACTCCATCAGTCCCCGCATTTCCTTGGCCTCCGGGTATTTGGTCATCTGCACCGTCTTGAGGGACTTGGCCTTTTCCTTCTCCAAATCCGTGCAGATATTCATAATCAGCGGCCTGTTCTGTGCAAGCATGGTCAGAAGCCGCCCCAGCCGGTAGGTCTTATGGGGAACGGTCATGCCGTACATGAGGAACACAGCATCGGAAACCTGCGTACCGAAGGCACCCATCGTGAGTGCCGACTTATCCAGCCCGAACACGCCTGCCAGTTTTCCGTCGATGAGGACGGCCATGTTGATAGGCGCAGACGAACCGACAAAGTTGTGCGTCCAGAGCTTTCTGTAATACTGGGCGGCGGTGCGCTCGATCTGGGTAATCTGAATCTTGCTCTTGCGGGTGATTTCATAATCACGCGGCAGGATGCTGCAATCCAGCGGCTCCAGCTTGCCCTCGTTCGGGCGGGTAATCATTTTACCCTCGGCAAGCATGGTCGCCTCATCCGGGCGGTTGGTAGTCAGGTACACGTTGATGCCGTCACGCACACCATACCGAGCAAAGACAGGATGCCCGGCAGTGAGGCCCGGGGCGTTCTCCTCGTAGCACATCAGAAGGCACTTGGCATCGTTCATCTTGTCGTACAGTTCGTTCAGCCCGGTCTTGGGGTCAAAGATGCCGTACTCAGGTTCTTTCCACGTCATGCGCCCGCCGGTGTCGTACCACTTCTCGAATCCAGCGGCATAGGTGGGCGGGTTTGCAACCACAAGGCAGTGGGGGTCATCATAGCACGTTTCAAGGTGCTTCCACATATCCAGCGGGCGGTAGCTCATCCCATGCAAGGACTGCTTGGCCCTGTCGAGCTGTGCGCGGATTTCCGCCAGATGTTCCTCCTTACGGTATTCCAGATCGCGCATGATGCCGTAGAAGTATTCCTTCCCGGCGTTCTTCACAGTCCGCAGGTACAACTGCGCATAGAGCGCAACCGCAGGGTCAAGCAGCTCCTCATTCGTGAAGCCGTCCGCTCTGATTTCCAGCTCCTCAAGGGACCGGCCCGTGATGGCATATCCCATGATAGAGGTGAACATTGAAACGTCGCTGGCCTCAATCTCGCTGGGCTTGTACCCACACTGCGCCGCGATGTGCGACATGGCGAAAGCGCCGGCGCACGGCTCAACGAACCGGGTGTACCCCTGCTTGCGGGCGTTTTCAATCAGCGGCTTCAGGAACTTCTGCTCCTGAGCAACCAGAGTTCCGAGGAAGAACGCTCCGGGGTTCTGGAACTTTGCCATTCATATCACCGACCTTTCTTTCAAAATTGCCCCTCTGGTTTCGACTGGAGCAGTTGCTTTCCAGAGGGTGGGTTGTTTCCAAAGACGTGAACGTCTGGAAAGCCCTTGTTCGTAGGCATAAAAAATGGGAGCCATGCTGTTTCCAACATGACTCCCTATGGTTGGTCCGCCGAGCAGGGATTGAACCGTGCGACCCCCTGATTAAGAGTCAGGTGCTCTACTTTCTGAGCTATCGGCGGGTATTACCACATTTTCATCTGGACTGCATCAGGCTCAACCGCTTTCTGCGGTTCAGGCTGTTTCGCCCACTTGTTTGGTGACGGGTCAGGCAACTCCTCGATCATTTCTCCTGTTCTCTGGAGCCACCATTCTGCGAACACCAGTCTATGACACCACTCTCCGGGTTTTCGGACATCTTCGTAGCAACAAAGCACCACGGGCTTGCCCATGTCCTCATAATGCTGGAGAATCTGAGCAATCCGCGCCGTCCCTACTCTGTCCATGTGCTGGAAGTAGGGCGGCGTGAACCGCTCCCGGTTGTATTCGTTGAACAGATAACCCGGCGGCGCGATCTCCATGATGTTGCCTGCAAGCGTATACCGAAGGGGGAACTTAGGCGCCCCCCGTGTTATCCCAACGACTGTGTAGTTCCCGGTCTTGAGTTCCGGGTTACTGTACCGGCTGGTGTAAATCATGTGCCTCGCTCCTTCCGTACAAGCCCACCAGAATCTTCACGCCCTCAGCTATCTTCTCATCGAGATCATAGCCGAGCTGCTTGTAGAATCTTCCGTGGACCATGCACTCATACGCTCTTGTCATCGTGGAGGACTGTTCCTTCGTGATGCCGAGCCTGAAGTCTTTTGCAATCCGCAAAGCCCCTTTGAAGTCACCGTCTGCAACCAGACGTCTAACTTTATCGGATTTTCGTTCCATCTGTCGTACCTCCTGACCTTTTCGGTAAGATTTTGGGCCTATCTTCATTCTAACCCTTTACCCACCGGAGTCAATCGGTTTTGCATTCGGAGCGAAAAATTTTGGCTTTACAGCTTGATACGAGGCCGGATGTGCCACTCGCGGTTTTTCCGGGGTGACACATCGGTTCACGCTTCGTATCTTACCACAGTGGTAATTGCACTGCAATAGCAACTTTTTTGCAACTTTGCCAAAATTTTAGTCCAACCATCCAAAAATCAGGGCGCTCAACTTGGAAATACCCGCCTTCTGGTCGCGGAACACGGTTGACAAATCGACGTGTTCTTCATCGGCGATCTGCTGCTGAGTCTTGGGTTCAGGGGCAATGTAGAGGTCGTAAATCGTCCGATACCGACGCATTTCCTCCGCGCGCTTGGAATGCTCACAGCGGAACTTGTAGTATTCCAGCATACGGTCGATGTGCTGCACGATGATGCGGGTGTGGGCAGCGCTCTCCTGAATGCTCCTCACCACCGGGACCCTCACCCTGCCGTCGCTCTGACTCATCAGCTCCTCCATCAACTCCTCGAAGTCATCATCCTCGGAGAGCTGGCTGGCTTCATACACAGCGCTCTTGCTGTGTTCTACAAAGCAGTGGTAGTTCTGAAGCAGCAGCTTGGTGTTGTGCAGGCGCTTGTCCTTGACGGCCTTTCGGTTCCGTTCTGCTTCATGCTGGAACTTTTCAATGGCAGTTTCCGATGCCACCCGTACGATCTCCTGCATCATTTCCGGGGGAATGATGACGTTCATGTCTTCCTGTGCCATATCAAAACCTCCCATAACGGGCTATGCCGCCCCTCCCTCTCCGGGGAGAAGCGGCTTGCCCTCACTCTTACGCTTCTGCTATTCCGGTGAGCTTATTCCTGACAGTACGCTTTCCACAACTGCTCATCCATGTCGGTATTCTCCCACGGGGGAATGATTCCAGTTACACAGCCGAAATGGCCGTAGGCGGATGTCTGCTCGTAGATGGGACGGCGCAGGTCAAAATGCTCGATGATCTGGTGAGGAGTCAGGCCAAAGCACTGTCGTACGGCCTTGACCAGCTTTTCCTCATCTGCTCTGCCAAACGTATCAATGCGGACGGACACGGGTTCGGCCACACCGATGGCATAGGCAAGCTGTACCTGACACCGGCTACAGATTCCGGCATCCACAATGTTCTTGGCAATGTACCGGGCCATGTACGCCGCACTGCGGTCAACCTTTGTGGGGTCTTTGCCAGAGAATGCCCCGCCGCCGTGGGGAGCATAACCGCCATAGGTGTCCACGATGATCTTCCGCCCGGTCAAGCCGGTGTCTGCCGCAGGGCCACCCTGCACAAAACGCCCGGTAGGATTGATGTACAGGTTGTAGGTATCAATGTCAAGGTCACCACCATAGACACCGGCATAGTTCTTGGCATACTTCAGGATCGGGGTGATGACGTGCTCCGTCAGAGACTCCAGAAGCTGTTCTTCTGTTGCATTTTCGTAGTGCTGGGTGGAAATGACGATGGTGTCAATGCGTGAGGGCATCCCATCCTCCCCATATTCCACCGTTACCTGCGTTTTGCCATCGGGGAGGATAAAGGGGATGGTCCCGTCTTTGCGCCTCTGGGTGAGCCTGTAGGCCATCTGGTGCGCAAGCATGATGGGCAGCGGCATAAGCTGTTCGGTCTCACTGCACGCATAGCCGAACATCATGCCCTGATCTCCTGCCCCTCCTACATCGTCACCTGTACCCATCGCAATATCGGGGGACTGCTTATGGACTGCCACTTCGATCTTGCAGGTATCGGCATTAAAGCCAGATGCCCCGCCGGTGTAACCGATGTCGCGCAGGACCCGCCGGGCAATGCCCACAATATTCACATCGACCTTGCTCGTGATCTCGCCTGCGATGAACACCGTGTCGGTGGTGCAGCAGGTCTCACAGGCCACCCGGCCGTTCGGGTCAACAGCCAGCACTGCATCCAGCACCGCATCAGAGATACGGTCGCACACCTTGTCGGGATGGCCCTCGGTCACAGACTCAGACGTAAACAGCTTTCTCATGCCTTTTCCTCCTCAGCATTCTTCTTGTCTTCCTGCTCGTGGTGACATACAGCAGCAGCCGCCTGCAAGAGTCTCATCAACTCATCCAGACGGACGCTCACCATAACGGGCTTTTCCCCGTGGACAGAGAACGAGACCGTTCCCCGCGTATAGCTGGCAAGCATATTGCATTCTGTCGTACCCATGCTTTCGATGCCAGCCGGTTTGCCATCGACCGCCGCAAAGGTGGTCACGGCTGCGTTCACCGTCATCTGCACCCCGTCAGGGATGCCGGACACCTGTGCAGGGACCTTTACGACGTGGCCCATAAGGGGATTCTTATTTTCTTCCATGTGTTCTCCTTTCTCAGAACGGGATGTCATCATCATCGGGCAGCGGGCGGAAATCATCGTTCGTGGGTTCCGGCGCTGCCTGCGGGGTGGAGCCGCTATCTTTCTTGGACTCGCCGAAGAAGACCTGATCGCAGCGAACCTCCGTCCGCTTGCGCTTCACCCCGTTTTTCTCGTAGGTGCGTGTGGTAAGAACACCGCTTGCCTCGATACGCTTTCCCTGCTTGAAATACCGGGCGACAAACTCAGCTTTCTTTTCCCACGCCACGCAGTCGATAAAGTCCGTCTGGTCCTTAACGCCGGGCCGGTCAACCGCAACCGTGAACTCCACCACGGGCTTTCCGTTGGGAGTGGTGCGCAGTTCGGGGTCGCGTGTCAAGCGGCCGCTGATGGCAATAATGTTCATAGGGTAGCTCCTTTCATCATCGTAGTAGTCGAGTTCCAGATAGTTCTTCCCGAATGCCGCCCGGAAGTCTGCGACGCTGGCTTTGTGGGCCATCATGTACTTGATCTGCCAGAACTGCTTCAGGGCATCGGAGGTTTCCCTGCACTGGTGCGCCGCATACCGGCCGTTCCGATGGCAGCTCTCGCCGCACAGGCCCACCTTCAGGCCATACTTTTCGGACTTATCCCGAAATGGCCCCGGGTAGACGTGGTGCTCCTCCAGCCAACCGGTCTTTCCGCACAGAAAACAGGTTCCGTACCTCATTCGGCATCACCCTTCCGGACGTTGGGGTTCTCCACCTCCAGCAGGATGCCACCGCATTCCAGACATTCTACCACGATCTTTTCCGGCTCCTCATGGTCGCCGACCTGAACCGTGCCGAAGCCGTTGCAGGCGATTTCCTCTGCCAGATGAGGCTCCAGAATACTGTCATCCACATGGCGGGGGTCTTCTGCGAGGTAGGCAGAGCCGAGGGCGATGATGCCGTCTGCGGTCTCCGCATAGCAGTGGCCTGCACTCCGGCTCACCGTCATCCGCTCTCCCACAAGGACTTTGAGGATGCCCCACTGGTCCTTGATGCCGCACTTATCGGGGTTGCGCAGGATGTAGCCCTTGTCATCGCTGATGACCGTGTAGTCAACATCCACGATGCCTTCCGGGAGCTGGGGCGGTTCCTGCTCCACAGTGGGCGCAGCATTCTGGCGGCTCTTGGCCGTGTCGAAAAGCGAGGTCTGCCCATCGTCGATGTCCTTCATCACATACTCCATCAGCTCCTCATCCCACACCAGCTTGCGGTTGCCGGAGAGGTTGCCGGTCGTTTTGTCCTTGACCTTGATTTCGGTGCTGATCTCGTGGCTGAAGCTGGGCTTCATCACCTGCACGGTGTCCCCCTCCCGCGTTGCATCGAAGTTCCGTTCCGGAGCCGGGGTCAGTGCCACGCTGATTTTGCAGTTGATGGAGGCGCTGTCGCTCTGGAGCCTGTCCATCTTCTGAAGCAAGCGCTGGAGGGCGCTGTCGAAGTCCATCTTGAAGGCGTTGAAGGTGTCCGCGCTCAGGGACAGCACATACGTTTTGTCGCTCATAGTCTTTCTCCTTTACTGTTCATACGGTATATCTGAGATTTCAACGATAACACGCGGGGTGTCGGAGTAGAACTTCCGAACCAGTGCGTCTACGATCTGGGCATCATCGCGGTAGGCAATGCCGTTCAGGGCATCGCAGATGACTTTGCCGATGTTGTCGAAATCAGGCTTTCGTGTCGGGCGTATCAGGCGGTCGATCATGGCAAGGTGTTTTTTCTGGCTGGCCGACCTCGGGACGGAGAGGAACGCAAAAATCCTCACGCTCAACATGGCGTCATCAGCAAACCGAACCCCGGATTGGATTCTGTACTCGGTCTTTACGAGGTTTTCGTACAGAACCGTGTTTTCCGGGGTTCTGGCTGTCACATGGCCGCATACGGTTGAGAATTTCGGGCGTTCCTTACCTCGCGGCTCCCCGTAGATGCAGAATTGCGTCCTCATTCCCCTGCCGCCTGCTTCGGCTTGTCGTTCGGAGTGTACTCCAGATAGTATTCGTAGCTTTTCTTGCCCTGCCGGAGCTGCTTGCCCTGCCGGACGGTGTAGTCGTTCTTTACGAGGATGGCAGCTACCGTAAGCCGGTCCTCAACGCTTGCGATGATAACTTTATCCATCGTTGCCCTCCAAAAAGTTCTTCATCTCGTCAAATCTGCGGGCCGCTTCCGCCTTTCTCCACGACCGACCTGTGAACTGCATCGGGTAGCACATTTCAAAGATACGGTCATAGATGCGGGTGTAGCGGATGTCCGCAGATTCTTTCATTTCGGTCATGCTCAGGTTCGTGGTGAGGATGATGGGGAGTTTGGCTCTGTACCGGCTGTCCACAATGTCGTAGACCTTTTCCAGCGCAAAGTCTGTGCTGCGTTCAGCGCCGAGATCATCAATGATGAGCAGCTTTGCCCTGTTCAGCCGGGCGATCAGGGTGCTGTCATCCTCACTGAAGCCCTGCATGGTTTCCAGCAGCTTCACAAACGAGGTCATCACCACCGGGACCCGCAGGCTCAGGAGATGGTTTGCAATGCAGGCCGCTGCGAACGTCTTGCCGGTTCCGACCCCTCCATAGAACAAAAGCCCCTGATTCTTTGCCAGCATCTCGTCGAAATGCTTTGCATACCGCAGGCAGAGCTTCAGGTTGTAGGCATTGTCTTTGGTCTGCTGGAAGTCATCAAAGCTGATTCCCCGCAGGCGCTCATCCATGAGGCTCTGCCTTTTTAGGGACTCCGCCGCCTTCATCTCCCGGTCCTGCATGAGCATCTGCTCTTCCTGCTTGCGCTTTTCAGCTCGGCAGCGGCAGGAAACCGGCATCTTGACCCGAACTTTCTTCTTCGGGTCAAACGGGACGGCCCTCAGATCGGGCATATTGACTTCGACCTGCCGCCGGGTGTGGCAGTTTCCGCAGACAAGGAATCCTTCCTCATCGTAGTAGTCGCCGTTCTCTGGCTGATTTGCCACCTGCGCTTGATGAACAACTCCTTGCAGCAGGCCGTCAAATTCACCCACTCTGCTCACCCCACTCTCTGAACGGATTGTCTTCATCTGGTGCTGCCTCCCTCATGCTCTGCTGGAGCAGCCCCGGTTTCTTTTCCTTCACACGGTCAACTACCCAGCTCAAAATGGCCCGGTAGTCATCCTTGTACTTCTTGCCCTTCGCCCCCTTGTAGAGATCGAGTTCTACGATGCAGGCGTCCGCAAAGGCTTTGCCGTACAGTTTCACGAGCCTGTCGTAGTTTGCTTCGCTCATCTTCACGAACTCCGCATAGGATTTTTTATCGGGTTTCGGCTTTGCAGGCGGCTTGACTTCTGGTTCCACAGGAGGTTCCATCTGTTCCGGCTCCGGGGTCTTCGGTGTAGGCTTTGCGGCCTCTCGCTCTATCTGACGGGCTTTCCGCTTTCGTTCAGCATCCAGCCTGCGGTTTTTCTGGAGCTTATACCACTGTTCCTGCCATGTGTCCCAGTCATGGATGTAAAAGCCATCGGCCACCACATCAATCCAGCCGGTGTCCACAAGGGCTTGCACCACTTTGCCCATGTCGAGCTGGCAGTCCTCGCCGCAGCCGTACAGGTATCGGCTCAGGACTTCGAGGTCTGCATCCTTGACCAGCCCGGTCTCATCGGCGTTCTTCATTCCCCAGAACCACAGGAAGTTCAGGATGCCGAGGGCTTCAAACTTGGAACACCCGATGGCACGGTATAATCTACGGAGCTTCGTACCGTCCACCTCCTGATGTACGCTTATCCACGGCATCCCCTCACCTTCCTTTTCCACCGGTGGCTTTATTCTTCAGCCGCACCGTCATTTTTGGTGCCTTCCTCAGCTTCCAGCTCCGCCTTGTGGGCCGTGCAGATCTCGACCAGCCGCTCGACCACCTTGTTGTAGGTGGACATCTTCATGCCGGTCGTAGAGGTCAGCCCCATCTCCTCGATGATGGACTTGACCACGGCGTTGCCCTTGTCCTTGCCGAAGTTTGCCTGCGCCGCCTTAAAGAGCTGCTGACGCTGTTCCTGCGAGATGGCCGGATCATCTTCTTCCTGTGCAGGCTCCTCCGGCTTCGGGTCATCCAGCTCCCTGTATTCCGCCGGGATAGCGCCGGATGCGATCATCTCATCCTCGGAGTACACACCCTCATAGTCCTTCGGGAAGGCATCTCTCACGCACTGGCTGACAGCGACCTTGTTGATCATGGTGGCCGGCTTGGATTTCCAGTTTGCCTGCCCCTTGTTGTACTCAACGAAGGCAACCTCCTTGAACGCCGTGCGCTCCTTGCCGTTCCGCATGAAGGTAACGCGGCACCAGCCACCGACCAGAGCTTCGCCCGGATAGAGGCAGCATCCCTCTTTCTGGATGATCTCGTTCCCGCGCTGTACCGTGATGCCGTCGTTCTTGAACAGGTAGTCCGGGTGGTCAAATGCTCTGCGGAGGTAGGCATCCTTGCCAACGACCATCTGTGCCGGGTCATCCTTGCTGTACTTGATGAGATACACCTCGCCCTGAACCAGCGGGTTGAGCTTCTGCTGGCGGCAGGTATTCATAAAGAACACCAGCTCCTGATTACTCACAAGCTCTGCCCGGCCACGGACGAGATACTTCTTGACGAAATCCAAATCCAGCTCAACGTGCGTGCCCAGAACATCGTAGCTGACGATGAGAGCGTTGCTCTCGGCCTTGCTCATAACAGTAGACATATTCTCTTTACCCCCTGAAACTCATCTTTGCAACCTGACGGTAGGTGATGCCGGGAATCTCGATCTGACCCTTTGATGTGCGGATGAGGCGCATAACTGCGGCCTGATCGACCGGCCGGATTTCGACACCGGCGACGGCCAGCGGGACCATCTTCGGGTCAATCTGGACGATTTCCCAGTCCTTCGAGGTGCTGACACCGGCCACCTTCGGCGTAGCCGCAGCGGGTACTACTGCATAGCTTGCAGCATCATCCATGATGGCAGCTTCCTCAAAGGCAGCTTCTGCACCCTCTTTGTCGCCGGCAGCTTCCAGCTCAGATGCCTCCTGAATCTTGCGCTCGCGTTCTGCCTCAGCGGCCCGCCGGGCAGCTTCCTCAGCCTCCCGGCGCTTGCGCTCCTGCTCTGCAACATAGGCACTCATCGCCTGCTTGACTGTCTTCTCGGCGTTGCGCAGCGGGGTCAGCATGGCCTTTTCCCGGTCGCAAACCGCTTTGTGGGCCTGATAGGCGCTGTCTTTCATGGGCTTGAAGAACGTCGTGACCTGCGACGCCTTTTTCTTCAGCATCTTGCCGAACTCACCGGCAAAGGCGTAATCCTCATCGGTCTGGATAACCAGCGACTCCGCCTTAAACTCGATGTCGGTCACGTCACGGGTGAGCTGCTGCTCATCCACGATCTCGGCCTGCGGTACGGTCGCTACCATAGTTTCTTTTTCCATCTGTCGAACCTCCTAAAAATCACTCGTTCATGTAGTTCTTAATCGTCATCAAGGACGAGAACACCGACCAGCATCTCCCGCTCCGGGAAAACTTTACTTCCTGATAGCCCTTCTTGGACAGGTGAAGAATCAGCCGGTCATCGACCTTGATGCCGTGGCTCTCCCATGCCCTGTCGTAGGCTTCCAACTGAACTGCACAGAGCTTGCTGTTGACCTGCGCAGATGTCTTGTAGTCCACCAACGTCAACCGGCCGTTGATAATACACAGCAGATCGACCGTACCTGCATACCGCAGGATTTTGTGGTAGACCTTCGTTTCGGTTGCCAGAACCTCCGGCTTGCGGCTGTTCCACCAGTCCCGGAATCCCTCAAAATATCCGGCATACATCGGCGGGATGTCCTCAATGCCGAACTTTGCATAGTTCTCCACCGCGTTATGGATGGCCGTGCCACGCTTTGCCGCCCGGTTCAGCACCTCCGGGTCCACCGTGCTGTAGAAGTCGCTGGACAGCGGCTTCATCAGGGTGGTCACGCTGGGTACTTCCAGCCCGTTCAGGTAGTAGAGATGCCGTTCTTCCTCAAATGTCAATTCCGGGAACTGCGGAATTTCGGGCTTCACGCATTCGTTGCTCACGTTGCTTTTCTCCCTTCAGGTTGATTGCTAACCGCATATAGTAGTCGGTCAGCTCGGTTTCGTACAGAAGCGGAAGGTAGCTCTCCGGCTGCTCTGCCAGCTCACATTTGCGCCGGGCATACCAGAGAACGCTGGTGGCGACCACATCCGGGATTTTGAACCCCAGCGAGCTTTCCGCTGCCTCCCGCGCTTCCGTCAGCTTATCGGCGCTCATGCCTTGTCCACGACCCTGCGGCGGATTTCTTCGAGCAACGTATCGGTCGGAACCTCGCTCAAGTCGGGCTTGTCCGCAGAGTCAAGCAAGAGGTCAGAGGGGATTTTCAAAGCGGGGCGAATGCCGTTCGAGTCGGAGCAGAGGTTGCTGTACCAGTCGCCATTGGAGTAGACGTACAGCGCGTTGTCACCGTCCGACTTGCTGGGACCGCTCCAACCGGTCGCCAGCCAGCACCACCGCTCCGCATTGGGGATGATGTCAGCGTACTCGCGAGCTTCATCCAGCGTAAGCGGCGCAGCCTTCACCGACAACTTCCCATAGCAGCCGGAACCGTCCAGCGTGGTCAGGTCGATCTCGCGGGGGATGAGCTTGGCGTTGTCGAGGCCCCTCTTGCCCATGTCCTCCAACCACTTGTCCACGGCCTTCTTCAGGTCGCTCTCTGCGTAGTTGTTGGAGCTGCCAAATTCAGAAGCACCAACCGATTCCAGCGCCAGCAGGAACAGGCTGTCCGGCAGGCTACCACGACGCTCAACATCCAGCACCACAAATCTGGTTCCAGCCAGCGTAACGATGTCACCCGGCTCGTGCAATACTGCGTACTTTTTCATGTTTCGTTCCATCCTTTCTTACCGGCGATGCAAACACGCCGATATTCAATCCGCCGATTTTCTTCATGGCTTCGTCGAGTTCTCTTGCGGTTGTGATGCCATATTCTTCCGCCAGCAGCTTCTTCAGCGTTTGGATGTCAGCCATCGTCTGCGCCTCCGTTCAGGAGCTTGGAGCCAATGAGCTTCAGTTCCCGCGCCGCCCGAATCAGTCCGTCGAGGTAGTCGAGGATTTCGGTCAGGTCTGCCCACTCATCCTTGGAGATGATGCCATCTGCCGTGATGTCGATGAGCTTTTCTTTGACCTGCTCGATGTCACCCTGCCGGAGCTGCTTCAGCAGCTTCATGGTCGTACGCTCTACCGAGGCAATTTCAGGGGACGGCATTTCGAGGCTCTTTCCGATAAGGCACTCCGACGAGCAATACCACGCCATCAGCTCCGGTGCATTGTAGATGTCTGCCATCAGCACCACCTTATCCACCGGGATGACCTTCGTATTGCCCAGCTCGTAATCCGCAAGGCTCGAAACCGAGATTCCGAGCAGTTCCGCAGCGCCTTCACGGCTACCGAGCTTATCGTTGTACTTTGCGGCCTCTTTCCTACACCGGAAGCACTGGTTTTCACAGGCTTTTGCGGCATCGCGTCCCATTTTCTTTGCCCCCTTGATGCGTTATACTTTAGACATCAGCAAACCGCCATGCGTATACTTACCCTTTCGGTAAGTTGTCGTCGAAAAAAATAGCGTTGACCTGATCGCTGGTCAGGTCAAGCGCCTTGGCGACAATGCTCATTTCCTCATTGGAGAACTCGACTTCTCCGCGCTCCTTCTTGGAGTAGGTAACAAGCGATTTGCCGATCAATTCGGCCATATTCTTCTGGGTCTTTCCCTTCTCGACCCGGATGCCCTTGAGCTTGGAGCTATTCATCTGCTCACCCCCTTTCTGTGTCTTCATTATAGCTTACCAATATGGTATATGTCAATCTTAAAATGATAATTTTGGTAAGTTTTGTTTACTCTTTGACAAGTATGTTATAAACTTGGTAAGTAAGCTACATTGGGAGGTATCACTATGTACAGCAAAGCCATGTTCGCCAAGCAGTTCAAAGAACTCATCGACAAGCGCGGCCTCACGCAGCGTGCTGTCGCAGAACGTATCAACACGACGGAGACTACCATCTCACGTTATGTTTCCGGCGATAGAACGCCGAACATCGAGACCGCTGTGGAGCTGGCCTCTGTGCTGGGCGTGACGCTGGACGTTTTGGTCGGTGCCGATCTGCCCGCTGCAGGCCGTACGCCGCCCGACGTCAACATCTTAGTCGCCTGCTACGAGAAAGCGTCCATCGCAGACCGGCAGGTTTTGTGGTCGCTGCTCGACCGCTATATGACCCCAGAGCAGCGGGTCATCATAACGTCCATGCAACATGAGGAAAAAGCCGACGTAGGCTGATACGGGTTGACTTTTCGAGGAGGTGAAAATCATGACGAAGCAATGTACCGGGGACGAGCTTATCGTCTTCGATGATATGCCCATTGGTAAATCCTTGAGTGACTACTGGCGCTGGAACGCCTCAGACCTGCTCAACAATACCCTGCGGGGCTCCTACTGCGAGTTCATCGTATCGGCCGCGCTGGGCGTTGATCTGAGCGGAACCAACGATGACTGGACTCCCTACGACATCTCTTTCCCCTACAACTGGGTATGTAATGGCGAGGCCCGCGATGAAGTGCGCATCGAGGTCAAGAGCTGCGCATATCTTCAGGCATGGCGGCAGGGCGATGGCAGGCTGTCTAACATCCAGTTCAGCATCCGTCCAACAAGAGCTTGGGACTCCATCAACGGCTATGCTGAGGAGGTCATGCGGCAGTCCGATGTGTATGTGTTCTGCCTCTATACCGAGACCGTGCGGGAACGGGCCAACCCATTGGTGTTGGATGGATGGGACTTCTACATCGTACCGACTCATATTCTGGACGAGCAGTGCGGCCCTCAGAAGACCATCTCTCTCACTATGCTGCAAAAGCTGGACCCATACCTTGTAGACTATGGCAGCATCCGTGATGCCGTTGTCGATTCCTTGAATGTGTACCCCCCCCCCCCCGACATTTTGCATAGTTTCTATCATTTCTTTTTGTGCATAACAGAAAAGCAGCCCCGCACTACGCACGGAGCTGCTTTTTCTTCAGCTATCATTATCTTCTGGAGGTTCCGCAATGGGCTATGTGGTGAAGAAGGCGGCACAACGCTTTGAGGAAAAGAAAGCCGCCATATACGTTCGAGTCTCAACGCAGTATCAGGTTGACCGGGCTAGTCTTCCCGTCCAGCGAGAAGAACTCATCAACTATGCAAAATATGCCCTCGGCATCTCGGACTATGTGATTTTCGAGGATGCAGGCTACTCTGCCAAAAATACCGACCGTCCAGACTATCAGCAGATGATGGCCCGAATGAGGACCGGCGAGTTCTCTCACCTGCTGGTCTGGAAAATCGACCGTATCAGCCGTAACCTTCTGGACTTTTCCGTCATGTACGCCGAGCTGAAAGAGCTTGGCGTGGTCTTCGTGTCGAAGAACGAACAATTCGATACCAGCTCCGCGATGGGCGAAGCCATGCTCAAAATCATCCTGATCTTTGCGGAACTGGAGCGCAAAACGACCTCTGAGCGAGTCAGCGCCGTCTTTGTGTCCCGCGCCAATGATGGTATCTGGAACGGCGGCAAGGTTCCCTACGGGTACTCCTATGATAAAGAGAGCAAGACCTTCTCCATCGCCGAGGACGAGGCCAAAATCGTCCGTCTGATCTACTCCCTGTACGAGTCCGAAAAGTCCATTGTCCGGGTTGCTCGGATTATGAATGAGCGCGGCCTGAAATCCCGCGCTGGAAGCGACTGGAGTCCGACCACCGTCCACACGATTCTTTCCAGTCCATTCTACTCTGGAACGTATCGGTACAATTACCGCGACGAGTCCAACACAAAGCGTTTCCGCGAAAAGGGCAAGGACGAATGGGTATTGGTCGAGAACCACCACCCAGCCATTGTGTCCCCCGAACGACAGGCTGCTGTCGGTGTCATTCTGGAAAGCAAGCGCTACAACAAGAACGCCACCTATCAGCGGAAAAACGTCCACGTCTTCGCCGGGCTGCTCACCTGCGGTTGCTGCGGCTCCACGATGGCTGCAACCACCGATAAAGTCCGGGCAGACGGCTGGAGACCGTCTATGTACATCTGTTCCCGGCGACGCAAATCCGAGGACTGCACCAACAAGTACGTCTCTGATGTGAGCCTCGGTCCCTTTGTGCTGAACTTCTTCGCCAACCTGATAAAGGCATCCAACTCCTTCGGCAGAACGACATCCATCGAAACATTGGAGAAGAAGCTGCTACGTGGCGAAGCGCTTTCCCGCGTTGACCACATCGAGCGTCCGGGCCTCGAAGAACTATACAACCACCTGCGCAGCGGCTTTGACGAGAAGCGCTTTGAATCTCCTGCCATCGCGGCCACGGAGTCCAGTGCGGACTTGAGCGAACGCGATCTGCTGCTCTCCGAGAAACGCCGGCTTGAGCGCGCTCTCAACCGCCTGAAGACCATCTATCTCTACGGAGATGACGAGATGGCAAGCAAAGACTTCAACATCGAGCGTGAGCGTATCACAAAAGCCCTCAGCGAGGTAGACTCCCGCATCGACGAGTTGAACATCGCCAATGCCTTCGACCTGTCGCTTTCCGATGAGGCATTCATGCAGAAGGCCAGCCAGTTCATCCTGACCCAGCAGCTCTTGGACAAGCGCTCTGTGAACTACGAGCGTTTCATCCGCAAGATCGACCCCAAAATCGTCAAGGATTTCCTCAACGAAACGGTCTCAAACTTTTGTATAAAAGATGGTCTTACCACCTCGATTTTGCTCAAAAACGGCATTGAACTACGATTTTCGTACAAAACCGCCGAATAAGAAAAAAGTCCAGAAACCCGCATGGCTTCTGGACTTTTTCATTACTTTTTATCTTCCGGGTCGTTCCCGCCTCGTATAAACATCGCATCGCCAAAGCTGAAGAACCGATATTTCTGCTCGACAGCCACCTTATAGGCGGCCATCGTCTTTTCGTAGCCATACAGCGCCGACACCAGCATGATGAGGGTGCTTTCGGGCAGATGGAAGTTGGTGATAAGGCCGTCGATGCAGTTGAACTTGACACCGGGATAGAGGAAGATGTCGGTGTTGCCGCTGCAGGCTTTGATCTCGCCGTACTTGGCGGCGACGGCTTCCAGCGTGCGGCAGCTGGTGGTGCCCACGGCGATGACACGATGGCCTGCGGCCTTGGTGTCATGGATGAGCTTTGCAGTCTCCTCGCTGACGGAGTACCACTCGCTGTGCATCTTGTGGTCGGCGATCTCGTCTTCCTGCACGGGACGGAAGGTGCCGAGGCCGACATGGAGCGTCACCTCGGTGATGTTGACTCCCTTGGCGCGGATGGTATCCATCAGCTCTGGCGTGAAGTGGAGGCCAGCCGTGGGAGCGGCAGCGCTGCCCAGCTCCTTGGCATAGACAGTCTGATACTGGCTCTGGTCGTCCAGCTGCTTGGTGATATAGGGCGGCAGAGGCATCTTGCCGAACTCGTCCAGCTTCTCGTAGAGGGTCTCAGTGTCATAGTAGAAGGTGACGAACTTATTGCCGTCTTCCAGCGTCTCGTCCACGATGGCCGTCAGGCTGCCGTCGCCAAAGCTGACCTTGGTACCGGGCTGCATCCGCTTGCCGGGCTTTGCAAGGCACTCCCACTGGTCGCCCTTTACCTGCCGCAGGAGCAGCAGCTCGCAGACAGCGCCGGTGGGCTGCTTGATGCCCACGATGCGGGCGGGCAGGACCTTGGAGTTGTTGACTACCAGCAGGTCGCCCGGCTCGAGGTATTCGGGCAGGTCGTGGAAGATGCGGTGCTGGATGCTGTCGTCTTTCTGGCTCAGGACCATCAGACGGGCCGCATCACGGGGAGACGCAGGCTCCTGTGCAATGAGCTCTTTGGGTAAATCATACCAAAAATCTTTTTTTAACATAGTTAGCATTTGCCTTTCCGATGATTGACACGAATGCCGTATCAATGTTATCATAAAATCTGTATAGCGGTATCTATTATATTGCATAGACGTCTGCTTTGCAAGCGGAGTCTTATGCGAATTGGCTTTTTTGAAAGGAAAGGTGCTGGAAATGGATAAACAGTATAAAGTGGGCGTCGTCGGTGCCACTGGTATGGTAGGCCAGCGTTTTGTTACTCTGCTCGAAAATCATCCCTGGTTCAAGCTGACGACTCTGGCCGCTTCCGGCCGGAGCGCCGGCAAGACCTATGAGGAGGCTGTCGGTTCTCGCTGGGCCATGACCACCCCGATGCCGGAGAGCGTCAAGAAGATGGTGGTGCTGGATGCATCCAAGGTGGAGGAGGTCGCCTCTCAGGTGGACTTCATCTTCTGCGCCGTCAATATGCCGAAGGACGAGATCAAGGCTCTGGAAGAGGCTTACGCCAAGGCAGAATGCCCCGTCGTCTCCAACAACAGCGCAAACCGCTTCACTCCGGATGTGCCGATGGTCGTGCCTGAGATCAACGCCGACCACATCGACATCATCCCCGCTCAGCGCAAGCGCCTGGGTACCAAGCGCGGCTTCATCGCCGTCAAGTCCAACTGCAGCCTGCAGAGCTATGTCCCTGCCCTGCACCCCCTGATGAAGGATTTCGGCGTCAGCAAGGCTCTGGTCTGCACCTATCAGGCCATTTCCGGTGCCGGCAAGACCTTCGACCGGATGCCTGAGATCATCGACAACGTCATCCCCTACATCGGCGGCGAGGAGGAAAAGAGCGAGCGTGAGCCTCTCAAGCTGTGGGGCCACATCGAGGGCGACCACATCGTCAACGCCGAGAAGCCTATCATTACCGCTCAGTGCTTCCGTGTGCCTGTCTCTGACGGCCACACCGCCGCTGTCTTCGTGAGCTTTGATAAGAAGCCCAGCAAGGAAGAGATCCTCAAGGCCTGGGCCGAGTTCCGCGGCCCCGCACAGGAGCTGGACCTGCCCAGCGCACCCAAGCAGTTCCTCCACTACTTCGAGGAAAACGACCGTCCCCAGCCCAAGCTGGACCGCAACACCGAGCACGGCATGGCCGTCTGCATCGGCCGTCTGCGTGAGGACACCCTGTTTGATTACAAGTTCGCCTGCATGAGCCACAACACCCTGCGCGGCGCTGCCGGCGGCGCAGTGCTGCTGGCTGAGCTGCTGGCAGCCAAGGGCTATTTTGACTGATCTGCGCGCTTTTTGAGTTTCAACGCGCTGCAAAGGAGTTTTTGCTATGAAGAATCCTGTTTTTACTGGTGCGGGTGTTGCCATCATCACCCCGATGTACGAGGACGGCAGCATCAATTTCGATGAGCTGGGCCGCATCGTTGAGGATCAGATCGCCCGCGGCACCGACGCCATCGTCATCTGCGGCACCACCGGCGAGTGCTCTACCATGACCGACGAGGAGCAGCTGGCCGCCATCAAGTATACCGTAGATCTCGTGAACCATCGTGTGCCTGTCATCGCCGGTGCCGGTTCCAACGACACCGACCACGGCTGTGCTCTGGCTGCAAAGTCTGCCGCCTGCGGCGCAGACGCTCTGCTGCTGGTGACCCCCTACTACAACAAGACCTCTCAGGCTGGCCTTGTCGCCCACTTCACCGCAATGGCAGAGGCCGGCGGCATTCCGGTCATCCTGTATAACGTGCCTTCCCGCACCGGCCTGAACATCGCCCCCGAGACGGCCAGGGAGCTGAGCAAGCACCCGCTCATCAACGGCATCAAGGAAGCCTCCGGCAATATCGGCCAGGTGGCGAAGATCGCGGCCCTCTGCGGTGACGAGCTGAACATCTACTCCGGCAACGATGACCAGGTGGTCCCCCTGCTGTCCCTGGGCGGCAAGGGTGTCATCAGCGTCGTCTCCAATGTCAAGCCTGAGCTTGTTCACAACTGCTGCAAGGCATGGTTCGACGGTGATACCGCCAAGGCCCGCGAGCTGCAGCTGGAGATGCTGCCCCTGTGCGATGCGCTCTTCTGCGAGGTCAACCCCATCCCGGTCAAGTACGCCATGAATGTGCTGGGCTGGGAGGCCGGTGAGTGCCGGCTGCCCCTCGTGGAGCCCGGCGACGCCCACAAGGAGCAGATCGAGCAGGCTCTGCAGGCTGCAGGTCTTATCAAGGAATAACCGATTTTATGTGCAAATGCCCGGCGAGACAGATCTCCGGGCATTTGCCGTATGATAAAAAAGAGGATCATAACAATGACGGATATTATCATTCAGGGCATCGGCGGCCGGATGGGCCATGTGCTGTGCGAGATGATCGCCCAGCGTGAGGATTGCCGCGTCGTGGCCGGCATCGACATGAAGGACGGCGAGATGAACGGCATTCCCGTGTACGACAGTCTGGACAAGCTGGACGGCAAGGGCGACGTCGTCATCGACTTCAGCGCTCCGGCAGCGGTCGAGAAGGCTCTGCCCTACTGTGAGGCTCACAAGCTGCCCATCGTGGTCTGCACCACCGGCCTTTCCGAGGAACTGCAGCTGAAGCTCGTCCAGCTCTCCCGCAGCATCCCGGTGTTCAAGAGCGCCAATATGTCCATGGGCATCAACGTCCTGTCCGAGCTGTGCAAGCGTGCATCGGCCATTCTGGGCGCAAACTACGACATCGAGATCGTTGAGCAGCACCATCACAACAAACTGGACGCTCCCAGCGGCACGGCTCTGATGCTGGCTGACGCCATCAACGAGGAGAACGACGGCGCATACCATTACGTCTATGACCGCTCCTCCGTCCGCCAGAAGCGCGACCCCAAGGAGATCGGCATCAGCGCCGTGCGCGGCGGCAGCATCGTGGGCGACCATGAGGTGCTGTTCTGCGGCCCGGACGAGGTCATCACCCTCCGCCATACGGCATATTCCCGCAATATTTTTGCAAATGGCGCAATAAATGCCGCCGTTTATCTTGCAAAAAAGGAGCCCGGCCTGTACAATATGAGTAACATGATCGCAGAGATGTAAGCTTTTCTGCGCATGGCATCATAAGGCACGGTATCGTGCGTCAGGAGACGAGCCTATGGCCAAGCACGCAAAGCACGCAGCCCCTCCCCGCTGTCGGCATTCCGCCCAAAAGCACACCTCGCATAAGGGCGTCGCCCTGTACACACTGGGGGTCCTGCTGGTGGCCGTATCGGCGCTGCTCTTTCTGCGCTTCTGGCCCCGCCGCAGCGTGGATGCAGCTCCTCCGGCAGTGGAGGTGGAGTCCCCTGCTGTTTCGGAGGAGCTTGCTGTGCCTGAGCCGCAGCCTGTCGTCACGACATTGCGCTTCTCGGCTACAGGGGACAACCTCATTCATGAGCCCATCTATTCGCAGGCCGCCCGGCGGGCTGCAGAGGGCGAAGGATACAGCTTTGATTACTGCTATATGAATCTGCTCGATTTCTATGCGCAGCAGGACATCAACTGGATCAATCAGGAGACGCTCTGCAGCAAAGAGCTTGCGCCCTCTACCTATCCCTGCTTCTCGACCCCCGGCGAGTGCGCCGAAGCGCTTTACCGGGCAGGCTTCCGGGTGTTCAGTCTCTCGAACAATCACACCTACGATAAGGGAGCTGCGGGCATTGCCGCCACCCTCCGATTCTGGGAGACGATGCCCGAGGATGTGATCACCACCGGCCTGTGGAAGGGCGAGGCGGACTATGGCCGCATCCCCATCCAGACAGTAGACGGCGTAAAGATCGCGTACCTTTCCTACACCGAACACACCAACGGCATCCCCCGGAACAGCAAGATGACCGCAAACATCATCTACACCAGCCAGCAGGATGTCATGGAGCAGCAGGTGCGGGCGGCCCGGCAGGAGGCCGATTTTGTGGTAGTCGGCGTACACTGGGGCGTCGAGGACAGCCACAACATCACACAGGCGCAGCGCACCTTAGCTCAGTCTCTGGCCGACTGGGGCGCAGATGTGATCATCGGAACCCACCCGCACGTCCTGCAGGACGCCGAATGGCGCACCGCAGCCGATGGACGGAACGTATTTGTGGCCTATTCGCTGGGAAATTTCCTGAGCACCCAAAGCAAGCCTGACCAGCTCATCGGTGCGGTCCTGACGTTGGAGCTGGAGCAGACCACCGAGCCGGACGGCAGCGTCCATTGCGCGGTGCGCGGCCCGAAGCTCCATGTGACCGTGACCCACTATGACGCCGGAAAGTCTAACGTCCGCACGTATCTGTTCCGGGATTACACGCCGGAGCTTGCACAGGCCCATGGCGTCCGCGCCGCGTATCCTTCTTTTGGGTACGATTACATCCGCCAGACGGCACAGACCTACATCAACAGCGAATTTTTGGAGCTTGCATAAAGCTTGTATCAGAACGCCCGATGGGCAGAATGGAGTGTTTACTATGTACGGTGTATCCAAAATCAATATTGAGCCGAGCCTGATGATGATCAGTGTGCAGGATGCCGAGTTCAAGGGCAACACGATGGCACGTTATCTGCAGATCTTCGCCGACACTGGCGTCGTGGTGGATATGATCAGCCAGAGCGCTCCCCACGGCACCAGCATGGACTTCAGCTTCACGGCATCCAGCAGCGACCTGCCGCTGGTCATGAAGGCCATCTCTGCGGCAAATCTGGACAAGGACGCCAAGGCTTCTCCCCTCATCAGTGTGGGCTACTCCAAGCTGAATCTCTTCGGTGAGGAGATGGTCACCAGCTGCGGCGTCGCCGCCCGCGCCCTGAATGCTCTGGCGATGGCAGGCATCGAAGTTCTGCTCATCACCACCAGCGATCTGGACATTTCCCTTCTGGTCCGTTCGGAGAACGAGGACGCAGCCTATGAGGCCCTGAAAAAGGCTTACGAGCTGTAATAACGATATAAACAGCACCCGTGTCTAGATAAAACAGACATGGGTGCTGTTGCAGCAAAAGACCCGGCGGGTCTCCCCTCTGCGGAGAGGAACCAGCCGGGTCTTTTTATTTTATCAGAAGATTTACAGGCTCACCTTGTGGTAGACCTTCTTGCCCTTCTTGATGACGATGCCCTTGGACAGCTGCTCAGCAGTGAAGCTGACCGTGGGAGCAGCGACCTTCTCGCCGTCCACCAGAACACCGCCCTGCACGACGAGACGGCGGGCCTCACCGTTGGAAGCAGCCAGACCAGCCTTGACCATCAGGGTCAGGATGCCGATGGAGCCGTCGGTCAGGTCAGCCTCGGTCAGCTGGGTGTTGGGCATATGCTCAGCATCACCGGCAGCACCGCTGAACAGGGCGCGGGCTGCATTCTGGGCCTTGGCGGCCTCTTCTTCGCCGTGGACCATCTTGGTCAGCTCGAAGGCAAGGATCTCCTTGGCCTCGTTGAGGCGCTGGTCCTTCCAGGTGCTCATCTCGTCGATCTGCTCCAGCGGCAGGAAGGTCAGCATACGGATGCACTTCATGACATCCGAATCGCCGACGTTGCGCCAGTACTGATAGAACTCGAAGGGGCTGGTCTTGTTGGGGTCGAGCCAGACGGCGTTGCCGGCGGTCTTGCCCATCTTCTTGCCCTGAGAGTCGGTCAGCAGGGTGATGGTCATGGCATAGGCGTCCTTGCCCAGCTTGCGGCGGATAAGCTCGGTGCCGCCCAGCATATTGCTCCACTGGTCATCGCCGCCGAACTGCATGTTGCAGCCGTAATGCTGGAACATGTAGTAGAAGTCGTAGCTCTGCATGATCATGTAGTTGAACTCGAGGAAGGACAGGCCCTTCTCCATGCGCTGCTCATAGCACTTGGCGCGCAGCATGTTGTTGACGGAGAAGCAGGCGCCCACGTCGCGCAGAAGCTCGACGTAGTTCAGATTCAGCAGCCAGTCGGCATTGTTCAGCATCAGAGCCTTGCCATCGGAGAAGTCGATGAACTTCTCCATCTGCTTCTTGAAGCAGGCGGCGTTGTGGGCGATGTCCTCCTTGGTCAGCATCTTGCGCATATCGGTGCGGCCAGAGGGATCACCGATCATGGTAGTGCCGCCGCCGATGAGGGCGATGGGCTTGTTGCCTGCCATCTGCAGACGCTTCATCAGGGTCAGGGCCATGAAGTGGCCGGCAGTCAGACTGTCGGCGGTGCAGTCAAAGCCGATGTAGAAGGTGGCCTTGCCGTTGTTGATGACGTCGATGATCTCGTCATCGGTGATCTGAGCCACGAGGCCGCGGGCCTTGAGTTCTTCGTACAGAGTCATAAAAATTTCCTCCTGTTTGTCGGGCAGAGGGGAAAATAAAACGCCCTCTGCCAAAATAAATTTGGCAGAGGGCGATAAAATTCGCGGTACCACCTCTGTTTGCCGCCTCTTCACAGAAACGGCCTCACGAGTGCGCACCCCAGAGTAGAGTGACACTCCTGCGTTTGTAACGCTCGCACGCGGCACAGCCTACTATTCGTTCAGCCTGCGGCTCAGGGACGTATTTCGCCTGCGTCTCTGCAGCCCCTTTCACCAGCCGGGGCCTCTCTGGGCAGAGCGCATCAGGGTACTCGGTTCCCATCTTCGCCTTTCAACGAGATTCAGTTTAGCACATCCCTGCCGGAATGTCAAGCGCTGGCTTTTTCTTATTTTTCTGCGTTCCGGCCCAGCATTTCCCGGGCATTGGCCAGCGAAAGCTCCGTGACATGGTCGCCGGAGATGAGGCGGGCCAGCGCCTCTACACGGCCATTCTCGTCCAGCGGGTGTATCTCAGTATAGGTACGCTCGTTCGTGATATTTTTCTGAATGAGCAGATGGCAGTCGGCCAGTGCAGCAATCTGCGCCGTATGAGTGATGCAGAGGATCTGATGGCCCTCGGCGCTCTGACGCAATACCTCGCCGATACGGCTGGCTGCTTTGCCCGATACGCCGCTGTCGATCTCGTCATAGATGACCGTCGGAACGGCATCCTTTTCAGCCATTGCGTTTTTAATGGCAAGGGTAATACGGCTCAGTTCACCCCCCGAGGCAATCTTTGCCAGAGGCTTCGGAGCTTCGCCGGGGTTTGTGGAGATATAGAACTCGATGCTGTCCTGTCCATGGCTGGCCAGCGGCCCGCGCGAATGGCGAAGCGTCATCCGCACGCCCGGCATATTCAGGAAGTCCAGCGTACCAGAGATGCGCTTATTCAGCTCATCGAAGGCTTTCAGACGGGTCTGGGTCAGGGCTTCGGCCTTTTCCCGCGCGAGGGTGTAAAGGCGGCGCTGCTCTTTCTGCAAGTGCTCTACCCTCTCCTGCGAGGACTGTATCATCTCAAGTTCTTTCCGTGCCCGTTCGCCAAAGGCAAGGATGTCCTCTACGGTGTCTCCGTACTTCCGCCGGAGCTTATAGATAAGGTCGATGCGCTGTTCGATCTCGTCCAGCTCTGCGTCGTTGGTGTCGTAGGCGTCCAGACGGCCAATGAGGTCTGCGGCGACGTCCTTTGCGGTGTAATAAAGGTCGAGCAGCTGGCCCGCACCGGAAGACAGCTCTCCGTCGAGCTGTGCCGCTGCGTCCACAGCGTTGGAGGCTTCGCCCAGAAGGTCAACAGCCCCCGGGGCCTCGTCGTCGCCCGAGAGCAGCGCATAACACTGTGCGATACGGTCCCGGATGGTGGACGCATTTGTCAGCACTTTGCGGCGGCTTTCCAGCGTCTGCTCCTCCCCTGCCGTCAGGCCGGCATCGTCGATCTCCTGCACCTGATAGCTCAGCAGGTCGATACGGCGCTGCTTTTCGCTCTCGTCGGTTATCATGGCGTCCAGCGTCTTTTTGACGCCGACCAGTTCCCGGTAGATAGCATAATACGCCTGATATTCAGCACTGTTCTGGGCGTAAGCATCCAGAATGCCCTCATGACGGGCCGGGTTCAGCAGGCCCACGGAGTCGTGCTGACCGTTGATGTTGATAAGCCCCCCGCACAGCTCCCGCAGGACGGCGGCAGTGGCCGGCATCCCGTTGATACGGCAGGTGCTCTTGCCTTCGGCGGTGATCTCACGGCTGAGCAGCAGGGCCTCCGAGCGCTCATAGCCTGCCTTTTCGAGGCTGTCGAGAACAGCAGGCGGCACGTCCTCGAACGCCGCCCGGATGACGGCCTTGGCCGCGCCGGTGCGCACGAGATCCTTGGAAGTGCGGTTGCCCAGAATGGCGTTGATGGAGTCGATGAGGATGGATTTGCCTGCGCCCGTCTCACCGGTCAGGACGTTGAGGCCCTTTTCAAAATGGACGTTTGCTTTCTGGATAACTGCAACATTTTCGATTTGCAGGCTGCTCAGCATAGTTTCACTCCCGCGTTTATTTCTGCCCGATATGACGGGTCAGTTCCGAACAGATGGTCTTTGCGTCCCGCTCCGAACGGGTCACGATAAGGAATGTATCGTCGCCGGAAAGCGTACCGACGACATTCTTCCATTTCAAGGCGTCGAACACCTCACAGGCAGCGTTCGCCATGCCGGAGTAGCACTTCACCAGCACGACATGTCCGGCAAAATCCACCCCCAGCACCGACTCGTGGAATATCGTCTCGAACCGGCCCTGCATCTTGGGGTTGAGGCTTTCGTTATGGCTGGAAACATAGCGATAGCCGTCGGCGGTGGCAGCCTTGACGAGGCACAGCTCCCGGATGTCCCGGGAAATGGTAGCCTGTGTCACCTCGAAGCCCTCCTGGCGCAGATGCTCGAGAAGTACCTCCTGTCGGCTGATGGGATGCTCCTGAATGAGGCGGAGGATCGTCTGCTGACGTTCCGTCTTGCCTTTTGCCTCAGCTGGATTGTTTCGGCCCATATTCCTTGCCTCCTCTTATTATTATCTCCGGCTGCGCAGCTTCTGGTCGATGGCCTGAAACTGGTCTGCCCTGCTGAAGGTGACGAGCTGTACGATCTGGTCAGAGAGGCGTATCTCCGCCGTCGAGCCGGCACTGAGTGGGTATTCCGCTGCGCCGTCGCAGCTCAGGAACACTTCGTTGTCGATGACCTGCCCCACACAGATGTTTATTTTACGCTCCTGCGCAAAGACCATTGCGGGGCTGGTCAGACTGTGGGGACAGATGGGCGTGACGACGATGCCCTTGGTCTGCGAGTCCAAAATCGGCCCGCCGGCCGCCAGCGAATAGGCTGTAGAGCCTGTGGGGGTCGCCACGATGACGCCGTCACCACGGTAATGCTCTACAAGGATGTCGTCGCAGTAGATGCTGAAGTCGATGGCCTGCTGCAGACGGCCTTTCGTCACGACCACATCGTTGAGGGCATGGCCTTCCCAGCCATCCTCGCCCAGCACCCGCACATAGAGCAGCATCCGGCTGTCCAGCATATATTCTCCCCGCACCAGAGCGGCGAGTTTTTCTTCCATTTCATCCACCTCACAGGTGGCGAGGAAGCCGCAGCGTCCGATGTTAATGCCGAGGATAGGTTTTTGATATTGCAGCGTAAAATTTGCCTCGTGCAGGATGGTTCCATCACCACCGATGGTCAGGATGACGTCGGTGCGCGGAAGGCATTCTTCCAAAGGAAGGTACTGTACACCTTCCACATAGCAGGACTCTTTCAGGTCATCCTGCATCAGGACGACAGCCCCCTGCATCAGCAGGAGCTGCGCTGCCCGGCGGGCAGTCTCGGCAGCCTGTTCCTTTCCGGGGTTTGGCGAAATGTAAACAGTCATAGGGCGGTTTATTCCTCCGTCTCCCAGCAGATTTACTTGTCCAGAGAGCTGTGGCTTGCCGCTACGACCTGCTCGGCGACAGAGTCATCCAGCACACCGGGCTGTTCGCTCTTCTGGACGAACATCAGGTACTCGATGTTGCCCTCAGGGCCTTTGACGGGGCTGAAATCCAGTCCGCGCACGACGAAACCGTTTGCAGCGGCATAGCCCATCGCATTGTGGAGAACTTCGCGGTGGGTGGCAGGGTCGCGGACGACGCCGTTTTTGCCCACCTTCTCGCGGCCAGCCTCGAACTGAGGCTTGACGAGGCAGACGCCCATTGCGTCGGGCGTCGTGATGGCCTGCGCCACCGGGAAGATATGATGCAGCGAGATGAACGACACATCTACGCTGAAAAACTCAATAGGCTCTGCCAGCATATCCAGCGTGACATTGCGGATGTTGGTGCGCTCCATGTTGACGACGCGCTCGTCGGTGCGCAGGCTCCATGCCAGCTGACCGTAGCCGACATCCACAGCATAGACCTTGACCGCGCCGTTCTGCAGCATACAATCGGTAAAGCCGCCGGTGGATGCACCAATGTCCATACAGACCTTGCCGTTCGGCGTCAGAGGAAAGCACTGCATTGCCTTTTCCAGCTTGAGGCCTCCGCGGCTGACATAGCCGATGTCGTGGCCGCGCACCTCGACCTTGGCGTCTTCCTTTATCATCTCACCAGCCTTGTCCACCTTCTGCTCGTTGACAAAAACGACACCGGCCATGATGAGGGCTTTGGCGCGCTCACGGCTCTGGATCATGCCGTGCTGCACCAGATATTGGTCCAAACGAATTTTCAAAGTGTTTTCTCTCCTTTCGGGTCTGCTTCCCGCACGGCCTCGGCCAGATGTGCGGCATCCAAACCGGTCGCCTGTTTGATTTGAGGCACCGTCGCATGAGGCAGACACAGCTCCCTCACGGCACGGTGGATGTACCGGCCCTGCCAGCCAGCATCCTGCAGGGCGCGGGCAAGGTGTTCGCCGATGCCGCCGCAGGCCACACACTCTTCGGCCATCAGAACGACGGGATAGGAAGAAAGGTCATGGATCAGTTCTTCCTCAAACGGGAAGATGCGCACCAGCTTATAAACATCGCAGGGGATGCCCTCTTTGGCCAGCATCTCTGCCGCTGCAAGAACATCTTCTACCTCGTCGGCGTAGCTCACCAGCGCGGCTTTTGCACCCGGTGTGAAAATGAGTTTATCGTACTCCTTGCCGGAGCAGCCGTATTTTGCCAGAGCTTTGCTCTCTCCGCCGCGGGGGTAACGGATGGCCCGGGGACCCTGCATCTCATGGCTCAGCAGGATGGGAAGCCAATGCCGCAGTTCTTCGTAGTTTGAAGGCGAAAAGATGGGCATTCCGGTCTGGCTGAGAAAAGCCGGGTCGTAGATGCCCTGATGTGTCTCACCGTCTCCGGGGACGAAACCCGCACGGTCCACCGCGAAGACGACATTTTCATGCAGAAGGTTGACGTCATGGATGATCTGGTCGTAGCTGCGCTGCAGGAAGGTCGAATAAATGCAGACCACCGGCAGCATCCCCTTGCTGGCCAGACCGGCTGCAAAGGTCACGGCATGCTGTTCGGCCATGCCGACATCGAAGAAGCGCTCCGGATGGGCGTGACTGAAAAACTGCAGACCTGTGCCGTATTTCATGGCTGCAGTAATGGCACAGAGGGTCTTGTCGGTGTTTCCGGCGGCGCTGAGCGTCCGGCCAAAGGCACTCGAGAACGACTCTGCCGGAGCGACCTCGGGGTCGGGGATGCTGGTCGGGTCAAACCTGGAAACGCCATGGTAATTGCCGGGGTTCGATTCAGCGGGCGCATAGCCCTTGCCCTTTTTCGTCACGACATGGAGCAGCGTCGGCCCGGGCTGAGCACAAACGGTCTGGAAAATGCGCTCCAGTTCCGGCTCGTCGTGGCCGTCGATGAGGCCAAAATAGTGAAAACCCATATCCTCGAACATCGTGGAATGGCACATGGCCCGGCGGATCGCTTTTTTGCTGTTCTGAAGAGCGCTTTTGATGGGCGCTCCGATGACAGGCACACCGTTCAGGAAGCTGCTGACATTTTCCTTGGCCGTAAAATAGCCGTTCGTGGTGCGCAGATGGCTCAGATAGCCTGCCAGCGCACCGACATTGTGGGAAATGGACATTTTATTGTCGTTGAGGATGACCAGGAGATTGTCCAACTTTCCGATATTGTTCATTCCCTCGTAGACCATGCCGCCGGTGAATGCGCCGTCGCCGATGATGGCCACCACATGGCCCGGCTCCCCTTTCAGCTTTTTGGCCCATGCGATGCCGATGGCAACAGAAAGGGCCGTATTGCCGTGTCCGGCGATAAAAGCATCATGGACGCTCTCATTGGGATTCGGAAAGCCCGAAAGGCCGTCCAGCTTCCGCAAGGTGCCAAAGCGCTGATACCGCCCGGTCAGGAGCTTATGGGTGTAGCACTGATGTCCTACGTCAAACACGAAAGCATCCTGAGGAGTCTCAAAGACACGGTGGAGTGCTACCGTCAACTCGACCGCACCGAGATTGGAAGCAAGATGACCTCCTGTTTTGGATACGCTGTCCAGCAGAAACTGACGGATCTCGCCGCAGAGCTGCTGGATCTGCGCGCTGCTCAAGCGCTTCAGGTCACGAGGCTGTGATATATTCTGAAGCAATGAAGGATGCATAAAATGACTATCCTCCTCACATTTCAAATTCCGGATGTTTTTTGCTTAGAGAAGGTGCATGGGATACAGGCAGCCGACCACGATGCCGACGACCATGCCGGCCATGACCTGCAGGGGCGTATGGCCGACCATCTCCTTCAGATGCATATTCTGCAAAAACGGAGAGTTCTTTTCGCTGATGTCGATCCACTCTTCGATCATCTGGTTGAGCACCTTGGCCTGCTCGCCCGTCTCGTGGCGTACGCCCATTGCGTCGTGCATGGTGATGATGGCGACCACACTGGCCACGGCAAAAATAGCCGAGCTGACTCCCTCGCTGCGGGCTGCGGCAATGACCATCGCACAGACTGTCGCGCTGTGGGCACTGGGCATACCGCCGTCGCCCCACATCCGCTCGAGCTGGAGCTTGCCCAGCAGGATAAAGTTGATGATGGTCTTGAGTACCTGTGCAACGAACCAGCTCACGATGGAAACGGTCAATATCTCGTTGACCGAGAACAATTCTTTGATAAATTGCATAGTTTGTTCACCTTCTTGAATTTTATCGCGATCCCACAGCCATCGTCTCAAAAAGCAGCGCATTTGCGACAAGTAGTCCTGTGTGATCTCTGAGACGACTTCGGCGCAGAATGCGGTCGGCTCAGCTGCGGCGGTTCAGCAGTGTGCGGGCCAGCTGCTCCAAAAACGCACTCTTTTCGCCGAATGCGTCGCGCAGCGCTGTGCAGGTCTCGTCATTCAGCTTTTCCGCCAGCTGCATGGCACCGTCAACGCCGAACAGGGTGACAAAAGTCGTTTTGCCGTTTTCGCTGTCGCTGCCAATGGGTTTGCCCAGCTGCTCGGCGGTCCCGGTCACGTCCAGCACATCGTCCACGATCTGGAACACGAGACCGATGCCATAAGCATATGCTTCCAGCGCCTTACGCTGGACCTCATCGGCCTGTGCTGCAGCACAGCCCATCTGGATGGCTGCATTGATGAGTGCGCCGGTCTTGTGGCGGTGGATGAGACGGAGCTGTTCCTCGGAAGCGGCAAGCGCCTCGTATTTCAAATCGAGTTCCTGACCGTATACCATGCCTCGGCTGCCTGCACCTGCGCCCAGCGCCTGTGCCGCGTGGACACAGACAGAAGCGGGAGCAGGCGCACCGGCGACTGCCTCGAAAGCCTCGGTCAGCAGGACGTCACCGGCCAGCATCGCGGTGGATTCGCCGAATGCCTTGTGGCAGGAGGGCTTGCCGCGGCGCATATCGTCGTTATCCATGCAGGGCAGATCATCGTGGATGAGCGAATAGCAGTGCAGCATCTCGACTGCGGCTGCAAACTGCTCAGCTGCCTCGGCATTGCCGTGGAGCATATCACACACGGCCAGCACCAGCACAGCGCGAATACGCTTGCCGCCGCCCAGCAGGCTGTAGCGTGCTGCGCGGCAGACGTCAGACCCCTCAGGAAGATAGCGCTCACACGCCTGGCTCAATGCCTTTTCTGCACGGGCCAGATATTCGTCATACTGTTTTTTATACTCTGCGCTCTCCATAATGGTTCCTCCCTGCAAGCTGATTGCTTTTATTCTTCTGTTTCGGGGTCTGCCTTTTCGCTGCGGGCGGCGTCGATCTCCTCCATTTGGAGAGACGCTTTTTCCAGCGCAGCATGGCAGTATTCCATCAGCGAAGCCGCTTCTGCGTAGAGCTTGACCGACTCGGAAAGGGTCGTCTCTTCGCTCTGCATCTGGCTCAGGATCGTTTCCAGACGGCCCATGCCGTCTTCAAAGCTTTTGGGTGCTCTCATTCAGTTCCTCCACGGACATGACCGTACATTCTGCTGTGTGTACTGCACCGCGCAGGGTGAGCTTATCACCTGCGGCAAGTGCATCAGCACTGCAAAGTCTGCCTTTGCTGTCGTATACCATCGCATAGCCGCGCCCCAGTACCCGGTAGGGGCTGAGCGAGTCGGCCAGCGCAGCGGCATGGCGCAGCTGCGCCTGCCGCTGCTGAATGCAACTCTGTGCTGCGGCCTTAAGTTTTTCTTGCTTCACGGCAAGCTCTGCCTGCCCACCGGTCAATTTCCGACGGGTCATGTCATAGGAAAGCTGCTGCTCAGCCATCATCAGACGACCAGACGCTGCATCCAGATGGTCCTGCATCGCATTCTGGCAGCTCTGTTCCAGCTGGGACAGCACCCGCAGAAGCTCTGCACGGTCCGGCACGGCTAATTCTGCCGCAGCCGACGGGGTCGGCGCACGGCGGTCCGCCACAAAGTCTAAAATGGTAAAGTCTATCTCATGCCCGATGGCGCTGATGAGCGGCACTTTGCAGCGGTAGGCCGCCCGGGCGATGACCTCGGCGTTGAAGACCCAGAGGTCTTCCCTGCTGCCGCCGCCCCGGGCTACGATGATCTCGTCTGCCCGGCCGCTTTTGTCCAGCTTTCCAATGGCATCTGCGATCTGCTGCGCCGCCTCAAAGCCCTGAACATTGACCGGGCAGAGCAGAAGTTTTGCCGCAGGCCAGCGCCGACCAATGACATTGCGAATGTCCTGCAATGCCGCGCCGGTCTTGCTGGTGACGACGCCGATGCATTTGGGATACGCGGGCAGCGGCTTTTTGTGCTCTGCCGCAAAAAGTCCCTCCTGCTCGAGTTTGGCTTTCAGCTGCTCAAAAGCAAGCTGCGCCGCACCGATGCCGTCCGGGAACATCTCGTTGACATAGATCTGGAACGCGCCGTCCCGCTCATAAAGAGTAGCACGACATCGCACGACTACCTTCATGCCCTCTTCCGGGCGGAAGCCCAGCCGCCGCGCATCCGAGCGGAACATTACCGCTTTGACACTGGCGCTGGCGTCCCGGAGAGAGAAATAACAGTGGCCGCTGCGGGCGTTCTGTACGAAGTTTGCGATCTCGCCCCGCAGCGCCAAATCGAACAGGATGTCATTTGCATCCAGCAGCGTCTTGACATACTGGTTCAGGGCCGAGACGGTGATCACTTCAGCCATAGCCCGGCCTCCCGTGCGGCGAGGATAGACACGCCGATGGCGTTGTCACTGGAATACCGGCCGGGTACGAAATACACCTGCGGGAGGCGCTGCTGCACCCAGCTGCGGATGATGTCACTGCTCATCACGCCGCCTGCACAGACCACAGCAAGCCCGGGATATTCCTTCTGAGCCGCTTTGGTCATCTTGACCACGGTATCTGCCACGCAGAGCAGGCAGTACTTGCAGACATAGGCAGGGCTTTTGCCAGCTGTCAACAAAGCATTGCACTGGTTTTCCAGCCCGGAAAGGCTGCATTCCATGCCGCGAACGCTGGATCTCGGTTTTATCGTCTCATCACATTCCGCGGCAAGACGGGAGACTTCGACGCCAGCCGGAAATCCAAAGCCCAGCTTGACGCCCACACGGTCCACAGCCTGTCCGGCGTAGAGGTCGGAGCTGGTCCCCAGCGTCTCGATATGCTTCACTTCATCGCAAAGAAGCAGGTCGGTCGTGCCGCCGGAAATGTGGAACAGCAGTGTTTTCTCGCGGAAGAGCTCTTCACCCTTGGCCGCAAACAGTGCCGCCGCCGCATGGCCCTGCTGATGGGTCGTGCGGACGAGCGGGATGCCCCGGGCCAGCGCGAACGCCTCGGCAGCGCTGACGCCCGCCAGAAAACAGGGCATATAACTGCCCTCCACCGGGCGCGGCTTTTCCGACACGCCTACGGCGCTGATCTGGGTCAAATCAAATTCACTGCCCAGTTCTGCCAGCATCTCGGGCAGGGCGGCTGTGTGATGAAAAAGGGCGTCGCTCTGGCGCAGGCCCAGCTGGCCCTCCTTCACCGGAAGGAAACGCTTTTTTGCGCAAACAACCTCTCCGGCTGTATTAAAGACGGCCAGAGAGGTTGCATAATTGCTGGTGTCGATGCCCAGCGTATAGCTGCTCACAGCTGCTCAGGCTCTGCGTCCAGACCCTGCTCGCGTGCCACCGTACCCAGCAGGCCGTTGACGAACTGATAATCCTCGTCTGCGCCATACTTTTTGGTCAGCTCGACTGCCTCATTGATGACGACGCCAGGCTTTTTCTCGTCGCCGTACAGCATCTCGGCCAGACCCAGACGGAGCACCGTCAGGCTCACGCGGGGCAGGCGCTCCATCGTCCAGTTGCGCAGATGGGCGCTGATGAGGTCGTCCACCTCTGCGGAATGCTCATAATAAGCCCGCAGCAGGCGCTGGCCAAAGACATCCACCGGATGCTCTTCATCGCACTCGTGGTGATTGTCCAGAGCCTCCTGCAGGGGAATGTCACCAAAGGTCTGAGAAAATGCCAGCAGAAATGCATTTTCGCGTGCTTCACGACGGGGCAGAATATTTTCCATAATGTTCCTCTCACAGCGGCAAGGCCCTCCCTTTTGCGGGAAGGCCGGCCGCAATTTTCTTTTACGTTTTATTTCTCGGCTCAGGCCTGCGGCTCAGCCGCCGGGGCCAGACCGGCAACGACGAGGTCAACGCGGCTGACCGTGACATTGGTCATGTTCTGGACGGCAGACTTGACGTTTTCCTGCACCTTTTCGGCCACAGCCGGGATGCGTGCGCCAAAGGCTGCTACGATTTCCAGAGTGATCTCTGCCGTGCCGTCCCGCATCTCTACGGTAACGGGCGACTGGACGTTGGCGCGCTCGAGAAGGTCTTTCACCTTCCGGTTCTGCTTGCCGCAGGACACCTCTGCCACACCCTCGATCTCCAGCGCTGCACAGCGGGCGATCTTGCCGATGACCTCTGTGGAGATCTGCAGACTTCCGCCTTTAAGATCCATGTTCTGTAAATCCATTCTATGGCCCTCCATCCAAAATGAGCGAATGCCCATTTTATTTTATGCGTTCCATGCAAAGAGAGGATCCCTTTGCAAAACCTTTGATGTCATTATACCATTTTCTCCGGTTTTATACAACACCTTACTTTACTTCCACCACAGTAATATTCTGCGCAGTCACCTCGCTCTTGCTGAGCACGATGTCCCGTATCTGGGCCACCTGTGCTGCCGTCAGCGCGTCGCCGGAGGTCATCACGGTCAGGTCAGCCCGGCCGGACTGCAAAAAGCAGAGGCAGTCGGCAAAGCCTTTCGCCTTGACCAGCGTTTCTATCTCATTTTCTGCGTTGAGGTCTTCGAGGTTGGAAGTCAGCTGCTGGGTATAACCTTTTTTCTCCTCGGCGGAAAGGCCCGAGGTCTTGAGGGTCTTCTGGATCGTGTCCATCGCTTCATCGTGAGCTTTCTGGCGCTTGAGACGGGCTTCCTCAAAGAATTTCGCTCCTGCATCGTTGGCCACGCTGACGAGCTGGGCCTCCCCATAATTCTTGTTGGCACTGGATACCGCTTCAGCCTCCGTCATCAGCCCGTCGGTAACGGGTGCCGCCACAGGCTCACCCTCCACAGCCACCGCCGAGACGTTGACAGCCTCTTCATCCACGCCGATGCCGGTGCGGGCATACTGCCAGTTAAGGTATACCGCCACGACCAGCGCGGCCGCAAGGGTCAGCGCTGTGACCCTGCGTGTGTTTTTGGTGATAGCTCTCATTTGTGTCTCCTCCTTGCATAACTTATATTTCATCGCTGCAAAAAATCATTCCCGGCGCTGCTCTACGCAGATGCGGTTGGACGGGACATCCAGCAGCGCCCCCACCAGCTCGGTGATGCGGGCGGCGACCCGGACATCTCCCCCGCCCTCGCACACCACGGCCACCCCGCACACTCTGGGGGTGCAGACCGTTTGTGCCAGCGCGGTCCCGTCGTCCAGCAGCACATGGGTCTGTTGTTCCTGGGTCTGTCCCGAGAGCGTGTCCAGAGCATAGATGGTCTCCTCTCCGCTTTCCAGTGTTATCATCACGGTGGTCTTTCCTGCGCCCTCTACCTGCGCGATGAGGTCGGAAAGCTGCTGCTCGAGCTGCTGGCGGTAGATGTTGTCATCCGCCGGGGCGGCGCTTGCTGCGGCGGTCTTCCCTGAAGGGGCGAACAGCTCCGACAGCAGGATGAGCAGCATGGCCGCCGCGCCCAGCAAGACCGCCAGCCGGGCGCGGTTTTCCTTCTGCGCGAGGTCCTTCAGCCGCGAAAAAAGCTCGTTGTTCATGGCACATCCTCCCCGCTGGGGCTGTTCCATTTGATGCATTCCGGTCCCAGCTGAAGCTGTCCTTCCAGCAACGCTTCTATTGCCCGCTTCTGCGAGGCAGTGACGGCGTTCTGAGGGACGATCTGTACCTCAGCCGCTTCCACGCCCTCAGCAGTCCGGCGCAGACTGATATTCAGCCTGAGCGAAACACCCGCCTCGCTGAGACAGCGTTCTTCGAGCGTACGGGAGAGTTCTTCTGCCGTCTGTGCCAGAACAGCATCCTCCAGACTGCCTACCGAGACCGCCGACACCTGCGGCAGTTCCAATGCAGTAAACTGTGCCTTTGCGCCGGGCAGAGCATCCGCAAAGACTACTAGAATATATAGCCCCGCCACCGCTTTTATGCACTTCTGCCCCCAGCCCTGCCCGACAAAGCGGGAGAGCAGCTCGGCGCAGATACAGGCCGTACAGAAGACTGCTGCTGCCCGTTCCAGTGCCTGCATCATGAACCACCTCCTACGATGAACAGCAGTGTTACCCCTGCCGCCGCCAGCCCGAAGAAAAGCGCCACCACCGCTGCCATACAGCGCACTGCCTCGGCAAAACAGTCGAATAATGCGCGGCAGCGGGAGATGCCAGTGAGACTGCAGAGCAGACTGCATCCCATCAGAAGAGCCAGCTGTATCATCAGTCCCAGATAGAGCGGCACGAACTCCGCACCCAGCACCGACAGAGCTGCCAGCCCCAGCCCGCTCTTGAGGAGCTGTATCCCCGCGAGGATGGATTCCGATGCACTGCTGAGGGTCTGCCCGATGATGGGGACGCTCCCCGCCAAAAGCTGGCCGGTACGGAGCGAAAAGCGGTCCAGCTGGAATGCCGCAGCCCTCTGCAGGCCCAGCAGAGCCACCAGAATTTTTCCGGCCCAGCCCAGCGCCTGACGGAGCGCACTGCCGACGCCCTTGCAGAAAACGCCGAGGGCTGGTTCAGAGCTGACGCAGCAGGCCATGCTGAGCATCAGATAACAGTGGAGCAGCGGCTGAACGAAGGCCGCTGCCAGCTGAGCCAGAAAGCAGAGTGCCGTCAGCAGCGCTCCACTGGCCGCACTGCCTGCTGCTCCTTCCCCTCCCATTGTGAGGACACCGGCATAGACGGGAAGGAATCCCAACAGAAAGCTGCGCCAGCTCCCCACCTGCTCACAAAGTTTCTGGGCTTCTTCCAGCAGGTTCCCCCAGAGCAGGACGCCGCAGCCGCCAGCCGCCACCAGATCCAGCAAGGCCCCATCGGTGCATTCCCCGGCGAGGAGCCCCAGCACCGCTGTCAACGTCAGGAACAGGAGCACTGACGTATAGCGACTTGCTGTCTGGCGCACCAGTGCGCCGAAGGATCGGGGCAGAAAGCTTTTCAGTGTCTCCCACGGTGAGGATGCCGCCCTTTCGAGGTCGATGCGGCTCTGCTGCAAATAGGGCTCCCAGAGAGAACTGCCCGGCAGAGCTGTGCTCGAAGCAGCCATCGCCGCCGGGGCCGCGAGTGCAAGGCTCGTCCACAAGAACAGTATTGCCAGACTCAAACGGAAAAGCTTGTCTCTTTTCATCCTGCGATGCTCCCTATCTTCTGGCCGATCTCTTCCAGCAGGGGCCACGCTGCCGCAAGCACCATCACCCGTCCGGCCAGTGCCGTACACCACGCCAGCGATTCAGCTCCCGCCTCCTCGCAGAGCGAGTGGGCGTAATCGGCCAGCAGGATGACACCTGTACACCGCAGCAGACAGGAAAAGGCGTCGCCGCCTGCCCGCTGTTCCAGTTTTGTCAGCCCGGAAAGCACGGTCTGCGCCGCCGTGCTGATTTTCCACAGCACAAGGACAGCGGCTCCCATCGAGACGAACAGCCCGAAATCCGGGGCGCTTTTCTGGAACAGGGTGTACAGCACAGCCCCCATCACCGCAAGTCCCAGCATCGTGAGGGCGCTCATAGCGCAAAGAGGGACTTGATGGTGACGAAAAGCACGCTGATCTGCTTGACCAGGATGGACAGCACCACCACCAGCCCCGCCAGTGTGGTCATCATGGCCTGGTCTTCCCGGCCTGAGCGGATGAGCAGCTGGTTGAGCACCGCCACGATGATGCCGATGGCCGCGATCTTGAAAATCAGGTCGATGTCCATACACATTCCCCCTATCTTTCATCAGAGGCAGAGGATGGCCGCCGCCAGTCCGGCAGCAAATCCCAGCTTGTGACTCAATTCCAGCTGCGGGCGGGCGTGTTCCTGCGCCTGCTGCAAAAACAGCGTGAAACGCTCCTGATAAAATGCCAGCCGCTGGCACTCCTGCTCTGTCTCCGTGCGGCCAAGGCCCGAGAAGCACTCGACGAAACAGTCGCGTTCCGGGCGCGTCAGACCGGGCGGCGGACAAAGAGCCTGAAAGCTTTCGCCTGCGGCAAGCCCCTCCTGTTTCAATCTGCGGAAAAGCAGGGCGAGATCCGTGTGGCGATAGCTGATCTCCTGCCGGACGCGCTGCAAGAGCAAGAGCGTCTTTTCCAGCGCCGCCAGATGCCGCCGCGTATTCTGGCAGGCCGCATCTCCTGCGCACCAGCCGCAGCCCAGCCAGAACAGCGCACAGACGACTCGAAGCGTTTTCACGAAACACGCACCTCTTTCAGCTGCCCCGGCGCAGTGCGGCCTTTCAGAAGCACTGCCACATGGAGCGCACCGCACTTTTGCAGATACTGCACCTGCGGGCGGCGGGCAGCTTCTTCCCAGCTGGCGGCATGAAGTGTGGCGATAAATTCCACCCCGCTGAAAAGTCCCTGCTCCAGCGCATAAAGCTCGTCCATCCCGCCCAGCTCGTCCAACAAGATGACCTGCGGCGAGAGGGTACGCAGAACCATCTGCACCGCCTGTCCCTTGGGTATGCCGCTGAGGATGTCGAGCGGAAGCGCCGCGCTTTCCTCCGAGGGGAATATCTCTCTCCGCTCGTCGATGACGGCCACAGCCCTGTTCTGTTTTGCGAGTTCCCGGGCGACACCTCGCAGAAGGGTCGTTTTGCCGCTGTCGGGTTCCCCCATCAGGAGCATCCCGATAAATCGCTGCTGCAGAATATCCCGGAGTTTCTGTGGCAGAGGAAATTCCCGGTTCCGGGCAATGCGGATATTTACCGAGCGCAGCTCCTGCAAGACGGCGCTCTGCCCCGGTGCGCAGTAAAACTGTCCGGCCAGCCCGGCGCGGCACCCACAGCTGAGCGTGACATAGCCCGCCGCAATTTCTGTCTCGTGGCTGTGTACCGACCCGCCGCAAAGGGTAACGAATATCTCTTCCATCTGCAAGGGTGTCAGCCGGAGCGTCTGCAAAGCAGGCAGCTCCGCCGGGCAGCAGGGCTTTCCGCCGATGGTCAGCTGTACTCCGCAGCCGACCCGGAGGCGTATCTCATGTACCTGTTCTGCAGTGTCCGGCGGCAGGGCGCTCAAAGGCCGCGCCAGCCATGCAGGCAGAGCCTGAACAGCGCGGTAATACTCGTCCATCCTGTTTCTCCTTCGGTCTCGTCATTTTGGTTTCTTGCTCCTACTGTATGCAGCGGCAGAGTTTTTAGAACGCAAAAAAGGCCCACACAGCGGGGACACCCACTGCATGAGCCTTTTGAGTTGATTCTATTTAAGCTTCCGGTTCATCCCGCAGCATGGCAAGGAATTCTTCCTCCGTCAGCACAGGTACGCCGAGGGCCTGTGCCTTGGTCAGTTTGGAGCCTGCCGCTGTGCCGGCCACAACGTAGGCCGTCTTTTTGGAGACCGAGCCGCTGGCTTTGCCGCCGTTTTTGACGATGAGAGCCTCTGCCTCATTGCGGGAGAGCGTCTCGAGGGTGCCGGTGACGACCAGCGTCATTCCAGCCAGCTTGTCACCCTTCGGTTCGCCCTTCCAGGTCATGTTCACCCCGGCGTCGGCCAGACGATGGATAAGGTCTGTGGTGCCGTCCTTGGCGAAGAACTCTACCACGCTCTGGCCCATCACGCCTCCGAAACCGTCGATCTCGCTGATTTTTTCAATATCTGCCTCCCGGATGGCTTCCAGTGTTCCGAAATGCTCAGCCAGCAATGCAGCGGCCTTGTCGCCGATGTTGCGGATGCCGAAGCCGAACAGCAGCTTGTCGAGGTTGTTCTGCTTGGAATTTTCGATGGCGTGGAGGAGATTCGCTGCGCTCTTCTCCTTGAACTTTTCCAGAGTCAGCAGCTGCTCGAGCGTCAAATCATAAAGGTCTGCCGCCGAGTGGACGAGGTCCTTTTCCACCAGCTGTGTCGCTACGGCAGTTCCCAAGCCGTCGATGTCCATCGCATCACGGGAGGCAAAATGGATGATGTTGCGCAGAGACTGGGCCGGACATTCCGGGTTGACACAGCGCAGGGCGGCTTCGTCTTCGAGATGGACGACCGGTGCGCCGCAGGACGGGCAGGCTGTCGGCATCTGGTAAGGCTCTGCGTTCTCCGGGTGATGGACGACGCCGATGACCTCCGGGATGATGTCGCCGGCTTTCCGCACCTGAATGGTATCGCCGATGCAGAGGCCGAACTGGCGGATGAAATCCTCGTTGTGGAGGGTCGCGCGGGCCACCGTCGTACCGGCGAGGAAGACCGGGTCGAAGCAGGCCGTCGGGGTCAGCACACCGGTGCGGCCCACAGCGACCTCGATGCTGCGCAAGGTCGTCTCCTTGACTTCAGGCGGATACTTGAACGCGATGGCCCAGCGGGGGAACTTGTTGGTAGAGCCCATCAGGTCGCGCTGGGCGAAGTGATTGACCTTGATGACCGCACCATCCATGTCGAAATCGAGCTTTGAGCGGTTCTGCCCGATCTGCTCGATTTCCTTGATCGCGTCCTCAATATCGTGGACGATGTGGTAGCGGGGAGAGACCGGCAGGCCGAGACTTTTGAGGTAATCGAGGCTTTCCGCGTGGGTAGTCAGCTCCTTGCCACGCACCTGCTGGACGTTGAAAACAAAAATCGAAAGGCCGCGGCTTCCGGTGATCTTGGCGTCCTTCTGGCGCAGCGAACCGGCAGCGGCGTTGCGGGGATTCTTGAAGGGTGCCGCGCCCTGCAGCTCCTGCTCGGCGCAGAGGTGCTGGAACGCCTCATGGGGCATATAAACTTCGCCGCGCACCTCGAGAAACTCAGGGGCATTTTTCAGCTTCTTCGGTATCTTTTTGATAGCCCGGACATTGGCGGTGACATCCTCGCCCACGACACCGTCGCCGCGGGTAGAAGCACGGACCAGTTCACCGTTCTCGTACTCAAGGCTGCAAGAAAGACCGTCGATCTTGATTTCGACGACATACTCCGGCTCGATACCCGCGTCACGCACCCTGCGGTCGAAATCACGCAGTTCATCGTAGGAAAATGCATCCAGCAAACTTTCCATCTTGACGGCATGTGTCACTTTTGCGAAGCGCCCACTGGGGGTGCCGCCGACATGCTGGGTGGGCGAAGCCGGAGTGACCAGCTCCGGGTACTGCGCTTCCAGCTCCTTCAATTCCCGCGTCAGGGCGTCGTATTCAAAGTCCTCGAGTTCGGGGGCGTCCTGGTCGTAATAAAGGCGGTTATTCTTCTCGATCACAGCGCGCAGTTCCTCTACGCGCTTCTTGGCTTGTTCCAGTTCCACTGTTCCACTCTCCTGCCTGACGCGGGACAGAGCACCGCGTCTTGATTCTCTTGCGATAGTATACCACAAAACGGTGTTTTTCGTAAACAAAAAAGCAGAGCTGCTTTCCCCCTTTTACTGAGAAATACAGCTCTGCGCTATGTTCAAAAACTCAAATCGAGATCGTATTGCATACGTCCACGAGGACCGGGTCGATGCTCTTGGTCATCTCGAGGGCCTCATCTACAGGGTAATCCACCAGCTCCTCACCCTTCATGCCGACGATGCGGTTATACTTGCCCTGCTCGAGCAGGCAGACGGCGTGGTAGCCCATAGCAGAAGCGTTCACACGGTCACGCAGCGTGGGAGAGCCGCCGCGCTGGACATGGCCCAGAATGGTGGCACGGGTGTCGATGCCGGTGCGGGCCTGGATCTCGTTGGCGATCTCCTGGGAATGGCCGATGCCCTCGGCCACGATGACGATGAAGTGGCGCTTGCCGGTGCGCTGAGTCTCGACGATCTTATCGAGGATGTCGCGCTGCATATCGAATTCCTTCTCGGGCAGCAGCACGGCCATAGCGCCGGAGGCGATGGCGACGTTCAGAGCAATGTAACCAGCGTTGCGGCCCATGACCTCGACGACGCTGCAGCGGTCATGGCTCTGGGTGGTGTCGCGCAGCTTGTCGATCATCTCCAGAGCAGTGTTCATAGCGGTATCGTAACCGATGGTGTAGTCGGTGCAGGCAATATCGTTGTCGATGGTGCCGGGCAGGCCGATCATCGGGATGCCGCGGTGTGCCAGCTCACGGGCGCCGCGGTAAGAACCGTCGCCGCCGATGACCACCAGCGCGTCGATGCCCAGCTCACGGCACTTGGCTGCGCCCTTATCCTGGCCCTCTTTGGTCTTGAACTCAAGGCAGCGTGCGGTGTAGAGGATGGTGCCGCCGGCAGAGATGATGTTCGAGACACTGCGCAGGTTCATTTCGAAGCACTCGCCGTTCAGCAGACCGTTATAGCCGCGCTGGATGCCGATCATGCGGAAGCCCTTGTGCAGGCCGGTACGGACCACGGCACGGACAGCTGCGTTCATACCGGGGGCGTCGCCGCCGCTGGTGAGAACACCGATCGTCTTGATTTGCTTTTCCATAGAGAGATTCCCTCCAATTTGTTTCTTCACATACCACTCGGGGCGCGCGCATCCCCTTCTTCCACAGATGCGGCTCGACTCGATGCAACATATTTGCTATGGCTTGCCTTAGACAAGTATATCACAAAGTTAATCATTTGAAAACAGCGCGGGAATAATGATTGATGCGCAGAAATGTCATTTTGTTGCAACATTGCGTTCACCAAGCAGACGTTTCAACTCCTGGAGCAGCAGTGGATGGCCCGAAGCATAGAGTCTCCGGGGCGCGGCGAGCTTCTGCTTGACATCCTCAAGATAGAAAATGACGGGCATATCGCCGTCGAATATCTCAAGGAGATTGATGACCTTTGCATACTCGGGGCAGCTGCGGGACGGCAGGCGGACATAGAGCCGCTGGGCGGCATCCCGCATGAGGTTGGGGCGGTTGGCCTGCGGGCGTTTGGGGTCATAGCCCTCGATGGGCGAGATGCTCTCAGCCATCAGCTTGGAAGGCTCATCTTCACGCACGGAGAGGCGTCCCTCGATGACCACGACGGCATTTTCCTTGAGCGCATCGCGGAAAGTATCCAGTACCCGTGGGAAGACGATGACCTCCATCGTACCGGTCAGGTCCTCCACGCTGGTGAAGGCCATCATCGTGTTGGACTTGGTGGTCATCATCCGGTTTTTGACGATGGTACACACGATACGGACATGATTGCCGTCCAGCTTGTGAGCGTCCTCGCCGGTGAGCTCCTTGATGCTGTTGGATGCAAAGCGTGCCGACTGTTCCCGATAGGCGTCCAGCGGGTGGCCGGACAGATAGAGGCCGCTGACCTCTTTCTCCTGCTGGAGCAGTTCGGTGTGGCTGTACTCCGGGAAGGGCTTTATCTCGTAGCTGTCGGTGTCGGCAGTCTGAGATTCGCCGCTCATCACCGAGAACAGGTCCAGCTGTCCCTCGAGATTGCGGCGGGAGTCGCTCTCCACGCTCTTGATGATGCCGTCCACGGCTTCCACAAGGCTGTGGCGGTTGACGCCCATACTGTCGAAGGCACCCGCCTTGATCAGGCATTCCACAGCCCGGCGGTTCAGCTCAGTGCCGTGCATCCGCTTACAGAAATCATAGAGGCTCGAATATGGCTTCTCTTTTCTCTCTTCCACGACTCGCTCAATGAGGTTGCGGCCCACATTCTTGACCGCATTCAGGCCGAAACGGATCTTGCCGTTGTCCGCCGTAAAGCCGCCGTTCGAGATATTGACGTCCGGCGGAAGCACCTTGATGCCCAGGCGGGCGCACTCGCCCGAATACTCGATGACTTTGTCGGTATTGTCAAGCACACTGGTGAGCAATGCGGCCATAAACTCGCTGGGGTAATGACACTTGAGATAAGCCGTCTGGAATGCGACATAAGCGTAGCAGGCAGCATGGCTTTTATTGAAGGCGTAGGACGCAAAACTCGACATTTCATCGTAGATCTCGTTGGCGACTTCCTCGGAGATGCCATTGGCGACACAGCCCGGGCATTCGTGGCCCGGCTCGGTGCAGCCATGGACAAAATGCTCGCGTTCTGCCTCCATCACCGCGTGCTTCTTTTTACTCATGGCACGGCGGACGTTATCTGCCTGTCCGAACGAGAAACCAGCCAGTTCACGGAATATCTGCATGACCTGTTCCTGGTAGACGATGCAGCCGTTGGTGACGTCGAGGATATGGGCCAGCTGAGGGGTCTTATAGCTGATCTTATCCGGCTCGTGGCGGTTGCGCAGGTAGGTCGGGATGGAGTCCATCGGGCCGGGGCGGTAAAGACTGATAAGAGCGATGACATCTTCAAGGTTCTGCGGCTGCAGACCCACGAGGACCTGTTTCATACCCGAGGATTCGAGCTGGAACACGCCCTCTGTTTCGCCCTGACCCAGCATCTTATAAGTCGCTGCATCGTCATAATCCAGCTTTCGGATGGAGAAGGACGGGTCTTTTTTCTGGATGGCCGCCTCCGCGTCCCGGATGACTGTCAGGGTGCGCAGGCCGAGGAAGTCCATTTTCAGCAGGCCCAGCTCTTCGATCTCGGTCATATTGAACTGGGTGACAGGCAGGCCGTCGTTGGTGGCCAGGGGCAGATAATAGTCTGTCGGTTCCGGGGTAATGACGACGCCGGCCGCATGGGTGGAGGCGTGGCGGGGCATTCCTTCAACCTTCAGCGCAGTGTCGATAAGTTCTGTGACCTGCGGGTCGCTGTCGTACATCCGCTTGAGCTCCGGTGAGACCTCCAAGGCGCGTTTCAGCGTCATTTTCAGCTCCATCGGCACCTGCTTTGCCACCACATCCACGCTCTGATAGGGCATACCCATCACGCGGCCCACATCGCGGATGGCGTTGCGGGCGGCCATGGTGCCAAAGGTGACGATCTGAGCCACATGGTCTGCGCCGTACTTCCGGTTGACGTAGTCAATGACCTCCTGACGGCGCTCGTAGCAGAAATCGACGTCAAAATCGGGCATACTGACGCGCTCGGGGTTCAGGAATCGCTCGAAGATGAGGTTGTAGCGGATGGGGTCGATGTCGGTGATGCCTACACAGTAAGCCGCGATGCTGCCCGCGCCCGAGCCACGGCCCGGGCCTACCGGAATGCCCTGACTCTTGGCGTAGTTGATATAATCCCAGACAATGAGGTAGTAGTTGGTATAGCCCATCGACTTGACCACGCCGATCTCATAGGTCAGGCGGTCCTTATTGGACTGTGGGACGTCCGGGCCGTAGCGGCGCTCGAGGCCGTCCCAGCAGAGCTTCTCGAAAAACTCCTGATTGTCCATCCCGTTCGGGGCTTTGTAATATGGAATTTTGGTGTGTCCAAAGTCGAAGTCGAAATTGCACTGGTCCGCGATTTTCTGGGTGTTGGCACAGGCTTCCGGCACCATTGCGAACAACTCATACATTTCATCCGTCGTTTTGACGTAGAATTCGTCGGTCTGGAACTCCATCCGGTCAGCGTCCTGAATGGTCTTGCCGGTCTGGATGCAGAGCAGGATGCTCTGCATCTTAGCGTCATCCTTCCGCAGATAGTGGGAGTCGTTGGTGGCCGCCATCGGGATGCCGGTCTCCCGCGCCAGTTTGATGAGCTGGGGCAGGACGATCGTATCCTCTTCGAGGCCGTGGTCCTGCAGTTCGATGTAGTAATTGCCCTTGCCGAACAGCTCCTGATACCACAGGGCCGTGGACTTTGCCCTCTCGTAGTCTCCCGCCAGAATGGCTTGCGGGATCTCGCCTGCGAGGCAGGCAGACAGGCAGATAAGCCCCTCGTGATACTGCTCGAGAAGCTGCTTGTCTACACGAGGCTTGGAATAAAAGCCCTCCACGAAGGCAGCGGACACCATCTTGATGAGGTTCTTATAGCCTGTCTCATTCTTGCAGAGCAGGATAAGATGGTTGTTGCCGTCGATTTTGTTGACTTTATCGAAGCGGGTGCGGGTGGCCACATAGACCTCACAGCCGATGATGGGCTTGATGCCTGCCTTTTTTGCGGCCTTATAGAACTGGACACAGCCGTACATGACGCCGTGGTCCGTGATGGCGATGGCATTTTGGCCGCACTCCTTGACGCGGTCCATGAGCTGGTCGATACGGCAGGCACCGTCCAGCAGGCTGTATTCGGTATGGATGTGGAGATGAACGAAGTCTCTCCCCTGACGGTTCCCTTCGGTCACATCGCTCATGCTCCTGCCTCCTTTGTTTCAGTGTGTTCTTCGAGCCGCTGACGCAGGGCGTCGGCCAGCGCTTCCAGCTTTTTCATCCGGTGAGAAAGGCCCGATTTGCTCATGGGCGGGTCAAAGCATCCGCAGAGCGCCGTCAGCGATAAATCAGGATATTCCAGCCGCCGGGCTGCTGCCTGCTGCAGCGCCTCGGGCAGCGTTTCCAGCGCCCCCTGCTCTTCCAGAAAGCGGATGGCTTTGAGCGTCTGGGCGTTGGCACGGGCCGTCTTGCCCAGGTTTGCGGTGTCACAGTTGGTGTGGCGGTTGATCTGGTTGCGCATCTGCTTGACAGCCTTCTGGGCGCTGAGCTGGGCCGATGCCTCTGCCGCCCCCATAAAGGAAAGGATGCGCTCCACGTTGTCGCAGCTCTTGACGTAAACAAGGTTCACGCCGTTGCGGCGGGTGCGGTGAGGTGCAAACTCGTGCTCCGCCAGCAGGGCTTCGAAGTCGCGCGCAAGGTTCGTGCGGCTGGTGAGGAACTCGATGTTATACTCCTTTTGCGGGTCAGTGACCGTGCCGCTGCACAAAAAAGCTGCCCCGATGTACGCGCTGACGCACGTCTGGCAGCGAATCAGTCTGGGGTCTATCTGCAGGCTCGTCTCGGTGCCGGTGGTACCGAAAAGCTCGTGCATCCGCGCCACCTGCTCCGGTGCGCGGATGCTGAACTCATAGACCACCCCGCTGGGACGCTGCTTCTCGATGATGTCGCCCTGTACACCGCAGCGCGCAAACAGCTGGGAAGCCACCTGCGTCGTCAGCTCCTGTTCCGTCTGCAGCACCAGCCCGCTGGCGTCGAAGTACTTGGCGAAGCAGGCAATTCCATAGGCGGCAGCGCGGACGCAGCAGTCCTTCTGCAGACTGCGCCGGGCGATCTCCTCCCTTGCCTGGGATGCAAAACTCATGATATGTTTATCCTTTCAACGGACAGAATCGCGGTGCTGGATGCCGGGCTTGTAGCCAAGCTTTTCGCAGTATTCCGCGATCTTCCGCGCAAATGTGATGGAGCGATGCTTGCCGCCGGTGCAGCCCACTGCGATGGTGAGCTGGCTTTTGCCTTCCTTGACGTAGAGCGGAAGAGCATATTCCAGAAACGATTCATAGCGCTTCAAAAGTTCCTGCGCCTCCGGGTGGCTCATGACAAAATCAACGACCTCTTCATCAAGACCCGTTTTATGCTTCAGTTCCGGGACATAAAAAGGGTTGGGCAGACAGCGGACATCCAAAACAAGATCCGCCTCCGGTGGGATGCCGAACTTGAAGCCGAAAGACATGACCGTCAGTCGCATGGCGCTCTTCGCGCCGCCGTTCTGGTTGAACAGGTTGCAGATGCGCTCTTTGTTCTGCGAGGTAGAGAGCAGGCCGGTATTGATGGTATAATCTGCCCGGTCTTTGAGGGGCTGCAAGATCTCGCGCTCCCTGCGGAAGGCTTCCCGGGTGGAAAGGCCGTCGGAAATGCTCATCGGATGGCGGCGGCGCGTCTCACTGTAGCGGCGCATCAGCACCTCGTCCGGGGCATCAAGGAACAAGATCTTATATTCTATCCCCTGCGCGTCCAGCTGAGAAAGAGCTTCTTCGATTTCTTCCGGCGTGCGGCAGCCGCGGATGTCCATACAGAGAGCCACCCGCTTGAGCTGGTTGTCACCCGCTTTCGAAAACGCCGTGATGCTGGGCAGCAGTGCCGCCGGGATGTTATCAATGCAGAAAAAGCCGATGTCTTCCAGTGCATTCATGGCGACAGATTTGCCTGCACCGGAAAGGCCGCTGACGATGAGAAGATCCATTTTGCACGCCTCTTTCTTTTATGCTTCCACCACACGAATTTCTTTTTCGAGGTCGTAGCCGGTCTTTTCTTTCACGATGGCACGCACCTCATCGCACAGAGCCAGCACATCTGCACAGGTCGCTCCACCCAGATTGACCACAAAGCCGCAGTGCTTGTCACTGACGGCTGCGCCGCCATGGCGGTAGCCCCGCAGACCGCACTGGTCGATAAGGGCCGCCGCAAATGCGCCCACCGGCCGCTTGAAGGTGCTGCCGGCACTGGGCTTGTCGAGAGGCTGTTTGTCTTTGCGGCGGGCCATCAGGTCGTCCATCCTGGAGCGGATGTCGGCGGCATTGCCTCTTGCAAGGTGGAACTTTGCCGAGAGGATGCAGCCGCCGTTTTCTTCGAAAATGCTGTGGCGGTAGCTGAGGTCGAGCTGTTCTGCCGGTACCTCAACGCTCTCCCCTTCTGCGGTCAGATACCGCACGGAGACCAGCACGTCCTTCATCTCGCCGCCGTAAGCTCCGGCGTTCATGTAGACAGCACCGCCCACCGTACCCGGGATGCCGTAGGCAAACTCAAGACCGGTGAGGCTGTTTTCCAGTGCCGTCATGCAGAGCGACGAGAGCATCTTGTCTGCACCGACAACGACAGCATCGTAAGTCAGAGACGGGTCTTTGCCCGGGAAACAGATGTTTTCAAGAATACCGATCGCGCTCTTCATGGCCGATACATTGATGACAGCTCCCCGGTAGCCCGCATCCTCAAACAGGATGTTGCTGCCGTTGCCCAGCAGATAATATTTGACGTTCGCTTCCTTCGCCAGCTTGATGGCGGCGCAGAGCTGCGCCTCATTTTCCGGCAGGATAAAGACATCTGCCGGGCCGCCGATGCGGAAAGTGCAGTGCGCGCTGAGCGGCTCATTTTCTTTGTATGCAATGCCCGCAGCGGACAAAGCCTGTTTCAATCGTTCCATTCGTTCTCCCTCTATCGGTAGAAAATCAGTCCATCGTGTCGTTCAGGCCCAGTCGGATGAGCAGCTCCTTGGCGGCGTTATAGCCCATCTTCTTCTGGCGGTTATTGATAGCCGCCGTTTCCAGCACGACTGCGAGGTTGCGTCCGGGCGAAACGGGGATGATGGTGCTGGGGATGTTGACGCCCAGAATGTCATAATACTCGCTTTCCAAGCCGGTGCGCTGATAGTTTTTGGTGGGGTCCCATGCTTCCAGCTGGACGACGAGGTCGAGGCTTTCACTCACCTTGACCGCGCCCACACCGAACACGCGGGCCACGTTGACGATGCCGATGCCGCGCAGCTCAATGAAGTGGCGGATGTTTTCCGGCGCAGTACCCATGATCTGACGGTTGGAGACCTTGCGCAGCTCCACGGCATCGTCGGCAACGAGGCGGTGGCCGCGCTTGACCAGCTCGATGGCCAGCTCGCTCTTGCCGATGCCGCTGTCGCCGAGAATGAGGATGCCTTCACCGTAAACTTCCACCAGCACACCGTGGCGGGTGATGCGGGGAGCCAGTTCAAGGTTCAGCATGCTGATGAGGCTGCCCATCATGGTGCAGGTCGTCTCGTTGGAGCGCAGCAGGGCTACCCCGTGCTGCTTTGCAAGCTCCTGCATCTCCGGGAAGGGTTCCAATTCCTCGTTGCGGCAGAGGATGACGGCCGGCGGCTGCTGGCGGAACAGCTGGTCGAGGCGCTCACGGCGCTTTTCCGGCGTAAGACCCGCCAGAAAGTTCATCTCCGCAAGGCCCATGATCTGTAAGCGCAACTTATCGAAATAATCGTAGTAACCGGCCAGAAACAGGCCGGGACGGTTGACCTCTGCGATCTCGACGCTGATCTTGTCCAGATCGCAGGGCGTATAGATAACCTCGAGGCTGACCTTCTCGACCAGCCGCTTGAGCGAAACAGCGAAATTCCCCATTCGTTTTTCCTCCTGCATCCTCTGTGCTCTGCCATACTAAAAGGCAGCACAGTTTATCCTTCTTTATATTATAATCGAGACGGACAGCAAAAACAACAATTCTTTTCGGAAAAGTTCTTATCAGCAGAACGATTTGCGCAAAAAGTAAAGCACCCTATCTGTCTGCACGGCCTTTGCAGCCGACCGCTTTCAGATAGGGTGCTTTTAAGTTTGAGCACAATTACTTTTTCCGCAGATACTTTACCAATGCAATAATCAGCAGAACGCAGACAATTATAGGCAACAGTACAAATGCTCGTGCAACTAGCGAGAAAATCAATTCGCCAAGGCCAATTCTCATAGTTTTTCCTCCTCAAATATCGCGCAGGCGTCAAACCTGCGTTACATCCAACGCATCAATTATATAACATTTTGTTTTATATGTCAATATAACAAAATGTTCTTTCCTATACTTCTATTGAATTTATTTCCGATGTAGAGGTGTCCGTATATGTATCAGCGCATTCGAGACCTGCGTGAGGACAAAGATTTGATGCAAAAAGACCTCGCCGCTTACTTAAAGTGTACGCAAGTCTGCTATTCGAATTATGAGACTGGAAAGCGTGATATTCCGACCGATGTGCTCAGAGCGCTTGCGTTTTACTATGACACGAGCACAGATTATATCCTCGGCTTGACCGACGAACCCACACCGTACCCTCGAAAAAAGTAAATTTCCTCCCGAACTGCCTGACGGAACACCCCGCCGGGCGTTTTTTATGTTCGACGTCCTTGCTTTCAGTCCTGTTTCCTATATAATAGGAGGCAGGGATAGAGTTTACTTTACATGAGTTTTACATTTCGCCGGTTTCCGATTTTACATTCCGCTCGTATACTCATAATCAGGGATAGGACCGGTGAAATCCAGTGCAGGTCGTGTAAAAAGTTGAGACATGCTCCTGCACGGGTCCTCTACGGCCGCTGTCGATGTACAAACGCAAGCTTCAACAAGTGAGGAGTAAAACATGACTCTATTCAATGTCTTTTCTCTGCTGGGCGGTCTGGCTCTGTTCCTGTTCGGCATGGACATCATGGGCAAAGCCCTTGAGAAACAGGCCGGCGGCCATCTGCAGAAGATCCTGAGCAAGCTGACGGATAACCCCCTCAAGGGCTTCTTCCTCGGTCTGTGCGTGACCGCCATCATCCAGAGTTCCAGTGCTACCACCGTCATGGTGGTCGGCTTCGTCAACAGCGGCATCATGGAGCTGCATCAGGCCATCGGCATCATTATGGGCAGCAATGTGGGTACCACTGTCACCAGCTGGCTGCTGAGCCTTTCCGGCCTGCAGGGCGACAGCATCTGGATCCAGATGCTCAAGCCCACCTCCTTCAGCCCCATTCTCGCCTTCATCGGCATCCTGCTCTATATGGGCAAGAATGAGAAGAAAAAGGGCATCGGCACTATCCTCATCGGCTTTGCCATCCTGATGACCGGCATGACTACCATGTCCAATGCCGTCGAGCCCCTGCAGGGTGAGGCATGGTTCACCAACCTCTTCGTCCGCTTCTCCAATCCCATCCTCGGCGTTCTGGTGGGCGCACTGGTCACCGGCGTCATCCAGAGTTCCAGCGCCAGCGTCGGCATCCTGCAGGCGCTGAGCGCTACCGGCGTCATCACCTACGGCAGCGCTATCCCCATCATCATGGGTCAGAATATCGGCACCTGTGTCACCGCGCTGATCTCTTCTGTGGGCGCAAATAAGAATGCCCGCCGTGCCGCCATGGTCCACCTCTACTTCAACATCATCGGCGTCACGGTCTTTCTGGCCGGCTTCTACGGTCTGAACGCCGTGGTCCACTTTGATTTTGTGAACGAGACCATCGCCGCCTGGGGCATTGCTGTGGTCCACTCCGCCTTCAACATCGCGGCCACCCTCATCCTTCTCCCCTTCGCAAATGGTCTGGAAAAGCTGGCCATCCTCACCATCCCCGACGACGCCGAAAAAGAGAGCTTTGCTCTGCTGGACGAGCGTCTGCTGAACACCCCGGCTGTGGCCGTGGCCCGCGCCCACTCTGCTACTGCTGACATGGCCGAGCTGGCCCGTGTGGGCGTCATGCAGGCTATGAGCCTGACCCACACCTGGGATGATACGCTGGCCCAGAAAGTCCGGGACGAGGAGAGCAAAGTTGACCAGTACGAAGACGCCCTTGGCACTTACCTCGTCAAGCTGTCCAGCCGTGAGCTGAACCATGCGGACAGCCAGAGCGTGAATACCCTGCTCCACACCATCAGCGATTTCGAGCGCATCAGCGACCATTCCGTGAACCTTCTGGAATCCGCACAGGAGATGCACACCAAGGAGATCAACTTCTCCACCGACGCCCGCGAAGAGCTGCAGGTGCTTGAGGACGCTGTGCAGGACGTGCTGAACCGCACCACTGACGCCTTCCGCAAGGATGACCTGCATCTGGCAAGCAAGGTCGAACCTCTGGAGACCGTCGTGGACGAGCTGGTGCGTGCCATCAAGGCACGGCACGTCGCCCGCCTGCAGGCCGGCAGCTGTTCCATCGAGTATGGCTTCGTGCTGGAAGACCTGCTGACCAACTACGAGCGCGTCTGCGACCACTGCAGCAACGTGGCAGTTGCCCAGATCGAGGTGGCACAGGACAGCTTCGACACCCACGCCTACCTCAACGACCTGCGCAGCGGCCACGCCTCCACCAAGGAGAGCGAGCAGTTCCAGCGCCGCCTGAACCGCTACCGTGAGCGCTATCTCTTCCCCGACGAAAACGTCACCGAAACGGAGGACAAACAGGCATGATCTATATCGTAGAAGACGATTCAGCCATCCGTGAATTAGAGCAGTATGCATTGCAGTCCAACGGCTACGAGGCCGTGGGCTTCGAGTCCTCAGAACCCTTCTGGCAGGCCGTCCACACCGCGCCGCCGGAACTGGTCATCCTGGACGTGATGCTCCCCGGTGAGGACGGCTTCTCCATCCTGAAAAAGCTCCGCGCCGCCCCTTCCCTGCGGCGTCTGCCCATCATCATGATAACAGCCAAGTCCAGCGAGCTGGACACCGTGCGCGGCCTCGACTGCGGTGCAGACGACTACATCACCAAGCCCTTTGGCATCATGGAGTTTCTGAGCCGGGTGCGGGCGGCCCTCCGCCGGGCAGAGCCCGAGGCACGGCCCAACATCTACAGCTTCCGGGAGATCCTGCTGGACAATGCCCGCCACAGCGTCACCGTCAGCGGCGCACCGGTGGAGCTGACTTACAAAGAATACAGCCTGCTCCGCCTGCTGCTGGAAAACACCAACCTTGTCGTCACCCGCGAGACCATTTTGCAGGTGGTGTGGGGTACTGACATCTCGGTGGAGAGCCGGACCGTGGATATGCACATCCGCACCCTGCGCAAAAAGCTGGGCGACGCCGGAAAGTACATCTGCACAGTGCGGAAGGTGGGCTACAAGCTGACGGACAGCGAGGAGGAGCTCGAGCAATGAAACCACGCAGCATGGAAGAAAAAATAAGCTATCTGCTGTTTCTGATGGGCTTTGCGGGGCTGGCGTGTACCGCTGCGCTCTGCATCTTTGTGTTCCACAAGGCGTTCCGGGAGCAGGCCTGGACAGCCCTTGAGCGGGAAGCCGACCTTGTGGCTGTCGGCTGTGCGCAGGTGGACGCCCCCAGCCAGCTGGAAACTTATGTGGACGGCTCGCTGCGCATCACTCTCATCGCCTCGGACGGCAGTGTGCTCTTTGAGTCGGCCACCAACCAGCCGATGGAGAACCATCTGAGCCGCCCCGAGATACAACAGGCCATGAAGAGCGGTGTGGGCCGCGACTGCCGCGACTCCCAGACGCTGGGCTATGAGACTTATTATTATGCCATGCTGCTGACGAACGGAGACATCCTCCGGGTGGCGCAGGATTCTGAGACGATCTGGTCGATTTATGACGCCGCTCTGCCTGCCATCGTGCTGAGCTGTTTCCTGATGATGGGCGCAGCCGCTATCATTGCCGGACTGCTGACCAAGAGCCTTGTCCAGCCTGTGCTCAAGATGACCGATGACCTCGATCACATTCAGGAGAATGTTCCCTACAAGGAGCTTATCCCCTTTGCCGAGAGCATCCACTCCGACCGGATGCTGCGGGAAAATAACGAGAAAATGCGGCAGGAGTTCACGGCCAATGTCAGCCACGAGCTGAAAACGCCTCTGACCAGCATCTCCGGTTATGCAGAGCTCATCGAGACCGGCATTGCAAAACCCGAGGATACGCCGGGTTTTGCCCGCAAGATCCATGTAGAGGCCAGCCGGATGATACAGCTGGTCAACGATATTCTGCAGCTCTCCCACCTCGACAATGTGAGTGAGACGGGTGCTGCGCCTGCAATGGAAACGGTCGACCTGCTGGATGTGGCCCGCGAGTGCGTGGAGCGCCAGAAGGTCAACGCCCGGCACTCCTATATCTCCCTGACCTACCTTGGCGAGAGCGCCCCTGTGGCAGGCAGCCGCAGCCTGCTGGATGAGCTGTGCCAGAACCTCTGCGACAACGCCATCCGCTACAACCGCCCCGGTGGAAAAGTCCAGATCATCACGGCCTGCACCCGGGACGGTCATTGCACCCTGACCGTGAAGGACAACGGCATCGGTATCCCGAAAGAGGCGCAGACCAGCGTGTTCGAACGCTTCTACCGGGTGGACAAGAGCCGCAGCAAAGCCACCGGCGGCACCGGTCTGGGTCTGGCCATCGTCAAACACATCGCCCGCATCCACAACGCCCGCATCAAGCTGGACAGCGTTGTGGACGAGGGTACCACCATCACCGTGATCTTCGAAACGGCTTCTTAACATTTCATGAGCTTCACGTCTGCCCGAATTTCCGGGCAGACGTTTTTTGTTGTGAGCGCAAAGTGACCGTCACGCAGTGCCTGATGCGCACCGAATCCGGAGATGTCCAGCCCCAGCGTCCAGCAGCGGCGGACGGTGTCCGCACAGAGAGTTTCCAGTTCTGCTTCGGCGTCGGCAGGCAGAGCATTATTGCGTGAGAGCGCGTTCACCCGGAGAAGGAAGCTCTCCCCTTCCTGCTCCACGCCGCAAAAGGCCCGGCGCAGGCGGAGCGGCCCAGATTCCAGAAAGAAACGATGCTCCCCTGTATCCGTCCAGCTTTTGCCCTGCAATAAGAGCGCCATTTCCGTCTGGGACTCGGTCAGCTGGCCGGTCTGTTCAGGGGTGATGATGAGGGCTTCGGGCCTGTAATGTGCATCCTCGTCTTCCAGCTCCACGACAGGCAGGATGAAGCCGCTGCTCTGCTCATAGAGCCTTGGCGCGGCTTTGGCAGCGTTTTTGACGCATTGCAGGAGATTTTCAGGCAGGGCGTCTGATCCATCGGTCCGCTCTTTCAGTGTCTCTACCGAAAAACTTCCCCCGAACACCCGGGACGCCAGCCGCCCGTAGGGTCGATGGAGAAACAGTTCTTCACAGGCAGACAGCGTCTGCCGCACCGAATCCTGCCCGGCCAGAAGGTATTCGCAGAGCCGCCAGTCCGCCCGCTGGGGCAGGGCTTCCTCGGCGGCAGAAATGGCAGAAGAAAGCTCGGGGCCTCGGCCAATACAGAGACGGATAGCGGCTCTGGCCTCGGAGGAATCGGCGGAGGCTTCCGGGAACTGATACAGCAGACCCACTGTCCAGCTGTCGCCGTTCGTCTCGACGAGAAGGGCGCGTATCATGCTTTTTTCGGTGTTGTCCCAATGCAAAAAGAGGCAGAGCCAGACGACGAGGACGCCTGCCGCCATCAGCCGCAGCCAGCCCCGGCGGGTCATCGTGCAGCCTCCGCATTTACAGGCCCTTCGGCAAGGCGCTCACAGAGCAGCCGGACGGCACGGACGATAAAGCCGAAGCGGAAGATCGCTGCCGCCAGCCAGAGGAGCAGGAACGCAGCATCAAAGCGGGAGATGCCGCCGAAGCTCCACGCCCGCAGCAGCTCATAACCCGGGTAAGCCTGCGGTGCGCCGAAAAGAAGGGCCAGCCCCAGCGCATAACCCGAGGAAATGACGGCGGCAATGATTGGAAGCCACACGACAGGCTTTTTGCTGATTTTCGCATTATTTTTGCCCCTACAGAGAAGCGAAAAGGAGAAATATTCCGGGTAAAAAGTGGCATCCGGAAGCACAAACGAATGTGCCGCCTCATCTGTCACGAGCACCTGCCATTGCAGCTGTCCGGCCAGCCCCAGTACACAGAACACGATGCCCAGCACTACGAGCCACCCGAGGACGGAGGCCATCCGGTCATACAGCTCACAGCCGAGGCTCCACCCTGCCCAGAGAAAGAACGGCAGCAGACCGATGAAGGCCATAGACGCAAACTGTTCCCAGCAGGCTTGTTGGAGCATTGCAGCCGTCCGGACAAGTTCGAAGAGATACCAGAGCAGAAAGACGGCACAGATGCACTTTCCTGCAAAGCCCGGGCGGTTCAGACGGGAGGCGTTGACCGAGACGAGCGCGGCAAGGAGCACGAAGGCCGCTGCCGCCAGTACATTGCTCAGCAGGACGGCGCGGACGGAGCCGGTCTGCCCTGCCCCGAAGATGGCGCGGCCCAGTTCTGCTGCCGCAACGCTGAGTGTCAGCGTCTGGGCCGAGAATGTCTGTTTTTGCTGCATTCAGGAACCCCTCCTTTGCCAGATGGTAAATGGGCGGCGGGACAGCGCCCGATAGTTGCGGCGGACGACGCCGTCACCCGAAAAGACTGCGCCCGAAAGATAGGGTACCCCCATCGCGGAGATGGACGTCAGTGCGGCCAACACGCCCAAGGCCGCACACACCAGACCTACCGGACCGGCCAGACCGGCGGCCAGCGTAACTCCCAATCGCAGCAATGTGGCCGGTTCGTACAGCGAGGGCGTCACAAAAACCGAGATGGCCGTGATGCTGGCTACGAGGATGACCGGCGTGCTCAGCAGTCCGGCCCCAATGGCGGCGTCACCGATGATGAGCGCTGCCACAAGGCTCACCGAGTGGCCCAGCGTCTGGGGCATCCGAAGCCCGGCCTCCCGGATGATCTCCAACAAGATGATGACCAGCAGCATCTCGGCAAAGAGCGGCAGAGGCGTCGCCTTTTCTGCCGCCGCGATTTTGAATAATAACTGCGGTGGGATGAGCTCGGGCAGATAGACCGCCAGACAGACAAAAACGCCCGGCAGAAAGATGCTGAGATAAAACGAGCCATACTTCAGGACACGCAGGAACGACGAAAAAACTGCTGTGGTGGCGTAGTCGTCGAGGCAGTCGAAGTTCTCGCAGAAAAGGGACGGCAGCACCAGCGCCGAGGGGCTGCCGTTGACAAGGATGATGATTTTCCCCTCACAGAGCTTTGCGGCGGCGGAAGCCGGGCGCTCGGTATAGCTCACTGGGGCAAACAGCCGCCACCTGGCCGGGAAAAGCCACGGTACAAAGTAGCTGGAATCCAGCAGGACCTCCGGCTTTGCCTCCTGGAGCGTCCGGCGCACCCGCGCCACTGCCGTCTTGCCGGCCTTGTCTTTGCAGTAGCAGATGGCATATTCGGTCTTCATGGCACAGTCAGCCTGTGCGGTCTCCATCACGAGAGTGTCGGTACGGATGAGGCGGCGCAGTAAACTCAGGTTGACCCGCAGCAGGTCGGCGAATCCCTCCCGGGAGCCGCGGAGGTTTCCTTCCCCGGAGGGTTCTTCCACCGAGCGCGATTTCAGCCCCTGCACCGAGAAGACAAGCCCCTTTTTGCACCCGTCCAGCAGAAGCACGGCCATGCCGGCGGTCATGCGGCGGATGAGGTCGTCCATGTCCTTGACCGGGCTGTCCTCGGCGGGCAGACCGGAGTGATGCATCAGAAGCTCATACACCTGCGTACCGCTGTGAGGCATCCGCTCCGGCTCGAGGCTGGGCGTATGCCGGGTAGCGGCGTCCAGTAAAAGCGACCAGAGTGACTCGAGGCTGGCCATATTGTCGAAGAGGACGATGGCCCCCGGGCAGTGATAAAGCTCGATGCGCTTGGCATAAAAATCCGCCGAATCGCCAAACCTAGCGTTGAGCGCCGCCAGATTCTCTTCCAGCGACGAAGAAAGCTGCAGCATACGGTATCCCCCCTTTGCCTGCCAGTATTCCCGCGCCGGCGGCGCTTATTCAATCCACAAGGAGGGCCTTCTCGTGAAGCTTCTGATTTTCCGTACTCTGCTCATCTATCTCTGCGTTCTGTTCGCCATGCGGCTGATGGGCAAGCGCCAGCTGGGCGAACTGCAGCCCGAAGAGCTGGTATCCACCATCCTCATCTCAAATCTGGCGTCCATCTCCATCGAGTCGGAAGAAGTGCCGGTGACGGCCAGTCTCATTCCCCTTTTTCTCATCGCGGCTTTGGAGCTGCTGGGGTCGGCGCTGAGCTTCCGCAGCCAGAAATTTTTCAACCTGATGTCGGGCCGTCCCAAGACGGTCATCCTGGACGGACAAATCGACCAGAACGCTCTGCGCACCCTCCGGCTGACGACTGCTGATTTGATGGAAGCGCTGCGCGGCAAAAACATCTTTGACCCCCGGGACGTCTCCTACGCCGTAGTGGAGACGAACGGCAGTCTCTCGGCGGCACTGCGCCCTGAGAAAGAGACCGCTACCCTCGCTGACTTGCAGCTGAAAGTGGAGCACAGCCACGCGACTATCCCCTTCGTGCTGGACGGACAGGTGCTCGAGGAAAATCTGCACTGGTGCGGCAAAGACCAGGACTGGCTCGAGCGGACAGCGCAGGCCAATACCCTGCTGCCGGAGGAAATCCTGCTTTTAGTGGGCAATGAGACGGAAGACTATTTTCTGCTGAAAAAAGAGAGCTGCCGCAAGGGCAGCTCCCGGTGAGAGGTGTGGGATGAAGCGAATTTATGCGTGTCTGTGCATCGTGGCAGTGCTGCTGGGTGTGGCCTTTTACAGCAGCTGGCGGGTGCAGAAGTTTGCAGAGGATATTTCGGACGACATCGACAATGCCATGGAGGCCATCCGGGACGAGGACCTCCCTTCCGCGCGGCAGGCACTGGCCGAGGGCGCTGAACTCTGCGACAAAATGCGGGAAGGGATGAATCACCTGCTCCGCACGCAGGACTTCACAGAACTGGAAGCTGCCCTTCGCGCTGCGGACGGACATCTCGAACTGAACGCCCCCGAGGAAGCATTTGGTGAACTGCGCCGGGCGCAGGTTCAGGTGGAGACGCTGGAATGGCTGTCGCGTAGACTTGTGTAATTAAATCATTTGGACGCGGTTATATTTCGTGTAATCTATATTATTCGAAATTATGTCGTCTTGTTCCAGCATAAAATAAGTCTTATAAAAGGGATTTCATCTGCAAGGTTATTCTGTATTTCCATTGCATTATCATTGTTTTTCTCTGCAACAATTCTATTTGTAAGAGGCTGCCATTAAGTATCCCCGGCTATATGGATTTTTATATGTCCCATCTTTCAGCGTATCTTCCGAAAGATGCAGACCTTATAGAAAAAGTTCTTTTCCCGTGTCCAAGAGGCGCAAAAAGCGCCCCATCCCCTGCCCTGCGGCAGAGAATGGGGCGCTCGTGCTTTTTTACACTTTACTTCTTACGGTCGCCCATCAGCTTTTTCAGCTCATTGAAGAAGCTTTCGACGTCCGCAAACTGCTGATAGACCGAGGCAAAACGGACATAGGCCACCTCGTCGATTTTTTTCAGCTCCTGCATGGTCAGCTCACCGATGCGCACACTCGTCACCTCGCGGTCGTAGGTGCTCATCAGGGTCTGCTCGATGCTACTGACGGCGCGTTCCAGAGACTCGTAGCTCACCGGACGCTTGGCGCAGGCCCGAAGCATCGCGTTGAGCAGCTTCTGCCGGTCGAACGGCTCACGGGAGTTATCCTTTTTGATGACGATGAGCGGCACCGTTTCCACGACCTCGTAGGTCGTGAACCGCATATGGCAGTTCAGGCACTCCCGGCGGCGGCGGATGCGCTCGCTGTCTTCGGTAGGGCGGGAGTCGATGACTTTGGATTCCTCAGCGCCACAATAGGGGCATTTCATGGTCGTTCCTCCTAGATTCAGGACAGATTTGCGTCAGGATAGAAGCTCAGTTTTTCTTTGCGCCCTTGCGCTCGCTCCAAGCCACCCATGCGGAAGTGGAGACACACAGCGAAGTGTACACGCCGCTGAGCATGCCCATCATCAGGGGGAAGGCAAAGGTGAAGATGCTGTCCAGACCGTACAGCTTGGAGACGATGCACATCACACCCAGAGCCATCACCGTAGTGACGGTGGTGATGATGGTACGGCGGGCAGACTGGTTGACGGAATGGTTGACCAGCTCTTCGAAGCTGGCCTTCTTGCCCAGCAGGCCGCGGTTCTCACGGATACGGTCGTAGACGACGACGGTATCGTTGATGGAGTAGCCGAGGATGGTGAGCATGGCGGCGATGAAGTTGCCGTCCAGCGGGGCGCGCAGCAGCACGAAGGTGCCGAACACCACCATCAGGTCATTGAGCAGGGCCAGAACAGCCATCATGCCGCCGGTGAGGCCGCCGATCTTCTTGAAGCGGTAGGCGATGTAGGCGAGGATGAGCACCAGTGCGAACACCACGGCCACCAGACTTTTCTGGAGGAATTTGGTACCCATTGCGGCGCTGACATTGCTCAGAGAGAGCTGTGCAAAGGAGTTGTCCGGGCAACTCTCATTCAGGGAGTCCAGCAGGGTCTGCACTTCGTTGGTGGTGACAGTCTCGGTGCCGGGCATCGAAATTTTCAGGGTCTGCTCCCCTGTCGCGACGTTCTCGCCGGTCTGCAGGGTCAGACCGTTGCTGCCCAGCGCCTCGGAGGCGGTCTTCTGGACGGCAGACATCTCAAAGCTGTTCTCGTAGCTCAGGGTGATCATCGCACCGCCGGTGAACTCGGTGTCCAGATGGACGCCCAGCACCACAGCGCAGAGGACGATGGCTGCCATCAGGCAGGTGGAGAAGGTCAGGAAGCGCTTGCGCAGGCCGACGAAGTTGACCTGCTTCTTCTCTGCCGGGGTCTTGCCGGGAGCATCGGCACCGTAGAGGCGGGGGTCACGCAGAGCCTTGATCGAGGCAGCGCCCCGGATCATGGTACGGGTAGCGAAGATGCCGAACACGAAGTTGAGCAGCACGCCAGTGAGCAGCGTGTAACCGAAGGCGTAGATGGTGCCTGCGGTCGAGGGGCCGAAGGCGAAGAAGACGAAGTGCAGGGCCTTGGCAAAGAAGCCGTCAGACGGGCCGAAGGCACCCATCAGCACGATGGCGACGATGACGATGGTCACGTTGCCGTCGATGATGGGAGTCAGGCCGCGGGCAAAGCCGCTCTTGAGGGCGCCGTCAAGGCTCTTGCCGCTGCGCAGCTCTTCCTTGATTCGCTCGGCAGTGATGACGTTGGCGTCAACACCCATGCCGATGGCAAGGATGATGCCGGCAATGCCGGGCAGGGTCAGGGTGAAGCTCTCAAACACCGGGAAGTAGCCGGAGACGAAGGCCAGCGTAGCCGCCACCTGACCGGCCAGAGCGATGCAGGCCAGGAAGCCGGGCAGACGGTACAGAGCCGTCATCAGCACCACGATGAGGGCGAAGGCGATGACGCCGGCCAGCACCATGGCGCTCAGGCTGTTCTCGCCCAGACTCGGGCTGATGGTGGAGTAGCTGTCCACCGTCAGCGCAAAGGGCAGAGAACCGGAGTTGATCTGGCGGGCCATCTTGACGACGTCCTCCTGCGTGAAGGGGCTCGACGCAGAACTGGTGATGATGGCAGAGCCGTCGGTGATGGCGGCGTTGACGCTGGCGGTGCTGACGTTCTCGTCGTCCAGCCAGATGCTGATGGTGCCGCCGGTCTGATACAGGCGGGTGGTCGCGTCGCCGAATGCCTTGGCGCCCTCATCGGTAAACTTGAGCGCCACATAGTACTCGGAGCTGCTGCCGTTGACGGGACCGTACTGGGCAGCTGCACTCTCCACCATCGAACCGTCGAGGACGAGCTCTCCGTCTGCGCTGCTCCCCTCGCGGAAGGTCAGATAGGCGGTGGTGCCGATCTCCTCAATGGCGGCCTCGGGGTCGAACTCCGTCTCGCCCGACTGCCACGGGAACTCGAGGATGAGGCTGTCGGAGTTGTTGTCCACATACAGCTCATAGTCGGTCACGTTGAGGGCGACCAGACGGTTCTCGATGACCAGCTGAGCAGCCTCGAGCTGGTCGTCGGTGGCGTCATAGCCGTCGGAAGGGACGAAGGTGACGTTGACGCCGCCCTTGATGTCCACACCAAAGCGGATGTCTTTCGCGCCCTTGATGTAGGTTGTGGTCACATCACCGTACTTGACTGCGACGCCAAAGAATGCCGTATAGACGAACGCCGCGATCAAAAGCACAGTGAGGACAAGTTGCCATGCTTTGCCTTTAGTTTTCATATGAATCGGGAAACCTCCAAATATAATAAGAAGCTGTTTTCATAACCATTGCACACCGCCTGAACTGCCTTTTGGCGCACTCTGGCTATGAAAACAACTTCCAAATCCCCGCTGCGCCGTCAGAGCGGCAGCACAGCGGGGATCTTGTGCGATGAATCAGGCTTTCTCAGCCAGCAGCTTCTCGACTGCGGCCAGACGGACGCAGACACAGAGCAGGTCGGACGCAGTCTCCACTTCGTCCAGGCTGGGATAAGTGGGCGCGATGCGCAGATGGGCATCGTCCGGGTCCTTGTGGTAGGGGTAAGCGGAGCCTGCGCCGGTGAGGGTCAGGCCGCAGTCCTTGCACAGCTGGGCCACACGCTTGGCACAGCCGGGCATGACGTAGAGGCTGATGAAGTAGCCGCCCTTGGGGTTCGTCCAGTGGGCGATGTCGCCGCAGGGAGTCAGCTCCTCGTTGAAGGCCGTCTTGACGGCATCAAAGCAGGGTACCAGACGGCGGCGGTGCTTTGCCATGTGGGCCAGAACGCCTTCCTTGTTCTTGAGGAAGCGGACGTGACGCAGCTGGTTCATCTTATCATAGCTGATGATCATGACCGAGAAGCGCTTGCAGATGTACTTCATCATGGCTTCGCTGCAGGCCAGTGCAGAGACGCCTGCGCCCGGGAAGGTGATCTTGCTGGTAGAGGTGAACATGAAGACGCGGTCCTCAGTGCCGTACTTCTTGCACTCGTTCAGCAGGACAGGAGTCTCGATGATCTCGTCCGTCAGGTGGTGGACGATGTAAGCCTCATCCCAGAAGATCTTGAAATCAGGAGCAGCGGTCTTCATCTTGGCGAACCGGTCGATGGTCTCGTCACTGTAGGTGTAGCCGTCGGGGTTGGAATACTGAGGCACACACCAGATGCCCTTGATGGTATCATCCTCAGCCACCAGCTTCTCAACAACGTCCATATCCGGGCCGGTCGGAGTCATGGGAACGCTGATGAGCTCAAAGCCGAACTCCTCGGTGATGGCGAAGTGGCGGTCATAGCCGGGTACCGGGCAGAGGAACTTGCGCTTCTCCACCTGCGACCAGGGGCAGGGAGACTCGGGGAAGCCGAAGCAGTAGCCCATGGAAATGAGGTTGTACATGATCTGCAGGCTGGAGTTCCCGCCCACAAAGACTTCCTCAGGCTTGACGCCCATCACATCGCCGAACAGCTCACGGGCCTCGTGCAGGCCCTCAAGGTCGCCGTAGTTGCGGGCATCGGTGCCGGCGTCGGTGGTGTAATCGGTCATCTGCAGCAGCCCCATTGCCAGGTCCATCTGGTGAGGGCCGGGCTTGCCGCGGGCCATATTCAGCTTCAGGCCCATTGCCTGAAATTTCTTGTAGTTTTCTTCCAGAGCTACCTTCTCAGCAGTCAGTTCGTCGCGGGTCATCTCAAAATAATTTGCCATAACACACACTCCTTTATCGTACTTTCTGTTTCCCACAAAATGTCCGGCGCTTCCATCCGCAGAGCAGTCCCATGCCAGTGGACCGTCCCGGTATTCCCCTTGCAATTCCAGACTTTTATAGTTTACTACAATTTGGTCTCGGAAACAAGTCAGATGGCACAAAAAAGCCCCGCCAAAAAGCAAAAAGCTTTCAGCGGGGCTGCTCTTCCCTGCTGTGCGCTGACGCTCAGCTCAGGGAAGTCTGACTCTTATAGCGCTTGCGCACCGCACCGTACTCCATGTGCGCTTCGCCGCCCTCCACGGTGTCCTCGTCGATGGTGACGCGGATGATGGTGGGGTCGTTCGGCACATCGTACATGATGGGCATGAGGATGTTCTCCATCACGCTGCGCAGGCCGCGGGCGCCGGTCTTGCGCTCGATGGTCTTGCGGGCGATGGCATGGAGGGCCTCGTCGGTGATGTCCAGCTCCACGTTGTCCATCGACAGCAGCTCTTTATACTGCTTGACCAGACTGTTGCGGGGCTCTTTCAGCACACGCACCAGCGCATCCTCGTCCAGATCGTCCAGCACGGTGATGACCGGCAGACGGCCGATCAACTCGGGGATGAGGCCGAACTTGACGAGGTCGTGAGGTTCGACCTTCCGCAGCAGAGCCTTTTCGGCTTCGCTGGAGTTATCCTTCAGCGCACTGCCAAAGCCCAGTGCGGACTTGTCGGTGCGGCGGAGGATATACTTATCCAGACCGTCGAACGCACCGCCGCAGATGAAGAGGATGTTGGTGGTGTCGATCTGGATGAACTCCTGCTGGGGGTGCTTGCGGCCACCCTGCGGGGGGACATTGCTGACGGTGCCTTCCAAGATCTTCAGCAGAGCCTGCTGCACACCCTCACCGCCCACGTCGCGGGTGATGGAGGGATTCTCACTCTTGCGGGTGATCTTGTCGATCTCATCAATATAGATAATGCCGATCTGAGCCTTCTGGACGTCGAAGTCCGCGGCCTGGATGAGCTTGAGCAGGATATTCTCGACGTCCTCGCCCACATAGCCGGCCTCCGTCAGGGTGGTGGCGTCTGCGATGGCGAAGGGAACGCCCAGCATCTTGGCCAGTGTCTGGGCCAGCAGGGTCTTGCCGACACCGGAGGGTCCCAGCAGCAGGACGTTGGACTTCTGCAGCTCAACGTCTGCGCCCTTGCCGCTCAGAATGCGCTTATAATGGTTGTAGACCGAGACGGCCAGCACACGCTTGGCCTCGTCCTGACCGATGACATACTGGTCCAGACCCTCCTTGATCTCTGCGGGGGTCTTGATGTTGATGGCGAGATCATCTGCGGGCTGGATACGCGCCCGGCTGGCGCTGCCGCGGCTGGGGCGAGAGCTGTTGCTGCCCGGATGATCCGGCTTGTCCGAGAGCAGGTCGGCGCAGAGGCCGATGCATTCGCTGCAGATGTTCACGCCGGGGCCGATGATCATCCGCTCCACTTCGTCCTGATGTTTGCCGCAGAAGCTGCAGACCAGATCCTTTTCGTTTTTATCTCTGCCGGAATTGTTATTAGCCATAACCGTTTTTCCTTATCCTGGGTGTATTGCTTTCTGCCGCTCAGCGGTGGGTGATGACCTCATCGATGAGGCCGTATTCCTTGGCCTCCTGTGCAGAAAGGAAGTTGTCGCGCTCGGTATCCTGCTCCACCTTTTCCAGCGGCTGGCCGGTGTACTCGCTGAGCAGCCGGTTCATCTTGGCGCGGGTGCGGATGATGTGGTCTGCGTGGATCTTGATGTCGGTAGCCTGTCCGGACAGACCGCCGCCCTGACCGCCTGCGATCAGCGGCTGGTGGATCATGATCTCAGCGTTGGGCAGAGCGAACCGCTTGCCCTTGGTGCCGCTGGCCAGCAGGAATGCGCCCATGGAGGCAGCCATGCCCATGCAGATGGTGGAGACATCGCACTTGATATACTGGATGGTATCGTGGATGGCCATACCCGCGCTGATGGAGCCGCCGGGGCTGTTGATATACAGGCTGATGTCCTTATCGGGGTCCTGCCCTTCCAGATACAGCAGCTGTGCCACGACAAGGCTGGCGGAGGTGTCGTTGACATCCTCACTCAGCACAATGATGCGGTCGTTCAGCAGACGGGAGAAAATATCGTAGGAACGCTCCCCGTGCGCCGACTGCTCGACAACGTAAGGAACAAAACTCATAGGGTTCGCCTCCTGAATGAAAATTATTGTATTTGCAAAATTGACCGATACGGCAAGCGCACATGGGCCGTAGCCGTATCGGTCAATTTCAACAACCTTAGCTTACAGAGCCGGGATCACTCTCTGCCCTGTGTGACCTTGTGCGCCAGAATTACTGAGCGTCCTCGGTCTTCTCGGCCTCAGCGGCCTTCTCCACGACGTTAGCGTGGCTCTTGATGAAGTCGATCGCCTTGTTGATGGCCAGGTCGTGCTTCACCTCATCGACATTGATGAGCTCGCGGACCTTGTCCTCTTCCATCTTGTACTGGTCAGCGATGCGCTTGACCTCTGCGTTCAGCTCATCCTCAGAAGCCTCGATGTTCTCGGCAGCTGCGACAGCCTCCAGAGCCAGACGGATCTTGACCTGCTTCTCAGCCTGAGGCATGAAGGAAGCACGGAACTGATCGACGGACTGGCCCATATACTTCAGGTAGTCCTCGAGGCGCAGGCCCTGCTGCTCCATGCGGAAAGCAAAGTCGTTGACCAGCTCGTCCATGCGGACATCGTACATAGCCTGGGGGATCTCAGCCTCCATGCCGTCGATGACCTGATCGACCAGAGCGTTCTCGACAGCCAGGTCATCCTGCTTGTCCAGCTGCTCCTGGTTGTTCTTGCGGATGGAAGCCTTGAACTCGTCCAGAGTGTCGTACTCGGAGCAGTCCTTAGCCAGCTCGTCGTCCAGAGCGGGCAGCTCCTTGTACTTGACCTCGTGCAGCTTGATCTTGAAGACAGCGGGCTTGCCAGCCAGCTCAGCAGCCTGATACTGCTCGGGGAAGGTGACGTTGACGTCAAACTCCTCGCCAGCAGCGTGGCCGACGATCTGGTCCTCGAAGCCGGGGATGAAGCTGCCGCTGCCCAGGGTCAGGCTGTAGTGCTCAGCCTTGCCGCCCTCGAATGCGACGCCATCCACAAAGCCCTCAAAGTCGATGTCCACGATGTCGCCGTTCTCAGCAGCACCCTCGCGGGTCAGCTCACGGGCGTTGCGCTCCTGCACACGCTTCAGCTCGGCCTCAACAGCCTCGTCAGAAACAGTATGGACAGTCTTCTCAACGGTCAGACCATTGTATGCGCCGATCTTGACTTCGGGCTTGACAGCGACCTTGACGGTCAGGGTAGCGCCCTCAGCCTCGCTGGCGGAGTCAACGCTGACCTCAGGACGGCCGACCGGCTCGATGCCGGCAGCCTTGACAGCCTCTTCGTAAGCTGCGGGGAACAGCTCGTTGATGGCGTCGTAGGTAAAGACATCAGCGCCGTACATCTTCTCGATGAGAGCCTTGGGAGCCTTGCCCTTGCGGAAGCCCTGAACAGGGTACTTCTTGCCCTCCTTCTTGAAAACATCGGCAACTGCAGCCTTGAAAGCCTCAGCGTCGATGGAGAACTGCAGCTCTGCCATGCTCTTCTCGAGCTTTTCGCACTTGATGAAATTCATTTGTGTATCCTCCACTCAAATATTCTATTGCGTTGGGGCAGCGGGAAAACTGCCGCCTGCAACCGCGCACCGCGTCCTTGCTGTTTGCGAAATGCGGGGACGCGCGCGCTCAAATTGGGTGCAACAATCGCGTCACAACTTATTATAGCACGGTCGTGATAGAATTGCCACCCCAAATTTTGACTTTTTGTCATTTCTGCTGTTCTGGTCTCTGCCTCAGTTGATGCGGTAGGGGCAGAACCGCAGACCATCAGCGCTGACAAGCTTGTAGCGGATGCCGTCCACATCACCCTGCACCGCATAGCGGATGGCATTGCCGTGCAGATGGCCGTAGTAGCAGGTCCTGATGCCGTAGGCTTTCAGTGTTGCCACGATCTCGGGGGCGCTGGTACCGGTGTAGACCGGCGGGTAATGCAGGAACACCAGCTTTTCCAGCCCGGGTTCTGCGGCGTCGAGGCTCATCTTCAAGCGGCCTATCTCCCGGTTCATCACCTTTTCGTCGTGAGGCTCCCCCACATCGAACAGCCAGCCCCGGGTACCGCAGATGGCGTAGCCCTCCACAGAGTAGGAGTTGTTGTGCAGGATGTGGAGCGTATCGAAGCCCTCGGCTTTCAGGTAGGCGTTCATCTTGTTGGCGGTGGTCCACCAATAGTCGTGATTGCCCTTCATGATGAGCTTCTGGCCGGGCAGCTGCTGCAGAAATTCGAAATCCCTGCGGGTATCGGTAAGGCGCATGGCCCAGCTGATGTCGCCTGCGAGGACGATGGTGTCCTCAGGTTTTACGAGCTTGCGCCAGTTGGCCTCCAGCCGTTCCACATAGCCGTTCCAGCCGGGGAAAACGTCCATCGGCTTGGAGCCGCCCAGGGAAAGGTGGGTATCGCCAAGCACAAAAAGTGCCATAGTTTATTTACTCCTGTTCTGGTTTTCGTCAAGCCTGACAGCCCAGTGCCACCTCCGCGATCTGAGCCGGGTCGATGACGGTGCTGAACCGCTCGGCCTTCTGCCGCAGGACGGCGAGACTTGCGGGAGCGGTGCGGCCGGTAGCCTCTTCCAGCGCCTGCATGGCCTCAAAGTCGTTCTCGGGGGCAGTGTGGCCCAGAGCTTCCAGCACGCTGCGCGGGAACTTGAAGGGCGAGGCGGTGGAAAGCACCACCATCGGCACGCCGTCCCGCTTCTTCTGAGCGGCGACATGGAAAGCCACCGCCGTATGGGTATCGCAGAGGTAGCCGTCCTTCTCGTAGCGGGCGCGGATCTCCCCTGCCACCTGTTCCTCACTGCTCCAGCCGCAGTCGAAGCTCTCCTGAATGGCCTTCAGCGTCTCGGGACGGACGGTGTAGCTGCCCGTCTCGCTCAGGCTCTTCATCAGGCCGGCCACTTCGGCATCGCTGCCGGTGACGTGGTAGAGCAGGCGCTCGAGGTTCGAGGACACGAGGATGTCCATGCTGGGCGAAGTGGTCTTATAGAACTCCCGCTTTGCGGTGTAAGTACCGGTGGAAAGGAAGTCGGTCAGGACGTTGTTCTGGTTGGAGGCGCAGACCAGCTTGCCGACGGGCAGGCCCATCTGCTTGGCGTAATAACCGGCCAGAATGTCGCCGAAGTTTCCGGTGGGGACGCAGAAATCGACCTTGTCGCCGAAGGCGATCTTTCCCGCCTTGAGCAGCTGGGCATAAGCGGCGAAGTAATAGACGATCTGCGGCACAAGGCGGCCCCAGTTGATGGAATTGGCGCTGGAAAGGCGGATGTTCCGCTCGGCCAGCCTGGCCGCAATGGCTTTATCCCCAAAGACCTTCTTCACGCCGGTCTGGGCGTCGTCGAAGTTGCCGCGCACGGCATAAACGGCGACATTTGCACCCTCCTGCGTGGCCATCTGCAGACGCTGGATCTCGCTGGTGCCGCCCGTGGGGTAGAACACGGCGATCTCGACGCCCGGGATGTCGTGGTAGCCGTCCAGCGCGGCCTTGCCGGTGTCGCCGCTGGTCGCCACGAGGATGAGGGTCTTTTCGGTGCGGGAGAGGTTCTTCTTCGCCTCCACGAGGAGCTTCGGCATCAGCTGAAGGGCATAATCCTTGAAGGCGCAGGTCGGGCCGTGCCACAGCTCAAGGGCATAGGTATCGCCCTCCACCGGGGCCAGATGACCGGCCTTGCCGCCGAAGGCCTCACCATAAGTCATGCGAGCAGCCTCAGCGAGGAAGTCTTTCGAGTAGTCGGTCAGATATTCGCTGACGACGGCAGCGGCCAGCTCCGGATAATCCAGCTGGCACAATGCCTCCACGTCCACCTGCGGAAAACTTTCCGGGACGAACAGGCCGCCCTCATCCGACAGGCCCTGTGCGATCGCCTGAGAGGCGGTCACAATGCGGGAATGGTCTCTCGTGCTGAAAAATTTCATCGTTATCGCTCCTTTTTGCCAGAAGGCCCATCACTTGGCCTCGTCGTGCGGCAGCGGCCCAGAGCCATTTTTCTGCCTTTTCCCACCGGTACTTCCTGCTATTTCGCGCAAAAAGCACCCTTTATAATATGTACCATCCAGCGCCCGCTGTCAAGAGGGACGACTTCGGCCACGTCGAAACGTACCGGCTCGTCGCTCTGATGGGTGCTTTGGAGATACCATGCGGCGGATGCGATGATACGGCGCTGCTTGGCGGCGTTGACCGCCGCAGCGGGGGTATCCAGAGAGTCTTTGGCGCGGGTCTTTACCTCGCAGAACACCAGTGTTCCGTCCGGTTCCCGCAGGATGAGGTCTATCTCCCCCATCCGGGTGTGATAATTGTGGGTAACGAGGGCCGCGCCCTGTTTCTCGTAGAAACGCGCGGCGGCTGCCTCTCCCCTGCGGCCTGTCCCAGCCCGGTCCATCACTTGCCCTCGGGCCAGTAGCCCTGCTTTTTGAGGAAGCTGCGGCGGTAGAACGGCTGAATGCCGTATTGGGCAATGAGTTCATAGTGGAGCTTGGTGCCGTAGCCCTTGTGCTTTGCCAGCTGATACTGGGGATACTGCTTGTCCAGCTCCAGCATATAGCGGTCACGGCTGACTTTGGCCAGAATGGACGCTGCGCCGATGCTGGCGCTGGTGGCGTCGCCCTTCACCACCGACCGCGCGGGCATGGTCAGCCCGGCCGGGATGCGGTTGCCGTCCACAAGGACGAGGTTCGGCACGATGTCCAGCCCCTCCACGGCCTGACGCATCCCGCCCATGGTGGCATTCAGGATATTGTCGCGGTCGATGATGTCGGGGCCGACGAAGACGATCTTGTAAGCCAATGCCTTTTCAACGATTTGGTCGAAAAGAGCTTCCCGCTTTTTCTCGCTCAGCTTCTTGGAGTCGTTGATGCCGTAGACCGGAGTCTCGGGGTCAAGGATGCAGGCGGCCACGCAGACCGGGCCGCACAGCGGGCCGCGGCCTGCCTCGTCTACGCCCGCAAAACAGCCGTACTGCGCCCGGATGTCGGCATCGTAGGCGTAGAGCGGCGCGGAGATCTCCTCATCCGTCCGGTGCTTCATTCCTCATCCTCCTCGGCAAAGTCGGCCATGTCGTCCCGCTGGGGCGGGCGCTCAAGGGAGATGCGACCCCACTTGCAGGCGCGGAACTCATCCACCAGCATCACGGCACAGCGCTCGGTGTTCACCTCGCCGCCCCGCACCAGCAGACCGCGCTTGCGGCCGATGGCTTCCATCAGCTCGTAGGGCGGCAGAGCCAGCGTCTCGGCGTCCAGCTTGTAGCGCTGGGCCACGAGGTCGGGATAGTTGCGGCGCACCTCATCCAAAAGGTTCATGGCCAGCTCCTCGACATCAAGGATGTCATCCTTGATGGAGCCGATGAAGGCCAGATTCGAGGCGATGGTCTTGGAATCAAACTTCTTCCAGAGCACGCCGGGCATATCCAGCAGGTCGAACTTTTCGGTGCTGACCCACTGCTTGCCCTTGGTCACGCCGGGACGGTCAGCCGCCTTGGCGCGGGCAGAGCCTGCGAAGGTATTGATGAAGGTGGATTTACCCACATTAGGGATGCCGCAGAGCATGACCTGCGTCTTGGCACCGGCCATGCCGCGGTTCTGGCGGCGTGCCAGCAGGCCGGACAGTTCCTTTTCGATCGCGGCCTTAACGGCGTTCGCGCCGCCTTTCTGCTTGGCGCTGATGGCGACGCATCCCGCATCCGCCTCGTGGAAGTAGCGTATCCACTCTTCCGTCACGGCGGGGTCGGCGAGGTCCGCTTTGTTCAGCGCATAGAGCTTGGGCTTGCGGGCCGTGATGCGCTCGATCTCCGGGTTGAGGCTGGACAGCGGGATGCGGGCGTCCAGCAATACAAGGCTTGCGTCAACATGCTGGATCTCCTGCTCCATCATCCGCAGCGTCTTGGCCATATGGCCCGGGAACCACTGGATGGCATATTGGTTTGCAAACCGGGTGTCCTGATTGTTCATTTTACTACTCCAAAATCCGAAAAGGGCAAAAAGCAGAGCAGCACTTTGCCCAGTATATCCTGTTCATCAATGCAGCCGACATAGCTCGAGCGGCTGTCCAGCGAGGCGTTGCGGTTGTCTCCCATCACGAATACCGTCCCCTCAGGCACAGTGTACGGGAACTCCACATCATAGCCCAGATAGGTCGGCTCTGCGATGTAATCCTCTTCCAGCACCTTTCCATTGACCTCTACCGCTCCGGTGGCATAGTCGATGGAGATGGTGTCGCCGCCTTTGGCGATGACGCGCTTGACCAGGGGGCGGCCATAGCTGGTGTAGCTGTCCACGATGACCACATCGCCCCGCTGAGGCTCATAGCCTGCGCCCCAGACGACGAGCTTATCGCCGTTTTCCAGCGTAGGCACCATCGACTCGCCGTCCACCTGAATGATACGGAAGAAAAAGGAAAACACCAGCACCAGCACCAGCGCCGCCGAAATAAGCGCTTCGTACCATTCCAGCAGGCCCTGACCACGGACAGCAGGCTGTGACTGTTCCATATCCGATGCACCTCTTTATCCGGGCTTCTGCCCGTTTTTATTTTCTCTGTCTCTGCGCCAAAAGCGCCGTATAACAGAAAAAAGGGGACAAACGAGTTGTCCCCTTTTCTCCCGCTTTGAAACGGGGAATCATCAAATATCGCTCTTGACCTTGGCAGCCTTGCCGGTACGACCACGCAGGTAGAACAGCTTTGCGCGGCGGACCTTGCCCTTACGGACAACAGTGACCTTCTCGACGAAGGGGCTGTTGATGGGGAAGACACGCTCGATGCCGACGCCGTAGGAAACGCGGCGAACGGTAAAGGTCTCTGCGACGCCGCCGTGCTTCTTAGCAATGACGGTACCCTCGAAAGCCTGGATACGCTCGCGCTCGCCTTCCTTGATACGAACATCAACGCGGACGGTATCGCCGACGTTGAACTGGGGCTTCTCAGCCTTGATGCTGCCTTCAGAAATAATCTTCAGTGCGTCCATTTTGAATTCCTCCATTTGTTTTTAGACGTTCATACACGGCGAACTGCCGTCAGAGGACCGCCCGTTTAATGATATGTGTCATTAACCCCGCTGTGGTCTCAGCGGACACTAACGCCTTAATAGGATAGCACAAACCGCCCGTAAAAGCAAGCGTTTCGGGCAAATTTATGCAAAAATTTTCGCTCTCGCTCTGATAGACCGTTCTTATTCGAACTTCTGCCTGTCTGCCGTCAGAAATTCGGTGCGCAGGATCGAGGCGTTCGCCGCCGGGACGCCGAATTTTGCTTCCAGCGCCGCCGTCAGCAGCGAGGGGTTCAGGTTCAGGTCCTGCGAGGCAGGCAGGCAGACCGCAAAGCTTACGCTCTCCCCTTCCGTCTCAAGCTCGAGAGTGGGGACATACTCCTTCATCTCGACCATCCTGACGCCGCGCTTGCTCTTTTTCTCCACCGGCACGCTGTCGAGGGAGTTGTACTGCGCAAGCTTTTCCGCGGCGTCCGCCAGGTAGCGGATGCGGTAGCAGGCGTAAGCGATGGCGTCAGCCTTCATCTTCACCGGTTCCACGCGGTAGACCTCGATGCCAGTAGGCATGATGGCGTTCAGCGCCGTCTGCCACTGGGCAAAATCGGGGTTTTCGGCCTCGGTCTTGACATCCACGCACTCGCACTGGCTCTCCTGCCCCAGCGAGAGCGGGCAGGCAAAGGTCATATAGATGTGGGGATTGAAGCCCAGCGTATGCCACACCGGCAGGCCGCTGCGCTTGAGCACCCGCTGCATCACCCGCTGCATATCCAGCAGGGAGATGTAGGAGGCTTCGTTCATCTTCTTAAACGAGATCCTTACTGTAATCAAAGCACGGTCCTCCTAACAGATGGTTTGCGCCGCAGCCGTGGCAGGCACGGTTGCAGGGCTGAGTGGTCTGAGCCGCGAGGGCCTTGTTGTACTCCCGCACCAGATATTCGTGGGTGACGCCGTAGTCCATGTGGCTCCACGGGGTCACTTCGTCCAGACCGATCGCGCGCTGGCAGTAGAACTTGGGGTCAATGCCCATGTCCTCGAAGACCTGCATCCAGGTGTCGTACTTGAAGCACTCTTCCCAGCCGTCAAAATAGCAGCCGCGCTTGTAGGCCTCGAGGATGACGGGAGCCAAGCGGCGGTCGCCTTTGGCAAAGACGCCCTCGAGGAAGCTGGTGGTGCTGTCGTGGTAGTTGACCTTGATTTTGCGGCTGTGGACGCTTTCGAGCAGGTGCTTCTGCTTGGCCTGCAGCATCTCTTCGGTATCCATCGGGACGAACTGGAAAGGGGTGTGGGGCTTCGGGACGAAGCAGGCGCAGCTGATGGTCACCTGCACGCCGCGGCCCTTGGCGTGCTTGGGATTGGAGTAGAACAAATCGACCACTTTCTGAGCGGTCTCGGCGATGCCCTCGATGTCCTCCATCGTCTCGGTGGGAAGGCCCATCATGAAGTAGAGCTTGACGGAAGTGTAGCCGTTGGCGAAGGCCAGCGAGCAGGTCTTTTCGATCTCGTCCCAGGTGACGTTCTTATTGATGACGTCGCGCAGGCGCTGGGTCCCGGCCTCAGCGGCAAAGGTCAGGCCGCTCTTGCGCACCCTGGTGGTTTTTTCAATGAGGCTCTGGGAGAAGTTGTCCATCCGCAGAGAGGGCAGCGACAGGCTGACGTGCTCTTTCGGCGCCCACTCGTTCAAATCGTCCAGCAGCTCTTCGAGCTGGCTGTGGTCGGAGGTGGACAGGCTGGAAAGGCTCAGCTCCTCGTAGCCGGTGTTGGCGCAGAGGTCCTGTGCGGCCTTGTTCAGCAGGCTGGCGTCGCGCTGGCGCATGGGGCGGTAGAGGAAGCCTGCCTGACAGAACCGACAGCCGCGCACACAGCCGCGCAGTACCTCGACGCTGGCGCGGTCCTGGATGGCACCCACCATCGGGACGACGAAGTTGGTCGGGGGCGCAAAGTCGTTCAGGTTCTTGATGATGGCCTTGGTGATGACCGCCGGGATGCCCGGCTCGTTGGGGGTGATGGACTTGACGCGGCCATCCTCGTAGTATTCGATGTCGTAGAAAGCCGGGATATAGACGCCGGGGATCCTGGCAATGCGGAGCAGCAGCTCTTTCTTGGAGACGCCGCCCTCCTTCTTGGCCTTTTCGATTTCGGCGCAGATGCCGGGCAGCTGGTTTTCGCCCTCGCCCAGCTGGACGACGTCGAAGAAGTCGGCGATGGGCTCGGAGTTGCAGGCACAGGGGCCGCCCGCCACGATGAGGGGCCAGCTCTCGTCGCGGTCTTTCGAGTAGAACGGGATGCTCGCCAGATCCAGCATGGCGAGGATGTTGGTGTAGGACAGCTCATATTGGAGCGTAAAGCCCACAGCGTCGAAAGCCGTGAGGGGGTCTTTGCTCTCCATCGTGTAGAGGGGCAGGCTCAGGCGCTCCATCTCAGCCTTCATATCCAGCCACGGCATAAAGGCGCGCTCACACCACCAGTTTTCGTGGCTGTTCAGCAGCTCGTAGAGGATTTTTTCGCCCAGAAAGGACATGCCTACTTCGTAGGTGTCCGGGAAGCAGAACGCGAAGCGGACGTCTACCTCGTCTTTATTTTTATAGACGCTGCCCGGTTCGCCGCCGGTGTAACGGCCCGGCTTCTGCACCCGGGACAGCGCTTCTTTCAGTTTCGGATCAAACATCAAGTTCCTCCATTTAACAACACGGATTGCATATTTATATATTTTACCCTATTTGGGCGAAGATTGCAACAGACATCGCAGCATTTGAGCTCCATCCAGCGGTGGGACAGGCAGAAGGTTGAACGCCCCGGTGAGCAGATTGGCCGCAAGGAACGCACTGCCCCGGATGGTTGCACACTGCTCCATCCTCATTGCCCAGATGGCGGCCAAGAGGCCATTCATGCCCGGCCCGGCGGCAGCGAGCAGAAAGGTCTGCCCCCGGGTGAGGGTCTGACCCCGGGTCCGCATACAGAAACCGGTCATGGTCACTTCGATGACGGGAAAGCGCCGGAACAGGAGCAGATAGACGAAGATATGACCCATTTCGTGGAGGACGGCGGCGCACAGACCGATGCGCAGGAAGCCGCTGGCGTCGAACCAGAGCAGCAGATACAGCGCCCCGCAGAGCAGCAGCGGGTCACGGAACACCAGCGGCCCCAGCCGGACGAGCCGCCTCATGGCAGGCCCAGCAGAGCCCCCGCATCATAGCGGACGCCCTGTTCCAGAAGCTCAAAGTGAAGGTGCGCCCCGGTGGAGCGGCCCGTCTCCCCCGCTGTCCCCAGCGGCTGACCCGCCTGCACCACCTCTCCGGCCCGAACGAAGAGGTATTGCAGATGGGCGTAAAGCGTCTCCTGCCCGCCGCTGTGGCTCAGGCAGAGGTAGTTGCCGTAGGTCGCGCTCCGCCGGGCGGCAGTGACGACGCCATCCATTGCGGCCAGCACCAGCGTACCTTCCGAACATGCAAGGTCAGTGCCGCGATGGAACGCCTCTTCGCCGGTGATGGGGTCGGTGCGCCAGCCGTAGGCGTCCGAGACCCGCCACGCCGCCGTACCCAGCGGGAAGCAGGCCGTCTGCGCGGGCCTTACCCGTTTCAGCGAACAGCCCTCGGGCGCGGCTTTTGCGGCACAGGCCCGCAGCGCGGCCACGCAGAACAGGACAGCGCAGAACACCGCAAAAATCACCCATCCTTTTGTTTTATGCTGTCTTGTCCCCATCGGCGTCCCTCCTGTTTCCTGTACTGTATGCGGCAGGACAATATAAAATGCCGCCGGCCTTGCGGGCCAGCGGCATCGGGGATCATTTCAGGAAGTGCTCGAGCAGGCGGCTCAGCAGACCGGTGCGGCGGGGGCGGCTCTCGGTGACGACGATGGGCATCGGGGCGGGAGCGGCCTCTTCCGGCTGTACTGGCTGTTTTTCCGGCTCTGTGGGTCTTGCGGGCTGAGGTGCCGCCTTTGCCGGTGCGGCAGGCTTTTCCGGAGCCTTGACGGGCTGGGGCTTCGGCGTCTCAGCGACAGAAGCCGGTGCAGGCGCTTTGTCGCGGGCCGTCCAGTCGTCGCGGAGAAGGTCGTACATCCCCATCTGGCTGTTCACCAGCGGCTCGCCGGGGGCGGGCTTGACTTTCTGGTAGCTGCCGTCCGGCTGCATCTCGCGGGCGTTGACGTTGTCGCTGAGCTGGAGGCGGAGGATGCTGTCCAGCTTCTCCTTCAGCATGGGGTCTTCCACCCGGACGCCGACTTCCACGCGGCACTCGGTGTTGCGGGTGAGAAAGTCGCCGGATGCGATATAGATTCGGGTGTTGACGCCGTCATAGAAGCTGTAGATTCGGCCATGCTCGAGGTAGCGGCCCACGAGGCTGCGGATGTGGAGGTTTTCGGTCTTGCCCGGCACACCGGCGCGGACACAGCAGATGCCGCGGACGATCATGTCGATGCGGACACCGGCACAGCTGGCTTCCTCGAGCTTGAGGATAATATCTCTATCGGAGATGGAGTTGTTCTTCAAGATCATGGAAGCCGGGCGGCCCAGACGGGCAGCGTTGATGACCCGGTCCATCTCATCCAGCAGCACGCTCTTGAAGCGGAGGGGTGCCACCAGCATCTTTTCGCTCTCTTCCGTCAGTTTCTGCACGGCAAGGTTCTGGAAGACATTGGACGCTTCCTCGCCGATGCCGAGGTCGGCGGTGATGAAGGAGTAGTCGGTATAGAGCTCACTGGTCTTCTCGTTGTAGTTGCCGGTGCCGATCTGGGTGATGTAGGAGTAGCCGTGGGCGCTCTTTTTGGTGATGAGAGTCAGCTTGGAGTGGACTTTGTAGTCGTCAAAGCCATAAATGACCGTGCATCCGGCCTCTTCGAGGTGCTTCGACCAGTCGATGTTGTTCTGTTCGTCAAAGCGGGCGCGCAGCTCCACCAGCGCCACGACTTCCTTGCCGTTCTCGGCGGCTTCCACGAGAGCCTGTACGATTTGAGACTCGCGGGCCATGCGGTAGAGCGTCATCTTGATGGAGATGACGTCGGGGTCCTGCGCGGCCTTTTTCAGCATCGCAATAAAGGGGCGGATGGACTGGTACGGGTAACTCAACAACACATCGTACTTTTCCACCTCGGCGGCAAGGTCGTAGTCCTGCGGGGGCAGCATAGGCCGGGCAGGCATATAGAACAGCTCGGGGTGTCCGTCGGACTCCATGCGGGAGGTGAGCTTGTAGAAGAAGCTCAGGTCAAGAGGACTCTTCTGGACGAAGACCCGCTTGTGGGTCAGCTCGAGGCGGCTGCAGAGCAGCTGAGCGACCTGCGGTGCGGCGGGGATGACCTGCAGACGGACGGCGGCCAGCTTGCGGCGTCGCTTGAGCAGATCGGCCATGATCTCGCGGTAGTCGATGTCATGGTCCATCATGCCCTCTTTCACGTCGATGTCGGCGTTGCGGGTGACCCGGAAGAGGCACTTTTCCTGCACATTTTCCTTGCCGAAGATGAGGGCCGCATAATGGAGCACCAGCTCCTCCGTCAGGGCAAAGCAGGTCTCATTGTCCTTCCGGACGAAATGCATCCGCTCCATCTGGCTTGAGATGGGTACGATGCCGAGGGTGTGCTCCGAGGTGTGTTTTTCGTGAAGGAGGACGCCGAGATAGATCTCCTTATTGCGCAGGAACGGGAATGGGTGGCGGCTGTCCACGATCTGGGGGCTGAGGATGGGGAAAAGCTCGCTCTGGAAATACTTTTTCCAGAAGTGCTCGTCCTCTTTGCTCAGCTTGTCGAAATCCACCTTGCGGTAGCCGCAGGCGGCCAGATTTTCCAGCGCTTTGGCGTAGTATTTGTCGCAGTCCTCCTGGAGCTGAGCGGTCTTGGGCATGATGGCGGCGAGCTGCTCTTCCGCCGTCATGTTCGTCTTGTTTTCCCGCTTTTCCTTCTTGCCGCGCATGAGGTTGGCGCGCTCCTGAAGCGAGCCGACGCGCACCATGAAAAACTCATCCAGATTGGAGCCGTAGATGGCCAGAAACTTGAGCTGTTCGGCCAGCGGGACATTTTTATCCTTGCCCAGCACCAGCACGCGGCGGTTGAAGTCCAGCCAGCTCAATTCCCGGTTGATAAAAATGCTCTCTTCACTCATGATAACTCCTTTTTCCCGAGAAGGTCTCCCCTCTCAGCTCACATAGGCGAGGCCCTGCCATTCGTCTATCATATCCTGCGTAACGCCCGGCACCTGTGCCACCTCATCGAGGCTCTGGAATCGGCCATAGGCAAGTCGATATTCCAGAATGGCTCTCGCCTTCTTCTCCCCGAGGCCGGGCAGTGTGGTCATAGCGTCCACCCCGGCGGTGTTGAGGTCCACGCGGAAGGACTCCCGCAGAGGCTCGACTGCCGCTGACGAAGCCTGCGCCGGGGATGGCGGCACGGCATACCAGAACGCCAGACTGACAATGCAGACCGCCGCTGCTGCCGCCAGTGCCAGAAAGCGGCGTTCGCGGGGCGTGAACATAGTTTCTTTCATTGTACTCGAAATCCTTCCAAAAAGAAAGTCTCCTGCGGAAAATTTGCAGGAGACTTTACACAATCTTTACGATGCAGCTTCGGCACTTCGCACAAGGCCATAGAAAAACTCTGCGGCGGCGCCGGTGTCGTGGTCGGTCAGGGTCGTCTGGCCGGCGGCAAGGCGCAGCTCCACCGGGGCATCTGCCGGAACGACGCTCTGTTTGGCCTGACGGACCAGCTCGAGCATCTGGCTGCACCCGGCGGCGACGGTGAGCTGGTCAGCCGTGCAGTTGACGGGCAGACAGACCGCGCCCAGCATCGCCTCTGCCGAGACGGCACCCGGTGTCAGCACCATGACGTCCATGCCGGTGCGCTCCGAGCGCAGCATAGCGGCATTGTCCCCCAGTGCCTTTTCCAGCAGGGCCTGAATGGGCAGCTGCTGACGGTCCTGATAGAGCAGGATGCGCAGCACGTCCTCACCCTTGACGTCGGCTGGGCTGCACAGCGTAAAGGGGGTGAACTCCCGGCGCAGATGGCGCTCGAGGGCGGTGCTCATCCGCAGCACACGGGTAGAGCCGTCGGCCATCTGCAGCGCAATGCCGAGGCCCACAGCTGCGGGCAGCTTTTTGAAGATGGATTCCTCACAGCCCGCGAAGCTGCACAGCGGCTGGCCGCTGCCCTCCGAGAACCGGTAGGCCAGCGTACCGCCGCAGGTGAGCGCGGGCGCAGCAAGGCGCAGCCCACCCAGCACGGCGCGGACGGCCCGGGGCGAACGCTGGCTGAAGACCGTCAGCCTGCCGCCCCGGCTGGAAAACAGCTGGAGCACATCCCGCACGACCTGCGGCATATTGCCGTCACCGGCCAAAAGGAGATGGTCCAGATCGCAGAGTACGAGCGTAGAATCGAGAAGTTTCGTCATACAGTCCCCCTCCTGAGCGATGCAATAAAGTGGGTGAAATACTCCGGAAGCTCCGAGTCGAAGCGGAGATGTTCCCCCGTGATGGGGTGGATGAAGCCCAATGTCTTCGCGTGGAGACACTGGCCGTGGAGCCTGGTGATGCAGTTGTGGGGGCCATACACCGGGTCGCCCGCCACGGGATGCTGGATGGACGCCATGTGGACGCGGATCTGATGGGTGCGGCCCGTCTTGAGGCGGCATTCCAGCAGGGTAAAGCCGCCGAAGCGCTCCAGCACCTTATAGCCGGTGTAGGCATACTTGGTGTGGGGCTCGCTGGCCGGGTAGACCGCCATCTTCTTGCGGTCGGTCTTGGAGCGGCCCAGATTTGCTTCTACAAAGCCCTCGTCCTGCGCAAAACCGCCGTAGACGACGGTCTGGTAGGCGCGCTCCACGCTGTGAACCGCCATCTGCTGGGACAGGCCGATGTGGGTGGCGTCATCTTTCGCCACCACCAGCAGGCCGCTGGTGTCCTTGTCGATGCGGTGGACGATGCCGGGGCGTATCTCGCCGCCGATGCCCGAGAGGCTGCCCTTGCAGTGCCAGAGCAGGGCGTTCACCAGCGTGCCGTCCGGGTTGCCCGGAGCCGGGTGGACGACCATGCCCTTGGGCTTGTTCACCACCAGAAGGTGGTCGTCCTCGTACACGATGTCCAGCGGGATGTCCTGCGGCACAGCCTCGATAGGCTTTGCGTCAGGAATTTCCAGCAGGATGGTGTCCCCCGCCTTGAGCTTGAGGCTCTTGGCGATGCTTTTGCCGTTGCAGAGCACATGACCCTCAGCCACGAGGCCTTGCAGCGCACTGCGGGAAAGGCCGGTGTCCTCCCCGCTGAGGAAGCGGTCGATGCGCTGGCCTGCGGCCTCCGCCTCCACGATAAATTCACGCTGTTCCATGGTTTACCGCTCCTTCGAGGGCTTATCTTCCACTTCTTCCAGCAGGATGACCAGCACCCAGAGCGCCACACCGACGCAGACGAGGATGTCGGCGAAGTTGAAGACTGCAAAGTCGATGAACAGCGGGTTGATGTAGTCCACGACCTCACCGTTCAGCACACGGTCGATGAGGTTGCCGATGCCGCCGGCCAGCACGAGGATGAAGGCGATCTGCTGCAGGAGCTTGCCGCGGCTGCGGAAGAACAGCAGGTAAGCCACGAGCAGCAGCGCAGCGCTGGTGGCGAGGATAAGGAAGAGCTGCTTTCCGCTCAGCAGGCTGAACGCCATGCCCTGATTGAGCACGAAGCGCAGCTCCACCACATGCGGGATGACGGTGATGGCCTCCACAGGGGCCAGATACTGGGTAGCCCAGAGCTTGATGGCCTGGTCGATGCCCACCAGCGCGGCCACACAGACCAGATTCAGAATGACATATGCCATAGTTTCTCCTGATTTTTTGAAAAAGGCGGCGCCCCCTTTTGCGCCGGGTGCGCCGCCAGAGATACGAAATGGTTTAGCCCTCCACAACAGCGGCGCAGCGTGCGCACAGAGTGGGATGAGCAGCGTGGGTGCCGATGTCTGCGGAATACTTCCAGCAGCGCTCGCACTTGTCGCCGGTGGCGTGTGCAGCAGCAACGCCCAGGCCCTCGACGGCGCTGGCTGCGCCGCCTTCGCCCTTGACCAGCTCCACATGGGAGACGATCATCAGGTCGGCCAGCTCGTCCATCGGGATGCTGTTGAGCAGGTCGTAGACGGCGTCATTGCAGTACAGAGTGACGGAAGCCTCGAGAGAAGCGCCGATCTGCTTATCTGCACGGGCCTGCTCGAGGACTTTCTTGACCTCGTCGCGGACAGCGATGAGCTGCGCCCACTTGGCCTTGAAGGCATCGTCAGCTGCGTACTGGCCAGCCTTCGGCATATCCTCGAAGACAACGTACTTGTTCATATCCTCGGTCTTGGGCAGGAAGTCCCAGATCTCCTGGCTGGTGAAGCAGAGGATGGGAGCGATGATCTTGTCCAGAGCGACGAGGATCTTGTACATCGCGGTCTGCGCAGCCTTGCGGCCAGTGCCGTTGGTGCAGTACAGGCGATCCTTGGTGACGTCCAGATAGAAGTTGGACATGGCCACAACGCAGAAGTTGTAGACAGCGTGGTAGACCTTGTTGAAGTCATACACAGCATAACCGGCGTTGGTGTTGACGATGAGGTCATCCAGCGCAGCCAGAGCCCAGCGGTCGATGTCCTGCAGCTGGTCGTCAGCCACACAGTCGGTGTTGGGGTCGAAGCCGTCGAGGTTGCCCAGAATGAAGCGGGCGGTGTTGCGGATCTTGCGGTAGGCCTCGCTCAGCTGCTTGAAGATGTTCTTGCCGGCACGCACATCGACGGTGTAATCGGAAGAAGCCACCCACAGGCGGATGATGTCTGCGCCGTAGTCCTTGATGATCTCGCTGGGCTCGACGCCGTTGCCGGCGCTCTTGTGCATCTGCTTGCCCTGCTCGTCCACGACCCAGCCGTGGCACAGAACGGACTTATAGGGTGCGCAGCCCTTGCTGGCCACACTGGTCAGCAGGCTGGACTGGAACCAGCCGCGGAACTGGTCGCCGCCCTCCATATACAGATCGGCCGGGAAGCGCAGCTCGGGACGCTCTTCCAGAACGGCAGCATGGGTGGAGCCGGAGTCGAACCAGACGTCCATGATGTCGGTGTCCTTCGTCCACTCGGAAGCGCCGCACTTCTCGCAGACTTCACCAGCGGGGATGATCTGCTCAGCGTCATACTTGTACCAGGCGTCGGAGCCCTCCTTGCGGAACAGGTCGCTGACGGCCTTGATGGTGGCGTCGGTGATGTGGTAAGCGCCGCACTTCTTGCAGTAGAAGGCCGGGATAGGCACACCCCAGGTGCGCTGACGGCTGATGCACCAGTCGTTGCGGTCGCGCACCATGCCGTGCATACGGTCATGGCCCCAGTCGGGCATCCAGGTCACGGTGTCGATGGCCTTGTAGACGTCCTCACGGAACTTGGAGATGGAGCAGAACCACTGCTCGGTAGCACGGAAGATGATGGGGTTGTGGCAGCGCCAGCAGTGCGGATACTGATGCTTGATGTGCAGCTGGCCCATGACAGCGCCGGCGGCGGTCAGGTCGGCCAGAATGGTCTTGTTGGAAGCCCAGACGCGCTGGCCTGCGTACTTGCCGGCCTGCTCGGTCAGATAGCCGCCGTCGTCCACGGGGACGGTGATGGGGATCTGGGGGTACTTCTGGCAGACGTTGAAGTCATCGACGCCGTGGCCGCCGGCGGTGTGGACACAGCCAGAGCCGCTTTCCAGCGTGACGTGGTCGCCGAGGATGACCCAGCCTTCCTTGGGCAGGTAGACGTGGTTATAGCGCATCAGCTCGAACTCTGCACCGCTGACCGGCTCGCCCACCACCTCGTAATCGGTGATGTGGCAGGAGTCCATGACGCTCTTGACAAGGTCGGTGGCCATGATGTGGAACTCATCGCCGATCTTGACGAAGGAGTACTCGAACTGGCCGTTCAGGCAGATGGCCTCGTTGGCGGGCAGGGTCCAGGTGGTGGTGGTCCAGATGACGAAGTAGGTCTTCTCCATCGGGATGCCGTGCTTTGCCAGAACGCCGTTGGGGTCCTGAGAGACGTGGAAGCGGACGAAGATAGAGTCGCACTCGTCCTCGCCGTACTCGATCTCGGCCTCAGCCAGAGCGGTGCGGCAGTCGGGACACCAGTAGACAGGCTTCAGACCCTTGTAGATATAGCCCTTCTTGGCCATCTCGCCGAAGATCTCGATCTGACGGGCCTCAAACTCGGGCTTGAGGGTCAGATAGGGATGCTCAAAATCGCCGATAACGCCCAGACGCTTGAACTGGTCGCTCATGATGTCGATGTGCTCGGTGGCGAACTTCTCGCAGATCTGGCGCAGCTCGAGCTTGGAGATGTCCTTCTTCTTCTCGCCGACGGAGGACAGGGCCTTCAGCTCAATGGGCAGGCCGTGGGTATCAAAGCCGGGTACATAGGGAGCCTGGAAGCCCTCCATGTTCTTCTCGCGGATGATGATGTCCTTGATGATCTTGTTCAGCGCGGTACCCATGTGGATATTGCCGTTGGCATACGGAGGGCCGTCGTGCAGGATGAACTGAGGTTTGCCCTCGTTGTGCTTCATGAGCTGGTTGTACAGGTCGTTGTCGTCCCAATCCTTGAGCATGACCGGTTCCTTCTTGGGCAGGCCGGCGCGCATCTCAAACAGGGTCTTGGGCAGATTCAGAGTACTGTCGTACTGAGACTTATTCTTAGCCACTGGTTTTACACTCTCCTCTATTGGTTTTGCAGTCGCAAACAGCGCAGCTATGCGCTTATTTTATCAAAACAGCTTTACGGCACACAAATGATGCCTCGCTGTCGATGCTTGGGGAATTATTCGCTGAAGCTCACGCCCTGAAAGACAGCGTTGGGGTCTGCCGGGGGCGGGTCGAGCTTGAGCTGAGATTCGTCCTTCTCCCAGAAGTCCTCGCCAGCCTTCTCGGGGGCGGCGTCTTCCGTCTCGGCAGCGTCCGCAGCGGGTGCTGCTTCCTCGGTGGTATCGGCATCCTCGGTTTCGGGCAGCTCAGCCTCGGCATCCTGTGCGGGGGTCTCTTCTTTCTGCTGGAACTCCGGCAGACGGCTCAGGGACTCCACATGGGTGCGGTAGAGGTTCAGCACGTCGGACTTGAAGCGGGTGACCTCGAGACGAACGCGGTCATACTCACGCTCTTCGGCCAGCTTTTTGTCGTTGGCCTCGCTGATGATCTCGTCGGCGCGGTCGCTGGCCTTCTGCAGCAGCTCGTTGGCATCCCGGATGATGTCGTCGCCGCGCAGATTTGCACGGTGCAGGATGTCCTCGGCCTTCTGGTTGGCCTCGCGGATGACGTTTTCACCCATGCGCTGCGCGTTGATGAGGGCGCTCTTGAGCATATCGCCGTCGGCCTCATAGCTCTGCATATTGCGGCGCAGGGTCTCGTTCTCGGCAGTCAGGTCGGCCACCTGCTTGCGCAGGGCCTCCATCTGCTCCGCATCCTGCCCGAGCTGCTGCTCTACTTTATCCAGAAAGCGGTCAACATCCTCGGTACGGTAGCCGCGGAGGTTCTTTTCGAATTGGACAGAGCGCACGTCCTGCGGTGTCAGCATAATGATCTCCTCCATTTTATCCAGTCGTCCTTCTCAATATTGGAAGAACTCGATGATCTGTCGGTCTTTTTTGCTCTTGCCCGGCAGGGCTGTGAGGCGGAAGCGCCCTTTGCCCCGCACTGTGAACACGTCAGATTCGTATACCGGCGCATGGGCGCTGGAAACGGGCAGATGGTTGATCTCTACCCTTCCCGCTGCCACAAGCTCTGCGGCCATGCCCCGGCTGCACCGCAGCATGGCGGCAAGTACGGCATCCAGACGCAGCGACGATACGGTCGCGGTCTGTAACCGGCGCTCTGCCTGCGCAAACTCCGGTACTTCGTCCAGCGCCAGCTGCTGAGCCGTCACCTCGGTGCGGCCCACACTGCGCAGCTCCTGACAGATAAGGGCTGCAGCAGGCTCCAGCGCGAACAGATAAGCGGTACCCGGCTCTTCCGGCGGCAGAACGATGTCGCCCAGCGCCTCGCGGCGAAGCTCGAGCCCCATCAGGCTGCCCAGATAGTCCTTATGGACGGGCAGCTGCGCCCCGGCCAGCGCACGACACCTGAGCCGGACGCAGCAGACAGGGCTTGCAGGATAGCAGTCTTCCGGCTCGAGGCAGAGCACCCGGCGCTCGGCGTCGGGCCAGCCGCCCTCGAAACGGCAGCTTTCCTCCGGCGCACCGGCACGGTTGAGTGCCGCCTGCGCCAGCTGCTGTTCTCTGTCGCTCAGGAACGCCGAATAACGGGCGATGCCCCGGCCAAAGGCGGCGCGGGCCAGGTCCTCGACATGACGCATGAGGAAGCGTTCCTCATCGTTCTGCGCCGGGACGAAGCCCCGCACGGCGCTTTGCTGGGTATCAATAGAACGCGCCATTGTTCTCCAGCTCGTCCAGCAGGTCGCCCATGATGTCTACATTGTAGGGAGTAATGATGAAGGTGCTGTTGGCCACCCGCTTGATCTGGCCGTTGTTGGCGTAGGCCACACCGGAGAGGAAGTCCACCAGACGGCGGGAAACTTCCTTGTTGGTGGATTCCAGATTCAGCACGACGGTGCGCTTGTTGTTCAGGTGGTCTGCAATCGTGCTGGCATCCTCGAAGTGCTCGGGCTTGACCAGAACGACCTTGAGCTGGGTGGTAGCATGGATGTTGACCACCTTGCCGTTCCGCTTGGGGGCTGCACCCTCTTCGGGCTCGTCCTCTTCCTCGCCGCCTGCGACGCCGAGACCGTTGTTGTTATTCACCATCTGAGGACCGTCGTCCATGTACTGATCGTCGTAATCGTCCTCACTGCCGAAAAGCCCTTTTTTCAGGCTGTCCACAAAAGACATAGAAACTTGCTCCTTTCATTCGGGCAGCTCACGCTGCCTGGCACCCCTTTGTGAAAAAGAGTTGCTAATAGCTTTTTCTATTATCTGATTTTTTGCGTCAGATGTCAATAACTACAAAAGCTTTCCATCATACAAATTTTGTCCGGAGACGATGATCTCATCGTAAAGGCGGACTTCGCTGACGGTTTTTGTCTTATCCGAGCTGCTGGGCATGACGATGCGGTACTCGCCGTCCGTCACCAGCGGATGGTCATTATCCACGGGGTCGATCTTGCAGAAACGGGCAAGATTGCCGTATTTGACATAGACGCCCGGGATGTAGTTCTCGCCCTGCGTCTCAGACTCGGTGCCGTCCTCTTTCAGATAATGGATCGCGTCGATGGGGACGCGCAGGCCGGTGGTCTCGTCCACGATGATCTGGGCGCTGGCCCGGTTGAGCCGCAGCACATCGCCGTTGATGATCTCGCAGGTGATGACAAAGCGGGCCAGTCCGGTCGCTTCGTCGATGGTCACCTCGGAGACGGAGGCCTTGAGGGGCGTCTCCATCTGGCCGGGGAACTTTATCTTCACCGAGCGGGTCAGGGGCTTGCCGTTGTCGCCCAGCAGCTTCTCCCCTTCCTTGGCCGAACAGAGGCCGACGTACCGCCACGCAAAGCCCGAGACGATCTTGCCCGCGCAGCCGTCCAGCGGCAGCTCGGGGTCAGAGTTCAGATACGCCCGCAGGTCGGTGGTGTTCAGCGCGAGGATGTCGTCTGCCCCGGCGTTGAGCCGCCCGCTGGCAGAGCTGCGGATGAAGTAACCCGTCTGAGGGGCGGTGATCTGGGTCGGCCCCCCCAGCTGGGCCTGCACCTGCGCCGACTGCTCGGTGAGGGAGGCGATCTGGGCCGAGAAGTCCGAGACTTCACCGGTGATGACCCAGAGCTTGTTCTGAGCGAGGATGTAGTTTTCTTCGCCCTGGGCTGTCTCGTCGTAGGCAGAGCTGTCCAGCGCATCCATCATGTCATAAAGCGCAGAAGCCCGCTCTTTTTTCAGGGAATCCAGCTGGGTGGCGGTGGTATTCTGAGAGCGCTGCAGAAGCTCGATCTGGTCGTTCAGGCTGGTGAGCTGCTGGCGGAGGCCCGCCTGTTCCGGGCTGCTGTAGATCTCCGCTACCGCAGCCCCCGCCGAGACGCGCTCGCCGTCGGCCGCGAGATAGCCCAGCGTTCCGCCGCCGGGAACATATACCTCATCGAAGAGGAGAACGCCGTCGGCGTCCACCGTATCCGCCACGGTGGCAAGAAGCGCCGTCTCGTAGGTGTTGGGCGGGAAGAGCACCTGCAGGGCCTGATAGCCCACATAGATGCCCGCCAGCACCACGACAGTGATGACGAAGCCTGCCAGCTTGCCCAAAGTGCTGGACGCGCCGGGATCAGAGCGTGGTCTATCCATCATAAAAGGTCACCCTTTCGCTAAAAATTCTTGGGTCAGCTGCACAGCCCGGGCTGTAACGTCCGGCGCAGAGGCGTCCAGCCAGACCACGCCGTCCATATGGCGGAACCAGGTCAGCTGGCGCTTGGCGTAGTTGCGGGATGCCTGCTTGAGCTTTTCGGTGCAGGCATCCAGCGGGGCCGTCCCCTCAAAATAGGGGAAGAACTCCTTGTAGCCGATGGCCTGCGCTGCCGTGCGGTAGGTCTGGCGGTGGTCATAGACCAGCTTTGCCTCATCGAGGAGGCCGGCGTCCAGCATCTTGTCCACCCGCCGGTCGATGCGGCGGTAGAGCTGGGCGCGGTCGGGAAAGTCCAGCCCCAGCACCAGCGAACGATAGGGACGCTCCGGCGGGAGGGACTGGGCTTTCTGCTCGCTCAAACGCTTGCCGGTGGCCCGGAAATGTTCCAGCGCCCGCAGGACCCGCACCTGATTGTTCGGGTGGATGGCGGCGGCGGCTTCCGGGTCGGCGGCCTGCAGCTCTTTGTACATGGCCTCCGGGCCTTTTTCCGCCATCTCTGCGGCCAGCCGTTCCCGCAGGCCGTCCGGCGTCTTCTCGGCGGCGAAGCGGACACCGTACAAAAAGCTCTGGACATAGAGGCCCGTGCCGCCCACGAGGATGGGCAGACAACCCCGGGCGGAAATGTCAGCCTCGAGCGTTCCGGCCAGTGCGACGAAATCCGCCACGCTGAAGGGTTCGTCCGGCTCCAGAATATCCACCGCATGGTGCGGGACGCCGTGGGTCTCGTCGGGTGCGACCTTCGCCGTACCGACGTCTAATCCTTTATAGATCTGCATCGAGTCGGCGCTGATGACTTCGCCCTCGAAAGCTTCGGCCAGCGCCACGCCGAGAGCGGTCTTGCCGGTGGCAGTGGGGCCGACGACGGCCAGCACCGGATGCTTCTGATTTCTATCACACGATTCGGCCAAACTGCTTTTCCAGCTCCTTTCGGGTGAGTTTGAGGACGCAGGGGCGCCCATGGGGGCAGAAGGGCGGCACTTCGCCGGAGAGAATTTTTTCGGCCAGCGCCATCAGCTCCTGCGGCGAGGTGTGGTCGCCCGCCTTGATGGCGGCGCGGCAGGAAATGGAATGGAGCACCCACTCCGTCCGCTCGTTCAACGCGTCGCGGCTGCCGTGGGCCAGCTTTGCCGCCAGCTCGACCAACAGATCTTCGGCACTGCTCTGCTCCACATCAGCGGGGACCGAGCGCAGGCAGACCGAGCTGCCGCCAAAATCGCTCACCTCGAGGCCGGCGCTTTCCAGCAGGTCGAGGTTGGTCAGCAGAGCAGTCTTTTCCTCGGCGGAGAGCTCCACCACCAGCGGCTCCAGGAGGAGCTGGCTGGGAACATCGCCGTAGTGGGCGGCCAGTTTCTCGAAGAGCTGGCGCTCGTGGGCGGCGTGCTTGTCGATGATGCAGATCTCGTCGCCCCGCTCCGCGAGGATATAGGTGCGGAAGATCTCGCCCACATACCGCAGAGGCTCCGGGCCGTCCTGAACGTCAAAGCCCAGCTGCTCTGGGGCTGCGCTCTGCTGCGGCTCATCCGAAGCCTCCGGCAGCGGCGGACGCTCCGGTCCATCCGGGGCAGGCTCCCACGCGGCCATGTGGTCGCGGGTGACATCCGGCAGGTCGATGTCTGCCTCGATGTCCAGCTGTGACTCACTGGATGCAGCCCGGAAGGACGGCGGCTCAAGGACGCTTTCCTCCTGCGGCGGCTCAGGACTGTGGAGGGCGGCGTTCATCGGAAGAGGCTCGGAGGCCGCAACCGTTGTCCATGTGTGTTCCGATGCCGGCGCAGCCTTTTCCGGGGCTTTTACGGGCAGCGGGAGGATGTCCCGCTCCGGGGCAGAGGGCTGTGTCGGGCGGGGTGTCACAGACGCTGCCGGTGCCGCCGGGCGGAGAGGTTTTTCCTCCGGGTGCGGCAGGCTTCCCGGCTCTGCCTGGCCCGAAATCACCGCCGAAAGTCCCGTAAAGTTATTATTCTTTACAGCATTTTTTTCTTTATCTCCGCTATTTTCACATTCATTGGATACATCGTTCTCTTTCTCGCTGTCAAAGACGAACTGTCTCTCCCCTGTACCCGGCTGGCTCAGTGCCAGCTTGACGGCATGGTAGACGAGGTCGAAGATGTCGTTTTCCCGGGCAAAGCGGACTTCTGTTTTTGCCGGATGGACGTTGACATCCACAAGGTCGGCGGGCATCTCAAGAAGCAGGATCCCTCCAGGAAATTTGCCCTGCATCGTGGTACCCTTGAACGCCATCTCCATGCCCGCCATCATGGTGCGGTTGCGGACATAGCGGCCATTGATATAGAAATACTGCATACTGCGGCTGGCGCGGCAGCTGCGGGGCTGGGTGATGAGACCCCAGACGCGGTAAACACCCTCGCGGTTATCCACCTCCACGAGGTCACGGCTGAACTCCCGGCCCAGCACGGCGTAAGCTGCGCTGCGGAGCTGGCCGTCACCGGGGGTGACATACTGCAGTTTGCCTTCGCGGATGAACTTGAAGCTCACCTCGGGGTGGCTCAGGGCCACATGGCCCACGATGTCGGCCACGAAAGTACCTTCGCTGGAATCCTTTTTGAGGAATTTCATCCGGGCAGGCGTGTTGAAAAAGAGGTCACAGACCCGGATGGTGGTGCCGACGCCTCGCGCACCCGGCTCGATGGGCTGCTCTTCCCCGCCTTCGATCCGGTAGAGGGAAGCGCACTCGTCGGCCTCGGTGCGGGTGAGCACTTCGACGCGGGCCACGCTGGCGATAGAGGCCAACGCTTCGCCGCGGAAGCCCAGCGTGTGGATGCTGGTGAGGTCGTCTTCCGTCCGGATCTTGCTGGTGGCATGGCGGATGAAAGCCGTGGGGATGTATTTTGCCTCGATGCCGGTGCCGTTGTCGCTGATCTCAATCAGACGGACACCGCCCGACTCGATCGAGACGGTGATTTGAGACGCACCGGCGTCGATGGAGTTTTCCAGAAGCTCCTTGACGACCGATGCGGGCCGCTCGACCACCTCACCGGCGGCGATAAGTTCTGCCGTATGCTTGTCGAGAACGTGTATCTCTGCCATTCGTTTCCCTCCGTTTCAAATAAAATCAGCCATTCAGGCTGCCGCTCAGGGTCTTTTTCAGCTCATACAGGAAGTTCAGCGCCTCGATGGGAGTCAGGGTCTCAACGTCCAGTGCCTCGAGCTTTTCCATCATCTCGCTGGGGACGGCAGGCGAAGAATACTCCTGCAGAGCGTCGAAATCCATCTGCTCCACCTTGTTCTTCGGGGCAGAAGCTTCCAACGTGCGCAGCACCTCATGGGCGCGGCGGGTCACGGTGCCGGGCAGACCGGCCAGCTTCGCCACCTCGATGCCGTAGCTGTCGTCGGCGGGGCCGCGGATGATGCGGCGGAGGAAAGTGATGTCCTCTCCCCGCTTCTTGACTGCGATGTTGTAGTTTTTGACGCCCTCGATGGCCCCTTCCAGGTCCGTCAGCTCGTGGTAATGGGTGGCAAAGAGGGTCTTGCAGCCGAGACCCTTGGCCGGGTCGGAGATGTGCTCCACGACAGCCCGGGCGATGCTCATGCCGTCGAAAGTAGAGGTGCCGCGGCCAATTTCGTCCAGCACGACGAGGCTCTTGGGGGTAGCGTTCTTGAGAATTTCGGCCACCTCGGTCATCTCGACCATGAAGGTGGACTGGCCGGCGGCAAGGTCGTCCGATGCGCCAATGCGGGTAAAGATGGCATCCACAACGCCCACATGACAGCTGGACGCCGGGACGAAGGAGCCGATCTGCGCCATCAGAGCGATAAGGGCGTTCTGGCGCATATACGTCGATTTACCTGCCATATTCGGACCGGTGATGATGAGACAGCGGTCGGTGGTGCAGTTGAGTTTGGTATCGTTGGGGACGAAGAGGCTGCCTTTCAGCATCTGCTCGACCACCGGGTGGCGGCCCTCGGTGATGGTCAGCTCGTCGCTGTCATCCACCACAGGGCGGCAGTAGTTGTTTTCAGCGGCTACCTGCGCCAGCGCCGCCAGCACGTCCAGCTCGGCCACAGCATTTGCCGTCCGCTGGATGCGGTCGAGCTGACCGCCGATCGTTTCCAGCAGTTCCGAGAAGAGCCGGTGCTCCAGCGCAATGAGACGCTCATGCGCACCTAAGATCTTGCTTTCCAGCTCTTTCAGCTCCTGGGTGATATAGCGCTCGCCGGAGGTGAGGGTCTGCTTGCGGATGTAGGTCTCAGGGACCATGGATTTATAGGAGTTGCTGACCTCGATGTAGTAGCCGAAGACGTGATTGTAGCCGATCTTCAGCTTGGGGATGCCGGTCTCCTGCCGCAGGCGCGTTTCCAGCTGGGCGAGGACGCCCTTGGTGTTGTCCCGGATGGAGCGCAGCTCGTCTACCTCGGAGTGGTAGCCTTTGGCGATGACGCCGCCGTCCTTGAGGGTGGAGGGCGCTTCCGGGTCGATGGCGGCGAGGATGGCCGTCTTCACATCGTCCAGCAGGTCGATTTGTCCTGCAAGCGCAGTCAGCTCCGGGCAGCTGCAGCTCTCGGCCTGCGCCCGCAGTTCCGGCAGGCGCTCACAGGTCTGGGCCATCGTGTAGATCTCCTTGGGGGTGGCGGAACCGTAGACCGCGCGGGTCATCAGGCGCTCGAGGTCGGCGATGTAGTGGAGCTGTTCGATCAAATCGCCCCGCTGCATGGTCTGGTTCACAAGGCTTTCCACCGCGTTGAGGCGGCGGTTGATGGCGGCACTGGAAATGAGCGGCTGCTCGATCCAGCTGCGGAGCATCCGCTTGCCCATGGCGGTGCTGGTCTTGTCCAGCACCCAGAGCAGCGTTCCCCGCTTTTCGCGGCCCCGCAGCGTCTCGGTCAGCTCGAGATTTGCCCGGGTGACCGGCGACAGGCTCATGAACTGAGCTTCATTATATGTGATGACCGTTTTCAGGCGCTCGACGCCTTTAATTTGCGTATCATGGAGATATTCCAGCAGAGCGGCCATTGCCAGGCGGACAAGGCCGTCTTCTGCGATGCCGGTCTTTGCGGCCCAGTCGCGGCCAAACTGGTTCTCGAGGGAGATGGCCACGAGGCCCGGGGCGTACCGCTCCTCTTCCACCAGCTCGACGGCGCAGTTCATATTCTTTTTGATGTAGGCAGTGATCTCCCGGCAGTCCAGCAGACCCGGGTTCATCAGCACCTCGCTGGGGTGGTAGCGGCAGAGTTCCGCAATGACCGCCGGGGCGATTTTTTCCCGCTTGAGCTCTGTGATATGGGCCGTGCCGGTGGAGACATCTGCAAAGCAAAGGCCCGCTGCGCCGCCTTTCAGAAAAATACTCGCAATGTAGTTGTTTTTGTCATCCTGAAGCATACTGCTCTCGATGACGGTGCCGGGCGTGACCACGCGGATGATGTCGCGTTTCACAAGACCCTTGGCCTTGGCCGGGTCTTCCATCTGCTCACAGATGGCGACCTTGTAGCCCTTCGAGATGAGGCGGGCCACATAGCCCTCATAGCTGTGGAACGGTACGCCGCACATGGGCGCGCGCTCTTCGAGGCCGCACTGCTTGCCCGTGAGGGTCAGATCCAACTCCCGCGAGACTGTGAGCGCATCGTCGAAGAACATCTCGTAGAAGTCACCGATGCGGTAGAAAAGAATCTCATCTTTATGTTGTTTTTTGATCTCCAGATATTGCTGCATCATGGGCGAAAGCTCTGCCATGACCGTTCACCTTCCTCCCCTAGTTGTCGGTTTGCCATCCAAAACCGCCTGTTGCAAGCAAAACGCGGCCCTGCATTGCACAGCCGCGTTTTGTGTTTCATGGTTTAAGCCTTAGTGGCAGCCGCCGCAGGTGGAGCAGCTGCCGGTGCAGGAAGCGGAAGGCTCCTGCACGGTCATGGGGTCGCCGCCGTTCATTGCAGTGTTGATGATGGCGTCGATATAGTTCACGAGGGCCTCGCAGTCGCGCTTTGCCTCGTTGTAGGCCACCATGCCGTCATCGGCCATGATCTTGCCGTAGAGGTCGTTCACCTTCTGGTTCAGCTCGGCGATGCGCTCATCGCTGCGCTCGGGCTTGCCGATCTCGTTGTTCAGGTCCATGCGGGCCAGATTGAACTCGCCGATGAGGTTCTGCAGTTCCTCGTCCTTGTCGTTCATCTTGCGGGCCTGGTCCATAGCCAGATAGCGGGAGTCGGTCTGAAGTGCCATGGCGGCACGCTTGAAAAGGTCGATGCAATCCATTGTAGTAGTCTCCTTTTATCGTTCCTGTGTTATATATTAGGATAGTGTATCCAGAATATCAATATTATTCCGAAAGTTCGCCCAGCAGGACGGTGGCACGGGCGCCCGTGAGGCGCACCATCGCATAGCTACCCATGAGGGCGGGATCAGCCTTGAACTCGACGGTAAGGTTGTTGTCCAGACGGCCCGAGAGGGTGCCTTCATTGCGGCCATAGCCCTCCACGAGGACGCGGACGGTCTGGCCCACCTGAGCCTTCACGAGAGCCATTGCGATGTCGTCCTGAACTTTGAGCAGGCGGGTCATACGGTCGGTCTTCTCCTTGCGGGGGGTGGGGTCGGGCATATCTGCCGCCTTGGTACCCGTGCGCTTGGAGTAGATGAAGGTGAACAGCTGCATATAGCCCACCTTCTGCACCAGCTCAAGGGTCTTCTGGAAGTCCTCTTCGGTCTCGCCGGGGAAGCCCACGATGATGTCGCTGGAGAAAGTGATGCCGGGGATCTTCTTCCGGGCATACTCGATGAGTTCGAGGTAGTGCTCCACGGTATAGTGACGGTTCATCTGGACAAGCAGACGGTCAGAGCCGCACTGCACCGGCAGATGCAGATGCTTACAGATCTTCGGCTGGGCCGCGATGGTGTCGATGAGCTTGAAGCTGGCGTCCTTCGGGTGGCTGGTCATGAAACGGATGTGGTAGTCGCCCGGGACGGTGCAGAGCAGGTTGAGCAGGTCGGAGAAATCCACCTGCTCCTCGAGGCCCTTGCCGTAGCTGTTGACATTCTGGCCCAGAAGGGTGATCTCCTTATATCCTGCCTCCACGAGACTCTTGAACTCGGCGAGGATGTCGCCGGGCTTGCGGCTCTTTTCGCGGCCGCGGACATAAGGCACGATGCAATAGGTGCAGAAGTTGTCACAGCCATACATGATGGGCAGCCAGGCACGGAACTCGCTCTCACGGCGGATGGGGATATTCTCCACGATGACGGGGCGCTGAGCCGGCTCCATGAGCACCCGCTTGTGCTTCTGCAATTTCTGAGCGATGAGCTGGGGCAGCGTGTCGATGCCGTCCACGCCGAACACGAGGTCCACGTAGGGGTAGCTCTGTCGCAGCTTTTCCACAACGTGCTTCTGGTTGGCCATGCAGCCGCAGAGGCCGATGATGAGGCCGTGCTTCTTCTCTTTCAGGCCCTTGAGAGCGCCCACGTTACCGAAGACACGCTGCTCGGCGTGCTCACGGACGGCGCAGGTGTTGAAAAGGATGAGGTCGGCGTCCTCAGGCTTGTCACACAGGCCGTAGCCGATGTCCATCAACACGCCCTTGATGCGCTCGCCGTCGTTGACATTCTGCTGGCAGCCGTAGCTGTGGACGAAGGCCAGCGGCGGGGTGTCATAGGCCAGCTTGACCAGCTCTGCCGCCGCGTTGTTATGTTCAAATGCTATGTACTCCAATGAAACCATCCTTCTCTGCCGCTGGGGACACACCTCCGGCAGCAGACATACTGATACTATAAAGAAAGCTCTTTATAGTATACCCTTTTTGGCCTTGGAGGGCAAGAGTTTATTTTTACTGAGCCTGCTTGCCGGCGCACGCCTCGCACAGGCCGAACAGCACCACGGCGCAGTCCTGCACGACGCCCTTCTGGCTGCGCACCAGCTTCATCACCTGCTTTTCGTCCACGTCGGCGTCCACGACGCCGCCGCAGCAGTTGCAGTAGAGGTGGCTGTGCCAGCCCAGAGTGTGGTCGAAACGGTCAGCCTTGCCCGGGATGGAGACGCGGCGGACGCGGCCTGCATCTACGAGGCTGTTGAGGTTGCGGTAGACGGTGCCAAGGCTCAGGCCGGGACATTCCCTGGCTGCGAGGTCGAAAATCTCCTCGGCAGTAGGGTGGTCGCAGAGCTGCTCCACTTTCTGCAGTACCAGCTCGCGCTGTTTGGAATAACGCATGGTCTTTCTCCTTTTTCTGATGGGGTGTGTATCGGGATAAAGGCCGGGTTCAGAGCTTGTCTTCCCCCTTGATCTTCGCCCAGTAGGCCCGGGCGGCCTGTTCGGTGCGGTTGTCGCCGAACGTATAGTATTTCACGTCCTTGAGCAGGTCTGGCAGATATTGCTGGTCCACCCAGTGATTCTCATAGTCGTGGGCGTACTTGTAGTTCTGGCCCTTGACGGCAGCATCCTCGCCGTCGAAGTGCTTGTTCTGCAGCTGGCGCGGGATGGGGCCGGTGCGCCCCGCCTGCACATCGGCGATGGCCGCATTGATGGCGTCGTGGGCGCTGTTGGATTTCGGGCTGGTTGCCACGAGAATGACGGCATCGGCCAGCGGGAGCCGGGCTTCCGGCAGACCCACCATGTTGGCTGCGTCCACTGCCGCCTTGACGATGGGGATGATCTGCGGGTATGCAAGGCCCACGTCCTCACAGGCGCAGACCATCAACCGGCGGCAGGCCGAGGGCAGGTCGCCCGCTTCCAGCAGACGGGCCAGATAGTGGAGGGCGGCGTCGGGGTCGGAACCGCGCATGGACTTCTGGTAGGCCGACACGATGTCGTAGTGGTCGTCGCCGTCCCGGTCGTACCGCATGGCCGTGCGGCGGGTGACCTGCTGTATCATCTCGAGGGTGATGTGCTTTCCGGTTTCGTCCACGGGGGCCGCCGTCACCACGAAATCGAGACAGCCCAGCGCCTTGCGCAGGTCGCCGCCCGCACTCTCGGCGAGGTAGGCGCAGGCGTCCTCGTCCATCACGACAGGCTGTGATTCCGACTCCGAGAGCTTTTTCAGGGCGTTGCGGATGCCCCGCTCCACATCGGCGGCGGAGAGGGACTTGAACTCGAACACCGTACAGCGGGACAGCAGTGCATTATAGATGTAAAAGTAAGGGTTCTCGGTGGTGGAGGCAATGAGGGTGACAGAACCGTCCTCAATGCACTCCAGAAGGCTCTGCTGCTGCTTTTTGTTGAGGTACTGTATCTCGTCGAGGTAGAGCAGGATGCCCCCTGCCCCGGCCAGCGTGCCGATGTCCTTCAGCACTGCTTTGATGTCGCCGGTGCCGCAGGAAGTGCCGTTGAGCTTGTGGAGGGTCATGCCGCTGTTCTCGGCGATGATGCGGGCAACAGTGGTCTTGCCCGTGCCGGAGGGACCGTAGAAGATCATGTTGGGGATACGTCCGCTCTCGATGGTGCGGCGGAACACCTGTCCCTCGGCCAGAAGATGCTGCTGGCCGCAGACATCGGCCAGCGTTTTGGGGCGCAGACGCTGCGCCAGCGGTTCGTTCATAGGTCTTCCCTCCAAAAATGATCATGAGAATCCTTCTCTTTTATAGTATAGCGCATTTTGCACGCCGCGGCAAGAGAAATAATGAAAATGATTCTCAGATAAACGACAAAGCATTTACAAATTTCGCAAAACATGATATGCTTGTGCCATTCCAATCAAGAAACGAGGGGAAATGTATGCGCGGAAAGAACATCTCCGCCGAAGACCTGACGGCCAAAAAAGAGCTGGCTCTGGAGGTCATCCGGCGGCTCAAGGCAGAGTATCCCGACGCAGGCTGCACGCTGGACTACGACCACGCCTGGCAGCTGCTGGTGAGCGTCCGGCTGGCGGCCCAGTGTACCGACGCCCGGGTGAATATCGTGGTGCAGGACCTGTTTGCAAAATATCCGTCGGTGGCCGCGCTGGCCGAGGCAGAGCCCGAGGACATCGAAGCCATCGTCAAACCCTGCGGGCTGGGCCGCAGCAAGGCCCGGGACATCTCGGCCTGTATGCGGATGCTGCGGGACAAGTACGACTGCAAGGTACCGACCACCTTTGAGGAACTGCTGGCACTGCCCGGCGTGGGCCGCAAGAGCGCGAACCTCATCATGGGCGACGTGTTCGGCAAGCCCGCCATCGTCACCGACACCCACTGCATCCGCCTGTGCAACAAGATCGGCCTTGTGGACGGCATCAAGGAACCGCAGAAGGTGGAGATGGCGCTCTGGAAGATTGTCCCGCCCGAAGAAGGCAGTGATCTGTGCCACCGTTTCGTGATGCATGGCCGGGCCGTCTGCAATGCCCGGAAGCCGGAGTGCGAAAAATGCTGTCTTTCGGACATCTGCCGCTGCGCGCGGGAGGAAGCATCCAACGTCTGATCTTACATATTTCAGGAGGTTTTTCTTATGTTTGGTTTTATCTTCAGTCTTCTCATCGGTGCGCTGGCCGGTTCCATCGCAGGCCGCATCATGGGCAGTGAGACCAGCGCCCTGCGCAACATCGTGCTGGGCATCCTGGGCAGCTTTGTGGGCGGCATCCTCTTCGGCCTCGTGGGCCTGTCCGCTACCGGCCTCGTGGGTGAGATCATCGTCTCGGTCATCGGCGCCTGTGTCTGCATCTGGGCTGGCCGCAAGCTGTTCAAGTAAGCAGTCCATCTTGAAAATGCCACAGCTTTCAGGGGTGAAAGCTGTGGTTTTTTCGTTTCTGACCGATGTCATTTTCTCTCGAACTATGTTATAATAGGGCTTGTGTTTGAAATTGGAAAGGAGCTTTTCTCATGGAAACTACGCATGAGTCGTCTAAACAGACTCTCCGCTCCGCACAGCCCGCCAAACCCTACGCTTTCAGCCGCAAGGTGTTCTGCGAGGGGATGCGGGACGGTGTGCCGATCGCGCTGGGGTATTTCGCCGTGTCGTTTTCGCTGGGCATCGCGGCCCGGACGGCGGGCTTTACACCTTTGCAGGGCTTCGTGGCCAGCCTGCTCAACAATGCTTCGGCGGGCGAGTACGCCGCCTTTGCCCTCATTGCCAGCGGCGCGACCTATCTCGAGGTAGCCATCATCACCCTCATCGCCAACGCCCGCTATCTGCTGATGAGCTGTGCGCTGGCCCAGCGGTTCGCCCCCGGTACGCCGTTTTTCCACCGGCTTATCATCGGCTATGACGTTACTGACGAGCTGTTCGGCATCACCATCGCCCGGCCGGGCTACCTGAACCCCTTCTACACCTACGGCGCCATCGCGCTGGCCGCGCCGGCGTGGGCTTCGGGTACGGCGCTGGGCATCATCGCGGGCAACCTGCTGCCTCTGCGGGCCGTCAGCGCACTGAGCGTGGCGCTCTACGGCATGTTCCTCGCCATCATCATTCCTCCGGCCCGGAAAGATAAGATCGTGGCCGCGCTGGTGGCCATCAGCTTTGCGCTGAGCTTTGCCTGCACCTATCTGCCGGGCATTTCCGCCCTGTCGGACGGCACCCGCACCATCATCCTGACAGTGGCCATTTCCTGCGCAGGTGCGCTGTTATTCCCCGTCAAGACCCAGAGTGAGGAGGCTGAACAATGATCCGCAGCAACTGGCTTTACATCGCAGTGATGTTCGCCGTATCCTACACCATCCGCATCCTGCCGCTGACCCTCATCCGGAAGCCCATCAAAAACCAGTTCATCCAGTCGTTCTTATACTATGTCCCTTACGTCACTCTGGCGGTCATGACCTTCCCGGCCATCGTCAACGCCACCCAGAGTCCGGCAGCTGGTGCGGTGGCGCTGGTGGTGGGCATTGCGGCGGCATGGTTCGGGGCCAGCCTGTTCCAGGTGTCGGTGGCCTGCTGCGCCGTCGTCTTCGTGCTGGAACTGTTCCTTGTTCACTGAGGTGACTGCCCTATGAAACGAGTCCTTGTGACCGGCGCAGGCGGCTTTGTGGGCGCGCGCATCCTCGATATGTGGCGGGGGCAGTTTGCGCTCTGTGCCTTCCCATCCGACACCCTGCGCACTGCCGACGAAAACGCGGTGCTGCGCTTCATTTTGAAGGAGCACCCGGACGTCATCGTCCACACGGCGGCCCTCTCCAACACCCAGTACTGCCAGCAGGAGCCGGAGGACTCCTTCCGTGCCAACGTCCTGCTGCCCGAGTGGGTGGCGAAGGGCGCGGAGGAGGTGGGCGCAAAGCTGCTCTCCTGCAGCTCCGACCAGGTGTATGCAGGCGTGACGCAGCGGGGGGCGCTGGCGGAGACGCTGCCCCTCTCCCCTTCCAACGTCTACGGGCAGCACAAGCTCGAGGCCGAGGCCCGGGTTCTGGCCCGCTGCCCGGATGCTGTGGCGCTCCGCCTGCCCTGGATGTACGACCTCCCGGGCTATCATCTGCCCATCCGGGGCAACCTGCCGCTGAACATCCTGAGAGCGGCAAAGACCGGTGAAGTGCTGCGCTTTTCGCGCAATGACTACCGGGGCGTGAGTTATGTGCGGGAGGTCATCGAGAACCTCGTCCCTGCGATGGAGCTGCCCGGCGGCGTCTACAACTTCGGCAGCGAGTGCGACGGAGATATGGTCGAGACTGCGCGATGCTTCGCCAATTTACTGCAGGTGGATGTAAAGATCGAGGGATCCGATCTCACCCGCAACCTCGCGATGGATACCGGGAAGCTCCGGGCTTACGGCATCGAGTTTTCCTCGACGTGGGGCGCACTTCGGGTGTGTCTCGGGGATTACCGGCTTGGATATTTGATGTAAAAAAGGGAAGGGGCTGCCCAAGGCAGCCTCTTCCCTTTTTATTATTTCCACAGATTTGCCGCGATCAGCTCCAGCACACTTCCCGCGATGCAGCGCGCCTTATCGGAGATGAGGAAGCAGTTTTCCAGTTCCTCCCGGCGGGGGTCCACGTCAGCCACCTTGAAGCCGGGCGTGACGGGGTAGCCATCCCGCAGCAGGCCGCGCAGGATGCCCGCAATACGGGTCGTCACCGGAGTGCGGATGCCGTCCGGCGTTTCGATCTCCGCGATCGTTTCACCCGCCGACACAATATCTCCGATGGCACACACATTCCGGAAGATACCGGCCTTTTCTGCGTGGATGACACGCTCAGCACCATAGCCGCCGATGACTCCGGGGACGCCCGTGTTGGGGATGGCCGCACCCTCCCGGATGATACGGCCCAGGCGGTGGCCGCGCTTGGTCTCCACCACGAGATCGACATCCACACCGGCGGTAAAACCCGGGCCGAGCGCGATGGTCAGCGGAGCCATATCCCGCGTCGTTCCGAGATTTTTCTTTGCAAGTATGGCATCAACGAGCGCGGCAGGCCGCACCTGCGGGATGAGCTCCCCTTTCGGGTCCACCATCACCGGCACGTCGCCGCGCTGCCAGACCACAACGGCCTCATCCAGCGTTTTTACAAGGGTAGCACGCATTCCCTCCACGACAGCCCCGCCCTCATACACGGCCTCACTTACCGAGACCTGGCGGCGGATGGCAGCAGGGTGTTCGGCTTCGAGCACAAGCACTTTCAATCCCGCCGACCACAGCCGATGGATGGTGCCGGTGGCGAGGTCGCCGCCGCCGCGCACCAGGATGACGTCATCACGCTTCATTATTTTCTTCCTCCTTGAGCAGCTGCAGAAACACGTTCATCGAGCCGCCGCAGGCAGCCAGCGCCGCATCGTCCTCTTTTGCGCTGGCCGAATACTCTGCCAGCTGACAGGGTGCTGCCTCGCCTGCCTGCATTTTTGATGCAAGCTGCTGCACTCGGTATTCCATAATGCCGCCGCCCACACTGCCCACGGATCTGCCGTCCGGCAGCACCAGCATCTTTGCGCCCACCTCCCGGGGGGTCGAACCGTGGCGGGAAACGATGGTCACAAGGACAGGAGCCTTCCCCTGTCCCGTGCAGGCATCCAGCGCATTCAGCAGCTCGGGCGGGAAGCCTTCCGTCTGCTGACGGCCATTTTTCACCTCAACGATCTCCGCGAGGATGGATAGTGCGATTTCCTGCGCTGTCTGCGCCTTGATGGCGAGACCAATGGGAGCGTGGAGTTCTTCGGTCTTTTCCGGAGCAGTTCCGGCCTCGATGAGCTGGCGGCGGACAAGGGCCGACCGGCTTCGGCTGCCCAGCATACCAACGTAGGCAAATCGTTTCTTGTATATTTCGGTAAGGCATTCCACGTCGAAGGAGTGGGCGCGGGTGGCGACAACAAAGTAGGTCTCCGCACTGCCCTCCACCTGGGTGAGATTTTCGGCATAAGGGCCGCAGAGGACCTTTTCTGCCCCGGCACGGCGAAGGGCGTCAGCGTACTCCGGCCGCTCCTCGAGACCGGTGACGGGCAGGCCCAGCATGACAGCCAGCCGGACGACGGACTCGGCCACATGGCCTCCGCCACAGATAACGAGCCGGGGCGCGCCTCCGAATTTCTCGACGAAGATCCGCTTATTTTCCAGCGTCAGGATGCCGCTTGCACCACACCCGGCCAGCGCCGGGAGATTCCGGGCCAGCAGACCCTCCGGTCTTGCGGGCCAGACGGGTACGCCTTCACAAAGAAGAAGCCTCGCTCCGCTTTCCGGCCCTTCCAGTACGGAGGCCAGCGTATGCTGCCCCTGTGTGCTGCGCAAAGCGTCCAAAAACTCACGAATCGACATAGAATTTCTCCATTATGGTTTATTGTTCCACCGGTGTGGCAGCATCGTAGCCCGCATCGTTCAGCTGAGACTGCCACGCCTGCCAGTCCTCGGGCAGCATCCGCCAGCCGAGGCCGCAGCCTGCCGTGATCTCACTGGGCAGCGGGATGAGCCGCCCCGGGATCCCCCGGGCGGCGCACTCTTTCTCCCAGCCCATCGCGCGGGCCGTAGAAGCAAATGAAAGAACGATGTATTGTCTTTTGCGGCGCATATCAGCCCTCCTCGGCCAGCTCACAGACCGCCTCGGCGGCTCTGAGCACCTCGGCCTCTGTGTTCTGGTGGGAGAAGCTGAACCGCACCATCCCCTGCTCCACGGTGCCGAGAGCTTTGTGGATGAGGGGCGCACAATGAGCGCCCGCCCGGACACAGATGCCGTAGTCCTCCCAGAGGATGTCGGCGGCACGGGCGGCGTCCTCATCCCCGAAGTTCAGGGAGACGATGGGCGCGCGGTCTGTTTCGCCGAAGCTGCCGTAAATTTTTACACCGGGAGCATGGACGATTTTCTCATAGAACAGGCGTGTCAGAGTCATTTCTTTTTCGCGCAGAGCTTCGACGCCCTGCGAAAGTATCCACTCCACGCCTGCCCCGAGGCCCGCGAGGCCGGGAACATTCAGCGTCCCCGCTTCCAGCGCTGTAGGCATCTGAGAGGGATGTGTTTCATCAAAACTGTGGATGCCGCTGCCACCCACCACAAGGGGGGCGATGGTCAGCCCGGGGCGGACATACAGCCCGCCGGTCCCCTGCGGACCCAGCAGCGCCTTGTGTCCGGTGAAGCAGAGAACATCCACCCCCAGCGCCTGCACGTCGATGGGCCGTGCGCCCGCGGTCTGGGCCGCGTCCACGACCAGCGTAAGACCGTGTTTTTTTGCAAAAGCGGAGACGAACGCAAGGTCCGTAAGATCGCCTGTGACGTTGGAAGCATGCGTCACCACGACAAGACGGGTATTGGGGCGGAGAAATTTTTCGAACTGCTCATACCGCAGCCACCCGGTGTCGTCCACCTCCACAAAACTCACTTCTGCCCCCTGCTCCCGCAGGCGATAAAGCGGCCGCAGCACTGAGTTGTGCTCGCAGACCGTCGTGATAACATGGTCGCCGGGGCGGACGAGGCCGCAGAGCGCCGTGTTGAGCGCCTGGGTCACGTTGGCCGTGAAAGCAATGCAGTCCGGACTTTCCGCATGGAGAAGTGTTGCAAGCGTCTCGCGGGTATGGTAGACGATACGGGCCGCGTGAAGGGTCGGCTCATGCGCCCCGCGGCCCGGATTGCCCGCATGTTCCAGTGCCTCCAGCATAGCCTGCCCCACGCAAGACGGCTTTTGCAGGGTGGTGGCGGCGTTGTCGAGGTAGATCACGGCTTGACCACGTTCCCGGCGTTCAGCATCTTCTCGGCGATGACGTACATATTCGTCACGCCGCCCACGGCCAGCTTCTCGGTCAGGCCGTAGAAGTTCAGGCAGGTGCCGCAGGTGAGGATCTCAACGCCCTCAGCCTCCAGCGCCTTGAGATCGTCCAGCATGGGCGAACCCTCGCAGGTGAGGTGCGCACCGCCGTTATAGAGGAGGATGGTCTTCGGCAGCTTGTCCTGCTGGGTCAGCGAGAAGATAAAAGCCTTCAGCAGGGTCTTGCCCAGCTCCTCAGCACCCTCGCCCATCTTGTCGGACGCGATGACCACCACCGTATCGGTACGGGCGTCAGGAGCGCAGGCCGGAGCTTCCTCTTCTTCTGCCGCAGGCTCACCCACGGTGAACAGGACGCGGTATTCCCGCTCGGCCAGCTTTTCGGCGGCAGACCGGTAGCCTTTCTGCTGGGCCATTTTGGTGAGGTTCTGGACAGCGATCTCGTTGTCCACCAGCACTTCGACTTCGCCTGCGCCATTCAGTTCAGCAATCGCTTTCTTTGCCTTCACTACAGGCAGCGGACAGGCGTCCCCTCTGGCATCAACTTTCAGCATAGTTTTCCCTCTCTATCGTATTTTTTATTCAGAATAGGACACAAATATTTCGGTGTCCTGCTTCTCTGTGATCTCTCCCACGATTTGTGCGGGGAGACTGGCTTTTTGCAGCTCGTCCCGGAGGCTTTCAGCCTCTTTTGGAGCCACGGCAAGCAGCAGTCCGCCCGAGGTCTGGGGGTCGAACAAAATTTCCTGCATGGCAAACGGCATATTTTCGAACCGGACGAAAGACCCGGTGTGGTTGCGGTTGCGCTGACCGGCGGCGGTATAAAGGCAGTCGTCAGCGGCCTGCCACGCACCCGGCAAGACTGGCACAGCGCTACCGTCGATACGACAGGACAGCCGCCCGCCCATCATCTCGTGGAGGTGGCCGAGGAAGCTGAACCCGGTCACATCGGTGGCCGCGTGAACATCATAGCTTCGGCTTATCTCGGCGGCAGACTTGTTCAGAGTCGTCATGGAGGCCACGGCGGCATCCATGGCGCCGGGGGCAGCTTCGCCCACGCGGTTGGCCGTGCAGATGAGGCCCACACCCAGCGCCTTGGTGAGGATGAGCTTGTCGCCGGGCTTTCCCGTATCATTGGCAGTGAGGCGGCGGGGGTCCACGAGACCAGTGACGGACAGGCCGTACTTCACACCGGTGTCGGCGATGGAGTGGCCTCCCGCGAGGATGCCCCCCGCCTCGGCCACTTTTTCGGCGCCGCCGCGTAAGATCTCACCGAGGATGTTCAGATCCATGCTCTCAGGGAAGCAGACGAGGTTCAGTGCAGTCTTCACCTCGCCGCCCATAGCGTAAACGTCGCTGAGAGCGTTTGCCGCCGCGATCTGGCCGAAGGTGTAGGGGTCATCCACCATCGGCGGGAAGAAGTCCACCGTCTGCACCAGCGCGATGTCGTCGGTGATGCGGTAGACGGCCGCATCGTCCCGGCTGTCGTAGCCCACGAGAAGGTCGGGGTCTTTCTCACCCCGGGGCAGCTTTTCCAGAATATGGCTCAGCACTCCCGCGCCGAGCTTGGCGGTACAGCCACCGCCCGTGCAGAAGACGATTTTGTCCTCTTTTGCCATCAGGCTCTCTCCCCTTCCTCAAAGTGTGTCAAATATCCTGTTACATCGTAAGTTTCTTTCAAGATTGCAAGTGTCTGTTCCCCTGCTGCACGGCGGGCCTCGTCGTCGGCCTGGTTGAGGATAGCGTAGAATTTCCGCGTGCCGACGCTTTTTCTTCCACCTTCTTCACTTGCCAGCAGTTTTGCCAGCAGAGCGGGCGTCAGGGGCGTCTCGGGCGGCACGGCCAGCAGGGTGCAGGCCGCTTCGAGGCGGAAGCAGACGTCTTGCAGTGGTTTTCCCACCGCCGACAGCCCGGCTGCCGCCAGCACGATGTCGCTTGACCGCAGGAGCACCGGCTCATGAGCGGCCGGGGCCTTGCAGGGATGGTGCTTCGCGCCGTCAGCCTCGAGCAAAACAGTGTCGGCCTCGGCCATCCAGTCGGCCAGATGGGGCGGCATGGTCAGCTTCCCGCCTTCGGCAGGCACCCCCGCCACGGCGTAGGTTCCAGCCTGCCAGAGGGCGTCCCGCGCCGCCTCATCGGGGGCGTAGTTTGCGTCCGGACGTTGGATGTGGGTCGTGGTGGAGACGAGTACCCGCTGCCCCTGCGCCGAATAATGGCGGGCCAGCGCATAGAGCAATGTTGTCTTCCCTCCGCCGCCCACCAGAGAAATAACGTGTCCCGTTTCTCCGAGGAATGGCAGAGCCTCGAGGCCGGTCATCAGACCGCACCCTCTTTTTCGGCCACTGCCATTGCGATTTTTTCGGGCGTGATGGGCAGCTCGTAGAAGCGGGTGCCGATGGCGTTGCAGATGGCGTCCGAGATGGCGGGAAGCGGCGTGTTGATGACCACTTCGCCGATGGATTTCGCACCAAACGGGCCGTTGGGCTCATAGCTGTTCTCGAACTCGACCCGGACCCTGCCCACGTCCACGCGGGTGGGGATCTTATACTGCATGAGCGAATTCTCCATGGGCCAGCCGCGCTGGTCGTAGGTGATGTTCTCGGTGAGGGTCATGCCGATGCCCTGTAAAATGCCGCCCTCGGCCTGCACCCGGGTGAGGTTCGGGTTGATGGGGGTGCCGCAGTCCACGCAGGCGTCAAATTCCAGCAGCTTTACTTCGCCGGTCTCGGTGTCCACTTCCACCTCGGCCGCGCCCACCATGTAGGGCGGAGGCGACAGGGGCGACATGTGGGTCTCGGTGACTTCCAGCGGGATGTCGTGGCCGAACATGGAGGCCGTGGCAATATCACCCAGCGAGACAGATTTAGACGGGTCAGCCGAGGCAAATACCGTTTTACCGTCAAATTCCACGTCATTTTCGCTGCAGTCCAGCAGCTGTGCGCCCAGCTTGCAGATCTGGCTCCGCAGCTTCAGCGCGCACTTCTCGACGGCTTTGCCGGTGATGTAGGTGGTGCTGGATGCGTAGGAGCCGGAATCGTAGGGCGAGGTGTCAGTGTCCGCACCGAAGACCGTGATATTGTCGAGGTCACATTCCATCACCTCGGCAGCAATTTGGGCCAGCGTGGTGTCGCAGCCGGTACCCATATCAGCGGCACCGATGAGCAGGGTGTAGAAGCCCTCGTCGTTGACTTTCAGGGTCGCGCTGCCCACGTCCATGCCCGAGATGCCGGAGCCCTGCATCGCCATGCCCATGCCGACGGCACGGATCTTCCCGTTGCCCATATCGCGGCGGGGATACTTTTCGTCCCAGTTTATCATCTCGTGGACCTTTGCAAGGCACCGGTCGAGGGTGCAGCTGGTGTTCACCGCACCGTAGTAGGCGGGCATGACGTCCCCCTCGTGAACGATGTTCATTTCTCGGATCTTGAAGGGGTCCATACGGAGCTTCGCGGCCAGCTCGTTGACGGCGGATTCCACCGCGAACAGGCCCTGGGTCGCGCCGTAGCCGCGGTATGCGCCCGCCGACATATGGTTGGTATAGACCACATCATAGGTAAAGCGGAAAGCCTCCGCGTTGCTATAGAGCGGGATGGATTTATGTCCCGAAAGGCCCACCGTCGTGGGGCCGTGCTCGCCATAAGCGCCGGTGTTGGAGAGGGTGTAGAGGTCGAGGCCCCGGATGCGGCCATCCTTGTTGGCGCCGAGGCGAAGATGGATCTCCATCTCATGGCGGGGCGTGGAGGCGGTCTGGCTCTCCTCCCGGGTGAAGATGAGCTTCGAGGGCTTTTTGGTCTTCCAGGTCACGAAGGCCGGGTAGACCTCGCAGACAGCCGTCTGCTTCGCGCCGAAGCCGCCGCCGATGCGGGGCTTCGTCACACGCACCATGGACTTCGGGATGTGAAGCGCGTTTGCAATGATGCGGCGGGCGTGGAAGACGATCTGTGTCGAACTCAGGACGTTCAGCCGGCCATAGAGGTCGATGCTGCAATAGGTGCGGAAGGTCTCCATCATGGCCTGCTGGCAGGCTTTGGTATGGTAGACATGGTCGATGACCACATCGCAGTCGGCCAGCACGGCGTCAATGTCGCCGCTGCCGCACTCGTCGTGGGCGCAGAGGTTGCGCTTGTTGTCGCCCCCCACAGGGCAGAGGCTCTCCCAGTTGTCTTCCGGATGGACGAGGATGGGGTTATCCTTGGCGGTGTGGTAGTCCAGCACAGGTTCCAGTACCTCATACTCGACCTTTATCATTTTCAGCGCCTTATCGACGCATTTATCGTCTTTGCCTGCCACGATGGCCACCACGTCGCCCACAAAGCGGACGTGGCGGTCGATGAGAAGGCGGTCATAGGGGCTGGCCTCGGGGTAAGTCTGGCCGGCCTGGGTGTAGCGGCGGGCATCCTGCGGCACATCCTCCCAGGTGAAGATGGCCTCAATGCCCGGCACCTTCTTCGCCACAGCGGTGTTGATGCTCTTCACGATGGCGTTGGCGTGGGGAGAGCGCAGGAGCTTCACGATGAGGCAGTCGGCGGGGACGAGATCGTCCATATAGACGGGCTGGCCCGTCACCAGCTGCATGGCATCCTTCTTGCGGAAGGGTTTGTTGACTGTGTTCATTCTGCCGCCTCCTTTTTCGCCTCTTTCCACGCGAGGAAGTTCTGGATGCCCCGCAGCTGACCCTCATAACCAGAGCAGCGGCAGAGATTGCCGGAAAGATACTCTTTTATTTCCTCGTCGGTGGGGTACTCCTTTTCCCGGAAGAGGGCGAGGGCGTTCATGATGAAGCCCGGGTTGCAGAAGCCGCACTGCTCTGCGCCCTGATCCGCGATGAAAGCCCCGAACTCGGCGGCTTCGTCCTGCAGACCCTCCAGCGTGGTCACTTTATGGCCATCCGCGCGGGCCGCGAGAACGGAGCAGGACAGCACCGGCTTGTCGTCGAGAAAGACCGTGCAGAGGCCGCAGTTGGACGTCTCACAGCCCCTCTTGACGCTCAGGCAGCCGTGGCTGCGCACGAAGTCGATGAGCAGAGTGTCGGGGGCCACGTCGGCGGTAAGCTTTTTATCGTTCAATGTAAGTGTTATCTGCATGGTGTCCTCCTCAGCCTTCCAGACGACAGACGGCGCGTTTCGTCAGCACGCCGGCCAGATGGCGGCGGTATTCGGCGCCGCCGCGAAGATTGCTTTCGGTCTTGATGTCGGCCTTTACCTCGGCGGCAAAGCGGGCAGCAAATTTCTCGGCGGTCTCCCCCGCCTCAGGCGCTGCGGTGTAGAGCACAGCCTTGCCCGGACGCGCACCGATGGCGGCGCGGATGCTGCCGTCTGCCAATTTTGCGGCAGCGCAGGTCAGCACCGGGAAGTCCGTCTGGCTGTTGCGCACCGACTGGTAGACAAAGCGGGCGTTTTCCTTCGGCACGAGGACACGCACAAGGATGTCCCGGTCGTAGGGGCGCTGGGCGTACTCAGCAAGCGGCACGACGCCGCCCTTATAAAGCTCTACGGAAGCGTTCAGCGCGAGGAACATGGTGAGTACGTCGGAGAAACCGAAGCGGCTGTAAATGCTGCCGCCCACGGTGGCGAGGTTGCGCAGCTGGACGCCCACGATGTGGCGCACCGACTCCCGCACGGCACCGTCCGTATAGGCGGCGAGGCCGGGGTGCAGCTCGAGCTGGCGCAGCGTCACCATCGCTCCGATGGAAAAGCCCTCGTCCGTCTCCTCGATGGTGTCAAGGCCGAGGCCCGACAGGTCGATGGCCGTGCCGACATTGATATTCTCCATCTTGAGCCATATCATGCCGCCGAGGACACGGTTGGGGCGCTTCTGGTTGAGCTGCCAAGCCTCCTCGAGGCTTTCAGCCCGCTTGTATTCCCGAATGGTCATCATATGCAGTATCCTCTCTTTTTCCTGTGACCTTTTTCTTTTATTTTATCATAAAATCCGCTATAATACTACCGTCAGAAAGCATCAATTCGGCAACGAACAACAACGGAAATTTCGGGAGGTCTGCGGGATGGAGTACACAGAAAACGCGGCGGTGGGCTGCGTCATCATGGCGTCGGGGCGGGCGGTGCGGTTCGGCTCCAATAAGCTGCTGGCCGACTTCGGCAGCGCGCCCCTCATCGTCCGGGCGCTGGACGCAGCAGAAACGCCCGCCCTCGCGGCCCGGGTGGTGGTGACCCGCTCACCGGAAGTGGCCGCGATTGCCCGGGAGGCGGGCGTGAAAACCATCCTTCACAGCCTGCCGGGTCGGAACGACACGGTGCGCCTCGGCCTCGAAGCGCTGCTTTCGGAGCTGCCCGGCCTTGCGGGATGCATCTTCCTGCCCGGGGATCAGCCGCTCTTGCGGAAAGAAAGTCTTAGAGCGATGGTGCGCGATTTTTCGGCGCTGGACAAAAAAGAACGGGCCATCCTCCGGCTGGGCTTTCGTGCCGAGGACGGCACGGAGCGGCTGGGAAGTCCCGTTCTGTTCGGAAGCAGTTATTTCGGCGCTCTGTGTTCCCTGCCCGAGGGCAAGGGCGGCGGCGTGGTCATCCTCCAGCATCCGGAGTCTGTGCGGGCGGTATATGCGGCACGGCAGGAAGAGCTGGAAGATGCAGATACCGCAGAAGAGCTGGAACGACTGCGAAAACTTTTGTAAATACTTTACCACAAAAAAGCCGCCCCGGCAGCAGCTGCAAACTGCACGCCGGGGCGGCGTATTACAATGACTGGAGTACCCTTGCTCAGACTTCCGTGTTGAAGTAGCGCTTCAGCAGGCCCTCGAAGCCGCGGCCATGACGGGCCTCATCCTTTGCCATCTCGTGGACGGTGTCGTGGATAGCGTCGAGGTTCAGAGCCTTAGCCTTCTTGGCCAGGTCCATCTTGCCGGAGCAGGCGCCGCACTCGGCCTCTGCACGCATCATCAGGTTCTTCTTGGTGCTGTCGGTGACGACCTCGCCCAGCAGCTCGGCGAAACGGGAAGCATGGTCTGCCTCCTCGTAGGCATAGCGCTTGTAAGCCTCGGCGATCTCGGGGTAGCCCTCACGCTCGGCCACGCGGGCCATTGCCAGGTACATGCCGACCTCGCTGCACTCGCCCTCGAAGTTGGCGCGCAGGCCATCGACGATCTCCTGAGGAACGCCCTCAGCCTTGCCGATGCCCACAACGTGCTCGGTGACGTAGGTGTTGCCGGTCTTCTCGACGAATGCGGAAGCGGGAGCCTTGCAGACGGGGCACTGCTCGGGGATGGTGCCTTCAGCGATGTAGCCACAGACGGTGCAAACGTACTTCTTCATAAGATTTATCCTCCATTTGGTTTGTTCTTTTTTAGGGGTCTGCTCTGGTACAGCAGACCTTGTTTCTGACTCTATTATAGCGAATGATTCCTAGTTAGTCAAGGCTTATTTTAAGAATTATTCTCATTTATTTTGAAGTCTCGCACATTGTCCAAAGAACATTTCAAAAAGCTGTCACTTCTGCCGAAGAAGGGGCTTTCCTGTCGAGGTCAGACCTGCAGATTGCCGCTGGAAGGAGCATCGGCACCATCGGCAGAGTCGAACTCGTAATCGTTGCCGGGGAGGATGGCGTTGAGCAGGATGCCCACGATAGCAGCGATGGCCAGACCGGACAGGTTGATGGACACACCGGCGACCGCGAAGGTCAGGCCGCCCACCGAGTTGAAGCCCAGAGCAGACACCAGAATGACAGCGGCGATGATGAGGTTGCGGCTGTTGGTGAAGTCCACCCGGTTCTCGACCACGTTGCGGACACCGATGGCGGAGATCATGCCATAGAGCACGAAGCTGATACCGCCGATGATGCCGGTGGGGATGGTGTTGATGACGGCCTCAAACTTGGGGCTGAAGCTCAGGATGATGGCCAGCACAGCGGCGATGCGGATGACGAGGGGGTCGTAAATTTTGCTCAGAGCGAGGACGCCGGTGTTCTCACCGTAGGTGGTGTTGGCCGGGCCGCCCAGCAGGCCGGCCAGAGTGGTGGCAAGGCCGTCGCCCATCAGGGTCCGATTCAGGCCGGGGTCGTTGATGTAGTTGTGGCCGACGGTGGCGCTGATGGCGGCGATGTCACCGACGTGCTCCATCATGGTAGCCAGAGCGATGGGGATGATGGTGAACAGGGCGCTGATGAACTCGGGGCTGCCGTCGATGGCAAAGAGGCCCATGGCTTCCTTGTGGAGAGGGATGCCGAACCATGCGGCGGAGGCAATGCGCTCAAAGTCCACGGCACCGGTCACAAGGGCCACTGCGTAGGAGACGAGAACGCCGATCAGGATGGGCAGGATCTTGACCATGCCCTTGCCCCAGATGTTGCAGACGATGACCGTACCCAGAGCCACAAAGGCCAGCAACCAGTTTGCCTGACAGTTGCTGATGGCCGAGGGGGCGAGGATGAGGCCGATGGCGATGATGATGGGGCCTGTGACCACCGGCGGGAAGAAGCGCATGATGCGCCGGATGCCGAAGGTGGAGATGAGCAGGCTGACGGCCAGATAGACCAGACCCGAGAAGGCCACGCCTGCGCAGGCGTAGGGCAGCATCTGGGTGTTGGCGATGGTCAGATTGCCGTCGGCGTCAGCCAGCATGGGAGCCACGATGGAGAAGCCGCCCAGATAGGCAAAAGACGAGCCGAGGAAGGCCGGGACCTTGCCCTTGGTGATAAAGTGGAACAGCAGCGTACCCAGACCTGCGCAGAGCAGGGTGGTCGAAACGCTCAGACCGGTGAGCAGAGGGACCAGCACGGTGGCACCGAACATGGCGAACATGTGCTGGACGCCCAGGATCAGCATCCGTCCGGCACCCAGCTGGCGGGCGTCGTAAATGCCCTTGGAATAATCGATATTCTGACTCATTATTTCCTCCTTCTATCTGCGGCCCAAAAAAAGAGGCACTACCGCGGGAAAGCGGCAATGCCTCAAAAATCGGGACCAAATCGGAAACGGAAAATACAGCCGATGCATGCAAAAGACGATTTCTTTTTCAGCATCTCGCTCTCCCCTTTCCTTTCATTCTTCGGCATAGTATAGCATAAAAGAAGGACGCTGACAACCTTTTTCCTGTATTTTGCGGCGATTTTCTGTCGGCGGAGGCCGTACGGCCTTGAAATATGCCGCATTCCGCACTATAATATAACCTATTGCCGCAGTTGGTCACTGGGCCGACGGCATCCGAAACGACAGCTGTTGTACCACTTATTATAGAAGGACACTTATGATATATCTGGATTATTCGGCCAACACCCCCGCAGACTCCCGGGTGCTGGAGCGTTTTTGTGAGGTAGAGCGCAGCTGCCCCGGCAACGCGAACTCCCGCCATCAGGCAGGCCGGGACGCAAAACTGGTCATTGACCACGCCACCCAGAGCATCGCGGGGCTGCTGAGCGCACAGCCCGCCGAGGTCATCTACACCTCGGGAGCCAGCGAGGCCAACAACTTCGCCCTCAAGGGGTTGGCAAAACTCTCCCGCCATCTGGGCAAGCACATCATCTCCACCCCGCTGGAACACTCCTCCGTCAGCGGCACTCTGACCGCTCTGCAGGAGCAGGGCTATGAAATCGACCTCGTGGACATCAGGCGGGACGGCACCATCGACCTCGAGCACCTGAAAGAGCTTCTCCGCCCCGACACCATCGCTGTGGCGGTAACGCTGGTGGACAGTGAGCTGGGCGTCGTGCAGCCGGTGAAAGAAATTTCGGAAATTTTGCAGGCATGGCCCAACTGCCACCTGCACGTAGACGCCACCCAGGCCGTGGGCAAGATCCCCGTCTCCTTCGAGAGCGTGGACACCATGAGCCTGACGGCCCACAAGTTCTACGGCCTGAACGGCATCGGCCTGCTGCTCAAGCGGCGGCGGCTGGCTCTCGAGCCTCTCATCCACGGCGGCGAAAGCACCACCATCTACCGCAGCGGCACCCCTACGGTGGCTCTGGCGGCTTCGCTGGAAACGGCCCTGGACTCTGCGGTAAATGAGCTACCGGAGCGTTCTGCCCGGGTGAAAGAGGCAAACCTGTATCTCCGCACTGCTCTGAGCAAGTACCCAAAAGTCCGCATCAACAGCCCGGAGAGTTCCATCCCCCACATCCTGAACCTGAGCGTTGAGGACGTCAAAGGCACCGTGTTCCAGCGGGAGCTGGACGCGGAGGGCGTCTGTGTCTCGGTCAAGTCGGCCTGCTCGTCGGACGGCCTGCCCTCCCGGGCGGTGTTCGCCGTCAGCCGCGACCGGAAGAACGCCCTCTCCTCGTGGCGCATCAGTCTGAGCCACCTGACCACGCAGGAGGAGCTGGACGGCTTTCTCCGCGCCTTCGACGCCTGCTACACCCGGCTGACCCAGCTGTGAGAAAAAAGAAAGGACAGAGCCATGAAACGCGAAATGGAACCTTACCAGCTCATTGAGCGGAGCATCATCAAAAAATACCGCAAGGAGCTGTGGACCCCCTTCATCGTAGCGGTCAAGCGCTACGAGCTCATCAAGGCCGGTGACAAGATCGCCGTCTGCATCTCGGGCGGCAAAGACTCGATGCTGATGGCAAAGCTGATGCAGGAGCTTCAGCGCCACAGCGATGTGCCGTTCGAGCTGGTCTTTCTGGTGATGGACCCCGGCTACAACGAGATAAACCGCCAGAAGATCGAGTCCAACGCCGAGCTTCTCCACATCCCTGTGACCATCTTCGAGAGCAACATCTTCTCTGTGGCCAACAACACCGACAAGAACCCCTGCTATCTCTGCGCCCGGATGCGCCGCGGCCACCTCTACAGCAAGGCCAAGGAGCTGGGCTGCAATAAAATCGCACTGGGCCACCACTTCAACGACGTCATCGAGACGACCGTTATGAGTATGTTCTACGGCTCCCAGCTGCAGGCCATGCCGCCCATGCTCCACAGCACCAGCTTCCCCGGCATGACCCTCATCCGCCCGATGTACTGCATCCGCGAGGAAGATATTCTGGCGTGGAAGCGCTACAATGAGCTGGAATTCATCCAGTGTGCCTGCCGCTTTACCGAAAACTGCACCATGTGCGACAACGGCGGCGGCGGCTCCAAGCGGCAGGAGACGAAAATTCTGCTCCGCCGCCTCAAGCGGGATAACCCCAACATCGAGAACAGCATCTTCCGCAGCATCCACGCAGTGGCGCTGGATACCATGCCCGGCTACAAGTCTGAGGGTGTGGAGCACAGCTTCCTCGAGCGGTTCCATGCGCAGGAAGAAGCGTTCAACGAAGAGTAATAAAATACCCCCTTGGATGAGCCACATACCGGTTGGCGGTATAGCTTCCTTCCCGTTTTATCGCAGATCAAGAAAATAACCCAGCCTGATAACAGCATATCTGCGATATGCAATTCAACGCTGTTGCTGCTGCATTAAAAAGTTGAATTGCTATAATACGCAAAAAAAGCCCCGGTAAATGCATTTCTGCACTTACCGGGGCTTTTCCATGCCACCGGCGGGGCTTGAACCCGCACTCTGTCTCCAGAAAGGGATTTTAAGTCCCTCGTGTCTGCCAATTTCACCACAGTGGCTTCTGAATGAGCTGCCGCTCACGATCCTGCGAGCGACAGCTCATATAATACAATAGAAATGCTGTTTTGTCAAGTTTACACTTTGCCGCCGTGCAGCTCTGCGTACATCTTGGAGCGGCACTCCGCCACAGCAGGGGTCATGTTGACGTAGTGCTTGTGGGGCATCTCGATGCGCAGCTCGCTCTCCCAGGTCTCCTCGGTGAGCTGCTTGACGATATAGGCTTTTTTCTCCGCAATGGAGGGCAGCTCGATGGCCCGCTCACCGTTCAGGATATGCGGCACCAGCAGCTGCTTGACGCGGGTGGGAACGATGGTGACGATACGCTCGATGGCATCGGAGTCGAGGTTGACCATCGTGACCGGCTTGCCTGCCTCGATGACCTCGCCGTCCATGGCGATGAGGTCGCACTGGGCCTGGCCGTTCTCATCGTAGAGACGCCACGGCATCTTCTTGCCGGGGATGATGGCCTTGCTGGCGGAGTCGGAGCACTTCATCTTGGGCTGATAGCTGCCGTCGGGGCGCTTGACCGCCACCAGCTTGTACACGCCGCCGAACACAGGGTCCGAGGCCGAGGTGATGAGGTTCTCACCCACGCCGTAGGAGTCGAAGTGTGCGTGCTCGTACAGCTCCATGTTGGCGATCTTCTTCTCGTCCAGACCGTTGGAGGCCACCAGCTTGATGTAGGACTTCCCTGCTGCATCCAGTGCCTTGCGCAGGCGCTTGGAGCCGCGGGCCAGGTCACCGGAATCGATGCGGGCGCTCTTGACGCGGCGGTTGGGGTCATTAGGATATTTCTCAATGAGGTAGTCGTCCAGCTTGATGAGGTTGGGCAGACCGCTCTCCATGATATTATAGGTATCCAGCAGCAGGCTGACGGAATCCGGGTAGGTATCGGCGAAGGCCTTGAAGGCATCGAACTCGGTCGGGAAGAACTCGATGAAGCTGTGGGCCACAGTACCCACAGCCTTGACCTCAGAGCCGTACTTCATCTCGGCCAGACAGTTGGCCGTGCCGATGCAGCCGCCCAGAACGGCAGCATAAGCGCCGTCGTTGCCTGCGCTCTCGCCCTGTGCGCGGCGGGTGCCGAACTCCATGACGCTGCGGGGGGTGTGAGTGTTGAGGCCGGTGATGCGGGTGGCCTTGGTGGCGATGAGGCTGTGGAAGTTCATGGTCTGGAGCAGGTAGGTCTCGATGAGGATAGCGCCCACGAGGTCGCACTCGATGCGCACCATCTGCACATGGGGGTAGCAGACCGTGCCTTCGGGCAGAGCGTACATATCGCCCTTCCAGCGGTACGTGCGCAGATACTCGCAGAACTCCTCACTCATGCCCTTGGTGCGCAGCCAGTGGACATCCTGCTCATTGAAGTGGTAGTTCAGCAGGAAACGGGTCAGCTTGCGCTGGCCGGCGCTGATGGAGTAGCCCTGGTTATCCGGGTTCTTGCGGAAGAACATATCAAACACAAGGGTCGTATCCTTAAAGCCGTTCAGAAACAGGCAGTTGGCCATAGTGAATTCGTAAAAATCAACGACCATTGCCGGATTGTCGTAGTCCTCATCCGGGATATACGGCACAACTTTGATCTCGCTCATGAAAAGTTTCCTCTCTTTTTTCCGCGCACCCCTGCGGCGGGTGCAGCCAAACAAACTCTGCGCTGCCGCGCGTTTCGTCCTGTCATGACAGGATGTTTGTACCACTATAGCATCTTTGGCGGGCAGACGCAAGAGGTTTTGGCAAAAAATGACGGCAGAAAGAAAAAATGTTTTTTACGAAATCTTTACCAGCACCTCCGGCAGTGCTCTTCTGTCCTCGGATAAATCACGGGCATCGATGCCGTCCGGATATGCAAAAAGCACCCGCAGCGCCTTTCCGTGCTGCGGGTGCTTTGATATTTCAGATTCAGCCGTTGATGATGTTCGGGGTCGCATTCTTCAGCACGACGTCGTGGCTGCCGCCCTCCACGATGGAGGTGGAAGAAACGACGGTCAGCTTGGCCTTCTGCTGCAGCTCAGGGATGGAGAGTGCGCCGCAGTTGCACATGGTGCTCTTGACCTTGTACAGGGTGGTCTGGACGCCGTCGGCCAGCGGACCGGCGTAAGGAACATAGCTGTCCACGCCTTCCTCGAAGCTCAGCTTGGTGGAGCCGCCGAGGTCGTAGCGTTGCCAGTTGCGGGCGCGGTTGGAGCCTTCGCCCCAATACTCCTTCATATACTGGCCATTGATGCGCACCTTGTTCGTGGGGCTCTCGTCGAAGCGGGCGAAGTAGCGGCCCAGCATGACGAAGTCCGCGCCCATAGCCAGTGCAAGGGTGATGTGGTAGTCGTGGACGATGCCGCCGTCAGAGCAGATGGGCACATAGATGCCGGTCTCCTTGAAGTACTCGTCACGGGCCTTGGCGACCTCGATGACGGCAGTAGCCTGACCACGGCCAATGCCCTTGGTCTCACGGGTGATGCAGATGGAGCCGCCGCCGATGCCGATCTTCACGAAGTCAGCGCCAGCCTTTGCGAGGAAGCGGAAGCCCTCAGCATCCACCACATTACCTGCGCCCACCTTCACGGTGTCGCCGTAGTGCTCACGGATCCAGCCGATGGTGCGGCTCTGCCACTCGGAGTAGCCCTCAGAGGAGTCGATGCAGAGGACATCCACACCGGCCTCCACCAGAGCAGGCACACGCTGGGCGTAGTCGCGGGTGTTGATGCCGGCACCGACGACGTAGCTCTTGTTCTTGTCCAGCAGCTCGTTGGCATTCTTCTTGTGGGAATCGTAGTCCTTGCGGAAGACGATATACTTCAGGTTGCCCTCGGCATCCACCAGAGGCAGGGTGTTGATCTTGTTGTCCCAGATGATGTTGTTGCAGTCGTGCAGGGAGGTGTTCTCCGGGGCAGTGACCAGCTTCTCGATGGGGGTCATGAAGGTGGTAACAGGAGCGTCATCGGGGGTGTGGTTGACGCGGTAATCGCGGGAGGCCACGATGCCCAGCAGCTTGCCGTTAGGAGTGCCGTCAGCAGTGATGGCGATGGTGGAGTGGCCGGTGCGGGCTTTCAGCTCCAGCACATCGTGCAGGGTGGCAGTGGGGGCCAGGTTGGAGTCGGAAACGACGTAACCAGCCTTGAAGCTCTTAACGCGGCGAACCATAGCGGCCTCGTTCTCGATGCTCTGGGAGCCGTAGATGAAGGAGACGCCGCCCTGACGGGCCAGCGCGATGGCCAGCTTATCGCCGGAGACAGACTGCATGATGGCGCTGATCATGGGGATATTCATTTCCAGCGGGCAGCTCTCCTCGCCCTTGCGGTACTTGACCAGCGGGGTCTTGAGGCTGACAGCCGTGGGGACATTCTCAGCAGAAGAGTAGCCCGGCACCAGCAGGTACTCGCCAAAGGTACGGGAGGGTTCTTCGTAAAAATAAGCCATATTCAAACTCCTTTTCTCTTAACGCATCCGCAGCGGATCATATCAAACAACATCAAAACAATTTCATGTTTTCGGCTTAGGAATTGATTGTATATACTTTACCACAAACCCACGCGGAATACAAACCCCTGCCCCGCCAAACTTTATAAATGTCCTTTGCAGAAAAACAGGCAAATTGACCTAAGGTCATACTTTCCCTTGCTATGGGCCGATTTTTCCGGATTTTCGGACGCAAAAAAGCCCGTCTGAAACCAGACGGACTCTTTTGCACACGAAGCGGAATATCGCCTGTGCGGTGTCGGCCGGCAGCTGCGAAGGAGAACAGCCGGAGGAGGATGGCGGACACCCGATATTCCAAAAAACAAGAAGAAAAAGATTTCATGATCCAGAAGGGTCTTGCCCTCTCTGTAACCATATTGTAACTCTTTTGAAGGACTTTTGCAATAGTTTTTTGTAATTTCTTTGTAATTATTTTTGTAAAGATTCTGTGACAGAGCTTCCGAATTCCAGATAGCACTCAAAGGCTGCGTGCTCCTCCCTCCGGCCCAGCACATACCAGCCGTTTCCTGAGGGGGCATAGAACACCTGCACGCTCTGGCCCATCGGCACTTCACGGTGGTACTTGATGGAAGCGAAGGACAGCGGCGCAGACTCCACGACCTCCTGCGGCAGGGCGTCGCAGGCGATGTCCAGATAGAGAGAGTTGTTGATATGGCCGTTGAGGTCACACATGGAGTAGCTGGCGCGGCGCTCCCCTGCCGCCGTCAGCGGCTGGCTCTTGTGGACGATCTGGGGCAGTTCTTCGGGCAGGTCGTCGTTCTGGAAGTCCGGCATCGTCCAGCCGGGGGTGCGCAGGATGCGCCCCGCCTCAGTGTCCACGATCATCCAGCGGCAGTCCACGAGGGCCAGCTTCTCCCCTGTTTCGCTGGTGATGGTGGTCAGCCGTTTCATCGTGCCTTTCTTGAACGCCTCGCAGGCCGTGGTCAGGTTGATCTTCTCCGCACGGCCCGGCATCCGCCAGACCCTGAGGGCCTGCTTGCCCACGAGGAATGCGCTGCGGCGCTCCCTGAAAAAGGCGTGGTCCATGCCGTAAGCCCGGGCATGGTCTGCCGACACCTGCTCCACATACCGGAACAAGGCGCTGGGCTTCAGGCACCGGCGGAAGTCGCTGTCGCCGTCCAGCACGGTCATCTGCTCCGTATAGCTTCTGTATTCACTCATATTCTTTCCCTTTCCTTATAAAAAGGGGCTGTACGCCTCCGCACAGCCCCCTCAGGTTCAATACATATTGCGCGTTTTCCTGCGCACCTTGCGCCAGATATTGAAGCAGGCCAGAGCCAGCATCGCCGCCAGCAGCATCAGGAACAGATACCCGCTGCCGCCCTCGTCATAGCTCTTCATCTCGCTCCACTTCACGTCCAGCTCGCTGTTGACCTCATCGCTCAGGGCAGTGAACACCTCTTCTTTGGCCGCAATGTCCTCGGAGGGGTATGCGATCTCGCTGTACTTGAGGTCTTCATCCAGAATATCCCACACACAGTGCATAGGGGTGGTGTAGCCGATATACTCGATATTGGCCTTGCCGACGTCCGGCTCACACATGAAGTTGATGAACATCTCTGCGGCTTCCTCGTGCTCACTGGTGGCGGGGATGGCCATGCTGTCCACCGACAGCACCGTCCCCTCCTCAGGGAACACCCAGGCCAGGTCGGGATTGTCGTCGATCATGGTGATGGCGTCGCCGGAGTAGTAGACGCCGACGGCCGCCTCGCTGCCGATCATCTTATCGAAGATCTCGTCCATGACATAGGCCTGCACCAGAGGCTTCTGGGCTTTCAGCTCGTCCACCACAGCATCCACATCCTCCGTGGTCTGGGGGTTGACGCTGCTGCCGCTCTTGAACGCACCGATGGCGTAGGCGTCGCGGCTGTTGTTGAACATCAGGATGTTGCCTGCATACTTCTCGTCCCACAGGTCTGCCCAGCTGGTGGGGGCCTCATCTACCATCTTTGTATTGTAGATGATGCCAGTGGTGCAGAGGGTGTAAGGCACGGTGTAGGCATTCTCGGGGTCATAGTCCCCGTTGCGGTACTCCTCGTCGATGTTCTGGAAGTTCGGGATGTTGCCGTAGTCCAGCGGCATCAGCATCCCTTCGCTTATCATCTTGGCGACCATGTAGTCCGACGGGATGATGACATCGTAGTTGGCCGCGCCGGACTTGAGCTTGGCGTAGAGGGACTCGTTGGAATCGAAGGTGGTATAGTTGACCTTGATGCCGGTCAGCTTTTCAAAGGCCGCCACCACGTCCACGCTGTCGTCGGAACCGTTGGAGATATACTCGCCCCAGTTGTAGACATTCAGGGTGACGTTCTGGCCCTTGAAGCGGGTCCAGTCGTAGTCATCCGAGACGGAAATGTCCTCTGTGACCTCGATCTGTCCCGCAGCCAGAGCCGACAGCGGCATGGTCAGCGCCAGCACAGCCGTCAGCAGAAGAATGACGAAACGCTTCATTTGACATCTCCCCCTCTCAGTGCGCGCTGGTCGCGGCGGTAGCCGCGGCTTTCCATGGCGTTGGAGATGAGGATGATGCTCAGGATGACCACAAACATGATGGTGGACAGCGCGTAGATCTCCGGGCTGACCTTCTTGCGGGTCATGGAGTAGATGGCGATGGGCAGTGTCTCCACCGTACCACAGTTGAAGTAGGAGATCATGAAGTCGTCGATGGAGTAGGTCAGGCTGATGAGGAAGCCCGACAGGATGGCCGGGCTGATCTCGGGCAGGATGACCTTGAAAAATGCCTGCCGGGGGTCACAGCCGAGGTCCAGCGCCGCCTCAAACAGCTTGATGTCCAGCTGCTTGAGCTTGGGCGTGACATTGAAGATGACATACGGCACGTTGAATGCGATATGGGCGATGAGCAGCGTGGGGAAACCCATGATGTTGCCGGGCAGGAAGTCCAGCTCAGACGCAAAGCGCTGGTATGCCACAAAGAGCATCATCAGGGAGATACCGGTGATGATCTCGGGGTTGACCGTGGTGATATAGGTGATATTCGTCACCAGCAGGCGGCTCTTGCGCCCCATGGAGGCGATGCCCAGAGACGCCGCAGTTCCCAGCACGGTGGCGATGACCGCCGAGAACAGTGCCAGATACAGCGACACCCACAGCGCGTGCAGAATGGACTCGTTGTGGAGCAGGCTGGTGTACCACTTAAAGGTAAAGCCGGTAAAGAGAGCGTAGCCCTTGCTCTGGTTGAAGCTGAACACGACCATGTACGCGATGGGCAGGTACATGAAGCAGAAGAACAGGATGACGTAGGCGCGCTGCATCAGACGCAGATGTTTCGTTTTCATCAGGACACACCCTCCATCTCATCCTCGTCGAAGCTGGACGTAAAGCTCATGCAGAGCAACACGATGACCATCAGCACGAGGCTCATGGCAGAGCCGACATTGAGGTTGTAGCTGTTGCCGAGGAACTGCATCTCGATCAAATCGCCGATGAGCAGATTGGAACCGCCGCCCAGCATACGGCTGATGACGAAGGTGGACACCGCCGGGACGAACACCATCGTGATGCCGGTGCTGATGCCGGGGATGCTCATGGGGATGAGCACCCGGAACAGCGTCTTGGTGGTGGAAGCGCCCAGATCCTGCGCTGCCTCCACGATGCTCTGGTCGATTTTGGTCATGCTGGTGTAGAGGGGCAGGATCATATACGGCACATAGTTGTACACCATGCCCAGCACCACAGCGCCGGAGGTATTCAGCATGTTGTAGGGTCCGAGGCCGAAGACGCCCAGAACGGCATTCACAGGGCCGTTGAGGCTCAGCAGACCCATCCATGCGTAGGTACGGAGCAGGAAGTTCATCCACATGGGCAGCATCACCAGCATCAGCATGATGTGCTGCTTGTTGACGCGCAGCCGGGAGAGGAAATAGCCCACCGGGAACGCGATGATGAGGCAGACGACGGTGGAGATGAGGGCCAGCAGCAGGCTGCGGGCGAACACCGAGCCATAGCCGCTGACGGTCACCAGATTGTCCAACGTAAAGCTGCCGGCGGAGTCGGTGAGGGCGTAATACACCACGATGAACAACGGCACCACCGTGAACAGCACCATCCATACAAAGTACGGATAGGCCAGTTTCTTATCGTAAATCTTCATGCAGCCTCACCCCTCCGAACGCGACATGATATGGATCTCGTTGGGGCCGATGCGCATACCGATGGTCTCACCGGGCGTGCAGGCGCGGGTGGAATGGATGAGCCACTCGCGGCCCTCGCACTCCACATGCATCTCGAAGTGGACGCCCTTGAAGATGACGTCATTGACGACGCCCACCAGCTGGCCTTCCACCGGGGAGACCACTTCAATATCTTCGGGGCGGACGACCACCTGTACGCTCTCCTCCCGGGCAAAGCCGCGGTCCACGCAGGGGAACTCGACGCCCGAGAAGGAGACGAGAAAATCGCGGTGCATCACGCCGTCCACGATGTTGGAGTCGCCGATGAAGTCGGCGACAAAGGCGTTCTTCGGCTCGTTGTAGATGTCCTCGGGGGTGCCGATCTGCTGCACCTTGCCGCCGTTCATGACGACGACGGTGTCGGACATGGTCAGGGCTTCTTCCTGGTCGTGGGTGACGTAGATGAAGGTGATGTTCATCTCGCGCTGCAGGCGCTTGAGTTCCAGCTGCATCTCTTTGCGCAGCTTGAGGTCCAGGGCGCCCAGAGGCTCGTCGAGAAGCAGGATCTCCGGCTCATTGACCAGGCTGCGGGCGATGGCCACGCGCTGCTGCTGGCCGCCGGACATCTGACCGATGCTGCGGCGCTCGAAGCCCTTCAGGCCCACGACTTCCAGCATATCCCGCACCTTGCGGCGGATGGTCTCTTCGTCCATCTTCTTGAGGCGGAGGCCGAAGGCCACATTCTCAAAGACGTTCAGGTGGGGGAACAGCGCGTATTTCTGGAACACGGTGTTCACCGGACGCTTGTAGGGCGGTACGCCTGTGATGTCCTCTCCTTTCAGCAGCACTTTGCCGGACGTCGGTTCCAGAAAGCCCGCGATGAGGCGGAGGGTGGTGGTTTTGCCGCAGCCGGAGGATCCCAGCAGCGTCACAAACTCTTTGTCATGGATGTCGAGGTTCAGCCCATCCAGGATGCGCTGACCATCAAATTCCACTACGATGTCTCGCAGCGAAACGATCACCGAGTTGTTCATTTCTTTCCTATATCCTCCTTGTAACTCAGATACGAAAAAAGACAGGGGTTTACTCCCCCATCCTTCCATCACATTAGGGTGACTTTGAGTCTGCTCCCTCGCCCATCCAATCTGTGCTGGCTGTGGGAGCAGACTCATCCCCGCACAACATCCATGACGACCGTAACATTGCGCAGTTATTCTGCCCTGTCTTGTCTATCTTAAACAATCTTTGTCAAAATGTCAATCGCTCTGCTGATGTTTGCCGAAACTTTGACTCCGAGGGGGCTTTTCCCACCCGGGTTTTACATCAATTTTGCATATAGCCATCTTTCTTGTTATGGCATTCGTTTTAAGCAGGTTGAGCCACCGCCAAGGGAGCGCTCGTGTCACCCAATAGATTGAATCGGCAACGAGTAAAAGATGGATTCCAGTTGCAAATACAAACTAATGGAGGAAAAATCATGAACGCAGTAGGCATTGACGTTTCCAAAGTAAAGAGCATGGTTTGTTTTATGCGCTCCTTCGGAGAAGTGGTACTCGAACCCTTTGAAGTTTTACATACCGCCCAGAATCTGAACGATTTAGCTGGGAAGCTCAAAGCTCTGGACGGAGAAACCCGTGTCGTTTTGGAAGCCACCGGGAATTACCACAAACCAGTTGCTTTCGTTTTACACGATGCGGGCTTATTCGTTTCCGTAGTCAATCCCGTTCTGATTCATGACTACGACAACGACAGTTTAAGACATGTCAAGACGGATAGAAAAGACGCTGTTAAAATCGCCAACTATACGCTTGCCAAGTGGACACGGCTGAGAATGTTAAAGAAAGTTCTCGCTGAAGGCACTACTGCTGAAGAGATCATGGAACTTTTGAAATAACTACTACGCTGCGGCGTGTAAACAAGCCCGACTTTCCTACTGCTGGGAGGCCGGGCGTTACTATTTGCGTTGCTTTTTACGACAGCCTATGATACACTCTTATAAAAGGAGTGTTGAATTATGGCAGAAAAAAATAGAAGCGGATATGTTGTCCCGCACAATCCGAATCAAAACAATAACAGAAGTCAACGGAATGATGGGACTTTTAGTTATCAGCCAAAACCAGAAACAACAAAATCCCCATCAACGGTAAAGACAAAATTCAAATCAAAGTAAAGTGAGGTGTTTCAATGGATTTTAAATCAACAATTGAAGTATTGCCAGATCTATTATCTTATTTTATCCCCGGTGCAGTCTCAATTTTAATTTATAATTTTCTATTTTTGAAAAAGATTGAACATACAGAGTTACTGTTTTGGGGTATAATCATCAGTTACTTAACCAAAATTATTTCCGAGGCGATTGTTCCGGAACAATTTACTTCTGTTGCACATATTTTGTTTTGTGTTTTTCTCCCGCTGATCTGGTTCGCATTAAATCGAGTCGGCGTTTTAAGTTGGTTCTCTAAAAAGACGAGACTGAATGATACAGAAAACATCTGGTTGAGAACTATTGACTTTGAAAAAGATAATTACATTTGGCTTCACCTTTCAGATGGAAAAGAATATTATGGCATTGTATACTCAGTCGATTCTAACTGGATAATCTTAAAGTCTTACGATGTTTACAATGATTCTAAAAACAAAAACGAACAAAAAAGCGAGCAAGAACAAAAAGATGTTTACTACCAGATTCTTTGCGTTCCAACATCTAAGATCGAAAGGTTTGAGATATCCTACGAAGATAATGATAAAATGAAGAAAAAGTTTTATCCCCACTAACCAACGAACTTATTTTGCCGTCCGAGAAATCGGGAGGTTTTTATTTTACTCGTCATCGTCATCTAGTCCATATTGAGGAAGATAACAATCCTGTTCTAGTTCACTAAAATCAAAATCGTAACGTGTTTCTAAAGCATCTAAGATTTTCTCGATTGCTTGTCCAATATAAAATTCGTTGTATCCAAATTCGTAACATTTAGATTTTGCATCTTCATAATTTGTTGTTACAGCAGAGTCTCGTCTTTCTTGATATTTATCTCCGCCATCTTTTTTCATTTGAACGGGATACCTAATCCATTTGTGATGTGGTCTATAATAGGTATATTCTGATATTTCGCTTTCGAGCCAACTGATAAGCCATGCGGTATTTTCATTTTTTGTCATTATACCATTTACCTCCGCGTAGCGTTAAAAATTACTCCCGCACTGCTTGCAGTGCCACTGTTTGCCGATTTTCCCGCTGGCAGCGCCCACGAGAGACACAGACACGGCGCGGCTCACGGTGCTGATCTTCTCGGTGTTGGTGGACTTGCAGTAGGGACAGACGACACGCTTACCGCTGGCGAGGTCTTGCTCAAGTTGGACTCGTTCATGGACTTTGCGTATCTTCTGGTCTATCTTTAGCTCTTGCTGCTTTCGATTCCATTCTTGACGTTCACGCTCTGAAACACCCGGATCAGCTTGCTCACGAAGATAGTCTTGATACCAATCGAGGAATGATCCGTTGATCATCGAGTATACTAAATGTTCTTTCCCTTCGAATTTTTCTAGTCCTATCCACGCCGCAGTTCTTTTTTGAGTAACAATTTCTTCGTCATATCTATTTTTGAATTCAGGATGTTCCTTTAGAATTTGATCCACCATATAAGCATATACAACTGATTTATAAAAATCAGTTTCGTTTTTTAACCATGGATTTTCATCAAGATATTGATAGTTTGGATATTTTTTTTTTAAAGTCTCTTTCCTTCTTTGGTTATTGCTGATTCAGTATAAATTCCTAAAAAATTTTTTGCTTTTCCATGAAAAAGATCGATATCACATTTCACTTCACCGATTTGCATACATTCACCTCATTGACAAATAATTCTTCTTGACCACTAGAATTATTATACACTTTGACAATCAGCAAGTCAATGCAACAGCTTGGTGAGGGGTTCGACGGCACATTAGAAAAAGCCATTGAGTCGTCCAAACTTCTTTCTGGCAAATGGAAACCTGTACAAGAATTTATACTCGCTGGAGACTTTAAGACAGGATTGGCGAAAAAAGTTGATGCGACTAATTTCAGAAAAGATGATAAAGATTCAAATCTTCAAAATTATGCTGCCCAATTAGCTTCTTTAGACAAGTCATCACAACGTATTGTTTTAAGAACAACTGATATTAAAGATGAAATTCAAAGTGTCGTTCAATCCCTTCTTGACGCAACAGCAGCCGGCAAAAAGATGAACTCCGTCCTATTCGAACAAACTGCAAGTGAATGGAAGGTAGCGTTTCCTTACACAGCATAAAAGCACCTGCAGTGCAGAACTGCGGGTGCTTTTGGGATAAATTCTCAGGTGTCGGCTTTCAGCTGCCGGGCCGTCAGGCAGAGGGCCTGCACGGTCTGGCCGTCCACGGTGTAGACAGAGCTGTCGCCCGACACCATCATATAATAGCCGTCGGTGCCGATGGCATACGTCAGGGTGACAGTGCCGTCAGCTGTCGTCACCTCTGCTGTCACCAGCGGGGCGTCGAAGCCGCAGGCGGAAAGGTCGGCGGCAGTGTCCTGCCCGGTGACATAGCTGGCCAGTGCGGCCAGCAGAGCGTCCGTCTTGTCGGTGTCCAGTGCGTCGTCCGGCTCGTCGGTGAGCTGCCAGACGGTCTGATAGGTGGTGCTGTCGGCCTCCGTGGGCTGGGATACAGATTGTAGCTTGATCGTCTCGCCGCTTTGGAGGGTGTAGCGCACAGCCTCGATGTCCGAGACTGTGATGCCCGCCGGGCTGAACGCCCCAAAGAGCTCCGCCTTCGTCTGCTCCATGCAGCGGAACCTGGCCGCGTCCACGGTATAGACAGCGTCGCCGCCCTCCCGCCGGACGTACACATCCCCGGTGACGGGGTTCTCCGCCCCCACGGTGAGGGTGGTGCTCTCCCCCGCCGCCGAAACATTTACGACAAGCTGAGGCGCGTCGAAACCGTAGTCCTCGCCGGGCTGCGCCTCGAGCTGGCGCTTGGCCTTCGTGCCTGCCAGCGCGGTGCGGATGGTGCTGCAGGCCGAATCATCCAGATGGTAAGCCGGGTCCTCGGTCAGCGTCCAGCCGTCGTCAGAGGGCCGGAGCGTCAGCGTCTCACCGCCATACTGGATGGAGACACTTTCCAGCGTAGCGGCGGTCCCATCCAGCAGCGGGATGCTGCCGTCCTCGGCCTCGCTGGCGGCCTGTTCGGCCTTCTGGTTCGCGTGGGTCAGCAGGGCCAGCGCCGCCCCGGCGGCAAGGACGAACACCAGCAAAACGATGAGGGTACGCCGTTTTGTTTTCATGGCGTGCCTCCTTACTTGCGGCGTCGCAGCAGCACCACCACTGCGCCCACGGCCAGCACAGCCGCCGGGAGGATGAGGACGAACACCAGACCCAGCACAGCGGCGGTGTGGCCCGAGATGGTGATGGGCGCAGCTTCCAGCGCCTTGGACTCCACGAGGGTGGTCCCCTCCTGCCCGGCCAGAGAGGCAGCGCAGCCCTGCAGGAAGGTCACGTTGCCGGGAACAGTCTGGTAGACGGCCTCGTTGTCCATGTTGCCGCAGTTGACCCAGATGACCTCTGCGCCGGTGCTGTTATCGGAAGCATAGGCTGCCAGCGCAAAGGGGCCGTCGGGGTCGCCGTCCTCCTGCTCGGCGGTGGTCATCTCATAGCCCGCCGCCTTGCTGTAGGAGCTCTCGGTGCTGACCAGCAGAGCTTCCGAGGCGATGCCCTCCGTCTCGGTGATGGTGATGCCCTGCGCCATCTGCAGCAGGACGCGGCGGCTGGTGTCGATGCCGTCCAGTGTACCGCTCTCGGTGTCGGTGGCGTAATCCGGCAGCAGATAGTAGGGGTAACCGTTCAGGTAATGGCCGCTGTCCCCTTCCACCACAAGGCCGGCCGTGCGGGTCAGGCCAAACTCGGCCATCAGGGCGTCAAGGTTCGGGGTGGAGTAATAGCTGTCGGTGGTGAGCATCAGATGTCCGCCATTTTTCAGGTAGGCGCGCAGGGCCGACATCTCATCCACGAGGCCGCCTGCCGATGCAACGTCCTGCTGCGGGTCATGGATGATGAGCAGGTCGCAGTCGTCCGGGATGGTGTCCGTCAGCAGGTCGAGGGGGCTGACGGAGAGGTTCTGGCCTTCCAGCGCATCGGTCAGGGTGTCGGTGAGGCGCTGTTCGCCGTGGTTCGTCGTGTAGTAGGCGTGGAGCTCTTCGCCGCTGGTGATGCGGTAGATGGCAGCGGTGAGCTTATTTTCGCCGCCAAAGGTCACGCTGTAGCTGCCGGTGGTGTAGTAGTCGGAGTAGTCATAATCGTAGAGGTCGGACGCCGCCAGCACGGCGCTCTTCTCCCCCGAGACGAGGACGAGACTGCCGTTCTCAGCCGACTGCACGCCGTACTGGGCGGCGAAGGTCGGGTAGACGGCGGGGTCTTTCGTCTCCCACTTGATGTGGCTGCTCTCGGAGGCGTAGCGGTCCAGCAGCTTTGTGATGATGGCGTCCTCGCTGCCCGTCTCGGCCAGATAGTAGATGGTGACATCCTGCGTCAGAGCGTGAGCGATGTCCTTGGAGCTGCCGCTGAGGGTGTAGAGCCCGGCCTCCGAGAGGTCGAACTCGGTGTACTTCGTCGGGACGGTCCGGACGATGAGGTTGAGCAGGACGGCCAGCACGACCACCAGCACCGTGACCGCCGAGGCATAGATGCCGCTGCGCAGCCGCAGACGTTCCAGCGGGCCTGCGCTCTTTTTCTCAAATTTCTTCATAGTCTGCCCCCTCTCAGTTCCAGCGGCGCTTCTCGATGCCCTGCGCCGTAAAGAAGAGGAAGAGCACCGTCACCGTCAGATAATAGACCAGCGTCGGGATGGAAAAGCTGTTGTTGACGAACTCCTCAAAGGGCGCAAACAGGCAGAGGGCGCTCAAGACAGCACTGAACGCTTCGGTGAGCCATGCGCTGCGCAGCAGGAACAGAGCGCTCAGCCCGGCGCAGAGGGCCGCAAAGCAGAAGCAGCCCAGCGTGAAGCTCCGGGTGCGCAGGCCCACCGCAAGGGAGGCTCCCGCCGACAGAGCCGTAAAGACCACCAGCGCCACGGCACTTCCGGCGTTGAACATACTGCGGAGGCTGGGCATCATATAGGCCAGCAGCAGAGCCGAAAAGCCCATGACTGCCGCGATGATCTGGTTCTCCGTGAGGCCGGAGCAGAACTCGCAGACGGCAATGGCCGCACAGCCCAGCAGGAAATAGCACAGCAGCGCGGCGAAATTTGCCCCGCAGGCCGAGGCCGTGCCGCCCAGCAGCCAGAGCACGACGATCATGATGCCGTCGGCCAGACAGGGCAGTGCAAACACGGTGCAGAGGGCCAGATACTTGCCCACCACGATGCCCCACACGGACACCGGGCTGGTGAGAAGCAGCTGGTCGGTGCGGGCGCGGCGCTCTTCGGCCAGCGAACGCATGGCCAGCACCGGGAAATAGAGCAGCAGCATGAAGATCGTGCGATAGAGCGTATAGTAGCCAAAATCCGTCAGGCCGTAGCCGAGGTTCAGGGCCAGAAAATAGATGCCGGAAGCCGCCAGCAGAAAGGCCGTGAGCAGATAGCCCATCATGCCGTGAAAAAAGCTGCGCAGCTCCCGCTTGTAGATGGCAAGCATCGAATCAGTCCTCCTTTTTATCCGAAGTCTCTTCCGGAGCCGTCAGCTCAAGGAAGAGCTCTTCCAAATCGCGCTCTTCGGCGGCAAGGTCCACGACGGCGGCCAGGTGCCCCTGCGACAGGATGAGTGCCTTGTCGCAGACGGCCTTCACCTCACTGAGGATGTGGCTGGACAGGATGACCGTGTGGGTGCGGCCCAGCTCCCGGATGAGGCGGCGCAGCTCGATGACCTGCGCCGGGTCGAGGCCCACGGTGGGTTCGTCCAGAATGATGAGCTGCGGACTGCCCAGCAGCGCCTGCGCCACGCCCACCCGCTGGCGGTAGCCCTTCGAGAGGCTGCGGATGAGCCGGGGCAGGACATCTTCCAGACCGGTACGGCGGGCGGCAGACTGCACCTGTGCCGGGCGGTCGGCTTTCTTGACGCCTTTCAGTTCAGCGGCAAAGTCGAGGTACTCGGCCACCGTCATCTCCGGGTAAAGGGGCGGCTGTTCCGGCAGATAGCCCACGCAGGCCTTGGCGGCGTCGGCTTCCTCGGGCAGCGGATGGCCCGCCACCGTCACCTGCCCCTCCGTGGCGGCGAGGTAGCCGGTGAGGATGTTCATGATGGTGGACTTACCGGCACCGTTCGGCCCCAGCAGGCCGTAGATGACGCCGTCCTCCACCGTGAAAGAGATGTCGTCCACTGCAAGGCGGCTGCCGTATTTCTTGGTGAGGTGGGATACTTCTATCACAAAAAACGCTCCTTCTCTGCGGGTGTCCCCGGGAATATCTGCATCATTTTAGCCCGAAAATGTGTCAGAAATAAGATAAACCTGTGTGCGTTTCCAAATATTGTTTCTTTTGCGCTGATGCGGCAGTTTTCGCGGCCGGACGCAAAAAGAGCGCCGCTCCCCGCAAAGGGAACGACGCTCTTGGAAGCCTTGTAATTGTTGCAATTACTTACGGCCGAAACGCTTGTTGAAGCGCTCAACACGTCCGCCGGTGTCGACCAGCTTCTGCTTACCAGTGTAGAAAGGATGGCACTTGGAGCAAACTTCGACGTGGATCTCGGGCTTGGTGGAGCGAGTCTTGATGACGTTGCCGCATGCGCAGGTGATGGTGCAGTCAACGTAGTTCGGATGGATACCCTGTTTCATTCTTTTCACCTCATTTCTGGTTCTGACTTATTGGGGCCATATTTAATGTATGTGCCCATCACAACCTTCAATATCGGCTACCCCCTCGAGCGGCCTTGGAAACGATTGCCTTAATATTATATCACTCTCCGGAAAAATTGCAAGAGGATATTTTGACTTTTTTGCACTTTTTTCTGGAAAGTCCTTCTCTCCTCCCCGGAGAACGAACAAACCCGGCAGAAAACTCTGCCGGGCCGTTTCTGATTCCTCCAGCCTCACCTGGGAATGGGCGTTCCGACTCCCGCAGGACAGCTGCTTTCCGCAAAAGCAGCTGTCAGAGCCAGAGCTCCAGGACAAGGCTTATCTGCATCGCATCCGAAAGACACGATGAAACGAATTTACTGGACAAAGTAAATGCCGTCGGCACCCTCTGCATCCGAGATGGCGACCATGAGCAGCTCGTCCTCGTCCGTCCAGGTAAAGATGCAGGCGTAGCGCAGCTCCTCGCCGTTGTAGTCGAAGATGACGCCCACGCTGCCGTCGTCGAGATACTGGTAAGTGCCGTTCAGCGTGCCGCCGCCCTGGATCATCTTTGCGCCGCCTGCGGCATCAAAGGTGAACTGCAGCGTACCGCCGTATGCCGCCAGAGACTCGTCCATCTCGGCCTGAGTCATCTCGCCGCCGTCGATGTAGCCGCCGGCAAACGACCAGACCGTGTTGCTCATGTCCGGCGTGTCTGCCTGCGGAAGCTCCCACAAAGAGTTTTCCTCTTCCAGCACAGCTGCCGTAGGGGCCGCATCCACAGAGATGGCCGGCGCGGCCAGCACCGGTGTCGAAAGCGAGGCCAGAAGTGCCGCGCTGAGTGCAAGAGAAGTGATACGTTTCATAAAACTTTTCCTCCTTGTGCGATATTCGGAGAGCACATTTTGTCTGGTTCCAGTATACTCTTTTCTGCCCCTGCGGCGGACAGTTTGACACGATTCGCCCCGAAACTGCGCTCAATCGACCCAGCTCACAGGGAAACGCGGAGGATGAATCTGCCGTCCTGCACCGAGAAATCCGAAAGCCCCTTATATTTTTCCACGATCGCGCAGATGCTGCGCACACCGATGCCGTGTCCTTCGGCGTGGGTCACCGGCAGGCCGTTTTCAAACTGTATCCCCTCCGGACAGGGATTGACGAACTGCAAAAAGAGATGCCCGTTCTTTTCCCGGGCAGTAACTTCAATGTATGCAGGGTCATTCTCCGCTTTCATCCTGCGGCAGGCCCGGAGCGCATTTTCCAGTGCATTGGAGAGCAGCACGCAGAGGTCTGTCTCGGCCACCGAGATAAGCTGCGGGATATGAGCCTGAATGTTGAGCGGCACACCGCAGCTCTCCGCCCGGCCTGCAAAGGACGAGAAGATGAGGTTCGCAGCCTCGTTCTCGCAGTAGGTCGTCACCTTGCTGGCCTCTATCTCGGAGCAGATGCTCTGGATGTACTCCTGTGCCTGCTCTCCCCTGCCGTTCTCGATGCAGGCGGAGATGTATTGCAGATGGTGGCGCAGGTCGTGGCGGTAGGCGCGGGTCTGCTGCTGGGAGGTGCGCAGGGCCTCGATCTCCCGCACCGCCTGGCCGACCTGCAATTTGAGGTTGTTCCGGGTCTGTTCCAGCTGGCCGCGGGTGCGCTCCTCCGCCGAGACCCGGAGGACAAAGACGATATACGCCACGCTGCACACGAAGGGCATGAATTCCACCGCCGCCTGATTGCCCTGGGCGAGAAGGTCGGTGTAGATACGGGTCACATAATCGAAAAGGTAGCCTGCCAGCGGCACTACGCCGAACAGAAGCTGCATCGAGCGCGGATACCGGGCAAAGCTGCGGGCCGCCGGGGCAACATAGCGCAGCAATACTGCCAGCAGCGGCAGCGTGACCACAATCTCGACGGCGGGCTGCAGCCAGTCGATGCCCGGTACCATCGCAATGACCAGCAGCGCCACCCAGCGCCGGAGCTGACAGCACAGATATGCCGCCAGCACCGAGATGGTGGGCCAGAGCCATTTTCCGCTGAGGACGCTGAGGATGATGGCAAGCGGCAGATGGGTGGTAAGCGGATACGCCTCCTGCATCGCCGTCCAGCTATCCTTATAAGTAATAAGCGCCTGCATCAAGAGCATAGCTGCTGAGCCGACCGCCAATATGATGCAGTTCTTCTTCGTCCAGTGGATGTCGCAGAACGCCGCCGAGAGTGCGATGCCAAAGAGCGCCACGGCAACGCCGTTTGGTACAGTAAGAGCGTTCACTCCATGACCACCTGCTTTCGGTCAAAAATATAGCTCAGGTAGCGGTCTTTCGTTTCCGAATACTTCCCGTGGGGCAGCGGCACCACGGCTCCGTCCTGCATCGTGATGGAGCGGGCTGCGATATTGGCGATATACTCCATATTGATAAGGAAGGAGCGGTGGGGACGGAGGAAATTCGGGTATTCCACGAGCTGGTCGCAGAGGTCGTCCAGCCGGCCCATGCTTTCCAGCACGACGCCGTTGTTCAGGTGAAACGTGAGCGTCCGCCCCATCACCTCGCAGTAGACCAGCTCTTCCAGCTCCAGGCGGACGATGCCGCTCTTGCTCCGGAGGATGAGGCTGTGCTTCTGCTCCCTGGTGCAGGCCGCACAGGCCGAGTCCATCAGGCGGAAAAAGTCCTCTCTCCGGATGGGCTTGAGCTGATAATACCATGCATCCACCGCGTAGGATTCCACCGCAAACTCCGTGCTTGAAGTAAGGAAGATGATCTTCACATTCGAGTCATATTCCCGTATCTCCCGGGCCGCAGCCATCCCGTTTTCGCCCGGCATCAGGACATCCAGCAGGATGATGTCGAAGCGCGTTCCCTTCTCCACCTCCGCCATCAGCTCGACCGGGCTTTGATAAGACGTATGGGCAAAGTCCTGCCCGCGGTCAGCCGCATATTCTTCCAGCAGAGCTTCCAGCCGTCTGGTCTCCTGGGTCTCGTCGTCACAAAATGCGATCTTCAGCATAAGGGGATCGATCCATTCCCTTCTTTGTTTATTCTCTTCTATAGTATAGAGATTCTTGCATTTTTCGTCAAGTTGTGATGGCAGTCCACCGGGCTGATTGCTTGCCGCCTGCGGGCGGCCGTGCTGATCCGCCAACGATCACTTTTGCACAGAAAACAGGCCTCCTGCATCGATTTTCCAATGCAGGAGGCCTGTTATTACCATATTATGAGGGAACCGTAATTTATAATTTCTCACCCGGCAATCAATGAAAAATGCCACAAGGAAATGACGCAGAAAAATATTCTTTTCAACCCGCCTGCTGCCGCTTATCCAGCCGCATCTTATCGGCGATCATCGCAATGAACTCCGAGTTGGTCGGTTTGCCGCGCAGGTTGTGGATGGTGTAGCCGAAGTAGCTGTTCAGGGTATCCACATCGCCACGGTCCCATGCCACCTCGATGGCGTGGCGGATGGCCCGCTCTACCCGGCTGGCGGTGGTGCCGTTTTTCTTGGCGATCTCCGGGTACAGGCGCTTGGTGACGGCGTTGATGTACTCCGGCTCGTTCATGGTGAGCAGGATGGCATCCCGCAGGAACTGGTAGCCTTTGATGTGGGCAGGGACGCCGATCTGATGCAGAATGTCCGTGACTTTCAGCTCGTCGCTGTCCACGCTGGCCGTGATAAGCCGCTTCTGGTGGCCGTGGGCGACTTTGAGCACCCGGCTGGCAAGGACATTCTCGTCGAAGGGTTTGACAAAGTAGTAGGCGAAGCCCTCATCCAGCAGCTCCTGGACCATTTCCTCGCTCTGGAAAGCGCCGGTGACGAAAAACGTGGTGTGCGTTTCGCCGGCGGCGACATATTTCTGCTTGACGGCCAGAGCATCCAGCCCGGGCATGAAGGCATCCAGCAAAACCACCTGCGGCCGCACCACAAGCATCTTCTGCAAGATCTGAAGGCCGTCTTTTTCCACGACGGTCACTTCTACGCCTTTTTGCTCCAGCGCCTCTCGGCAGGCTGCCGTAACATCCGCGCTGGTATCCGACATCAAAAATCTTACTTTATCCATCGTACTATCCTCCAATGTGTGCAGTTCCCTTTACAGTCTAGATTTTACCATAATTTACCATGGATTGCAACAGGAAATTTTTACATTTTCTGGAATTTTCGCAAAAATTTTCTTGTTCATTCTGCGGTCTGCGCTTCGGCACCGTTTTGAACGGCGTTTTTTGCCTGTTCGAGCATCGTCTGGGCGAAAATCCCATAGCCTCGAGTGGGGTCATTGACCAGAACATGGGTCACAGCACCCACGAGGCGCCCATTTTGGAGAATGGGGCTTCCGCTCATGCCCTGCACGATGCCGCCGGTCGCAGACAGAAGCGAAGGGTCGGTCACCCGGATGACCAGATTCCGGCGGGGGTCGGCGTCGCTGACCCGCTCGATCTGGATGCGGTATGCGCGGGGCGTTTCCCCCTCGATGGTGGCCCATATCTCAGCGGGGCCGGTGACGACTTCCTGCGCGAACGCGATCTCCCGCAGCTGGCCCGAGAAGTGGGTGCGCGTCGTGCCGTAGACGCCGTTCTCGCCGTTGATGCGGATGGTGCCGATGGCGTGGGCGCTCAGGAAATGGCCCTTTAACTCACCGGGGCTTCCGGCCGTTCCGGCACTGCAGCCGGTTATCTCGCAGGGAACGATCTCGCCGCTGCGCAGGGCGACGCTTTCGCCGGTGTCGCTGTCGCTGATGGGGTGGCCCAGTCCCGCAAATACGCCGAGCTCCTCGTCGGCGAAAGTCAGTGTACCCACACCGGCGGAGGAGTCCCGCACCCACATTCCGGCCCGCCACTGCCCGGCGGCATCGTCCCACACTGGGGTCAGGGCAGTCAGCTTCTGCTCACCGCTGCGGATATACACGACCTCTACGGACTGCCCCTCGGCAGCGTCCAGGGCTTCCTTTACGGCGTCATTGCTCTCAGTGCGGGTCTGCCCGATGCAGATGACCCGGTCACCGAGGCGAAGCCCGGCCTCCTTGGCGGGATTCGATGTCCCGCCGTCAGCCTGCCCGATCTCCGAAAATCCCACGATGAGTGCCCCTTCGGAGAACATCTTGACGCCGAACGGTGTACCGCAGACGGTCACTCTGGGCCGCTCTGTCACCACCGCCCGGATGGTCTTGATGGGGAGCCACCCGCCCAGCGTCAGCGTCGTCTGGTAGCTGCCCACCGCCCGGGTGCTGGCGACATTCCGGCTTCCATGGCCGCGCTGCGGCTCGACCCATGCAAAGCGGGGAAGATATAAGGCTTGTCCCGGCTCCAGATAGACCCAGTCCGGCAGACAGCTGTACAACCAGCCCAAAGCTGCCGCCAGAGCCAGCAGCAGATATGCCGCCGCAAGCTTCGCCCGCTGCATTCTCTTCACGCCCATGGCCTCCCTCGCTGTTTTTGGGGTTATTATGCGGACGCAAAGAGGGAATTATCCTTCGGCAGTTGACTTTTGCGGCGAATCTTGCTACTATAAATAAAGTTTCCGTGCGGGAGTGGCGGAATGGCAGACGCGCTGGTTTTAGGCACCAGTTCCAACGGAGTGAGGGTTCGACCCCCTTCTCCCGCATAAAAAATGACCTCAAGCTCAGGCTTGGGGTCATTTTTTATCTTGCGGAGAAGAGGGGTCGAACAGCACGGCCGCCCGCAGGCGGCAAGCAATCAGCCCAGTGGGCTGTTGCTTAGTGCGCGGGTCCCACGAGTCAGGAATGTCTACGGGGACCTCAGCCGCTGATGGCCCCAAGCTCAGGCTTGGGGTCATTTTTTATCTTGCAGAGAAGAGGGGTCGAACAGCACGGCCGCCCGCAGGCGGCAAGCAATCAGCCCAGTGCAACGGCGACGACCGCAGCCAGCGGCTGAAACAGGGAGGAGCTGTTGGGGCCGCGTTCTGATTTTTCAAAGCCCTGCCAAGGGGCTGCGGAAAAATCAGCTAACGCAACCCGTCGCTGTTGCTTAGTGCGCGGGTCCCACGAGTCAGGAATGTCTATGGGGACCGCAGCCGCTGATGACCTCAAGCTCAGGCTTGGGGTCATTTTTTATCTTGCGGAGAAGAGGGGTCGAACAGCACGGCCGCCCGACAGTTTGTACCATGATATGGACAAATAATCCCCTTGATGAATCAGGCCGCTGTCTCTGTTTTACGGAGACGGCGGCCTGATTCATTATTTTTGACTACTTTTTATCCCGGGGAACCCCCGGAAAAACCCTGCTGCGGCCTACTTTTTCTGACTACGATCCTGACTACAAAGTACCCGGCAAAAGCAGACAGTATCACGCAGTATCTGGCAGTATCCGACAGACGCAGATAGCAAAAAATCCACGAAACATCGACTTTTCATCGACATCCCGTGGATACTTCTTGGTGCGAGGGAGGGGATTTGAACCCCCAAGGATAAACCACACGCACCTCAAACGTGCGCGTCTGCCAGTTCCGCCACCCTCGCATATGAAGTTTTGATGCAATCTTAATTTCTCTCGGCCTTGAGGTCTAAGCCGTATCGCTGACTGCTCAAGTATAATACCATACTCCCCCGGCGATGTCAAGCGTTTTCATAGATTTTTTTGCCATTCATATCTTGTAAATGGAGTTTCCGTGCAGAAATGACTTAAGAAGGAGGTTTTTGGAAATGACTTTTTTCAGATCCTGCAAACATCAAAGATTGTTGTGGAGCCTTTTGCTGCTTTCTGTCGGGGCGGCGGCGGGGTTCGGACTGGGGATATTCTGCGGTGCAGAGCCGCCCGTAGGCTGCCGGGAGAGCGACCTGACCCCGGTGCCGGACGAAAGCTTCGTCTCCCCTGCCTCGGCGTCCTCCGTAGAAACGTCCCCGGAGCCGGAGCCGATGCCCGAGAAGTGGGTCTGTCTGACCTTCGACGACGGCCCCAGCAAGACGACGCCGGACGTTCTGTCCGCGCTGAACCGTGCCGGAGTAAAGGCGACCTTCTTTGTAGTCGCCACCGGCAACAACGACAAATATCTTCCCCTCATCTCTGAGGCTGCTGCCGCCGGACATCAGATCGCGCTCCACTCCGCCTCCCACGAGTACAGCGACATCTACCAGAGCGCGGACGCTTACTGGAAGGACATCGACCTGTTAAAGGAGCGTCTCTCCCCTTACGTCCGGGCCGACGGCCTGCGGTATCTGCGCTTCCCGGGCGGCAGTACCAACACCGTGAGCCGCCGCTACGGCGGGCGCGGGCTGATGCAGCAGCTCAAAGAAGAAGTCACTGCAAAAGGCTACGCCTATGTAGACTGGAACGTCTGCGCCGAGGACGCCGTAGGCGGCAAGCCCAGTGCAGGCACCATCTTCCGCAACATCGTGCGGGAGACCGGCGAGCAGACCCAGTGCATCGTGCTGATGCACGACTCGGCCACCACCCGCACCACCGCCGAAGCCCTGCCCGACATCATCCAGTGGTACAAGGACAACGGCTTCACCTTCCTCACGGTAGAGCAGGCCGTCCCCCTGCCCACGACATAGCAAAAAGCCCCGGAGGGCCTGCCATACGGCAGACTTTCCGGGGCTTTGGTGCGTAGGAGCAGCTTACTCAGCGGCCTGATTGAACAGGACGAAGGCACGATAAGCCATGTACAGGTCGGTCTTGTGGATGACTTCGAAGGGAGAGTGCATGGACAGCACAGGCACACCGATGTCGATGACGGGGATGCCGCGGTTGGCAACATACTTTGCGATGGTGCCGCCGCCGCCCAGGTCAAGGCGGCCCAGCTCACCGATCTGCCATGCAACGTCGTCGGCGTCCATCATGCGGGTGACATAGCCCACCAGCTCGGCAGAAGCGTCGTTTGCAGCGCTCTTGCCGCGGCTGCCGGTGTACTTGAACAGCGCGATGCCGCGGCCTGCGTAGGTGCCGTTCATCGGCTCGAAAGCGCTGGCCCAGCTCGGGTCGTAAGCAGCGGTGACATCGGCGGACAGGCAGACACTGTTGCGGAATGCAATGATGTCGTCCTGACCGGCGGTGCGGCAGAGCTCCTGCATGAAGTGGAAGACGTACATGCTCTGCATACCGGTGACGCCGTCAGAGCCGATCTCTTCCTTATCGGTCAGGACGCAGACGGTGGTGAAGGCGGGATTCCTGGTGGCGATCTCGGCCATCAGAGCAGGATATGCATCGACGCGGTCATCGTGGCCGTAGCCGCCGATCATAGAGCGGTCGAAGCCGACGTCGCGGGACTTATAAGCGGGGACGATCTCGATTTCAGCGCGGGCAAAATCCTTCTCGGTGATGCCGTACTTCTCGTTGAGGAGGATCATGGTGTTCAGCTTGACAGCTTCCTTCACTTCCTCGTCGTCCACAGCGTCGGAGCCGATGAGGATGTTCAGTTCCTCGGCGCGGATGCCGTCGCTCAGCTTGCGCTCGCTCTGTTCAGCGCTCAGATGGGGCAGCAGGTCGGTGATGCAGAAGACGGGGTCGTTCTCGTCCTCGCCCACGTTCACAGAGACGGTGGTGCCGTCAGCGCGGGAGAACACGCCGTGGATCGCCAGCGGCATGGTACCCCACTGATACTTGCGGATGCCGCCGTAGTAGTGGGTCTTGAAGTAGCTGAGGTGGTCGGACTCGTACAGCGGGGTCGGGCGCAGGTCCAGACGGGGGCTGTCGGTGTGAGCGATGACCAGACGGAAGCCGTCCTCGAAGCTGCGGGTGCCGATGGTGGAAGCCACGATGGCCTTGCCCAGCTGGCTGAAGTAGACCTTGTCGCCGGGGGCGTAGGTCTTCTTCGGGTCGAACTGCTGGTAGCCTGCGTCCTTGAGCATCTGCTCGCTCTCAGCGGCCACCTCGCGCTCGGTCTTGCCTGCGTCGAGGAATTTCTTGTAGCCCTCAGCGAATGCATGGGCCTCCTGCTTGACGGCGGCGGACTTGTCGCCGACGTAAGCGGGCTTAAACAGCAGCTTTTCAGCCAGCTGCTGGTTCGGAGTTTTTTCTGCCATAGGATCTCTCCTGCCTTTCTGTTTTCTTACACTTGTTGGAAGCTGTTTTCACGGCCATTGCACACCGTCTGAACGGCCTTTTTGCCCGCAGACTGCGTTGCTTTCTCTTGCGATCCGTCAGGATCGCTGCGAAAAATCGCCTTGCCTGCAAGCAAAAATCCTCGTTCATCCGGCACACTCTGGCCATGAAAACAGCTTCATCTATCAAAGACCCGCAGGTTTTTGGCCTGTCGGTTCTTCTTCATTGGTTGAGATTCAGCCGCCGTAGAGTCGGGTATAGACGGCGTAGCTGGCGGTTATCTTTTCGACGTAATGGTGCATCTGGTTATAAGGGAAGCCTTTCAGGGTCTGCCCGTCGGAGGAATGCTCTTCCATCCGCAGCAGATTATCTACTGTCCCCCATCCGCTGTGGTAGGCGGCGGCAGCGGTAGCCACATCGCCGCCGTACCGCTCCATGCAGAGATGGATGTAGTAGCAGCCGAAGCGGATGCTGACGTCAGGGTCGTAGAGTTCATCGAAGGTCAGGTCCTCATCCGGCGCAATTTTGCTGCGAAGCCAGATAAAGGTCTCCTCGGTCATCTGCATCAGCCCCCGGGCCTCCACGCTGGAAGTGGCGGCGGGGTCGAAGCCGCTCTCCGTGCGGATGAACGCATAGACCAGCAGCGGGTCGAGCTCGTATTCTGCGGCCCACCGCTCCACCTGCCGGCTGTATTTGCGGGGGTAGAGCAGCCGGTCGGCCTCCCGGGCGAGGGGCGGCAGAGCCGTCAGGAGCACTGCCGCGATGCAGACCAGCACCACCAGTCTGCGCAGCAGTCGGAACAGCGTTTTCAAGCGCAGCATCCCTCCCCGATGAGAGCGTCACAGAGCTCGTTTGCTGCCTTCGCCAGCGCCTCACGGGTGGAGGTGTTGGGCAGGATGTAGTCTGCCCTGGCGGTCAGCACAGCCTCCGGGGTCTGGGCGTTGAGGCGGCGGGCGGCCATCTCAGGCGAGATGCCGTCCCGGGCCGCAATGCGCTCCACGCTGACTTCAAACGGTGCCGTGACCACGCAGAGCTTGTCGCACTCGGCCTCTGCCGCCGTGCCGATGATGACCGCACCATCCAGCACAAAGAGCTTCGCCCCCGCCTGCTGCGCGGCCTGTTTGGCGGCGCGGATGCGGCGGACGATCTCCGGGTGGGTCAGCGCGTCGAGCGCAGCTTTCCCCTCGGGCGTTGCAAAGGCGCGGTCGGCCAGCAGGCGGCGGTCGAGAGTGCCGTCTTCCTTTATAATATCTGCCCCGAAGCGCTCAGCCAGCCGGGGCAACAGCGGTGAACCCGGAAGCAGGATCTCGCGGGAGAGCTGGTCGGCGTCTGCCAGCGGGATGCCCCGGGCCGCGAACACCGCCGTGACCGTCGATTTGCCGCAGCCGCTGCGGCCGGTGATGCCCAGCGTCATCATAGCTTTATCACCCGGAACGCAGCCGCGCGGATGAGGCGGTTATAGACGGCCATGGACAGGCCGTCTTTCTGGGGGCAGCGGGCGTAGACCACAGCATCGCCCTGCTCATCCAGCGCACGCAGGGAGCGGAAGATGTGCTTTGCCTGGTCGGCTCCGTCGCCCTCCCGGCCATACTCCACACAGGGTACGCCCAGCTTTTCGGCCTCGCCGGTAAAGCAGAGGCAGCTGGGGTTCTCAGCGGCGTGGGCATCCACATAGGCTTTGAACTGCTCGAAGGTGCCGTCCAGAAGGGTCACATCCGCCTTGGGGGCGTAGTGCTTATACTTCATGCCGGGGCTGCGGACGACCGCGCCCTCCGGCAGCTTCTCGAGGATGGCCTTGGAGACTTCCACTTCCTCGCCCAGCGCACGCTCGAGGTCTTCCAGCGTGATGTGGCCGGGACGGAACAGAGTAGGCTTTTCGCCCACCACCGACACGACGGTGGACTCCACGCCCCAGTCGCACTCGCCGCCGTCCAGAATGAGGGGCAGGCGGCCGTCCATATCGGTAAAGACGTCCTGTGCGTTGGTGGGGCTGGGCTTGCCGGAGAGGTTGGCCGACGGGGCCGCAAAGGCACAGCCGCTGGCTTCAATGACGGCCCGTGCCACCGGGTGGCTGGGCATCCGGATGCCCACGGTGTCCAGACCGGCACAGCACTCCGCTGCCACCTCGGGGCCGCGGGGCATGATGATGGTCAGCGGGCCGGGACAGAACGCCGCCATCAGCAGCTGGGCGCGTTCCGGCACCTCGCTGACGAGGCCGTGCAGCATCTCAGGGCCGGTGACGTGGACGATGAGGGGATTGTCCTGCGGACGTCCCTTCGCCACAAAGATCTTGCTCACGGCCTCGCCGTTGCGGGCGTCGGCCGCGATGCCGTAGACCGTCTCGGTAGGCAGGGCTACCAGCTCGCCCTGCCGCAGAAGCTCGGCTGCGCGGGCAATGCCCTCCTTGTCAGCCGGGCGGACTTCAGTATTGATACTCATACGAATCATCGCTCTTTTCTTCTGTAAGGCAATTATCCTTTACAGCTTTTCGTGCGCATTCTGCGCAAGTTTATGCGTTTAGCTTTTGCAGTTTCTCGGCCTGCTCACGGGTGGCGAGGGCGTCGATGATGTCGTCCAGATTTCCGTCCATGATCTTGTCGAGGTTGTGTACCGTCAGGCCGATCCGGTGGTCGGTGCAGCGGTCCTGCGGGAAGTTATAGGTGCGTATCTTCTCGCTGCGGTCCCCTGTTCCCACCTGACCGGCGCGGTCGGCGTTGATGGCGTCCTGCTGCTCCTTCTGCTTCTGGGCCAACAGGCGGCTGCGCAGGATCTCCAGAGCCTTGTCCTTGTTCTGGAACTGGCTGCGCTCGTTCTGGCACTCGACCACGGTTCCGGTGGGGATGTGGGTGACGCGGATGGCGCTGGACGTCTTGTTGATGTGCTGGCCGCCCGCACCCGAAGAGCGGAAGGTGTCGATGCGCAGGTCCTTCATGTCCAGCGCAAAGTCCACCTCTTCGGCCTGCGGCATCACGGCCACGGTAGCCGTCGAAGTGTGGATGCGGCCCTGCGTCTCCGTCTCGGGCACACGCTGCACCCGGTGGACGCCGCTCTCGTACTTGAGGCGGTTGTAGGCGCCCCGCCCATTGACCGCAAAGACGGCTTCCTTGGTTCCGCCGAGTTCCGTCTCGTTGAGGTTCAGCAGCTCCATCTCCCAGCCCCGGCTCTGGACGTACATGGTGTACATCCGCACGAGGCTGTGGGCGAACAGCGCCGCTTCCTCGCCGCCAGCACCGGCGCGTATCTCCATGATGACGCTTTTCTCGTCGTTTGCGTCCTTCGGCAGCAGCAAAATTTTGAGATTATTTTCCAGCTCTGCCACATCCTGACTTTTTTCGCTCAGTTCCTGCTGTACCATAGCCTTAAAGTCCGCGTCGAGGGGCTCGTCCCCTTCCAGCAGGGCTTTCGCCTGTGCCAGGTGGTCCTGCGCAGTGGTGAGGGCGTGGTAAGCGTCCACCACCGGCTGTGCTTCATGGTACTCCTGCATCAGGCGGCGGAACTGCGCCGGGTCGGCGGCAGTTTCGGGCTGATTGAGACGGATAGAAAGTTCTTCGAACCGGCGGCAGACGGCCTCCATTTGGGAAGTCAGATTCGGCATATCAGGCAGTTCTCCTTACAAAACAGTTTCTGAATGTGCTGTGCCGCCGGGCTATTCCTGGCCCGGTTTGATGACCTTTTTGATGTTCTTCTCGATCTTCGCCCGGGGCAGCATGACCTCGCGGCCACAGCCCGTGCAGCGGATTTTGAAATCCATGCCCACCCGCAGTACCTCGAAGCTTGCTGCTCCGCAGGGGTGCTGTTTGCGGGTAAGGATGGTATCGCCGACTGCAATATCCATATTGAATCCCTCCTGTCTGCACATTTATAGTACAGGCCGTGTGTCCAAAAGAGAGACACACATCTATAGTATAATCCAAACTCGTATAAAATGCAAATGCAGCTGCATATGGTTTTATAGCTGCAATGCTACCCCAAAAAACAGAGAAAGAGGAATGAAAGATGATGCAAGCGTTTCGTACCGAAAACAACTACCGCAATGCTTCCCGCCTGAGCGCCGCCGAACTGCGGGCCGCGATGGCCAGCCGCGAGATCCTGCAGAGCACGGCGCTGGCCTTCGACACCCAGCGTCAGCTCCGGTTCGAGCTGGGCGGCTGCCGGGCTGTAATGCCCTTCGGGCAGTGCGCCGACGGGGCCGACACTGGCAGCGTACGGGACATCGCCGTACTGACGCGGGTAGGCCGGCCCACCTGCTTTGTCATCGAGGGCATCGACACCGACGAAAACGGACAGACTGTCTACCGCCTCTCCCGCGCTGAAGCACAGCGGATGTGTAAGGCCGAATACCTCGACCAGCTCCAGCCCGGCGACATCCTGCCCTGCATCGTGACCCACATCGAGCCCTTCGGCGCGTTCTGTGACGTAGGCTGCGGCATCAGCGCCCTGCTGCCCATCGACTGTATGTCAGTGAGCCGCATCTCCTCCCCTGCCGACCGGGTCAGCGTGGGGCAGCAGATCCTCTGCGCCATCAAGAGCCGGGACGCACAGGGGCGGTTCGTGCTGACCATCCGGGAGCTGCTGGGTACCTGGGCCGAGAACGCTGCCGCCTTTACAGTGGGCGAAACGGTGGTGGGCATCGTGCGGAGCGTGGAGGAGTACGGCACCTTCATCGAGATCGCGCCCAACCTCGCGGGCCTCGCCGAGAGCTGCCCCGACCTGCGGCCCGGGCAGGCTGTGAGCGTCTACATCAAGAACATCCTGCCCGAGAAGATGAAGATAAAGCTCGTCATCGTCAACCACGCCCTCAGCCAGAGCCACCGCTTCGAGCTGCGGTACTTCATCACCGAGGGCCACCTCGACCACTGGCTCTACTCCACCCCCGAGAGCCACAAGCGCATCGAGACGGATTTTTCGGTCATGGCTTGCAATCCGGCGTGAAACCCTTTATACTATAGTTAATACTATAGAACACGGGAGATGGGAGTAACAATGGCCGCCAACGATGCTTTTACCGCCGGTGTGCGTCCCGGTGGGCTGACCAACAGCACCGAGATACGATTGCTGCTGTGTTATCTTGTCAAGAACGCCGGGCCTATCACACGGACGGAGATCGAAAACGCCCTGATGGAAGAGGCTTTGGTAAATTATTTTGAGATCGGCTCCTGCCTGGACGACATCGCCAGGCAGCAGCTCGTGACGGTGGAGGGCGACCGGTACACCATCACCGACAAGGGCCGGAAAGTGGCACAGGAGCTGGCCTACGACCTGCCCCGCAGTGTGCGGGAAAAGGCGGTCGCCGCCGTGCTGCGCAGCCAGACCTGGGCGCGCAAGGAAGCCGAGTACAGCGCCCGCATCAGCGAAAAGGCCGACGGCCATTGCTCCGTGCGCTGTCAGGTGAAGGCTCTGGACAGCGAGCTGTTCTGTCTGGACATCGGCACTCCTGACCGGCTGAGCGCTGAGATGGTAAAAAAGCAGTTCATTTTGAAGGGCAATGAAATTTATCAGATGCTCATTACCAAATTGACCGAAGAAGAGAAATAACAAAAAAGTCCGCTGCACGTTGGTTTCGTGCAGCGGGCTTTTGCTTTTGTCAGATCAAGATACAGATGAGTCCGGTACAGCCCTCGTTGATGACCCGTTCCAGCGTCTCCTGCAAACGGCCCCGGGCCTCCTGCGGCATATGGAGCAGCTTGTTCTGCAGGCCGTCGTTGACCAGCTCGTGGAGGCTCTTGCCGAAGATGTTCGACTCCCACAGGCGGACGGGATCGTCCTCGAAATCCTTCAAAAGGCTCTGCACGAGGTCTTCGCTCTGCTTCTCCGTCCCGACGATGGGACTCAGCTCGGTGTGGATGACCGCCTTCATCATGTGGATGGACGGCGCGCTGGCCTCGAGACGGACGCCGTACCGCCCGCCCTGCCGGACGATCTCGGGCTGTTCCAGCGAAAGCTCGTCGATGGACGGCATCACGATGCCGTAGCCGGTGGCCTCCACCTGCTCCATCGCACTGCGTATCTTCTCGTAGGCACGCTTGGCTTTGGCCAGCTCGATGATGCAGGGCATCAACCCGGCTTCGTCGCCGATCTCGAGGCCCGTCTGCTCGCTGAGCACCTTATAAAACACCTCGGGCTTGAGCAGCACCGTGATGCGCACTACACCGTCGGCGAGGTTCATCCCGCTGAGGGCGGCGTTTTCCACCGCCTCGCAGTCCAGCGCCGCCCGGCCGGAGTCGGAGACGTCCTTCATCCGGGAAATTTTCTCGGAGAGCTGCATGGCCGCTGTGTATACTTCGGTCTGGAGCCAGTGGCCTTTGTCCAGCATCGTCACCCAGCGGGGCAGGGCGAAATCCAGCTCCCGCACCGGAAACTCGTAGAGCACCTTCTGCAAAATTTCGCCCAGCTGCGCCTCGTCGAGGTCGAGGCAGTTCACAGGCAGAACGGTCCGGCCATAGCTCTCTTCCATTTCCGCCGCCATCGCTCTTGTCTCGGGGGCGTCGGGGTGGGTGCTGTTGAGCAGGATAACGAAGGGCTTGCCCAGCGCTTCCAGCTCGTCGATGACCCGCTTTTCTGCCGGGATGTAGTTTTCGCGGGGTATCTCGCTGATGGTGCCGTCGGTGGTGACGACGATGCCGATGGTGGAGTGGTCCCGGATGACCTTGCGGGTGCCAGTCTCGGCGGCGAGGTCGAAGGGGATCTCCTCGTCGAACCAGGGGCTTTTGACCATCCGGGGCTTGTCATTCTCCTCGTGGCCCATGGCCCCCTCCACCATGTAGCCCACGCAGTCGATGAGCCGGATGCTGCACTCTCCCCCGCCCTCCAGCGCCAGCGGCACCGCCGCCTCCGGGATGAACTTGGGCTCGGTGGTCATGATGGTGCGCCCCGCCGCCGACTGGGGCAGCTCATCGCGGGCGCGGAGCTTCGCGTCCTCCGGGCCGATGGCGGGCAGCACCAGCTTTTCCATAAACTGCTTGATGAGGGTGCTCTTGCCCGTGCGCACCGGCCCCACCACGCCAATGAGGATGTCGCCGCCGGTGCGGGCTCCTATCTCGCGGCAGACTGCCGCCTGCTCGATTCGTTCCTGCTTTGCCAAAATGCTCTCCCCTCTCTTCCCATTTGAAAGCCATTTGGAAGAAATTTATGCGACGGCGGGAGGAATTAGTACGATGCAAAGCAGCGCATCACCGTCAAAATCATACTTTCTTCAAAAAAATCCAAAAAAATTGCAAAAATCTGTTGACAAGACTGCCTTATCCGAGTATAATATCTCATGTCGCCGGTGCTTCGGTAGGGAGGCAACGGATGATGACCGGGTGTAGCGCAGTTTTGGTAGCGCGCTTGAATGGGGTTCAAGAGGCCGTGAGTTCGATTCTCGCCACTCGGACCAAACAAAAATAATCCGAACTTGTTTCCGATAGGAGATGGGTTCGGATTATTTGTTTTCTTCGGAAAATTCAACGCAGGTGTCCGTGGAAGATGAAATCCGAAATCATAGATCGACCAATACAAACCAGACAACGATTTCAGGAGGATACGGTTATGAAGTACGATGAAAAAGTTTGCCACTTTAACATGGACACTGGGTGCGTGGAACTGCTGCTCCGGGACGGGAGAAAAATCTCCATCGACTGCACCGGGGTCGAGGATGCGCTGGATGTAACCATGGCGCAGAGGTCGGAGTTAGACTACCTCATCTACAATGACCCACTGGGCTATGTCGATTTGATTCTGAATGGCAATCCGGAGGAATATTTGAAGAATGTGGCTGGGAGCCATGGGCTAGAAGATTAAGGACAAAACAAAAACAGGGTGCGCCCACCCGGACGCACCCTGCCAAAAGCCACAGACAATAGTGATATGTACAGCAGGGCGTTCCCCGTAGCAGAGTTCCCATAAAACAGTATTTGCAAAAGCTCCCGAAATGGGGAAAATTTGGCGTGACTTCGGTCACGCCTTTTCTTTTGCTTCCAGTTCATCCAGAGGGATGTACCCCAGCCCATCGTACTTGATATGGATGTGCTGCACCCGCTTTCCGCTGGACTTATCCGGGGCATCCACATAGATGGCCGACACCAGTTCACGGAGAGCATAAGGGGTGAGTTCTTCAATATGAACGTACTTGTGCGCTTTCTGGACGAACTTTTCAATATTCTCGATCTGCTGTTCCTGTACTTCAATTTCCTGCTGGGTGGAGAGAACTTCCTCTTCCAGCTGCTTCTGTTCGGCATCGTAGCTCTGACTCATCATGTCGAAGCGGTCATCGCTAAGCTTTCCGTTAACATTGTCCTCGTAAATCTTCATGAACAGCCGTTTGAGGTCTGCGATCCGCTTCTCATTCCGGGCAAGCTGCTTCTTCAGGACAGTCAGCTTTTCGGTGCTTTCCACCCGAAGCTGCTCCTCCATGACCTTGCGGAAGTAGTCCTCATGACAGAGGATGTAGTCCGTCACCCGCTGAACATGGCTTAGCACACGGCCCTCCAAAACCTTTACCCGGATGAAGTGTCCCTTGCACTTGCTCCCGTTCTTCTTGTGCAGAGAGCAATCAAAGAAGTCTTGACTGAAGTCCCTGTGATTGGACGAACCATATTGCATCTTGGAACCGCAGTCAGCGCAGTAGACCATACCGGAGAAAATGCTGCTCTTGCCTGTCCGGGTCATGCGGTGACGCTGGCTACGAATCTCCCGAACCTTTTCAAACACATCATCGTCAATAATGCGCTCATGTGTATCCGGGAAGATAGCCTGATTTTCCACGGGATTCAGATGTCTCTTTTTATCCCAGATAGAGTTAGTATAGGTCTTAAAGTTGACTGTGCAGCCAGTGTACTCCAGGCGTTCCAGAATCGAACTTACTGCTCTTTTATCCCAGCGATAAGGGTCTTCCGGGGCGGGTGAGTTCGTACTCAGGCCATGGCTCAACTTATAGGCGGTGGGAGTCAGAACTTTGTCCACCCACAGTTGGTTTGCAATTTGGGTCGGGCCACGGCCTTCCATGCACATGGAGAAGATGCGCTTCACGATTGCAGCCGCTTCTGGATCAACAAGCCAATGTTTCAGGTTCTCCGGGTCTTTCACATAGCCGTACGGCACATTGACCGTCAGCGGTACTCCACGCTCTCCCTTGGCCTTCTGAACAGCCCGAATCTTGCGGCTGGTATCACGGGCGTAAAACTCGTTGAACCAGTTCTTAATGCCCGCAAAATCGTTGTTTACGCTGTTCGGGTCAATGGTGTCGTAGTTGTCGTTAATGGCAATGTAGCGAACGCCATACTGGGGAAAAGTGAAGTTTGTGTACAGACCTGTCAAGGCAGAATTGCGTCCCAGTCGGGACAAATCCTTCGTGATAACGATTCCTACACGCCCCGCTTCAATCTCGACCAGCATACTCTGAAAGCCGGGGCGGTCGTAGTTCGTGCCGGAATATCCATCGTCCACAAAGAACACCGGGTTCGGAAAGTGATTCTTCTTAGCGTATTCCAGAAGAATAGCCTTCTGGTTCTCAATGGACAGGCTTTCGCCGAGCCGTGCGTCCTCTTGCGACAGTCGGCAGTAAAGTGCGGTGATTTTATTCGTTGCTCCAGACATTGTTGTGTCCTCCTTACTCTGTGGAGCAACTGTCGGTACAGGATTGGTTACCGGGTCAAGTATAGCAGAATTGGACGCAGTTGTCATTCGTCTGCACCCTCATCTTCAAATTTTTTCTGGGCGTTCTTGGCAACAATGCGCTCCAGCTTCTTCAAAAAGGACTCCTTGCCCTCATAGCTGCCGGTCACGGTGTAGGTGGTGTGACCGACTTTCTCCGTGGTGGTCAGTTCTGGAATCCAGAAAGCGGACAGGTTCTTGACATGGAGGTTGCCGTTCTCGTCCACATAAGAGCTGTGTTTCTTCTGCTCTTCGGTCAAGGGCTTCCGCTTGAAATAGATTTCATTTTCGGAGATGTTCACAGTCTCGCTGGTCTGCTCTTTCGGGGCATCATCATACAGCTGTGCGAAAAATGCCAGTGCATCTTCGGGTGGTTCTTCCTCCATGAGCTGCTCGAAAACTCGCTGTTCCTCTGCCGAGAGGTTATTCCATGCGGCTTCCAACTCCTGCTCGTTGGCTGCGTTGACGAAGGCTTCGATCTCTTTTTTCATGGTGCATCCTCCTTTGGCTGCGAAAAGCGGATTTTCAAAAAGTATGGGTTTTCGTGAGAGCAAGAATCGTCCCGTGGCCACAAATTTTCAATTCTTGAAAATTCTTGCCCTTTTGGGACAGCTTCTTGTTGGGGCGTGCCTGCCCCAAACCCTGCTTAGGAGTGAGTGCGATATACTAGGAATTTATTTATTGCTTGCATCGGTTTTGTCGTTTCCCTTTTTCTTACGAGACAAACCTAAACAAAGATGCGTCGAGCCAAGGCAAAGAAATGATGAACCAAGACACAACCATACAACAGCCATAGAATTATCATTTCCACTTATGAAGCTAATAAGTGAAGCCATATATAACAGAGCAGAAGCTGCATAGAATAAGATAGATTTCTTGGTTTCTTTTTTCATAAATAATCGCCTCCACAAATCGATTTGTTGAGTCAATTATACCACGTTCTTTATCGAAATTACACCCTCTACATGGGAGAACTTGGCCGATTTACTGCGTACGTGCGTACCCATCTTCCGTATACACGTATGCGGCGATTTGCCCGAAACGCACTCTATACAGCCGTTCCCCCTCGGAGAGCCCACTACACTTTGCAGACCACAGGGATGAAAGTGTCATAGTGGGTTATTACACTTCCGCAGAAGTGCCTTCTCCTCGCCGCAGACAGCCGGGTGTGCCTTTTGTGAGAGCTTTCTGTGCGGCGAATCTACATCGCCCACAGGCGATGTAAGCAGGGATTCCAAAGGGGCGCAGCACCCTTGGCACACGACTTTGGTACAAAGTCTAGTGTGTTACACCTTTCCAGAGGTGTATACGTTCCTGAAATGCAAAAAGCCCCATACCCAATACCTTAACGGTGCGGACATGGGACTTGATGCTTCCTCGGCCTAGCCGGGTACTCCGTAACCAATCCTGACAGGCAGTTGCCGTGTCATTTTTCGAAAACTGTTTTACGGATACCCAGCAGTCGGGAACGCTCTGTTTCTCTTTACTGGTGGTGTGATGAGCCTGCTCCGCCTGCCACGCGGCAAACTCCCGCTGGCCTTCCTCGCTGTTCCAGCAGGCAAGGATGGCCGGGTAGAATGCACGTGCCAGACGGTCAATGACTTCATCGGGATAGGGGGAAGTGTTTGTGGACTTTTTCTTTTTGTTCAAACGCACGCTCCTTTGGACATCTGTGAACAGCATACCATGTGCCTGATGTTATGCTGTCTGGTCTTTAACATCTGCGAGTGCGGCTTCCAGAGAAGCAAGGTAGTCCTTGTGCTTGTGAATGATCTCCAGAATCACATCACGCTGTGCATTATCGGGCATTTGCTCCAACTGATAGTTGAACGCAATGCGGAAACGAGTGGTCACATCTTCCAATGCTACATACCTGTACCGCAGATCTTCCGGGTAAGCATCGCTGTCGTAAATCGATTCAAACTTTCGGAATGGCATGACAGGAGCTTTGCCCGGAACACGAATCACACCGTCAGCGTCAGGCTTCGGTTCCACCTTCAGCTCCGGGTGCAGAATATCCTGCAAGGTCTGTGCACGGTCATTGTAGGCCGCCCTGGCAAGGCGGTGCATATCCGCTTTGGACACTTTCATCTGTCCGGACAGGATGCTCTGCTTTAAGCCCGGCATCAGTTCTTCCGCAATCTCCACGCCTTTCATATACTTCGAGGCGCGGATAACGGTGTCCTTGCTCACACCGTTTTCTTCTGCGATTCGGTCGCAGGTTTTGGTGCTGTCGATCAAGTTCGCATTTAGCGAACTTGATTTTGCATCGCTGCTCTTGCGATCACCGCCGTGCGCGGCTTTTTCGGCTTCATACTGTTTGCCCATCAGGTAGTACTTCTGCTCCGGGGTGAGGTTGCGCCGCCCCAACTGGTTCTTACAAATCCAAGCGAGAACTTCTTCTCGGCTTTCAAACGGGAGTGGCATCGTGGAGAAAGAGATTTCGGGATGTTCCTGAACGATCTCATAACGATTGTGTCCGTCAACAAGGATGTTATTCCAAACGATCAAAGGAGAAAGCAGCTTGCCTTCCTTGAGGATATTTTCTTCAAGCTGCTTAAATTCATCATCGGTCAGAGGGGGAATCTGGGACTGGAACTCCGGGTCAATTTTCAGGTTGATCATACGCACACTCCTTTATCTCTCCTGCTGCGTCTGTTCTTCCTCCCGGAAAAAGGACGCAACATTCTGCTTTGCGGCTTTCAGTTTGAGCAGTTCTTCCTTGACTTCCTTGTACTGCTCGTAGAACCTTGCCTTTTCGGATGCCATTGCATTGTACTCGGCTTCCAGCTTTTTCGGGCTGGGCAGCTTGGTGATGTCGATTGCCTTGAAATAGGCCACTGCCGCCCGGTACGCTGTCAGCTCTGCACGGTGCTGCTCCTCAAAGGCTGCGGGTCGTTTGGCAGTCTTTAACTGCTGTGCGACATTCTTGGTGCTGGTGTAGGCTGCGATGTGATAGCGCAGCTCTTTGTTGGCTTTCATGCGACCTTCGAGGTCTTTCACCACCGCCAGCGAGTCGTGATACTTGGTTTCCAGTTCGGTGATGCGCTGGTTCAGGGCGTCCTCGTCGGTTAAGCCCTTTTCCTGCAGAAGTTTCACGGTCTGTGCCATAATTTTGAGATTGTGTTTCGTGAGCCAACGCTTATAGCCGATGCCCTTGTCCTCGGTCATCCTCGACTGGATGTCGATCAGTTTCCCGATGGCATCCTGCTTGAACTGCACCTTAGGTTTGCGTTCGGCGTTTGCCTGCAACGTGGTAAGCACTGCTGCCTTATCGAACCTGTCACCGAGATGTTTCGCTCGGATGAACTTTGTTCTTCCAGCAGACAGATAACTTAGGCATCCGCGACTTTCCTTGACGGCAATGCCGTACTGCTGCATAAGCCTATCAGAAAAATCTTCAAAGCTGGTGGCACGGTACAGCACCGAAGAAATCTGTTTCCGCAGGGTATCTTTTACGGTTTCAAACTTCTTCTGCCGGGGCTGCTGTCCAGTTGCGGTAAGGGCTGCGTTCTTGCGGTCAAGTTTCATCTGACCGCGCCTACGCGCCCAATACTCGGCTTCGTTCACACGCTCCTTGGAGCCGTTGAGCAGGTCAATCTGGTACAGTCCGGCACCCTCGCACAGCTCCATGACCTCGACACGGAGGTGCCGCATGGTCTGGGCAGTGCTGGAGTGCTTCATGCCCTCACGCCAGTCGCGGGGTTTTTGCATATAGGGCTTGCGTCCCACTTCTCGTGTGCGGATGCTGCCGATTACGATGTGGACGTGGATGTTTCCCGAATGGTTGTGCCCATCCGGGTGGGTACAGACGATGGCAGGATGACCGGGAAAGTTGTCCTTGCAGAACTGCAAACCAAGGGCTTGCGCTTTTTCCATAGTCAGTCCGTTGTCGGCTGCATCTCTGGGGTCAAAGCTGATGATATATTGATGGCTCTTGATATCACCATGCTGGGTATTCTTGCCGTACTTGCGGTTTGCCAGCAGGCAGGCCGTAGCAAACGAGAAATCGCCACACTCAAGGGTGTCGAGCAGGTAGGATTCCCGCAGCTTCGGCTTGCCGTGCTCATCCAGAAGTTGCTTTCCGGTGAACTCGTCATGCTGGTAAACAAGGTACGCTTCGATGGCGGTGTAGTTCGAGTTTTTAGAGCTTATATGCTTGAGCGTTGCCATACAGTTCACCCAGAACTTTCTCAGCGTGCAGCCGAAATGCGGTCAGGTCTGCAAGTTCGTCAAGAATTTTCGCTCGTATCTGCTCGGTGTCCGCACCGCCAGAATTGAAGTGCCTTGCAAGCTGGTTGAGGTTGGTGCCCACCTTGCTGCACTGGGCAAGCAGGGTGGAAACAGTGGTCAGGGTTTCTTCGCCGCCGCCTGCAACGATGACTGTTTTCTCGATCTTGACGTTGTGGATGGCGCGGCGGATGAAAGTGGAGAGGGAGAGATTCAGGAGTTTGCAAGTGAGCTCCAGTGACGCTTTTTCCTCCGCTGTCACACGGAACTTGATGACGTGCGTTTTGTTGTTCGGCGTGTCGTGGTGCTGGGAATTGCTAGGGGTCGATTGAACATTCGTTTTGGTCATTGTACCTCCTGTCTGTTCGATAACTCCTCGGTGAAGTTATGTAAGCACGACACGCCGTTGCTGTTCGCACCGTCAGGCGCGAACCATGAGCAGGGTTTGGGGCAGGCACGCCCCAACAAGATCACTTCGGAAATGCAGATGCATTGAAGAAGTGAAGTCCCGGTGGAGCACAAGATTTTCAAAAATTGAAAATTTGTGGCCACGGGACGGTTCTTGCCCTCTACCGCTGCGCTCAAAATCAACTTTCAACAAATGTTTCCGAATTGTTAAGGCGCAAAAATAAGTAGAGGTGGTACTGCTCATGTAAGGGGATTACCGTTTGCTCCGAACGAAGTTCCTGCCCCTGTTTTGCAGCGGCGTTGTCCGGCTCACCCACAGAAAGTGTGAGGTCATGGCGCAGTATTTCGTTCAGACGGCTTATGAAGGATTCAAGGTTCGGTATGAAGAAAGTCGGGCGCAGTGCGGACACTACGTCTTGCTTCTTTCAAGCACAAGAATAACACTTTGAAGTTGTGCAGTCAACAACCAAAAATGAATTTCGGAGATTTGCACAACTACATAAGATTTTATTTGTAAAAAAGAAAAATACCGCTCACGCAGTACAGGCGAAGGATTTTGTCGGGTGAAACAGACGGCAAAATGAATCGGGTGTGTTGCGGGGCGGTACGTTCTTTCTGGGCAGTCATCCGCTGAAAGTGGTGGTTATCACGGTGAGAACTACCACTTTTGTCAGCAGGATTTGGAATAAAAGGTACCATGGAAGTGTAGGCGCGTTAATATGGTTTTGCAAAATTTATCACGGTAAAGTGGCGATAGTAAGACTTATTCTCCTTGTGGCTTTTCCGGTTGCCTGAGGGAAGTCTGATACGCTCTCCGTTTTCGTCAAGGTCATAAACCTTGCGGCTCTTAGGCAGCCACTTTCCATTTTCATCAATGGCTCTCATGGTCAACATGATATGGCAATGGGGATTGTGTCCGGGAGGATGGGATGGCAACATGACTTCCGTGTAGACAACACCTTCCTTTTTCCGGTAGTCTTTGTGCTTCTGGTCATACTCGGAAAACAGATTCTCGCCGCTCTGGTAGGCAGCTCCGGCAACAGCTGACTGCCGTTTGCTCCGCTTCGTGATTTTGATTTCAAAATGAGGGTTTGCCACTTTATCGTCTCCTTTTAATGTTCTTGGACAAAAAAAGCAGGAGACCATGTAGGTTTCCTGCTTTAATATGCTCGGCGTTATTTTGATAGCCAACTCAAAAAATCATCTGAAATTGAGTTCCAGTTATCCAAATTTAACACACAATGTTTTAGTTTTTCAAGATATAGAGAGTCATTAATTTGAAGTAGTTCAAAAAGTATTTTTCTATATAGTAAGCTCAGTTTTTGTGCATATAAGCATGATTGCTTGCCATTTAAGGCTGGTTTTCTTTGATTCCTTTTGACGTGCATGATATTGACTCTGCTGTTTACAAGTACATTTAAAAATTGATTATATTGGCTTGATGAAAGTTCTTTATTAAAAATCTCTTTACCATATTTGATGATTAGTGCATCCAAACAATTTTTTAAAGTTGTTCCACGACTACCTGGTTCTAATGAGGCAAAATAATAAGTTCGCTCCTTGACAACTTCAACAATAGGTTCAGCAAGCTCAACCAGAAATGCGCATTTTACATCTATCGTAATTTTGCTATCACTGACCGAGTAAAGAAACATTTGATGTACAACGCCCAACTCATCTAACAAGTCATCCCACTTACTAAACAAATCAGGTGTAAATACATTTTCAAAATCAATCAACCTATACGAAGCATTTTTGCAGAAATCAGCTGAGCAAAAATAGCTTGATCTTTGTGCAATCAAATTTTGAGCACATGGAATCAATGAGTCGTTTGAAAAAACATCTGATTCAGAAAATTTCATTTCTTTCAGTTGAATAAATCTTCCATCTAACAGCATCAATAGACGTTCTATTTTAGACAAAACCGTATTTAAGTCAAATATCGAAACATCCGAATCAGTTGAGATTTTGATGCTTCGGATTACTGCCTGCTCAATATCCACATGAAAAAGTTGTTCCTTTCCAATATCAAATTGTATATGAACAGGACCTCTAAGCACAGATTTTTCTTCCTCGTATTCAGCTGTTAAACACTTGCAGATAAATGGACGTTCCATTATTTGTCTCACACTCCATCAGATTACTATCAAAAAATATTATATCAGAGAAAACGGTTATTTTCTACTACACAACCAAAGCAAAGGGGTAGCTGGCTTTAGCTAGCGCAGGGGAAGTTCAGCTTCCTCTGGATGAATGGAGCAAGGGACTTTTGCGGAAATCATCAGCTCCATGCAATGGTGCGGGTCTCCGGTGGAGACCTCTGCGAAGCAGAAGCACCGACCGAGCCGACAGGCGAGACCTTTCGGCAGAACGCAATGCACCACCTTTAGGTGGTGTATAATTGCGCCCTTGTTAAAACAAGGGGTTCTCGCTGCCGTCCGTTGTCAGCGTTTCTCTCCGGCTCTCAATCAGCAGATTCAGCTTCTTTTGAACCGCTTCGCTCTGGAAGATGAAGGTCAGCGGCTCCATCACATCCTCATCGGTCAGGACGGTCGGCTCTTTCAAAAAGATCTCCAACATTCCGGCACGAGTGCAAAGCCGATGGGTTCTCTCGCTTCTGGTCAACCGTTTCAGCTCGCTCTGCAATCGCTTCTCCTTGTGCTTGGCTACCCAACACAATTCCCGGACAGTGAAATACCGTCCGGGAATTTCTGCGTTTACGGCTCAGATGGACTGTCCATTGGTGGCGGCAACTTCACCGTACCAGAATGCGCTGTCTTTCGGGATGCGCTGCCCGGTGGCGTAATCCACATACACCAGACCGAACCGCTCCCGGTAGCCGCTGTGCCACTCGAAGTTGTCCAGCAGACTCCACTGGAAATATCCCCGCACATCTGCACCGGCATGGATGCCCTCCGACAGCTTTTCCAGATACCGTGCCAGAAAATCGATGCGGTCTGCATCGTGCACCTTGCCGTCCCGGTAGACCTTATCCGTACAGGACAAGCCGTTTTCGGTGATGAACATGGGCAGACCGTACCGCTCCTGCATCTGGCGGGGACCCCAGTTCAGGCATTCCGGCTCCACCGGCCAGTTCATGGCGGTATGGGCGTACCCGGCGGGGCGCTCTACATAGCTGGGACCGTTTTCGCCCATCTGCGCCGGGGCAGCGTTGTAGATGTTCAGCCCCACCATGTCCGGCTTGCCCAGAGGCAGGGCATCGTTGATGTACTGCGGCACAGCGGCGATGCTGGCGGCAAGTCTCGGTCCGCAGATGTCCGGTTCCGGCCAACGGCCCAGACAGACCGGGTCCAGTGCCATGGTGTGGGTGAAGGCCCAGTCGTCATCCGGGCAGGCGAAGGTCAGGACCCGGGCAGCGTCCACGTCTGTTTTTGCCTCCGACACCGGATAGCAGATGCGGCCGGTGGAAACAAAGCCCACCTTGTTTTCCGGGTCTGCATGGCGCAGCTCCTGTGCGGCAAGGCAGTGGGCGTAGATAACGTTCCGCCAGCAGGTAAACTGACCTTCCAGCGGCAGTTTCAGACCCGGGGCGTGCTCTCCGGTGCCGTAGCCCATTTTTACGATGCAGGCAGGCTCGTTGAAGGTGAACCACTGATGTACCCGGCCTTTGAAGTGCTCTGCCATCTTTGCGGCATAGCTTGCAAACGCGCGTGCCGTTTCCTCACTGCGCCAGCCGCCCTTTTCTTCCAGCGCCTGGGGCAGGTCCCAGTGATACAAAGTTACATAAGGCTCGATCCCGGCTTCCAGCAAGGCATCCACAAGGGTATCGTAATAGGCAAAGCCTTCCTCGTTCCAGTCTGTGCCGCCGTTGGGGGCAATGCGGGTCCATGCCACGGAAAAGCGGTAGGCTTTCAGGTGCATGGACTGCAGCAGTGCAAGGTCCTCTTTCCAGCGGTGGTAGCTGTCGCAGGCAACGTCACCGGTCTCGCCCCGGTAGGTGCAGCCCGGTGTGTGGGAAAAAACATCCCAGATGCTCAGTCCCTTACCGCCCTCTGTGGCACCGCCTTCGATCTGATAGGCCGCTGTTGCAGCACCCCAGACAAATTCTTTTGGAAATTCAGCCATAATAGTTTTCCTTTCTGTCATTCAAACTTGTGTGCACAGGCATTCCACTGTCATGGTAACGTTAAAGCAAAAGACCAGAGTTGTAAAGCCTTTTGACTAAATAACTCTGGTCTTTTTGTTGGGCTTGTGCAACAGCCCCATTGCATTTTCACAGGAGGGGCTTTGGCGCCGGTCGTAATTTCAGCCCTTGACGCCGCCCAGAGCCACGCCGCGGACGATGAACTTGGACAGCAGCAGGTAGACGATGATGACCGGCAGAATGGCGATGGCTACCATCATGTACACCTTGCCCATATCGAACTTCAGGAAGTCCGCGCTGCGCAGCTGGGCGATCAGGATGGGCAGGGTCTTTTTGTCGGCGGTGTCCAGTACAAGCGCCGGAATGAAGTAGTTGTTCCAGCTTGCCACGAAGGAGAAGATAGCCTGCACAGCCAGCGCCGGCTTCATGATGGGCAGCACGATCTTATTAAAGGTATAAAATTCGCCTGCGCCGTCAATGCGGGCAGCCTCCACGATCTCCATGGGAAGGGAGGCATCCAGATACTGCTTCATGAAGAAGAACACGGTGGGTGCCGCAATGCTGGGAACGATCAGAGGGATGAAGCTGTTTTTCAGCCCCATCTTGGAGATCAACTGCAGAAAGCCCAGTGCGGACACCTGTGTGGGCATGGTCATGATGAGCAAAATCAGAGCAAAGGCGGCCTTTTTGAACTTGAAGTTATAGGCGTAGATGCCGTAAGCCGTCAGTGCCGAGAAGTAAACGCTGAGCGCTGCCGAGCAGGCGGACACCAGCAGGCTGTTGCGGATACCGCTCATCACGGGGATGTTGGCATCCGTAAGCACGTTGCGGAGGTTTGTGACGATGGACTTGCCCGGCACAAGCGAGAACCCCTTCTGGATCTCGAAATGGGTGCGGGTGGAGTTGATGACCAGCACATAGAAGAAGAACAGGCACAGAAAGCTGATCAGCACCAGCACCAGATAGCACCATGCACGGCGGGCGGTCAGAATCGCCTTTTCGGACTGGTTTTTAGGCGTATGTGCCATACTTATTTCCCTCCTTTGGCAGCAACCTTTTTGGTTGCCTTCAGTTCCTTGCGCTGCGCCTTTGTCAGGCCGTCATCCTCCTTGGTCAGCGAGAAGTACACGATGACGCACAGCACCGCACACACAAGGAACAGCACCACAGACACCGCACCCGCCATGCCGTAGTTCTTGCTGAACAGGTGGTTATTCAGGTACATGATCATGGTGGTGGATGTGCGGTCGGGGCCGCCCTTACCGTTGGTCAGGATCTGCGGCACATCGAACATCTGCAGGCCGCCGATCATGGAGGTGATCATGACATAGACCAGAATGGGACGGATGAGCGGCAGGGTGATCTTCCAGAACATCTGGTTCGGGGTGCAGCCGTCCAGCTCCGCAGCCTCGTACAGGGTGGGGTCCACACCCATGATGGCTGCCATCAGCATGATGGTGGTGTTGCCAAACCACATCAGGAAGTTCATCAGGCCCACAAGACCACGGTTGCCCCACACGGTATTCAAAAAGCTGATGGGTGTCTTGATCCAGCCCATGCTCAGCAGCACCGCGTTCACCGGGCCGTTATCCGAGAACAGGGCGAAGAACAGCATGGCGAAGGCCGAAGCCATGATCAGGTTGGGCATATAGATGACCGTCTTGAAGAAGGTCTGCCCCTTCAGCTTCAGCCGCAGGTCGGTGAACCATGCCGCCAGCAGCAGCGAGACGATGATCTGCGGGACGAAACCGATGATCCACAGGATCAGCGTGTTGCCAAAATACTTGGGCAGGTCGGTGGCTAACAGGGTGATGTAGTTTTTCAGGCCCACAAAATTGGGTCCGATGATCTTCAGGCCGCTGCGGTAATACTCAAAAAAGCTGTAATAGATGGTGGATGCCAGAGGGACCAGCTGGAATACCGCGAAGATGATAAAGAACGGTGCAATGAAGATATAGCCCCATTTCGCGTAGCTGATCGACCCTTTCTTTTTTGTTTTCTCTCCCATGAGATCCTCCCTCCTGCCGGGTCACAGCAAAAGCAAAGGGGCGGGCGAGATACGCCGCCCGCCCCTTTGCTTTGATTTTCAGTTCGGAGTAAAACCGCTTATGCGGGCCAGACCACCTCGGTCAGCTCGGGGTACTTCTCCTTGATGGCGGTCTCGAAGTTTGCCTTGGCGGCATCCTCCTTCACGTTGCCGGTGAAGTAATCCTTGAAGGCGGTCTGGAAGCTCTCGTTCAGGCCCTGATCGTAGGGGCCGGCGTTGGACATATCGATCTTGGCTGCAGCCTCTGCAAACAGCGCGATGTGGTTCTGGCCACCGAGGAAGTCGGACTTGAAATCGCTGTTGGCAATCTCGTTCATAGCCTTCTCGTTGTTGGTGTAGTCCTGCGTATCCATGGTGATCTGCTTCATGATGGCTTCATCGCAGGTCAGTTTCAGCATGACGTCCTTGATGGTCTCAAGGTTGTCGCTGCCGGCTGCGCCGCAGATCCAGGTTCCGCCCCAGTAGTAGGGCTGAGGGCCTTCGCACACAGCGTAGTCGCCGTAGATGCCGTTTCCAACCTCTTCCTTGCCACCCTCGGAGGTAGGCGTTGCCAGAGAGTTGCCCAGCAGGGTGAAGTTGATGCCCCAAGTGGAGTAGAAGAAGCCGAACACCTTACCGGTGGGGCCCTGATCGGAAGCCCACTGGCTGTCCCACAGGCTGGACTTGTTGTTGTAGCCCTTGTCTGTATACTCCTTGGTCTGGTCCACCCACTTCATCAGGTTGGGATCGACGGTAACGGTAGTGCCGCTGACCCAAGGTGCGGACACGTTATTGGAGAAGGTGCGATAAGCATCGTCAAAGCCGGACAGCATCTTGTAGCCCTTGGCAGCAGCCTTGGCCGCTACATCGTTGAACTTATCCCAGTCGGACAGGCAGCTCTGCACCTCGGTGGGGTCGTCGGTGCCCAGCACTGCCTTTGCAATACTGCGGCGGTATGCAAACAGACCCGGCGTTGCCTGCCATGTAGTGCCGCGCTGGCTGCCGTCCACCGAAACGATATCCTTGGTGTACTGGTACTGCCCGGCCAGATCGGAGTCGGTCAGACCGATATCCTTCTTGACATCTAGAACGTAGTCGGAGTCCACATACTTCAGGGCGTAGTCAGCCTCGATCAGGAAGATATCGATCTTGCTGTCATCGGCGGCGGAATCCTGATTCAGCAGCGCCTCGTCCAGCTTGTTCTGGTAGTTGTTGTTCTCGTTGGCGTTGATGGTCCACTTTACAAGGGTGCCGTCCTTCAGGGTGGTGGTAGACTTGTCGGCTGCGATCTCCTTGACCTCGGGGTAGTAGTCGTTGAAGCGGCTCTGGAATTCATCGTTCCAGCACCAGATATTCAGCACCTTGCCCTCTGCGGAAGCAGGCGCATCGGAAGCGGCTGCAGAGGATGCGGGAGCGGAGGAAGCAGCAGCACTGGTAGAAGAGCTGCCGCCGCAGGCTGCCAGAGCAGCACCGATCGTCACGACACCGGAAGCGAGCAGGAAATTACGACGAGAGATCTTTTTCATAAGGGTAAACCTCCTTCATGGTTTTCCATCAAATAAAAATCATTCTCAAAAAACTCCGCGCTGGGAGTTGTGGGCCTTTGTCAAAGGATGCGGACGGAGCCGCCGTCCAGCAGCTTGCCGGACACCCGGATCTGCTCCGGCAGGGTCACACGCGGATGCTCGATCAGCTCGATCAGCTTATCCGCCGCCAGCCTGCCAAGGGCTTTGGTGTTCTGCTGGTAGGTCACCAGCGAGGGTTTGACCACCCGAGAGAGATAGATGCCATCGTATCCCATCACTGAGATATCCTCCGGGATGCTCAAGCCCGCCTCGGCCAGGGCGTTGTAGCCGCCCAGTGCGGAAAAGTCATCCGGGAAGATGATGCAGGTGGGGCGCTGCGGCAGCGCCAGCAACGCCCGGGTCTCTTCAGCGCAGCGATCCACGTCGTGGTACACGCCGCAGCGGACGTACTGCTCCGGCACCTTCAACCCCAGCTCCTCGCAGGCCTGATAGAAGCCTGCCAGACGGTTCTCGGTAACGGCGGTCTTTTCGCCATGGATAAAGGCGATGCGCCGATGTCCGCAGGCCCATGCCTGCTGCACCAAGGCCTTTGTGCCCACCACGTTGTCCGAAAGGATCGCCATCCGGTTGTTGAACACATGGTCGATGGTCACCACCGGCACATCGCCGTTGACCAACTCCACCACCTGCGGATCGTAAAAGTTCACACAGGCGATCACCACGCCGTCCACACCCCGGTAGTGGCAATGCTCCAGATAGCTCATGGATCTGCCGCTGATGTTGTGGTTGATAAAGGTGATATCATAGCCGCGCTTTTCTGCTTCAACCTTGAAGCTGTCCAGCACTGCGGAGAAGTACTCGTGGGTCAGGCCGCTCTGTTTTTCATCCACAAACAGAACGCCAAGGTTGTAGGTGCGGTTGGTCTTCAGCGCCCGAGCCGCTGCATTGGGCAGGTAGCCCATGCGGCGGGCCGCTGCGTGGATCCGCTCCCGCGTAGCCTGAGCAATGTCCGGCTGGTCGTTCAAAGCTTTACTGACAGTTGCGACGGATACGCCGCACTCTTTTGCCAGATCCTTCAGGGATGGCATCTTGTAGCCTCCTTCCGATGAAAGGAGCTGCGGGATGTTTCTCGCAAGTCACTTAATCGTTTTCGCAACTTCAATATAGCGCATTCTGCACCAAAAATCAAGCGTTAATGTAAAAGTTTTAGTCTGACTGCATCACTTTCGGCATTTTGTTCCAATGCGACCTGTAGAAATTGTGCATCTCGATTTACTTTCGTTACATTTCGATTAAAACCGAAAAAATTTCGTTGCAGTTTCGTTATGTTTTTCGGTGAAAAAGGTCGTATGTATATATTACTTTTAAAATGGGGTTTCGGGGCTTTGGTTCTGTACTCTGCCGGTGTGCACGCCCCAAAATTACGCCAAAAACTACCGGGACTTCGCAGATTATTTTTAAAAATCTTCCCGGATTTTTGCAAAAAGCCCTTGCATTTTTTTGCGAGATACGGTATGCTTAACGTGATAAGATTGCTTCTTTCACAGTGCCTTAATCGTTTTCGCCCATCGATGTGCTGCCCACCCTACAAGGCGCAGTTTTAAGGAGGAAGCATTATGAAGTTCGGATATTTTGATGACCGGAACAAGGAATACGTCATCACCACCCCGCAGACGCCCCTGCCCTGGATCAACTACCTTGGCAGCGAGGACTTCTTCAGTCTGGTCTCCAACACGGCGGGCGGTTACAGCTTTTACCGGGATGCTCGGATGCGCCGCCTGACCCGCTACCGCTACAATAACTCTCCGCTGGACATGGACGGTCACCGCATCTACATCAAGGACGGCGACACCGTGTGGAACCCGGGTTGGCAGCCCACCAAGACCCCGCTGGACAGTTACAGCTGCCGCCACGGTCTGGGCTACACCGTTGTGGAGGGCAAAAAGGACGGTGTGACCGCCCGGCAGGAGTTGTTCGTCCCCAAGGGCGACGCCTGCGAGCTGGATCGGGTGACGGTGTGCAACGAAAGCGCCGCCGTCAAGGAGCTGGACCTGTTCAGCTATGTAGAGTTCTGCCTGTGGGATGCCGTGGACGACAGCTCCAACTTCCAGCGCAACTACTCCACTGGCGAGGTGGAGGTGGAAGGCAGCGTCATCTACCACAAGACCGAGTACCGCGAACGCCGCAACCACTACGCCGTTTTCTGGGCAAACTGCCCGGTGGACAGCTTCGACACCACCCGGGATGCCTTCTGCGGGGTATACGGCGGCCCGGCAGACCCGCAAGCCGTCCGCGCCGGGCACTGTTCCGGCAGCATTGCTCACGGCTGGGCACCGGTGGGTGCGCTGCACATCCACCTGAGCCTTGCTCCCGGCGAAAGCCGCAGCATCCTGTTCGGTCTGGGCTACATCGAAAACCCGCAGCAGGAAAAGTTCATCGCGCCGGGTGTCATCAACAAGACCCGCGCCCACGCCATGATGGCGCGCTACGCCACCGACGCACAGATCGATGCCGCCCGCATCGCCCTGCGCACCCACTGGGAGGAGCTGCTGTCCACCTACCATCTGGAATCCGGCGAGGAAAAGCTGAACCGCATGGTCAATATCTGGCATCAGTACCAGTGCATGGTCACCTTTAACATGAGCCGCTCTGCCAGCTATTACGAAAGCGGCACCGGACGCGGCATGGGCTTCCGGGACAGCTGTCAGGATCTTTTGGGCTTTGTGCACATCATCCCCTCCCGTGCCCGGGAGCGCATTCTGGATATCGCCGCCACCCAGTTCGAGGACGGCAGCGCCTACCACCAGTACCAGCCCCTGACCAAAAAGGGCAATCGGGACATCGGCACCGGCTTCAACGATGACCCGCTGTGGCTCATTGCCGGTACCGCCGCCTACCTGCGGGAGACCGGCGACTGGTCCATTCTGGAGGAGCAGGTTCCCTTTGACAACGATGCCGCCAAGGCGCAGCCCCTGATGGAGCACCTGCGCCGCAGCTTCAACTTTACCTGCACCCATCTGGGTCCCCACGGTCTGCCGCTCATCGGGCGTGCGGACTGGAACGACTGCCTGAACCTGAACTGCTTCTCCGAGCACCCGGGCGAGAGTTTCCAGATCACCGGGCCCAGCGAGGGTCCTGTGGCGGAGAGCGTGTTCATTGCGGGCATGTTCGTCAAGTACGGCCACGAATACGCCGAGCTGTGCGACCATCTGGGCCTTGACACCGAGGCTTCCGCCGCCCGCCAGAGCATTGACGCGGTGGAGCAGGCCGTCCTGACTGCAGGCTGGGATGGCGCGTGGTTCCGCCGTGCCTACGATGCTTTCGGCAACCCCATCGGCAGCAAGGAGTGCGCCGAGGGTCAGATCTTTATCGAGCCACAGGGCATGTGCGTCATGGCGGGCATCGGCAGGGAGACCGGACAGGCCGCGCAGGCGCTTGCCAGCGTGGAGGAGCGGCTGGACACCAAATACGGTGTGGTGCTGCTGCAGCCCGCCTACACCGGCTATCAGCTGAATCTGGGCGAGATCTCCAGCTATCCTCCGGGATACAAGGAGAACGCCGGTATCTTCTGCCACAACAACCCGTGGATCAGCTGCGCCGAGGCAACGCTGGGTCACGGCGACCGCGCCTTTGCGGTCTACCGCAAGACCTGCCCCGCCTACATCGAGGACATCTCTGAGATCCACCGCACCGAACCCTACGTTTACAGCCAGATGGTGGCAGGCAAGGACGCCCCCACCTTCGGCGAAGCCAAAAACAGCTGGCTGACCGGCACGGCAGCATGGACCTTCTTCAACATCAGTCAGTACATTCTGGGCATCCAGCCCACCTTGGACGGCCTGCGGGTGGACCCCTGCATCCCCCACACCCTGACCGGCTACACGGTCACCCGCCGCTTCCGTGGCGCAGAGTATCGCATCACGGTGGACAACGCCGCCGGGGTTCAGCACGGCGTCAAGGCGGTTACCGTAGACGGCAAGGCCATCTGCGGCAATGTGCTGCCGCTGGCTGCCGCCGGGACCGAGGTAACGGTGCAGGTAACTATGGGTTAAACCGACTTTTTCTGCTTCCTCATATTATTCTCCTTTTCATAACCAACGCCGCCGCGCAGCCCCCCCCCTGCACGGCGGCGTTGGTTTCACAGCTTATCCGACCGTACAACGATCAAAAATGCGCTCCGCGTTGCTCTGCGCATAGATAGCGGAATTATTATTTTAATTTGCATGGGGCTGTTGCACAAGCCCAACAAAAAGGCCAGAGTTATTTAGCCAAAAGGCTTTACAACTCTGGTCTTTTGCTTTAACGTTAACAGTGCAAAAATGAAACGGATAAAGCAAGAACAGCATATCGAAATTGAGGAGAAAAGTCAACAGTTAAAATTTCGAATCTTCGTGGTCTCCACTTTCACATAGGCATCATCAGGCACCTTGGGGAGATACTTTATCAGGAAATCAACATCCTGCTGGATTCGCCGGACGGCAGCTTCCAGTGCAGAATAGTTGATTCCGTAGATTCGTTTCTGCGGAGCAGGGCGGTCCTCCGGGTGCAGAATCTCGTGCACGATCTGCTTGCGGTTCGAAAAATCGGCTCTGGCAAGGAGGTGCATTGATATTTACGACATGACGCAGGCGGTGGAGGATGGCGCAACGCGCCCTGTCTACTACGAAAGCCGCGTCATCAAGCTGCATCTGGATAAGGACACGCTGGCTCTGATTGATGCGACTTATGACGCATTGGAGCAGCAATCGGACACAGCGACCATTGAAAAAAGCAAGAAAATGTTGGGACAGATGGAAAGCGTGTTGGGCGCAGATTCTACGGTGCAATCGCTGTGCGAGGATATTGTCACCCACTACGAAAAATACCGTGCCAACCTGCTGACCGGTAAGGCGATGATTGTTGCCTATTCGCGCCCGATTGCCATGAAAATCTACCGGAAGCTGCTGGAACTGCGTCCGGCATGGAAAGAGAAAATCGGTGTGGTCATGACCAGCGGTAACAATGACCCGGAGGACTGGAAAGCGATCATCGGGACAAAATCGCACAAGGAGGAACTGGCGCGAAAGTTCAAAGATAACGATGATCCAATGAAGATCGCTATCGTGGTGGATATGTGGCTGACCGGTTTTGATGTTCCCTCGCTGGCGACAATGTACATCTACAAGCCGATGCACGGTTATAATCTGATGCAGGCGATTGCTCGTGTGAACCGTGTGTTCAAGGACAAAGAGGGCGGCTTGATCGTGGACTATGTGGGCATTGCATCTGCCCTCAAAGCTGCCATGAAGGAATATACCAAGCGCGACCAGTCCCGGTATGGCGATATGGATATTTCCAAAGTTGCATATCCGAAGTTTCAGGAAAAGCTTCAGGTGTGCAAGGATTTGCTGCACGGGTTTGATTTCAGCAGTTTTATTGACGGTTCGCCGCTGGTTATGGCAAAGCTGGTAACGGGTGGTGTGAACTTTGTGCTGGATGCCAAAGCACCCAAGCGCAAGGACTTGTTCCTGCGAGAAGCAATGCTGCTGAAACAGTCGCACTCCCTGTGCTCCAGCATGACCACAGAACAGGAGCGTCATGAAGCCGCCTACATGGAAGCTGTGCGTTCTACCGTGGTGAAAATTACTTACGGCGGCAGCGGCGGAAAGACGCTCTCGCTGAAAGAAATCAACACTCAAATCAATGAACTTCTGAAAGCGAGTATCCAGAGCCAAGGTGTAATCAGTCTGTTTGACAGCAAGCAGGCAGATGAAAATATCAGCTTGTTTGACCCGGCGGTATTGGACGAAATATCAAAAATGAAAGAAAAGAACATCGCTGTGGAAATTTTGAAAAAGTTGATGGCAGAACAGGTATCACTTTACAAGCGGACAAATGTTGTGCAGTCGCAGAAGTTCTCGGAGAAAATTGCGCAGCTGATGAACTCCTATTACAATGGGCTGATTACAAACGAGGAAGTTATCAAGGAACTTCTGAAAACGGCACAGGAAATCACAGAGTTGTACAATAATGGTAAGAAACTGGGGCTGACGCAGGAAGAGCTGGCGTTTTACGATGCTCTGACCAAGCCGGAGAACATCAAAGATTTTTACCAGAACAACGAACTGATCGACCTTACCAGAGAACTAACCGAGATGCTGCGTAAAAATCGGACGATAGACTGGCAGAAAAAAGAAACAGCGCGTGCCAGTATGCGGAAGATGGTGAAGCATCTTCTGAAAAAGTATAAGTATCCCCCGGAAGATTACGACACAGCAATCAGCACGGTTATCAGCCAGTGCGAGATGTGGACAGATAACATGACAGCGTAAAATGCGAGAAATATCGATGATTTCCTCTTGACAACACACAGCTCAGCCCTTAAAATAATCTTAGAGAATACTATTATTGAAAATACGAAAGGCTATTTTATGGGAAAGATGATCTTAGATGACCTCCGCAAGCGTTTGGAACGTCTGGACGAAGACGCAGACCTGATGATCGACAATAACGACCGCTATCAGATGGTGATTGTAGGCGGCAGTGCGTTCATTTTGTTGGGCAAGCTGACCCGCGCTACTCATGACATTGATGCCTTGAGTGTTCCGAAAGAACTGTACAGTTTGCTTGGCAAGTACGACATCAACACCGATGTGGAAGCCTACATCGACAATTTCCCGTATAACTTCCAAGACCGGCTTCAGCCGCTACCCTTTGGTGGTACAAAGGTGCAGTTCTATACACCCAGTCTGGAGGACTTGGTGATTGCAAAGCTGTGCTCTTTTCGGGACACTGACAAAGCAGACGTAGAGAGTGAGGCTGTGCGGAATTCGTTGGATTGGGATTTGCTGGAACACCTTGCAACGGATGAAGATGAGTTGAGAGCCAGCATCTTGAACGACTGGCGGTATCGGGATTTCTATATCCGCTATCAGGAGTATGTAGAGAGGTGGAGACCATGCGAAAGCTGACATTCGAAGGCTTTTTGAAGCAGTATGTGGCAGAGCTTTCCGGGGTTCAAACGGCAAGCGTCCATAAGCTGGCAGATTGTCTGAGCGAGAATCCCCGCCTGAAAGAACCGCTGTTTCTCTATGCTTTGGCCTATGATAAAGTAGAACTGCTGCTCCGCTACACTGCGAACAGCACTGTTGCTGCGGAATATGAGCAGCTTTCCAACCGCTATTCACTGGCGCAAATGCTGCTGTTTCTGGAAAACCAGTCGCCGGAATTGCCGGAGGGCTACTGGAAAGTCTGGCGCAGTTATTGTTCAGTACGAGATTCTGCTCTTGCAGACAATGACACAAAAGAGTTGATCCATCGCCGGGTATTGGAACTTCAGCAAAAAAAGAAATTGACGAATTATCGTCTCTACACAGACTTGAGGCTGAATCCGGGCAATGTGAATGCATGGCTCAAACACAACGATTCCAGCAAAATGAGCCTTGACTGTGCACGGCAGATCTACAAGTATGCAAAAAGCTACCCGTCTGTTCGATAAGAAAAAGGAAGTGAGTCTATGACCGCCGTAATCTATGCCCGCTATTCATCGGATAACCAGCGTGAAGAATCCATTGAAGGCCAGATTCGGGAATGCACCGCCTACGCCGAAAAGAACGGCATCACGGTCATCAAACACTACATTGATCGTGCATTCTCTGCCAAAACGGACAACCGCCCGGAGTTCCAGCAGATGATCAAAGACAGCGGCAAGAAACTATTTGACGTTGTTCTCGTCTGGAAATTTGACCGCTTTGCACGGAATCGTTTTGATAGCGCAAACTACAAGATGATCCTGAAAAAGAACGGTGTCCACCTGATTTCCGTTATGGAACCCATTGCCGAGGGCTCACAGGGCATTCTGGTGGAAACACTGTTGGAAGGTATGGCGGAATACTATTCCGCAGAGCTGTCCGAAAAGGTGATCCGTGGTCAGACCGAGAACGCCCTGAAAGGGAAATGCACTGGCGGCACAGGAACCATCGGCTACAAAATCGACGAGGACAAGTTTTATCACCTTGACCCGCTGACCTCGCCGCTGGTGCTGGAAGCCTTTCAACGGTATGACAACGGCGAGAAGATGGTGGAAATCGTAAACTTCCTTAACGACAAGGGTGTCCGCAATATGCAGGGCGGCAAAATGACTCACAGCAGTGTGAACACCATGTTGAAGAACCGCCGGTACATTGGAGAACTGTCTTTCCGGGATATCGTTGTGCCGGATGCGATTCCGGCTATCGTTCCGAAAGACCTGTTTGACCGGGTGCAGAAGCGTATGGACAAGAACAAGCGCGCCCCTGCCTGCGGCAAAGCCGACGAAGAATACCTGTTGACCACCAAGCTGTTCTGCGGCAAGTGCGGTGCACTGATGTTCGGCGAAAGCGGAACCAGTGCCACTGGGCGCACCTACTATTATTACAAGTGCGCCAACGTCAAGCGGCGCAAGGGCTGCAACAAAAAGACCGTGCAGAAAGAATGGCTGGAAGATCTGGTCGTCCGGGAGACCATGAAGCTGATTCAGGACGATGTGGTGATCGACAAGATCGTTCAACTGGTCATGGATGTACAGAATCAGGAGAACACAACGATCCCGCTGCTGGAAAAGCAACTGCGAGAGGTCAACAAAAAGCTGGACAACCTGATGAAGGCCATCGAGGATGGCTTGTACACCCGGACAACGAAAGAGCGTCTGGAAGCGCTGGAAATTCAGAAAGATGAGTTGACTGCAAAAATTGCAGATGAAAAGTTGAAGAAGCCCAGCTTCAACGAAGATTTTATTCGATTCTGGTTGCTGAAATTTAGAAAGTTCGATATATCGCAGCAAAAGCAGCGGAAAGCTCTGATTGAAATTTTTGTGAATGCCATTTTCCTGTATGATGACCGAATCTTGATCACGTTCAACTACAAGGATGGCACCCAAACCGTCCGATTTGAGGACACTTTGACCGCCGATTCGGCAGAGGAAAAAAGTTCGGATTTGTCCAGTCTTGCTGGACCAGAGCTCTTCAGTCGAGAGACTGAAGAGCTTTTTGTTATATCTGGAACTTTTGCAAACAACAGAGCCGCAGTCTTTTGGGAGATTGCGGCTCTGTTTTATACTGCTTTATTTGCCCTCTGCGCGGAGTTTCGCGTCCTTTTCCAGCAGGGGCTTGAGGTACTGGCCGGTAAAGCTGCCCGGCACCTCGGCCACCTGCTCCGGCGTACCCTCGGCGACGATGAGGCCGCCGGCACTGCCGCCCTCGGGGCCGAGATCGATGATATGGTCGGCGCACTTGATGAGGTCGAGGTTGTGTTCGATGACGATGACGGTGTTGCCTGCATCCACCAGCTTCTGCAGCACCTCGATGAGGCGGTGAACATCAGCCATGTGAAGGCCGGTAGTCGGCTCGTCGAGGATATACACGGTCTTGCCAGTGCTGCGGCGGGCCAGCTCGTTGGCCAGCTTGACACGCTGCGCCTCGCCGCCCGAAAGGGTCGTGGCGCTCTGCCCCAGCGTGACATACCCCAGGCCCACGTCCAACAGCGTCTGCAGCTTGCGGGCGATCTTCGGCTGGTTGGCGAAGAAGACGACCGCCTCTTCCACAGTCATGTTCAGCACGTCAGAGATGGTCTTTTCCTTATACTTGACTTCCAGCGTTTCGCGGTTGTAACGTGCGCCCTTACAGACCTCGCAGGGAACGTAGACGTCCGGCAGGAAGTGCATCTCGATTTGGAGGATGCCGTTGCCCTCGCAGGCCTCGCAGCGGCCGCCCCGGACGTTGAAGCTGAACCGTCCCGGGCCGTAGCCCCGCATTTTGGCGTCCTGCGTCTGGGAAAAGACCGTGCGGATGTCGTTGAACACGCCGGTATAGGTGGCGGGGTTGGAGCGGGGCGTGCGGCCGATGGGCTGCTGATCGATGCCGATGACCTTATCTACGAACTCGAGGCCCTCTACCCCATCGCACTTGCCAGCGCGGGAGCGGGCGCCATTCAGCTCACAGGCGAGGGTCTTATACAAAATCTCGTTGATGAGGCTCGACTTGCCCGAGCCGGAGATGCCTGTCACGCAGACGAACTCGCCCAGCGGAAATTTTACGTCGATGTTGCGCAGATTGTTTTCGCGCGCACCCTTCACCGTGAGGAAATTGCCGTTGCCAGGGCGGCGGATCTGCGGCACCTCGATGCGCTTGCGGCCCGACAGATAGTCGCCGGTGATGCTGCGCTTGGCCTTGCAGATGTCCTTGACGGAGCCTGCGGCCACGATCTCGCCGCCGTGGACGCCCGCGCCCGGGCCGACGTCCACAATATAATCGGCGCTGCGCATGGTATCCTCGTCGTGCTCGACCACGATGACCGTATTGCCGAGGTCACGGAGATTTTTCAGCGTTGCGATGAGTTTATCGTTGTCGCGCTGGTGCAGGCCGATGGACGGCTCATCCAGCACGTACAGTACACCCGACAGAGCGCTTCCGATTTGGGTGGTCAGGCGGATGCGCTGGCTCTCGCCGCCGGACAGGGTGCCTGCCGACCGGGCCAGTGTGAGGTAATCGAGGCCCACGCTCTGCAAAAACTGCAGGCGGTTCTTGATCTCCTTCATGATCTGGCCGCCGATCTGCTTCTGCTTTTCGGTCAGGTTCGGCTCATTGTCGGCGATGAATTTCAGCTCGTCCCGAATCGACATTTCGCAGAAATCGCTGATGTTTTTGCCGCCGATGGTCACAGCCAGCACCACCGGTTTCAGGCGCTTGCCATGGCAGTCGGGACACTCGACGCCCGACATGAAGCTGCCGATCTCCTCCTTCATCCACTCGCTGTTCGTCTCGCGGAAGCGGCGCTCGAGGTTCTCGACGATGCCCTCAAAGGTATTATAATAGACGCCGCTGCCGAACTCATTCGTGCGGTGCATCTCAATCTTTTCTTCGTTGGTGCCGTAGAGCAGGGCGTTGACGGCCTCGGTGCTCATCTCTTTGATGGGCGTGTCCAGCGTAAAGCCGTACTTTTTGCCCAGACCCAGATAATACATCTCGGCTACGGAGCCTTCGGCGTAGTACCAGCCGCTGGCCTTGACAGCCCCCTCCCGAATCGAGAGGTCCCGGTTGGGCAGGATGCGCTCTTCGTCCACCCGCATGAAGGTGCCGAGGCCGGTACACTTCTCGCAGGCACCCAGAGGGTTATTGAAGGAGAAGAGCCGGGGCGACAAGTCGCTGATGGAAATGCCGTGCTCAGGGCAGGCGAAATTCTGGCTGAAGGTCATGCACTCGCCGCCGATGACATCCACCTCAGCCACGCCGTCGGTGAGGGCAAGCGCCGTTTCCAGCGAGTCAGCCAGACGGCCGCGGATGCCCTTGCGCATGGCAAGACGGTCAACGACGATCTCCACGGTGTGCTTGATGTTCTTTTCCAGCGTGATCTCCTCGTCGAGGTCGTACATATTGCCGTCGATTTTTACGCGGGCGTAACCGGCGCGGCGGGCGGCGTCCAGCTCTTTCTGCTGGGTGCCTTTGCGCTGGCGGACGACAGGCGCGAGGATCTGGAACTTCGTCCCCTCTTCCAGCTTGAGCACAGCGTCCACCATCTCATCCACGCTCTGCTGGCTGATGACCCGCCCACACACCGGGCAGTGCGGCACGCCCACGCGGGCGTACAAAAGGCGCAGATAATCGTAAATTTCCGTCACGGTACCCACGGTGGAGCGGGGGTTGTGGCTGGTGGTCTTCTGGTCGATGGAAATGGCCGGAGACAGGCCGGTGATCTCGTCCACATCGGGCTTGTCCATCCGGCCAAGGAACATCCGGGCGTAGCTGGACAGGCTCTCGACATAGCGGCGCTGGCCGTCGGCGTAGATGGTGTCGAAGGCAAGGCTCGACTTGCCCGAGCCGGAAAGGCCGGTCATAACGATGAATTTTTCACGCGGGAGGGTCAGATTCACGTTTTTCAGGTTGTGCTCCCGCGCACCTTTGATGACTATTTTATCGTTTGCCAAGGTACTTTCTCCCTCTTCTCTGTGTCTGTGCATGGTTCTGCTTCCGCTCCGTCTCTGCCGAGGAATCCACGGTGGGGTTCTCGCCCCGGCGCAGGCGGTCGATCTGGTCGCGCAGGAAGGCCGCATGCTCAAATTCCAGCAGCTTGGCAGCTTCCTTCATCTCCCGGGTCAGGCGGTCAATGGCGGCTTCGCGCTCGAGCTTTCCCATCCGCCGGGTGTTCATCCTGGCATTCTCAGCCTTGTCGCTGATCTCAATCGAATCCGGGATGGCCTTGACGATGGTCTTCGGGACGATGCCGTGTTCAGCGTTGTAGGCCATCTGGATGGCGCGGCGGCGTTCCGTCTCGGTGATGGCGCGGTCCATGCTGTCCGTCACCTCGTCGGCGTACATGATGACCAGACCTTCGGCGTTGCGGGCGGCGCGGCCGATGGTCTGAATGAGGCTCGTCTCGCTGCGGAGGAAGCCCTCTTTGTCGGCGTCGAGGATGGCCACAAGGCTCACCTCGGGCAGGTCGAGGCCCTCACGCAGCAGGTTGATGCCCACCACCACGTCGATGGTGCCGAGGCGGAGGTCTTTGATGATCTCCATCCGCTCGAAGGTATCCACCTCGTGGTGCATATACTTGACCTTTATCCCCTGCTCGGTGAAGTAATCCGTCAGGTCTTCGGCCATTTTCTTGGTCAGCGTCGTGACCAGGACGCGCTCATGCCGCTCGATGCGGGCGTTTATCTCGCCCAGAAGGTCCGTCACCTGCCCCTCTACGGGGCGCACCGAGATGAGCGGGTCCAGCAGACCAGTGGGCCGGATGACCTGCTGGGCCACCTGGGTGCTGTTCTTCCGCTCGTACTCGCCGGGGGTGGCCGAGACGAATATCATCTGGTTGAGCTTGGATTCCACTTCCTCGAACTTGAGGGGGCGGTTGTCAAAGGCCGACGGCAGGCGGAAACCGTACTCCACCAGCGTCTTTTTGCGGGCGTAGTCGCCACCGTACATGGCCCGCACCTGCGGCAGGGTGACATGGCTCTCGTCTACGAAGAGCAGGAAGTCGTCCGGGAAATAGTCAAGCAGAGTCGTGGGCATACTGCCCGGCGCACGGCCCGACAGAACGGCAGAATAGTTCTCGATGCCCTTGCAGATGCCCACTTCCGTCAGCATCTCAATGTCGTAGTTCGTCCGCTGCTGGATGCGCTGGGCCTCTATGAGCTTGCCTTCCGAGGTGAACTGCTTCACCTGCGCGTCGCACTCGGCGCGGATCTTTTCAATGGCGGCAGCCTTTTTGTCGGCGCTGACGATATAGTGGCTGGCCGGGAAGATGGCAACGTGCTTGACCACGTTCTGCTTGGCACCCGTGAGGGGGTTGAACTCGGTGATGCGGTCGATCTCGTCGCCGAAGAACTCCACCCGGATGGCCAGCTCGCTCATATAAGCCAGATAGATGTCCACGATGTCGCCGTGGACGCGGAACTTATTGCGGATGAAATTGACATCGTTGCGCTCATATTGCAGCGTCACCAGCTTTTCACACAGCTCGTCCCGCTCCATCTGCATCCCGGGACGCAGGCTGATGACCATGCTGCGATAGTCGATGGGGTCGCCCAGCGAGTAGATGCAGGACACCGACGCGACGATGATGACGTCCCGCCGCTCCGACAGCGCCGCCGTGGCCGAGTGGCGCAGACGGTCTATCTCGTCGTTGATGGCGCTGTCCTTTTCGATATAGGTATCGGTGCTGGGGATATAGGCCTCCGGCTGGTAGTAGTCGTAGTAGGAGACAAAATATTCCACGGCGTTGTCCGGGAAAAACGAGCGGAACTCGGTGCAGAGCTGGGCGGCCAGCGTCTTGTTGTGGGCCAGCACCAGCGTCGGGCGGTTGCACTGGGCGATGACGTTCGCCATCGTGAAGGTCTTGCCGCTGCCGGTGACGCCCAACAGGGTCTGGCAGCGGTCGCCCCGCTCTACCCCCTCTACCAGCTGTGCGATGGCCTGCGGCTGGTCGCCCGTGGGGGCGTAGGACGACACCAGATGGAATTTTTCCTCTGCCACAAAAAGCCCTCCTTTTTCAAAACTACGATTAGTTGTATCTCTTGCAGCTATTATACCACAATTATTTTATAATGTAAATCATTCTCTTCCATATGGGCGTAACATTGCGCCGGTCTCGAAGTCGTAGAACGGCAGGCGGTTGGATTCCCGCATGGAGAAGTAGTCGTTTTCGGCGAGGATGATGTGGTCCCGCAGGCGTATCTTGACCAGCCCCAGCGCACGGACGATGTTCTCGGTGGCGGCGAGGTCTTCGCGGGAGGGCAGCGGCACACCGTTGGGGTGGTTGTGGCAGAGCACGACGCTTTCCGTCCCGCCCCGGAGCGCCGCCGAGACGACATCCTTCACCTCGAGGCTCACCATCCGGGTATTCCCCTCTTTGAGCCAGTACACGCTCTTTACCCGGCTGCGGCTGTCCAGCGAAAGGAGCAGGGCTTTCTCCTGTTTTGCCCCGGCGAAGCGGGGTTTCAGGTAAGCCGCCAGCCGCTCGGTGGTGGTCAGCGCACCCTCGGTGCTGGTGCGGCTGTGCTCGTAGTACCGGCTCACCTCGGGCAGGAGATGCAGCATCCGGGCGCTGGCCGGGCCGACGCCCGGCACACGGCAGAGTTCTTCTTCACTGGCTTCCAGCACACCGGCAAAGCTGCCGAAACGCTCCAGCAGCGCGTGGGCGATGCCGTTGGTATCCCGGCGGGCGTTGGTGATGTAGAGCAGATATTCCAGTGCCTCGTGGGGTGCGAGGCTTTCCAGCCCGTACTGCTCCACCCGGGTGCGCATCCGCTGCCGGTGACCCTCGTGGCTTATGTTCTGTCCTGCCATAGCTGCGCTCCTTTGTTTGTAGTCGTTTCTTTTATAGTACCCCATTTTCGGCAAAAGACAAGAGCCGACAGAAAATATTCTGCGTTGACTTCATGGGGAGAGTAGATTATTATAGGTATAAATAGCCCTCTCAGTCTCGCTTTGCTCGCCAGCTCTCCCAAGGGGAGAGCCTCTGGCGTACCGGATAGCTTTTCACTGAATGAAGAAAGCCCGATATTTCGTAAACGACCGGGCGCTGCTACAGAGGGCAGAAAACATCTTGAATTAAGGAAAAACAGAATGAAACAATACACTGCCACTGCCAACGACGAGGGTGTCCGCCTCTCCCGCTTTGTCCAGAGCGTGACCCGCGACTTCCCTACCAGCCTTTTATACAAGAGTTTCCGCAACAAGCGCATCAAAGTCAACGGCAAAAAGGGTGTACCCGAAGACCGCCTCAAAGCCGGCGACCTCATTGAGCTCTACATCAACGACGAATTCTTCCCGCCTGAGGGTGCAAAGCCGGCCCACAAGCCCGCCCCCAAAAAACAGCAGAACCAGCCCAAGGTGACGGTCATCTACGAGGATGAAAACATTGCCGTCCTCTACAAGCCCACCCACCTGCTCTGCCACAGCGACCGCACCGGCGACGCAAACCTTGTGGACGCATTCACCCAGTATCTGGCCCAGAAGGGCGAGTACGACCCTCAGGGCGAGAACCGCTTCAAGCCCGGCATCTGCAACCGCCTCGACCGCGGCACTGAGGGCCTCGTCATCGCGGCCAAGAGCTACGCCGCCCTCCGGGACATGAACGAGATCATCCGCACCGACCTGCTCAAGAAGGAATACTACACCATCACGGTGGGCATCCCCCAGAGCGGGCGCTTCACTGCATGGTGGGAGCACGACGAGAAGAACAATAAGGTGAGCATCCACGCCCACCAGTCCCAGGACGAGCGCCGCAAGCAGATCATCACCGATGTGGACGTGCTGCGGACGGCTGGCCCCTTCGCCCTCTGCCGCATCGGCCTCATCACCGGCCGCACTCACCAGATCCGCGCCCATCTGGCCTATCTGGGCAAGCCGGTGCTGGGCGACATCAAGTACGGAAACCGCAAGATGAATGAGCGCACCGGCACCAAGACGCAGGCCCTCTGCGCCGTCCGTATCAGCTTCCTCGACATTCCCGAGGAAAATACCCTCCACTACCTCTCCGGCAAGGTCATCAAACTGAAAGACCCGCAGATCGTAAAGCAGTTCGATGGGCTGGATAAAAATAAGCAGGAGGTTCCTGATGTATCCTGACCGCAAGACCCGCAGGTAAGTCTCTCCCCTCTTTTTACATTGGAGGTACAGCACCATGCACAAACCCCGCATCATCTTTTTCGACATCGACGGCACCCTCATCGACATGGAGAAAAAGCGTATTACTGAGCGGACACTGGACGCTCTGCGCCGCTTACAGCAAAACGGCATCTTGCTGGCCGTCGCCACCGGGCGTTCTCCGCTCATTGTGCCGAAATTCGACGGCGTGGAGTTCGATGTCTTTCTCACCTACAACGGCTCCTACTGCTACGACCGTCGCGGAGATATTTTTGCCAGCCCCATCCCGCCGCAGGATGTGCAGACGCTGATCCAAAACGCCGCAGCGCTTGGTCGTCCGGTGTCGGTTGCAGGACGGACGCAGCTGCTCTCCAACGGCACGGATGACGATTTGACGGCATATTACGCCATCGGCGGACGAGCACCGGTCATTTCCGATAAGTTTGATGAAGTCTCCCGAGGTGAAGTTTTCCAGCTGCTGATGGGCTGCCGCGAAAGCGACTGGCCCGCCATTCTCAAAGGCACGAGCGGTGCAAAAATCGCCGCCTGGTGGGACAGGGCGGTGGACATCATCCCCAGCTCCGGCGGAAAAGGAGCCGGTATCCAGAAAGTTCTGGCCTATTACGGCCTGACGCCCGAGGATGCAATGGCTTTCGGTGACGGCAACAACGATATAGAAATGTTTCAGGCTGTCGGTCACAGCGTTGCCATGGGCAACGCCTCTGCCGATTTGAAAGCCATCGCCAGCGAGGTCTGCGGCACCTGTGCAGAGGATGGTATTTACCACTACTGCCAAGAAAATGGTTTGATTTATCGCAATTTTCAAAAATAGTGCTTATCAAAATAGCATATTTGCGATATGCAGTTTGCGGATGTTGCTTGTGCATTAAAAACGCAAACTGCTATAAGAAAACAAAAAGAGGCCGCTGTGTTCAACCTCTCCGTCACGGCTTCGCCGTGCCGCCTCCCCTATCGAGGGGAGGCTTTGGCATGGCAGAAAGCCCAATCTCTTCGCCAGAGGCTCCCCTCGGTAGGGGAGCTGTCGAACGAAGTGAGACTGAGAGGTTGCTTTTACAGCGGCCTCTTATTTTTTGCTATTTACTTTTCTTCTCGTTCCGCCTTTTCGGCTTCCTGCTGCCGGCGCAGTTTCTTGATGCGCTTTTTCTCGCTCTCGACGCGGGGCCAGGGCCAGGAGAAGCCCTCGTTCTCCTTGCACCAGCGGGTCAGCGGGTAGAACGCAAACGCCAGCCCGAACAGGTACAGCAGGACGTACAGCAGACCCGAAAGCGTTACCAGCGCGTCCAGCGCACCAATGAGCGCCATGATGAAGCCAGCTTTCAGGAAAAACAGGCCGTTCTGGCGGCAGTACTCGGGGAAATTTTCGGCCTTGACGGCCTGACGGCCCTGGTCGCCCCAGACCCGTGGATTTTTCATGACCGAATAGCCGTAAAAGACCAGCATCAGGCCACAGGTGAGTTGGAATCCAAAAAACATCTGCGTCGTTCCTCGCTTTATTCTGGTGTGATGGAGTCAGAAGCGTGCTCAGTCGTCGTTGTACTCGCCCAGCAGCGGCTTCATGAAGGGCAGGAAGTCCAGCGTTGCAAAGTAGTCCCGGGGAGTCTCGGCACGGCGGATGAGGCGGTGAGTGCCGTCCTCGCAGAGCAGGACCTCGGCGCTGCGCAGCTTGCCGTTGTAGTTGTAGCCCATGGCAGAGCCGTGCGCACCGGTGTCGTGGATATACACGATGTCGCCGATGTCGATTTTGGGCAGCATACGGTCGATGGCAAACTTGTCGTTGTTCTCGCACAGACCGCCGACCACATCGTACTTGTGGTCGTGGGGTGCGTCTTCCTTGCCCAGCACGGTGATGTGGTGGTAAGCGCCGTACATGGCGGGGCGCATCAGGTTGGCCGCGCAGGCATCCAGACCGATGTATTCCTTATAGATGTGCTTCTCGTGGATGGCAGTAGCCACCAGAGCGCCGTAGGGGCCGGTGGTGAAGCGGCCCATCTCGGTGAAGATGGAGACATCGCCCATGCCGGCGGGGACGAGAATTTCTTCAAACTTCTTGCGGACGCCCTCGCCGATGGCCATGATGTCGTTCTCCGTCTGCTCGGGGCGGTACGGGATGCCGACACCGCCGGACAGGTTGATATAGGCGATATGCACGCCGGTGGCCTTCTGGACGCGGACAGCCAGCTGGAAGAGGATGCCTGCCAGCTCAGGATAATAGGCGTCAGAGATGGTGTTGGAGGCGAGGAAGGCGTGGATGCCAAAGTTTTTGGCACCCTTTGCGGCCAGCTTCCTGTAGCTGTCGATCATCTGCTCCTCGGTCATGCCGTACTTGGCGTCGCCGGGCTTGTCCATGACCTGGAAGCCCTCTTTGCTCTCGCCCAGCTGGAAGGTGCCGCCCGGATTGTAGCGGCAGAAGATGTTCTCCGGCACACCGGCCACCCGGTCGAGGAAGTCCACCATCGTGGCGTCGTCGAGGTTGATATAAGCGCCCAGCTCATAAGCCTTCTTCATGTCCTCCACAGGGGTCTGGTTGGAGGAGAACATGATGTCGCTGCCGCTGAAGCCGCACACTTCGCTGAGCATCAGCTCAGTCAGAGAGGAGCAGTCCACGCCGCAGCCCTCTTCCTTCAGGATCTGGAGGATGACGGGGTTCGGCAGAGCCTTGACCGCAAAATACTCGCGGAAGCCCTTGTTCCAGCTGAATGCCTTGTTGATGCGTCGGGCGTTCTCGCGGATGCCCTTCTCGTCATAGACGTGGAAGGGGGTGGGTACGTCCTGAATGATGTCCTGAGCCATCGACTCAGTCAAAAACGGTTTCTTTTCCATGATTGTACATCCCTCTTATATATTTTTACACAGCAAAGGTGCCGTGCAGCCAGCGGTTTTACAGCTTGAGGTTCTCGCGGGTGGGGGTAAAGGTAGGCACCATTTTGGCCAACTGCTCCACCACGCTGTCGTCGTTGTGCTCGGCGGCGACGGCCAGCTCCTGGAGCTGCTGGTAGAACTCGCCCAGGTCGATGTTCCGGGGCGGAGCCACGAAGATCTTATTGTGGACGGTGCGGCGCATCTTGTCCTGCTCCTCGTCCATCATCAGCTCTTCGTAGAGTTTTTCGCCGGGGCGCAGACCCACGATCTTAATATCCATGTTCACGCCCGGCTCATAGCCGTAGAAGCGGATGAGCTGTTTTGCAAGGTCCATGATCTTGACCGGCTCGCCCATGTCCAGCACATAGATGCTGCCGCTCTCGGCCAGCGCACCGGCCTGCAGCACAAGCTGTGCCGCCTCCGGGATGGTCATAAAGTAGCGCTCGATGTTGGCATCGGTGAGGGTGACGGGGCCGCCCTTTTTGATCTGCGCCTCAAACAGCGGGATGACGCTGCCGTGGCTGCCCAGCACATTGCCGAAGCGGACGGCGACACACTTCATGTCGGTGTTGCCCGCGAAGGTCTGGATGAGCATCTCACACAGGCGCTTGGTGCAGCCCATGACACTGGTGGGGTTGACGGCCTTATCGGTGGAGAGCTGCACCAGCCGCTCCACGCCGTGTTCGCTGGCACTGGTGAGCAGATTCTTAGTGCCAAAGACATTGTTCTTGACGGCCTCGGCGGGGCTGATCTCCATCAGCGGGACGTGCTTGTGGGCGGCGGCGTGGAACACCACCGTCGGGTGATACGTCTCAAATACCTCATCCAGACGGGCCTTGTCCCGGATGGAGCCGACCAGCACCGTGACCGGCACATCGCGGCCATACTTCTGCTGCAGTTCCATCAGCAGTTCATAGGCGCAGTTCTCATAAATATCGAAGATAAGCAGTTTTGCAGGCTTGAAGCGCATGACCTGACGGCAGAGCTCACTGCCGATGCTGCCGCCGCCGCCCGTCACCAGAACGGTCTTGCCGGTGAGGTAGCCGGAGATTTTCTCCGTGTCCAGCGTGACTTCCTCACGGGAGAGGAAATCGGCGGTGTTCAGCTCACGGAACGCACCCTGCTGAGGGGTGCCTGCACCCACCAGCTGGGGGTCGCTGAGCATCTGCACGGCGCAATGGGTGGAGACGCAGAGGTCGATGACGTGGTTCAGGCGGCTTCCCTTCAGGGTCGGGATCGCCACGATGATGGTGTGGATGTTGTAGCGGGTACACAGGTCGGGAATTTCTTCCAGTGTGCCGCGCACCGGGACACCGTGGATGGTCTGGCCCAGCTTGTTGGGGTCATCATCCACGGCTACGATGACATGGCCGTAGCTGGTATTGGTCTTGCAGACATTGATGGCCCACGCACCAGCTTCGCCCGCACCCACGATCATGACAGGGCGGTTGGGGTCCTTGCTGGCGTTGCCGCGCAGCCGCTCGCCCAGCGGGTGATTCAGGAAGAGCCGCCAGGCCAGACGGCTCCCGCCGATCAACAGTAAAATGAGCACCGCCGCCATGGCGTTGGCCGAGTTGAAAAGCACGCCGTGGATGAAGCAGCGGTTGACCAGATAGACGATGCCCGTCGGGACGGCGATCATCCCGGCCAGACGGATGAGGTCACGCTCCCCGGCGTACTTCCAAAGGATGGTGTAGAGCCGCCCGGCCAGAAAGCTGAGCAGATAGACCGCCACGATCCAGGGCAGATTCGCATAGAGCAGGGCGCGGTTGTGGGGCCACCAGGAGGCCTCGACAGCACCGTCTGCGCGCAGCAGCAGGGCGAAATAAAAGCTGAAGGCTACGATGGCTCCGTCCAGCGCCACCAGCAGAGCCCGGCGGGCCAGTACCTGCAGCAGATTTGTTTTCTTTTCCTTCACAGCATATCCTCTTTTGCATCGGGGGCCGGCATCCGAAGATGTCAGCTGCCGTTTTTCATTTCAAGGGCCTATCACCCCATAATATCTTTAGTATTATACTCGATTCTCTCCCCCGTGTCCAGCTATTTCACTTTTTGGACATTTTTCTTATGCCGCCTCTCCCCTGCCGCCACAGCCCGCAGCTCTTCGCCGAGGCCCAGCGGCCACGCCGCCGCAAAGCAGACCGCTGCCATCCCCGCGCCGCCCAGCGCTACCGCCGCCAGCTGCAAGGGGGCTCCACCGGTGAGCCAGTCTCCTAAAAGATGCCGCAGGGCCAGCCCGGCCCCGGCGCTGACGGCCCCCGCAAAGCCCGGTGCGCCCAGCCACCGCCAGAGTTGCAGCCGCAGGCCGCAGCTGGACAGCAGCCGCCCCGTGTTGGCGGTGCAGGTGTAGAAGCTGGACAGCAAGATCACAAAAAGAAAGCCCTTCATCCCGAAGCGGGGCAGCAGGAGCAGCACGCCCGCAATGCGGAGGCAGGAGTCCCACATGCTGTACCGGAAGACGGCTTTCTGTTCCCCTACTCCCTTCATAGCACCGTCCACCATGCTCTCGAGGTACATCAGCGGCATGGCCGGGCCGAGGATGACGAGGTAGCTGCCCGCCTCGGCGCTGCCGTAGAGGGCTTCGGCCAGCGGCTGACCCCACACCCAGAACGCCGCGCCTGCCAGCGCCGAGAAATAGCCGGTGAGACGGAGCATCCTGTCGATGAGAGCCGCCAGCCGCCCGCTCTGCCCCCGGAGGTGGGCCTGCGTGATCTCGGGCATCAGCAGAACGGAAAGGCTCCCCAGCAGTCCGAAGGGAAAGGTCAGCAGAGGCAGGGCCATCCCCTTGAGGCTGCCGTACTGGGCCACGGCTTCGGCACGTCCGCCGGAAAACTGCAGATAGACTGCCAGACAGGCCGGCACCAGCATATTCTCCGCGGTGTGGAGAGCGCTGGCGAGACAGCGTCCTCCCTCCACCGGCCAGAGAATGTCCCAGAGGCGCTTTCCCGGTTCCTGCGGGCGGCAGGCAGGCCGCGCACCGAAGCAGCGGCGGGCCTCTTTACGGTAAAAAAGTGCCATCAGCCCGGTGCTGACGGCCTCGCTGATCGCCGTTGCCCCCAGCACTGCCGTGCAGCGCCCGCCCACGTCCCAGCCGAGGGCGTCGGCCCGCTCCAGCGCAGCCCATACGATGCCGATGCGGACGGTCTGCTCGGCCAGCTGGCTCAGGACGTTTGGCTCCACCTGCCGCCGGGCGATGAAAAAGCCCCGCAGTACCGACGACACCGCCATCCACGGCAGGCCCAGCGACGAGACACGCAGCGCCCCCGCTGCCCGGACATCGCCCAGCCACCATTTTGCGGCGAGGCCCGCCAGCCCGAACTGCGCCGCCAGCGCCAGCACGCCCAGCCCGGCCCCCGCCAGCAGGAGACGGTGAAGCATCCCCCGGGCCTCCGCCGGGCTGCGGGCCAGCTCTTCGGCCATCAGGCGGGTGGCCGCCACCGAGACGCCCGCCGTCGCCAGCGTGACGAAGAGTGAATAGACCGCCAGCACCAGCTGGTACAGCCCCATCCCCTCGCCGCCCAGAGCGTTCGCCAGCCAGATGCGGAGCCCCATGCCCGCCAGACGGAGCAGGATGTCCGCCCCGGTCATCAGGGCTGCGTTTTTCAGATAGCTCTGCCGCACAGCGCACCCCTCCCTTTCCCCAGTGTATCTTTTTATAGATATGTAAGCTGCTCCGGGAAATATGAGCGGGGCCGTGGGTTGTTTCTTTCCCAGTTTTATGATATGATATATATTGTATCTGGCGGGAATGTTCTGCCAGACAGGATCTAAGAATGCAAGGAGGAAGCGCACCCCGGTACCACGGCCGTGCGCAACGAGACAATGAGCGAAGAATGTACCCATGACTGCTCCAACTGCGGGGCAGCCTGTTCTTCCCGCGATGCTGCGCCCCAGCATGACGTACCCAACCCCAATAGCAGCGTCAAGAAGGTCATCGGCGTCGTATCCGGCAAGGGCGGCGTCGGCAAGAGCATGACCAGCGCCCTGCTGGCCTGTGCAATGGCACGCCGCGGCTACCACTGCGGCATCCTCGACGCCGACATCACCGGCCCGTCCATCCCCAAGCTGTTCGGCATCCATGGCCGCGCCATGGCCGACGACAAGGGCTGCTGGCCCATCCAGAGCCGGATGGGCATCGACGTCATGAGCATCAACCTGCTGGTGGAGAACGAGGAAGACCCCGTCGTCTGGCGCGGCCCCGTCATCGCCGGTGCGGTCAAGCAGTTCTGGACCGATGTGGTCTGGAAAGACGTCGATTTCCTGTTCGTGGATATGCCTCCGGGAACCGGTGACGTCCCCCTGACCGTCTTCCAGAGCCTGCCCGTGGACGGCATCGTCGTCGTGGCAAGCCCGCAGGAGCTGGTGAGCATGATCGTGGCCAAGGCCGTGAACATGGCCGAGATGATGAAGGTGCCGATGCTGGGCATCGTCGAGAACATGAGCTATATCGTCTGCCCCGACTGCGGCAAGCACATCAACGTGTTCGGCGACAGCCATGTGGACGAGGTGGCCGCAAAGCATCACCTGCCCGTTCTGGCTAAATGCCCCATCGACCCGCAGCTGGCTGCGCTGTCCGACGCCGGCATGATCGAGACCTACGGCGGACAGTTCCTCGAGGGTGCCGCTGACGCCTGCGAGAAGCTGCTGAAGTAAGACTTTTCCTCCCTGCACCGGCCCGGAAAGGGCAGTGCAGGGATTTTCTATTTCTTTACAAAAGCAGGTTTTATCGCAGTTTTTTGATGTGTCCCGTCTTTTTCGTGAAGTGTATTCATCTTTTCCATTGTATTTTGAAAGATTTTCCGGTTTTTGCGGGGCGGGCCATCTTGTAAATCGGCAGATAAAGCTTTATAATAGCAAAGTGGTCAGAGGCTTATCAGCCCCGCCGTGGGAAACGGGAAAGACGGAGCCTCCACACAATAGAGATAAGGGAAAAGGAGTATATCATTATGCTGACGAATGAATATCTGAAGCGTGTCTACGAGGGCCTGGAAAAGCGCAATGGCAACGAGCCCGAATTCCTGCAGGCTGTCCGCGAGGTGCTGGAGAGCATCCAGCCCGTCGTGGAGAAGCATCCCGAGTACGAGAAGGCCGGCCTCATCGAGCGTCTGGTCGAGCCTGAGCGCATCATCACCTTCCGTGTACCCTGGGTCGATGATCAGGGCAAGGTCCAGGTGAACCGCGGCTACCGCGTCCAGTTCAACAGCGCCATCGGCCCCTACAAGGGCGGTCTGCGCTTCCATCCTTCTGTCAATCAGGGCATCCTGAAGTTCCTCGGCTTCGAGCAGACCTTCAAGAACAGCCTGACCACCCTGCCCATGGGCGGCGGCAAGGGCGGCTCCGACTTCGACCCCCACGGCAAGAGCGACATGGAAGTCATGCGCTTCTGCCAGAGCTTCATGACCGAGCTGTACCGCCACATCGGCCAGTTCGTGGACTGCCCCGCCGGTGATATTGGCGTCGGCGGCCGCGAGGTCGGCTATATGTTCGGCCAGTACAAGCGTCTGACCAACAGCTTCCAGGGCGGTATGCTCACCGGCAAGGGCCTGACCTTCGGCGGTTCTCTGGCCCGTACCGAGGCTACCGGCTACGGCCTGTGCTACTTCACCGCTGAGGCTCTGAAGTGCATGCGCAACGACAGCTTCGAGGGCAAGACCGTGGTCATCTCCGGCTCCGGCAATGTCGCCATCTACGCCTGCGAGAAGGCCACCCAGCTGGGTGCCAAGGTCGTCACCATGTCCGACTCCAACGGCTATGTCTACGACCCCAACGGCATCGACCTGGCCTACGTCAAGGACCTGAAGGAAGTCCGCCGCGGCCGCATCAAGGAGTATGCCGAGACCCACAAGGATGCCACCTACGTTGCTGACTGCACCAAGGTCTGGACTGTCCCCTGCGACATCGCCCTGCCCTGCGCTACCCAGAACGAGATCAACAAGGAGTCCGCAGAGGCTCTGGTGAAGGGCGGCTGCACCGTGGTCTGCGAGGGCGCTAACATGCCCAGCACTCCCGAGGCCATCGAGGTCTACCTGTCCAACGGCATCCTGTACGGACCCGCAAAGGCTTCCAACGCCGGCGGCGTGGCTACCTCCGGTCTGGAGATGAGCCAGAACTCCGAGCGTCTGAGCTGGAGCTTCGAAGAGGTCGATGCAAAGCTGAAGGGCATCATGGAGGGCATCTTCCACGCTTCCTACGATGCATCCGTGGCCGCCGGCTCCGAGGGCAACCTGATGGTCGGTGCAAACTGCGCCGGCTTCCTGAAGGTCGCTACCGCCATGATGGCTCAGGGCATCACCTACTAAGCTTTTTCCAAATCGTTCCAGAGGGCTGCACCCACACCGGGTGCGGCTCTTTTGTTTTGCCCGCCTGTCTGCATAACTGTCTGCTGTCCCGCTCATACTCCTTTCATCAAACGAAAAGAGGTTTTTGCATGGACGAAATGATGTTCTGTTATCAATGTGAGCAGGCGGCAAACTGCACGGCCTGCACCGGAAAAGCGGGTGTCTGCGGCAAATCAGCCGAGACAGCCGACGCGCAGGACAAGCTCACCGGGGCACTCATCGGCTTTGCCACCCTGCTGCTGGACATCGGCAGACCCATCCAGCCCCCGCAGGCACTCCTGCTGACGGAAGGATTGTTCACCACCATCACCAATGTTGATTTCGACCCCCAGACGGTGGCGCAGCTGACCGATAAGGTCTGGAAGGCCAAGCAGGAAGCCTTTGCCTCGGCCAGCCCTGCACCTGCACCAGTGTCGGACTACGATATGCAGAAGCTGTGGCAGGAGCCGGACCCCGACCGGAAGAGCCTGTGCTCCTTTGTCCTCTTTGGGCTGCGCGGCATGGCAGCTTACTCCTACCACGCGCGGGTGCTGGGCTATACCGATGGCGAGATCGACCTGTTTTTCTGCACGGCGCTGCGGGCCATCGCACAGGAGCGGGACAAGGACAAGCTCTTCCAGCTGGTGGAGGACACCGGGCGGATGGCCTACCGGGTCATGGCTGAGCTGGACAAGGCCAACACCGGCGCGTTTGGCGACCCGGAGCCGGTGGAGGTGCCCCTGACCATCGAGAAAGGGCCTTTCATCGTCATCTCCGGCCACGACCTCTACGACGCCAAGTGCCTGTTGGAGCAGACCGAAGGCAAGGGCATCAATGTCTACACCCACTCCGAGATGCTGCCTGCCCATGGCTACCCGGAACTGAAAAAGCGCTTTCCCCACCTGAAAGGCAATTTTGGCACCGCATGGCAGAACCAGCAGCGGGAGTTTGAGGACATCCCTGCGCCGGTGCTCTTCACCACCAACTGTATCATGCCCCTCCGGCCCAGCTATGCCGACCGGGTATTCACCACCTCTGTCGTCTCCTATCCCGGCGTCACCCACATCGGAGAGGACCGGGATTTTTCGCCGGTCATCGCCAAGGCGCTTGAGCTGGGCGGCTACCCGGAGGACACCCTCATCCCGGGCATGAACGGCGGCAGTGTGGTCACCACCGGGTTTGCCCACCATGCCGTACTGAGCCATGCGGAGGAGATCGTCCAAGCCGTCCACGAGGGTGCCATCCGGCACTTTTTCCTCATCGGCGGCTGCGACGGCACCCGCCCCTCCCGCCGGTACTACACGGATTTCGCCAAGCTGACCCCGCCCGACACCGTCATCCTGACGCTGGCCTGCGGCAAGTTCCGCCTCAACGACCTGCCGCTGGGCACGGTGGCCGGTCTGCCCCGCATCCTCGATGTGGGCCAGTGCAACGACGCCTACAGTGCCATCCGGATCGCGCTGGGTCTGGCGGGCGCTTTTGACTGCTCGGTCAACGAGCTGCCCCTCTCCATCATCCTCTGCTGGTTCGAGCAGAAGGCGGTCTGTGTGCTGATGGCCCTGCTGGCGCTGGGCATCCGGGGCATCCGTCTCGGCCCCACCCTGCCCGCCTTCCTCTCCCCCGGGGTGGCCGCTGTTTTGCAGGAGAAGTATGACCTCCGGCCCATCACCACGCCGGAGGACGATCTTGCCGCCTGTCTGGGCGGTTCGTAAGCGTCACATTAACAAAAAGCCCCCGGCACGATGCGGAACGTGCCGGGGGCTTTTCGTACAAAGCGGGGAGATGCGGAAGCTCTCCGCCTTGGGAGGTTGGTTATTTAGTGGAGCAGCTCGTTGTGTGCAAAGCCGCCCACCGTCAGCTCTGCGCTCTCACCGGAGTGGGTGAGGGTAAAGAGGGTGTCGTCCACGCCCAGAGACAGCATGCTGTCGATGTTCAGGACGGTCTCACGGAGCTGGGTGCGGAATACGATGGTGTCTGCGCCCTGTGCCTTCAGCTCCTTCAGGTTGCTCAGGCAGCCGGAAAGCACGGCAGCCTCAGCGGGTGCTGCCACAACATACCGGCCGTCGGCAATGGAGGTCTCGTAGGCCCCTGCGCCGGTAACGGTGAGGGTGACAGCGGAGGAGCCGCTGTTGCTCTCGGGTGCGCCGCAGCGGGTGCAGACGCCATTCACAAAGTGGTGGCCCAGTGCATCACTGATGATCTCCTCGTAGATCTCGCCCTTATGGCCCTCGGTAGTGCAGGTGTAGACCCGCTTGCCCGGAGTGGTGCAGGTGGGCTCCGTAACCGTCATCTTGTAGCTGTGGCCGTCCTGCTTGATGCCGACCAGGTCACCCGTGACGGTAATGCTGCCGTCCTCGTTTTTGGTGGTAGTGGCATTTTCGTAGATATTGACCTTTCCCGTTTCGTCGGTATTGATCTTGTCTACGGAATCAGCGTTCTTCAGCGTCTCGCCCTCAGGAACATACAGATTGACTACGGTGTTGTCTTTTGCAACGATTCCGTCCGTCCTTGTTCCCACAAGGGTAATGGTGCTGTTGCCGCCTACCTCATAGGATCCGCCATTAAATCCAAAAAGCCCGCCATCATAGCTTACCTTAGAGGCCTCCGTTTTCCCTTCCACAGCCGTAATCGTCAGGTTCTCCAATGTAGGGTTGTTATAATACATTGCCGAGAGCACTGAGCCCTTATTGCCCTCCTTTTCTGTTTTCACGTTCCCTCCGGTGAGTTCCAGCGCAGAATCCTTCATGCTCAGAGTATGTTGATAATAATTTCCGTAAAGACTCATTGCATTACCGGATGATGCATTTTTCTTTCCCTCTGCACTTCCACCTGCAGCGGAGATCGAAACTCCCTCGATCTCTGCATTTGCAGCTATATTTATTCCGGTACCGCCGCTTACTGATTCCTGATTTTCTATGTGTGCATCGCCGCCCTTTGCGGTAATATGGGCACCATCAAGGAACTTTGCTGTTCCAGCTTCTCCATCAAATGGGCTCTGCACTTGGATGCCAGTTCCACCACCGGAGAACATAGTGGAAGCTCCTGTCACCTTGGAATTGCCGCCCTCGGCCTTGATCTCGGCACCGGACACCGTGAGATTCCTAGCGCGGATGCCATCACCGCCATTAAGCCACTGGTTATCGCTTGTCCATGGAAGGTTTGAGGTTTCAACATCTCCACCCGCAGCGGTGAGGCTGCCGTTTTTGTCTTCGTCCTGGATGGTCAGCGTACCGTTACCTTGAGCGTGCAGGCCATGACCTCCACTGAGATAGGTATCTGTACTCTCATCCTGGCTCCAGTTGCTGCCACCCTTCAGCTCATTCTTGCCGTCCAGCTCCAGCGTCACATCGCCGGTGCCGGAAACGGTCACAGCGCTCTTGTTTGTATTCCCTGCATCCACCTTCAGGTCACGGAGGATGACCTTCAGAGCCTTGGCAGAATTATTGATGATCTTCACCACATTGTTGGCGGCGGCCTGTACGCTTTCGGAAAGGGTGGTGGGGGCGTTGGTAGCCTCGTAGGTCTTCTCCTCAGCGGGCTTTTTCTCTTCAGCCTCCTGCTCCGCAGCAGGCTTGGCGGCAGGCTTTGCGGCCTCCTTCTGGGCCTCGGCGTCATACTGACCGTACTCGATCACCTGATCGGAGGTCTGTTCGGTCTTTTCGGTCTGCTCCGGCTCCTGAGAGTCGGCGGGCTTCTCCTGAGTCTCCTTCTCCTGGGCCTGCTTCTCCTCGTCCTCCGGGGCCAGCAGCTCCAGAGAGCCGGGCTCCTGGGCCTGCTCCTCGGTCTCGCCGGACTTTTCAACCTCGGAGGCGTTTTCGCCGGACTTTTCAACCTCGGAGGTGTTTTCGCCGGACTTTTCGGCCTCGGAGGTGTTTTCGCCGGACTTTTCGGCCTCGGAGGTGTTCTCTTCCTCTGCGTTCAGGTTTTCGGTGGCCGTGGACTTGGTGTTGTCGCCGGTGATGGTGACATCATTACCCTCTTTTCCGTCGCTGAAATCGTTCGTCTTCTCAACGCCGCCAACCTTGATGGTCACTTTTGCGCTGCCGTTATCGTCTACCTGCGTGATCTCAACATCGCCATCCACCTTAGACATATCGATGTTGAAACCGGCCGATGCCGGTAGCGCCGCAGCTGACACCGCCATGCTGAGCGCCAGCACAGCTGCCGCCGTGCGCTTCATTGTTTTCCGTAACCGCATAATTTTTACCTCCTGTTTCGTGGTTTTTCCTTCTTTTATTTTACCCCCCCCCCCTATAGGTTTTTCAATAGCTTTTGTCAACAATCTTTTGGGCAAATATTTGTCATTTTTCTACAAAAAGGCCGCTGGGTCACACCTTCCGTGCAGTGGCGCGAGCGATTTGTCCATCGACCCATCGGAAAGCGCGGCCTTGATAAGCCATACTTTTTCCCACCGGGTGTGTCTGTTTTGAACAAGAAAAAAGAGGGCCGGTGTACCCACATTTGGTGCAGCTGTCACTTGAATCTTTTTCAGCACCTTTGTATAATATTCTTGTTATCCGGAACAAAGGCGTTCCAGATGAGTCTTCGCCGACCCATCTGGGACGCCTTTTCTTTTTACCGGCATTAAGAGGGACTCTGCGGAATGTGCCGCCGAGGTGGACCGCTATCTGATGGGTTACACCAATCTGTGACCCCCCTCCCCCTATTTATGACATTCTCTTTCCTATCCTAAACAGAAACGGGAGCTTTCCTTTACCGGGAGGCTCCCGTTTCTGCATTTCGCCGCTTTCGTTTTTACAAAGTTTTCACAGTTAGCGCATCCTACCCACTTGAAACAGATACCCCCAAGTGGTAAAATCAAGATGTCGGGAGATTTACCCCCACAGGGTACATCTCCTCTTCACACTGATACACCCGGAAAGGAGTCATCTGCTATGACTGATGCTGAAAAAAAGCCCTGCTGCGCCGCCGAGCCTGCCGAAAAGGACACTGCCCCCTCCTGCTGCCGCCACAAGGACCGTACCCCTGAGGAGTACCGCGCCCTCGCCAACCGGCTGAGCCGCATCGAGGGCCAGGTGCGCGGCATCCACACGATGCTGGACAAGGACGTCTACTGCGCCGATATTCTGGTGCAGGTGGCTGCGGTGAACGCTGCACTGAACGGCTTTTCCAAAGAGCTGCTGAGCCAGCACGTCCGCACCTGCGTGGCCGACGATTTGAGAGCCGGCGGGACGCAGAAGCTGGACGAACTGCTGCAGCTGCTGCCCCGGCTCATGAAATGACCCCGTTCCGGGCATCCTATAAGAGGGAAAGGAATCCGCAATGGAACAATACAATGTCACGGGCATGAGCTGCGCGGCCTGCTCTGCCCGGGTAGAAAAGGCCGTGAAGAAGGTGCCGGGCGTCACGAGCTGCTCGGTGAGCCTTCTGACAAACTCCATGGGCGTGGAAGGCACAGCCTCCCCTGCCGCCATCCTCTCGGCTGTGCAGGAGGCAGGCTACGGCGCAAGCCCGAAGAATGCCTCTGCCAGTAAGACTTCGGACGCCAGCACCGACCTCGACGCACTGGCTGACCACGAGACACCGAAGCTCAAGCGCCGCCTCATCGCCTCACTGGGCTTCCTGCTGGTGCTGATGTACTTCTCCATGGGCCACATGATGTGGGGCTGGCCCCTGCCCCACTGGTTCGACGGCAACCACATCGCCATGGGCCTTGTCCAGCTGCTGCTGGCGGGCATCGTCATGGTCATCAACCAGAAGTTCTTCATCAACGGCTTCAAGGGCCTCATCCACGGCGCACCCAACATGGATACGCTGGTGGCTCTCGGCTCCATGGCAAGCTTCGTGTGGAGCACTTACGCCCTGTTCGCCATGACCCGCGCTCAGGTGGACGGCAACGACGAGCTCGTCATGCACTATATGATGGAGTTCTACTTCGAGTCTGCCGCCATGATCCTGACCCTCATCACGGTGGGCAAGATGCTGGAAGCCCGCTCCAAGGGCAAGACCACCGACGCCCTCAAGAGCCTGATGAAGCTGGCCCCCAAGACCGCCACGCTGGTGCGGGACGGCGCGGAAGTGACCGTGGCCATCGCCGACGTGCAGAAGGGCGACGTCTTTGTGGTCCGCCCCGGTGAGAATATCCCGGTGGACGGCGTGGTGCTGGAAGGCACCAGCGCAGTCAATGAGAGCGCCCTGACCGGCGAGAGCATCCCGGTGGACAAGGCCGTCGGCGACAAAGTCAGCGCCGCCACCACCAACCAGTCGGGCTTCCTCCGCTGCGAGGCCACCCGCGTCGGCGAGGATACCACGCTGGCTCAGATCATCAAGATGGTCAGCGATGCCGCCGCCACCAAAGCTCCCATCGCCAAGATCGCCGACACCGTGTCGGGCTTCTTCGTCCCGGCGGTCATCTCCATTGCCGTCGTCACCACCATCGTCTGGCTGCTGCTGGGCCATGAGCTGGGCTATGCGCTGGCCCGCGGCATCTCCGTGCTGGTCATCAGCTGCCCCTGCGCACTGGGCCTTGCAACACCTGTGGCTATTATGGTGGGCAATGGCCTCGGCGCCAAGAACGGCATCCTCTTCAAGACTGCCGCCTCGCTGGAAGCCGCAGGCCGCACCCAGATCGTGGCGCTGGACAAGACCGGCACCATCACCGAGGGCGCACCCCGCGTCACCGACCTGCTGCCTGCCGAGGGCGTCACCGAGACGGAGCTGCTGACGCTGGCCGCCGCGCTGGAAAGCCGCAGCGAGCACCCTCTGGCAAAGGCAGTTCTGGCCGACGCCGAGGCAAAGGCCATCACTCCCCCGGAAGTCACTGACTTCGCGGCCCTGCCGGGCAACGGTCTGGCGGCCAAGCTGGACGGCATGGACATCTATGCCGGCAATGCCGCCTTCATCCAGACCAGGCTCACCCTGCCCGCCGCACTGGCACAGCAGGCTGAAAAGCTGGCCACCGAGGGCAAGACTCCCCTCTTCTTCGGCGGCGCAGGCCGTCTGCTGGGCGTTATCGCCGTGGCCGACACCATCAAAGAGGACAGCCCCGAAGCCATCCGTCAGCTGCAGAACATGGGCATCCGGGTCGTGATGCTCACCGGCGACAACCAGCGCACCGCCGACGCCATCGGCAGGCAGGCGGGCGTGGACGAGGTCATCGCGGGCGTCCTGCCCGACGGCAAGGAGGCCGTCATCCGCCAGCTGCAGGCCAGCGGCAAGGTGGCCATGGTGGGCGACGGCATCAACGACGCCCCCGCCCTCACCCGTGCCGACACCGGCATTGCCATCGGCGCAGGCACCGACGTGGCCATTGACGCCGCCGACGTCGTGCTGATGAACTCGAAGCTCTCGGACGTGCCTGCGGCCATCCGCCTCAGCCGCGCCACCCTGCGGAACATCCACGAGAACCTGTTCTGGGCGTTCATCTACAACATCATCGGCATCCCGCTGGCGGCTGGTCTGTTCATCCCCTTCGGCCTGACCCTGAACCCCATGTTCGGTGCTGCTGCCATGAGCCTGTCCAGCTTCTGCGTCGTGAGCAACGCCCTGCGGCTGAACCTGTTCGATCTGCACAGCACCAGGCACGACCGCAAAACTGCTTCTCCCGCCGCTGCCCCGGTGCAGTCTGCGGCTGAAAATAACAAAAAATCGGACGCCGAAGCGCCCGAAGTCAAAACGGAGGATCATACCATGAAGAAGACCCTGAAAGTGGAAGGCATGATGTGCGGCCACTGCGAAGCCCGCGTGAAGAAGGCTCTGGAAGCCCTGCCCGAGGTGGACGAGGCTGTCGTGAGCCACGAGGCCGGCACCGCCATCGTCACCCTGAACGCCGAGGTCGCCGACGACGTGCTCAAGAACGCCGTCGAGGCACAGGACTACAAGGTCACCGGCATCCAGTAAGCTGTAAGATGCAGAAAAGCCAGCGCACGGAATGTGCGCTGGCTTTTGTTGTAGGTCATAACCTCTCAGTCTCGCTATCGCTCGACAGCTCCCCTACCGAGGGGAGCCTCTGGCGAAGAGACAAAGCTTTACGAAATGCCAAGGCCTCTCCTCGGTAGGAGAGGTGGCAATGCGAAGCATTGACGGAGAGGTTTCATTCCTTACGGAGTCAGACGGTTGGGGCCGCGGAACAGGAACTCGGCGTCCTTGATGGACTGGCCGCAGAGCAGCATGGTCAGACGGTCGATGCCCAGACCGAAGCCGCCGTGCGGGGGGCAGCCGTACTGGAAGAACTCCAGATAGAACTTGACGTCATCGGCCAGGCCCTTCTCCTCTGCCTGCTTCTTCAGCACGTCGTAGCGATGCTCACGCTGTGCGCCGGTGGTGATCTCCACGCCGCGCCAGATGAGGTCGTAGCCCTGCGGCACGCCGTTCTCGTCGCGCATGTGGTAGAAAGCACGCTTCTCAGCGGAGTAGTCGGTGATGAACAGGAACTCGTGGCCGTAGTGCTTCTTGACCCAGTCGTAGCTCAGGCGCTCGGCCTCGGTGGTCAGGTCGCCCTTCTCGCTCTCATCGACCGTGTAGCCGAACTCCTCTTCCAGACCCTTGTACAGGTCGGCCAGCTTGACCACAGGGAACGGCGTGGTGGGGACGACGACTTCCAGACCAAACAGCTCCTTGATCTGCTCGCCGTACTGCTCCTTGACGGCCTTCAGGCCGGCAGTCAGAAGCTCTTCCTCCATCTTCATGACGTCCTTGTAAGAGGTGATGTAGCTGAACTCAAGGTCGAAGCCGGAGAACTCGGTGGAGTGCTTATTGGTGTAGCTCTTCTCCGCGCGGAAGACGGGGCCGGTCTCGAAGATGCGCTCGAAGCCGGCGGCCATAGCCATCTGCTTATAGAACTGAGGGCTCTGGGCCAGATAGGCGTTGCGGTCGAAGTAGTCCACCTTGAACACCTCAGAGCCGCTCTCGCTGGCGGCAGCGATGAGCTTCGGGGTGTGGATCTCGATGAAGCTGCGCTCGAGCAGGAACTGACGCATGGCGTTGACGAAGCAGCTCTGTGCCTTGAACATCAGCTGGTTCTCATCGGTGCGCAGGTCGATCCAGCGGTAGTCGATGCGCTGGTCGATGCTGGAACGCTCCACAGCCTTCTTCTTCTTGGTGGCGGCGATCTCCTTGCGGACGATGGGCAGCGCGTCGGCGATGCTCTCGATCTCGATGGTCTCGGGGATCATCTCGATGCCGCCCATCTTGACGTAGTCGTTCTCCATCACCTTGCCGGTGACGGTGATGACAGAGTCCGGGGTCAGTTTGTCGATGGTGTCCACCAGTTCGGGGTGGTCCTCCTTCTCGACGGTGATCTGAAGTTTGCCGGTAATATCCTTCAGCACGATGAAGGCCATATATTTGCTGTTGCGCAGGTTCTCGATAAAGCCCTGCACCTTGACCGTGCTGCCAATTTCCTTTTGTACCTCATTGATATAGGTGCGTTCCATGGAAATCCTCCTTCTGTGTCTTGTGTACTGTTTTATTATACGCTTTTCGGGGGATAAATCAAGAGAAAGGACGAATCACTTTCCTTCTTCGTGCAGCGTCCCGGTGCCGCCCTCCACCACGCCGTCGTGGTCGGCCACGGCCCTGATGGTGCCGAAGAAGCATTTGACGTCCAGCCAGAAGCTCATATGCTCCACATACCAGCCGTCCAGCTTCGCTTTCTCCGTGATCTCCAGCTCGTCGCGGCCATGGATCTGCGCCCAGCCGGTCAGACCGGGGCGGACGTCATTGGCACCGTACTTGTCCCGTTCGGCCAGCAGGTCGTACTGGTTCCAGAGGGCCGGGCGCGGACCGATGACTGCCATGTCGCCCACAAGGATATTCCACAGCTGGGGCAGCTCGTCCAGACTGGTCTTGCGCAGGAAACGGCCCACCCGGGTGATATACTGCTCCGGGTCGTGGAGCAGATGGGTGGGCATGTCGTGGGGGGTGTCGATGCGCATGGTGCGGAATTTCAGGATGTTGAAATAGCTCTTATGGATGCCCACCCGCTTCTGCTTGAAGAACACCGGCCCCGGCGAGTCCAGCTTGATGGCAAGGCAGAGCAAAAGCAGCAGCGGCGACAGCACCAGCAGCCCGCAGGCCGACAGTACCACGTCCAGCAGCCGCTTGATTCCTTTTTGATACATGATGGTTCTCCCTTTTATTCCTAGAATATACTTATTATATACCATTTTCCCCTGCCCAAACAAGCCCCGGGCCGCATTCCCGGGCGAAAATGCTGGTTTTGTTGTATCGTTCTGACGGTTTTCTCTCTTGCCCCGCCGGGCCGGACGGCGTACCATAGACATAAGATCATCTGAGAGGAGCACTCTGTTTATGATACAGCGTTTTGTCATCGGGAAGCCTTTTCCCACCGAGAGCGTCGTGCTGGACCTGCCCGCCGAGACCGGCCCCGTGCCTTACCTGACACCGGACGGCGATGGCTGGCAGTATGTCATGCAGGAGAAGGACATCGTCTATGGCTTGGGCGAGATGCCCCGGGGCCTCAACAAGCGCGGCTGGCACTACGAGACGAACAACACCGACGAGAGTGAGCACGGCGAAAACCGGCTTTCCTACTACGCCGCCCACAATTTCCTGCTCATCTCCCCTGCCGACGGCAGCGGATGCATCGGCATCTTCGTCGATTTCCCGGGCAAAGTGAGCTACGACATCGGCTATACCCGCCACGACACCCTCCGCTTCGCCACGGCAGAGCCGAACTATGCGCTCTACCTCATCACAGCCCCTACAGCGGCAGAGGCCGCAAAGGAGTTCCGGCAGCTCATCGGCCCCAGCTATATCCCGCCCAAGTGGGCGTTCGGTCTGGCCCAGAGCCGCTTCGGCTACAAGACCGAGGCCGACATCCGGGAGGTGGCCGCGCAGTACAAGGCCAACGATCTGCCGCTGGACATGATCTGCATGGATATTGATTACATGCAGTCCTACGCTGATTTTACCATCGACAAGGCCCGCTTCCCCGACCTCGGCAAGCTTGCCGCCGACCTGAAAGCCGAGGGCATCCGGCTCGTCCCCATCATCGACGCAGGCATCCGCTGCGACGACAATGACCCCGTCTGCCGCGATGGCCTCGAGAAGGGCTATTTCTGCACCAAAGAAGACGGCACGCCCTTTGTGGCGGCGGTCTGGCCCGGCAAGGCCTACTTCACCGACTTTCTCCGTCCCGAGGCCCGGGTGTGGTTCGGCAAACAGTATAAGATGCTCACCGACCTCGGCATCGAGGGCTTCTGGAACGACATGAACGAGCCTGCCCTCTTCTACTCCCCTGAACGGCTGAAAGCCTTCTTCGAGAATGCCGCCGCCCTGAGCCGGAAGGATAACCTCGACCAGAACGATTTCTTCGGGTTGGTGCGCTCGGTGATGGGCCTGATGAATGCCCCCGAGGACTACCGCAGTTTCTACCACGATACCGCTGCCGGGCGGGTGCGCCACGATCGCGTCCACAACCTCTACGGCGGCTGCATGACCCGTGCTGCCGGCGAGGCGTTCCAGACCCTGCATCCCGGCCAGCGCACCCTGCTCTACTGCCGCAGCAGCATCATCGGCGCCCACCGCTGGGGCGGGATCTGGCTGGGCGACAACCACTCCTCGTGGAGCCAGCTGCTGGCCAACATCCAGATGATGCCTGCCGTTCAGATGTGCGGCTTCCTTTACAGCGGTGCCGATTTGTGCGGTTTCAGTGAGGACACCACCCCCGATCTGGCGCTCCGCTGGCTCGAGTTCGGATTGTTCACACCTCTCATGCGCAACCACGCCGACGCCGAGAGCCGGGAGCAGGAATTTTACCGCTTTACCGATGTTCTGCCCGCCATCCGCAATATGCTGGATCTGCGGTATGCCCTCCTGCCCTACCTCTACAGTGAGTTCATGAAGGCCGCGCTTGAGGATGCACCTTACTTCCGGCCTTTGGCTTTTGACTACCCTGCCGACCCCGACGCCCGGGAGGTGGACGACCAGCTGCTTCTTGGCGAGGGCCTGATGGTCGCACCCGTCCACACCCAGAACGCCCATGGCCGGACGGTCTATCTGCCTGAGGCGATGAAGATGCTGCGTCTGCGCAGCGTCTCCGACTACGACGAGGAAGTTCTGCCCGCCGGGCGGCACTATCTGCCCTGCGAACTTGGCGAGGTGCTGCTCTTCATCCGTCCGGGCCACACCGTACCGGTGGCACAGCCCGTCGCCAACACCGCCCAGCTGAACGATACGGCCCTCACCTTCTGGCGCTTCGCGCCCGACGGCCAGCCTGCGCCCTACCGGATGTATACCGACGACGGCGTGACCACCGATCACAACAGGCCCGAACACTGGCGTATCGTCGGACAATAACGCAAAAAACACCCGGAAGCATCTCCGGGTGTTTTTTGGTATTACATGTATGCGACCGTCTCGGACAGGGGCTTTCTCGAGCCGTGGTTCGCCAGCGGCCCTGCGCCCTCTGCGGCATAGCCGAGGTCGAGGATCATCAGGACCTCTTCATTTTCCGGCAAGCCCAGTTCCTTGGCCAGCTCATCCGGGTCGAAGAAGTTGAGCCAGCAGCTGTCCACACCTGCGTTGGCGGCGGCCAGCATCAGGTGGGTCGCCACGATGGCGGCATCCTCCATGCCGGAGTCCCGCTTTCCGCCGGGATAAGTAAAGACGCTGTTTTTATCGAAGGCCACGACGAGGCAGGTAGACGCACCATAGCGGCAGGGCGTCACCTTGTCGAGCTTTGCCAGACTTTCTTCCGACTGCAGCACATAGATGCGCTGCTCCTGAGAATTCTTGGCGGTCGGGGCCAGCCGCCCCGCTTCCAGGATCTCCGTCAGCTTCTCGGCTTCTACCTTACGTGTGCTGAAATTCTTGCAGGAATAACGCTCTGCAACGACCTTAGTAAATTCCATAACCGTTGTCCTCCTGACTTTGGGTGATAGACTTTTTATGTACAGAAGTCTCAGCATTATTGTAGCACGCTTTTTCTTTGAGAGCCACTGTTATTTTTACGAAAGGATCTGCCGTTTTTTAAGAAACGGCAGATCCACCCGGTCATTCCCCGCAGGCCGCCCGGGTGAAAAGTCCTTGACAAATCCTTCTAAAAGAGTTACACTGTTCTCGTTCCGAAAAACAAATATGGGCCTATAGCTCAGCTGGGAGAGCGTTCGGTTCGCATCCGAGAGGTCAAGGGTTCGAATCCCTCTAGGTCCACTTTTAGCAGCAGCGTAATTTTAACGCTGCTGCTTTTCTTTTGCGTACATATAAGTCACACGCTGGCTTTGGGACCTGGACGGATCCGAACAGCACGGCCCTGCTGCAGGCAGGGCAAGCTACCAGCCCGGTTCCCAGAACTATAAGCAGGAGAAGCAAGGCCGTCCTTATTTTCTGTTTCATTGCAGGGTCTCCTATTCTTTATCCAGTGATCTAAAAATTGCATCTGCTCTTTTGTATGAAACCAATGCTCTCCGCCCGGCATAACGGTCAGCTCTGCGTTGTTCTTTTCCGCAAAGGCTTTTATGGTTTCCATGGAGGTCAGAGCATCCTTTTCCCCATACAAAATGCGGGTAGGGATTTCCCATGAAACCGGATGCTCTCGGACATAGCAGAGATATTTCCACGACAGCGTTTCGCCAAATGTTGTGGAGATTTCCTGCTTCTCTGCAAGTTCTGCTTCGGAGACGTCAGCCCATTGCATCATGTTGCAAATCAGTTGCTCCATATCAACTACTGGAGAAATAAAATAAGCGGTATCCACCAATTTCTCATTCAACGAGGACAAAGATAAAAACGCACCAATGCTATTTGCCACCAGTGTGAGCTTCCTGCAGCGTTTCCGCACTGCCGTAAAAAATCCGGAAAATTCCTCCGTGGCTTCCCATGGAGATCGTGCGTGGTAGTCGAAACCAATTACTTCACAGCCAGGGAATAGGGCTTTATAATGCTCGGCCTCTTGTGCCGAACCGCCCTTTCCGTGAACATATACAACAATTTCTTCCATATAAAATCCTCCAAAAAACGCAGCACACCCCCATTCTATGGGCTGCACTGCGTCTGAGCGTCTGGCGTCTTGCTTGATTCAATTATTCTGCCGCTAATTTCAAAAATTTCTTGTCCGACTGGATGCTCTGGGTCACAAACTTCCCATCCCGGAACAACGCGTATGTTGTGACAGGTGCAGGCACATTCTGGGCCGTCTCTTTCTCAGTGATGTGAACGGCTTTGAACGGGATTCCATGTTCCTTTGCAGCCTCCTGCACCTTTGGCACCCAATAATAGGTGTAGGGGCACTGGTCGGTATAGTAGAGGACAAAGCCGTTTTCCTCCACCTTGGGATGCTTGGCACAGTCCTTGAATTTTGGCGGCCGGGCATTCTCTGCAAGGGGCAGATACATGAGGTTGATGCCGCAATCGGAGATGTCTGAGACCTTGAAGCCCTTATGGGTCAAAAACTTGGGGTCAGCGAGAAATTCCCGTTTGCGTCCCTCTGCACACAGAATGCAAACGCCGTTTTTGCCCTGCGCCTTGGCATCCCGAAGACATTCTTCCAGCAGATCGCTGGAATAGCCGTGGCCTTTCAAAGAACCGGAGACCCACAGACAGTTGATATAAAGCCAGCCTGCTGCATCAATGGGTACCCATGCGTTTTCTGCCGGGATGTACTCGATAAAACATTTGCCGCGCTCTGCACTGCGGTAAAAAACAAGTCCCTCCTCAAAGCGCTGCTTGAGCCATTCTTTCTTGGCAAGGCTCTGTTTGCCGGACATGGCACAACAGATGTGTTCCCTGTCGATGTTTTCTTTGGTAACTCTGATATAGTCCATCGAAGCGCTCTCCCCTATCTTTGTACTTTTTCATGCCTTCTCCGACACAGCGGCTTTTTCGTTTTTGGCTGCGGCTTATCGCATCCGTCCATCGCCGCCCATCAAGGCGGTCATTTCCTCAATATAATCCAGCGGGAACGGCGGAGCGCACAGCGGCTTCATGGCAATGCTCATGAGCTTCATGGGGTTGTCGTCTGCCGCCACCCGGTTGGAGCTGAGTTTTCCGCAGCGTTTGCAGCGGTGGATGATGGCCCACTCGCCGCCTTTGCGCACCCAGACGGCCACCGGCTCCATGATGCCGCCGCAGTCGGAGGCACGGTCGCCGGGTTCTTCGTCCACATGAAGGCTGGACAGGCAGTTGGGGCAATGGTTGCGGTGGTCGCTCCCGGCGTGTAACACATCAGAGAAATTACAGCTTATTCTCCCAGCGCCGTCTCGATGTTTGCCAGCACCTTCTGGCTCAGCAGAACGAAAGCCTGCCTGGTGCGGCCTGCCGAGACTCCCGGGCTGTGGACATTGGGCCGCCGGAAGAAGCCCTCACTGACGGGGCCTGCGGCGGCGTAGGTGTCACAGAAGAAGTGGGTGCCGGGCTTATCCAGCCACTTTTCCAGCGCGGCGGAGTCAAAGCCGGGGCCGATGGAGGTATTGAAAAGGACTTTTCCCTCCCCCAGCGCCTCAAACTCCGGCTCACCCAGGAGCAGAACATTCTTGTTCAAACAGGTAAAGACCACTTCGCTCTCCCGGAGCAGAGTGTCCAGAGGCTTATACTTCATGCCTGCGGCCTCGGCGTCGGGCTTATGGCTGCGGCTGTAGTAGGAGATGTCCGCGCCGAGGAAGGCCAGTGCATCGGCGATCATCCGGCCCGAAACGCCCAGACCCACGATGCCCACCTTGAGGCCGTAAATCTCCACCGGCTCGTCGTGGAGCATCGGCATCCCGAAGCCGTGGAGCAGGCCGGTCAGCTCGTGGAGGACGTACTCCACCACGCCGCGGTCACCGTAGTCCCGGATGCCCAGCACCTTGATGCCCTTTTCCCGGGCAAAGGCGATGTCCACATTGGCGCTTTCTTCCGAGTAGAGGCTGCAGCACATCCCGATGTAGCGCAGGTTCGGGCAGCGCTCGATGACGTTTTTGCCCATGCGGGAGGTATAGCTCAACAGCGCCGCGTCGGCGTCTCCGATGCGGCGGACGATCTCCTCGTCGTCGGCGGGAATGTCGCGGTAAAGCTCGACCTGTTCGGCGTACTGATGCAGCGCTTCCTCTGCTGTGGGGATGAGGCTGACCGGCTCGATGGCCACCAGTTTCTTGAACATGAGGCTCCCTCCTTTTTAATAGAAGCAGACCGGCGAGGCGAGGTTGCGCAGAAGCGCCACAGCGCTCCAACCGGCGATGGCGCTGGTGGACGAGCAGATGTCCACCACGGCCTTCACGCCCTCGATCTCGGCAGTGATGCAGTGGTCGTCGCCCACCCAGCCGGGTACGGAGTGCATGGTCACGCCGGTGATGTCGGGGCCGGTGGTGGCCAGCGAGGTGGCCACAGCGACGTTGACCCGGCGCGGGAAGGTGGCGATGGCTTCCTTGGCGCTGCCGGTGAAGACGGTAGTCTTCTCGGTGTCGGTCAGCAGATGGTCGGCCCAGACGGGGGTGTTGCGGAAGCCCTTCGCACCGGTGTGAGTCTCGATACCGGCCCTCTCGTCCAGCTTCAGGGCCTCGGCCATGAGGGTGACGGTCTGCAATACGTCGAAGCCGCCGATGGCGCCGCTGGCCAGATGCACCTTTGCGCCGCCTTCCCGGGCCGCCTGCTTGACCTCTTCATAAAACGCGAGGTCGGCGAATGCACCGATGGACAGCACCACGAGGTTCACGCCCCGGCGCAGCACCGGAACGGCCATGGCCCGCACCGCTTCCACCGAGGCCGCTTCCACGATGTACTCCGGCTCCAGCGCCAGCAGAGCATCCACGTCCGCGCAGGCCGCACACCCCACCCCTGCCGCCGTCTTCTCTGCCGAAGCGAAGGTGCGGCTGGTGACACCCACCAGCTCGTAGTCTTCCAGCAGGCCCTTCTTCCACGCATCGGCCACGATATTGCCGAGGAAACCGCAGCCCACGATGCCAAATTTCGTTTTCATGATACCATTCTCCTTTTCCCGCCGGGTTAGCGGATTTTTCTTTTCCAGTATACCATGCCTTGTGCAGAAAAGCAAAACCCGGCGTTTTTCATGGTTTTTTTATCATTCACGCAGGAAACAGGGCGATTCGCGCAGGTTTTATTGATTTTTTTCCGCAGATGCGGTATATTCAAAGTAACCCGATATTCTACGGTTTCACCATTTCTTTTCACCATTCAAAGGAGGTTTTTGTATGTTGTCTTATCGTAAGCTTGCAATGCGTGTTCTGG